>Ga0302279_10000409_pt1 | contig 62195 bp, 49 predicted proteins | sample III_Bog_N3_3_FD_194541 | JGI IMG/M metagenome (GOLD analysis project Ga0302279, IMG submission 194541) | Peat permafrost microbial communities from Stordalen Mire near Abisko, Sweden - III_Bog_N3_3 | ecosystem: Environmental > Terrestrial > Soil > Wetlands > Peat | place: Sweden: Abisko... | reverse complement strand
TGTCGTCCACGGCTCCAGGATGCCGTGAACGACACTTTTTCTGTCGTCCACGGCTCCAGGATGCCGTGAACGACACTTTTCTGTCGTCCACGGCTCCAGAATGCCGTGAACGACACTTTTTCTGTCGTCCACGGCTCCAGAATGCCGTGAACGACGCTTTTCCCATCGCGGGCGACGGCAACAGGCGGGGCTCCGCTTATGCTGACCCACGCATGCGAGCGTCCCCGCGCCGCCGGCTGCTCGCGCTCCTGGCGCTCCTCTTCGCAGCGAGCCTGTGGCTCGGGTGCGCGCCTACCGACCAGGGGGCGTCGCCGGTGCTCGAGATCCCGCGCTGGACGCTGGAGAGCGCGCTCGGACGCACGGAGGTCACGCTGCCGGCGCACGTCGAAGGCGCTCTGCCGATGGGGCGCACGACGTACACGCTCACCACGCGCGTAGCGCTCCCGCCGGAGCTCCGCGGGCGCCCGCTCACGCTCACCATCGCCACGCTCCCCGCGCTCGCGCGGCTTCGCGTCGGGTCGCGTGACGCGGTCGATCTCGAGACGAGCACGCTCGCGCGCTACGCCTCCAGCGGACAGCACGCCTGGCGCATCGACGCGGCCGACGCGCACGACGGCGCGCTCGATCTCGCGATCACGGCGGACCGCGCGTGGCTCGAGGCCGCATGGGTGAACACCGTGCCGCGGCTGAGCGCGACCGAAGCGGGCGACCCGCCGTACGTCTTCGTCGCCCGCTTCAACGAGGTCACGGCGATCGTGGCGCTCACGACGGTCCTCCTGATGTCGTGCGCGTACGCGGCGCTCTTCCTGCTCGACCGGCGGAGGAAGGCCGAGCTGTGGCTCTCGCTCCAGGGGTTCCTCGGCGCTTCGTATCCGGCGCTCGTGCTCGGGATCACGCAGCCGGTCTTCGGCACGGCCGACATCGCGCTCGGCAGCGCCGCCCTCTGCGCGGCCAGCACCTGCGCGCTCCATTTCGCGATGGCGCTGCTCGAGCGCCCTCCGCCGAGCCGCGCGTGGTGGCTCTGGACGGTCGCCGCCCTCCTCGTCGCCGTCGTGGCTCCCGATCCGTTCCGCTCGCCGAACCCGAGCGCGATCCTGGTCGTGGCCTCGATACTCGCCGTCTCCACGTACGCAATGGCGACCGCCCTCCGCGCCAAGAGCAGGACGGTCGCGCGCTTCGCCGTGATCGCCTTCCCCATCAGCGCGATTCTCGTGCTCGGGCTCCCGGACACGTTCGTCGTGCTCGGCTTGCCGGACCTCTGCGGCGGGCTGCGCGGCGAGTCGCTGGCCATCGCGCTGGTGTCGCTGCTGGAAGCGGTTCTCCTCATCCGGAGCCACGACGAGTCGAACCGTCGCGCCGACGCGCTGAACGTCGAGCTGGCGGCGCAGGTCGTGCGACTCCGCGAGAACAACGACGAGATCCGCGTGCTCGCCGACGAGCTTCGCCGTCAGATCCTCGCCCGCTCCGAGCGGCTCGCCGAGGCGCTGGTTCGCATCGGGCCGGTGGGAGGAGCGCCGCGGACGCTCGCCGCGGGCGACGTCATCGACGACCGGTACCGCATCGTGCGGCGCGTGGGCGAAGGGGGGATGGGGATCGTGTACGAAGCGGTGCGGCTCCCGGACGGCAAGCGCGTCGCCCTGAAGATCCTCCACGCGCCCCGCAACGGCGCGGAGCTCGCTCGTCTCGCGCGCGAGGCGGAGATCGCGTCGCGGATCGCGCACCCCAACGTGGTGAGCGTCGTCGACGTCGACATCGCGCAGTCCGGCGCGCTCTTCATCGTGATGGAGTACGTCGCCGGCGCATCGCTCGACGCGCTCGGCGCGCGCTACGGCGAGCTTCCGTGGGCGTGGTCGATCCTGGAGCAAGTGGCCGCCGGCCTGGCCGCGCTCCACGCCGCGGGCGTCGTGCATCGCGATCTGAAGCCGGGGAACGTGCTCGTGGCGCAGGGGGGGCCCGAGGACGTCGCGAAGATCGCCGACTTCGGAATCGCGCGGCGCGAGTCGAGCGATCCGACGACGGCGCCGCGCAACGTGACTCCGGGCGAGACGGTGGCGACCGCGGACGGTGTCTCGTCCGGGGACGTGGAGAACGAGGCGGCGCCCCCGGTACCGTCGCACGACACGCTCCGTTCGATCACGCACACCGGAGAGATCCTCGGCACGCCCGTCTACATGGCGCCCGAGCTGCTGCGCGGGGCGAAGCTCGCGAACGGCGCGTCGGACGTGTACGCGCTCGGCGTCATCGCGCGCGAAGTGCTCACGGGGAACCTCCCCGAGGGGTTCGAGGTGCTCCTGCATCTGCGCACGCGCGACCGCGTCCAGATTCCGTCGATCGCGGAGGCAGTTCCGTCGCTGCCGAAGGAGCTCGCGACGCTGCTGGACGCTTGCCTCGCGCGCGATGCCGCAGAGCGACCGACGGCGGCCGAGCTGGCGAAAGCGCTCGGGGAAGCGCGCGCCGCGAGCGCGGGCTCGACGAAGGTGCGGACGGTGGCGTAGGGAGAATCGGTCGTACGAATTGATTCGTTCCCGTCCTTCCTCCGTCCATCGCAGGTCCCATGCGCTCTTCGCTCCTCTTCTTGTCCCCCGCGCTCGCTCTCTCCTTCTTCGCCGCTGCCTGCTCCACGAGCGGAGCCCTCGTCGCCTCGGGCGGCGCCCCCGACACGCTCGCGTGCGACGCGCCGTGCGGTCCGGTCACGCTCGCGAGCGGCCAGCAGACGCCCGGTCCGATCGTCGTCGCCAACGGGCAGGCGTTCTGGCTCAGCACCTCGCTGTCGAGCGGCGGAGACGGAACGCTGCGAAGCGTCCCCACCGCTGGCGGCGCGGTGACCGATCTGGCGAGCGTGCTCGGAGCGACGCCCGAGGTCCCCAACAGCCTCGCGGCTGACGACGCGAACGTCTACTGGATCGCCAACGGCGGGAGCGAGATCGAGATGATCTCCCAAGCGGGGACGACCTTGCCGCAAAGCCTCTACTCGGCGGCGGCGCTCCCTGGCGGCATCGCGATCGGAGGCGGGTACGTCTACACGTCCTCCGAGCAAAACGTCGTACGCATCTCGACGACCGGAACCGTGACCGTGATCGCAGCGAACACGTCGTGCAATCAGGTCGCCGTGGACGCGAACCAGGTGTACTGCCTGAACGAGAGCCTCGTGGTCTACCCGCTGAGCGGAGAGCCCGCGTTCTCGCTCCTGAGCCCGCCGGCCGGGGGCAACACGTTCGTGGGGCTCGCGCTCGACTCCGCGTACGCCTACGTGAGCGAGCAGTCCGACGGCGGCCCGACGTACACGTTCGTGCGGGTGCCGCTCGCCGGCGGCTCCCCGACGACGCTCGCGGTGGGCGTACCGATGACGTCCCAGAGCTTCGTCGTCGGCTCGGACGGTCTCTTCTGGGTCGGAGGCGTCGCGGGCACGACGAACCTCCCCTTGATGCAGCTCCCGACGAGCGGCGGAACCCCGACCGCGGTTGGAACCGGTGACGCGAGCTTCCTCTTCGCCGCCGGCCCGGGCGTCTACCTGGCGACGACGAGCGGGTCCATCGTCGAGCAGGGCTTCTGAGCCCTCACACGAGGTCTTCCTTCTTCACCGGCAGCGGGCTGCGGAACGTGCCGAACACGATGTCCCAGACGGGCGTGCTGATGCCGTAGAACTTGTCGCCGTCCTGGAAGTGGTGACGGAGGTGGTACGCGCGCATCCACTTGCCGATCCTCCACGTCGGATGGAAGTGGTGCGTGTAGTAGTGCACCCAGTCGTACGCGATGTAGCCGGCCATCGTGCCGGCGAGCATCGGGAAGTAGTGCGCCGGCCCGAGAAGCGCGTAGTAGAGCGCGGCGAACAGTACGGCGAGCGGCCAGCTGATCATCGGCGGCATCACCAGGCGCGTGCGGTCGTTCGGGAACTCGTGGTGGTAGCCGTGCGCCATGAACGCGGTGAAGCGGAAGCGCGGGTCGCGGTCGGCGAGGCGCATGAGGCCGTGGAAGACGACGCGGTGGAGGCCGTACTCGAAGAGCGTGAAGACGAGGACGCCCGCGAAGAAGAGCGCCGCCGTCATGCCGAGCCCGATCTTGGGCGGCGAGACGACCCACGCGGCGACGATGAACGGCCCGAACCATACGCCAGGCGTGATGGGGTGCGACTGGCTGAAGAACTCGAGCACGGGGTTCTCGAAGACGCGGATCGACTTGGGCTGCGAGGAGCGGCGAGGCTTCTCGGGGAGTCCGGTGAGCCAGTGGCCGTTGGCGGCAGCGAGGCAGTCGCTCGTGTAGCGGATCATCGAGGGTCCTTCATGGGTGGCGAGTCACAGTGGGGAGAGTGCGGTCGCGGCGGAAGCAAATTGCGGGCACAGGGCGCACGGGCGCACATCGCGCGCGCAGCGGTCTCTCGGCCCGGTTCGGCGCACGCAACCGATGCAGGCCCCCCGCACATCGTGCGCGCCGCTGCGTAGACTACTGCGCGCCGTCGCCCAGCTTCGCGCTTCGCAGGCGGAGCGCGTTGCCGATCACGGAGACCGACGAGAGGCTCATCGCGGCGCTCGCGATCATCGGGCTCAGGAGCAGGCCGGTGAACGGGAAGAGCACGCCGGCCGCGATGGGGACGCCGAGCGTGTTGTAGACGAACGCGAGGACGAGGTTCTGGCGGATGTTGCGCATCGTGGCGTGGCTGAGCGCGCGCGCGCGGGCGATGCCGCGAAGGTCGCCGTGGAGCAGCACGACGCCGGCGCTCTGCATGGCGATATCGGTCCCCGTCCCCATCGCGATGCCGACGTTCGCTTCGGCGAGCGCGGGGGCGTCGTTGATTCCGTCACCTGCCATCGCGACGATGCGCCCCTCCTTGCGTAGCCGACGCACGGCCTCCCCCTTCGCCGTCGGCAGCACGCCCGCTTCGATCTCGTCGATCCCCACGGCGCGCGCGACGACCTCCGCGTTCGTGCGCGTGTCGCCCGTGAGCATGACGACGCGGAGGCCTTCGTCGCGGAGCGCTCGGATCGCGTCCTTGGCGCCGCTTCGAACGGGGTCTGCGACGCCGACGAAGCCGGCCAGCTCCCCATCGACCACCACGAACACGACCGTCTCCCCCTTCGCACGGTGGGCTTCGGCCGTCTGCGCGAGCTCGCCCGGCGCGACGCCGAGCTCCGCGAGAAGCGCCGCGCTACCCACGCCGACCTTCTTCCCACGCACCTCGCCCGTGACGCCGACGCCGGTGACCGAACGGAACGCCGTGGCCGGTACGAGCGACAGGAGGCGCCCCTTCGCGACGGCGACGATCGCGCGTCCGAGAGGATGCTCGCTCGACTGCTCGACGCAGGCGGCAAGAGAGAGAACGTCGCGTTCCTTGCGCGCGCCGGCCGTGACGACGGACACCACGCGCGGCGCCCCTTCGGTGAGCGTCCCAGTCTTGTCGAGGACGAGCGTGTCCACGTCGCGCAGCGCCTCGAGCGAGGTCGCATCCTTGAAGAGCACGCCGAGCGTCGCCCCGCGACCGATGCCGACCATCACGGCCATCGGCGTCGCGAGCCCCAGCGCGCACGGGCACGCCACGATGAGCACCGCGACCGCGTTCACGATCGCGTGCGTCATCCGCGGCTCGGGCCCGACGAGAGCCCAGACGACGAACGTGACCGCCGCGACGCCCATCACGATGGGGACGAAGTACGACGACGCACGGTCCGCCAGCCGCTGCACGGGAGGCTGGCTCCGCTGCGCCTCGCCGACGAGCGCCACGATCTGCGCGAGGAGCGTCCCCTCCCCCACCCGCTCCGCCTTCATGAGGAACCCACCGGCGCCGTTCACCGTCCCGCCGCTCACGCGCGCGCCGACGCTCTTCTCGACCGGCATCGGCTCGCCGGTGAGCATCGACTCATCGACGGCGCTCTTCCCTTCGACGACGACCCCATCGACCGGGATCTTCTCCCCCGGCCGCACGCGTAGCTGATCGCCCACCACGACCTGCTCCAGCGGCACGTCCTCTTCCGCGCCCGACGCCCGCACGACCCGCGCGCTCTTCGGCGCGAGCCCGAGCAGCGCACGGATGGCGCTCCCCGTGCGGTGGCGCGCCCGCAGCTCGAGCACCTGGCCGAGCTGCACGAGCACCGTGATCATCGCCGCCGCCTCGAAGTACACGTCCACATCGCCGCCGTGCCCGCGGAACGACGCCGGGAAGAGCGACGGAGCGAGCGTGGCCACGACGCTGTAGGCGTAGGCCACGCCGGTCCCCAGGCCGATGAGCGTGAACATGTTGAGGCTCCGCGCGCGCACGGACGCGACGGCGCGCGCGAAGAACGGGAGCCCCCCCCAGGCGACGACGGGCGTGGCGAGGAGAAGCTCGACCCACGGCAGGCGCACCGCGCCGAGGGCGTGCGAGACAGGGGCGCCCGGGATCATGTCGGACATGGCGAGCGCCAACGTGACGGCCGCGAGCGGAAGCGAGACCCAGAATCGCCGGGTCGCGTCGACCTGCTCGGCGCTCGGCGCGTCGTCGAGTGAGGCGACCCTCGGCTCGAGCGCCATTCCGCATCGGGGACATACGCCCGGCGTCGCGCTCACCACCTCCGGATGCATCGGGCAGACGAACGTGGCGCCGATCGGATGCGGAGCGGGCGGGGCGCTCGCCTCGGTCGCTGGCGGGAGATATCTCGCCGTGTCGTGCGTGAACTTCTTCAGGCACCCCTCGCAGCAGAAGACGAACGCGCGCCCGTCGTGCTCGGTACGCCACCGCGCCGTGGCGACATCCACCTTCATGCCGCAGACGACGTCGAGGTCGGGGGACAGGTCGTGGGGCATCTCGTAGGGAAGAGTGTTCACGAATCGTGCCGTGGCCGTCTGCGACGGCGGACGACGACGTGGATGTACTATCCGGAGTTGCTCGTCCAAACGCCATGAGCGAATCCACCCCGCCCCGGTCCGAAGACAGCGGCGACACTGCGGCGGCGACCGGTTTCGCCGCCACGCCGGGCGATCACGGCTTCGCGCAGGGGAAGTCGCTTGGGCGCTACGTCGTGCTCGGGCGCCTCGGCGGAGGCGGAATGGGGGTCGTGTACTCGGCGTACGACCAGAAGCTCGACCGCCGCGTCGCGCTGAAGCTCCTCCGCCCCGACGCGACCAGCAGCGTCGAAGCGCACGAGCGGCTCGTGCGCGAGGCCCAGGCGCTCGCCCGCCTCGCGCACCCCAATGTCGTCTCGATCCACGACGTTGGCGAGTTCGAGGGGACGGTCTTCCTCGACATGGAGTTCATGGCCGGCGGGACGCTGACGACCTGGCTGCAGACCAAGCACGAATGGCGCGAGGTGCTCCGCGTGTTCGTGGCGGCCGGCCGCGGCCTCGCCGCAGCGCACGCGGTCGGGATCATCCACCGCGACTTCAAGCCCGACAACGTGCTCCTCGGCGCCGACGGCCAAGTGAAGGTGGCCGACTTCGGCATCGCGCGCTCGAGCATCGATACGACGAAGCTCTCCGACGCCGAGGCCGCCGCCATCGGCGCCGAGCTCCGCGAGTCCCCCTCCCTGACGCGCACCGGAGCGGTCCACGGAACGCCTGCGTACATGTCGCCCGAGCAGTGGCGCGGCGCCGCGATCGACGCGCGCTCCGACCAGTACTCGTTCTGCGTCGCGCTGTACGAGGCGCTCGTCGGTGAGCGTCCCGACGCGTCCCCCGTCCGCGTGAAGCTCCCTGCCAGCGGCGGAGCCGGGCTCTCGGTGAAGGTCTACCGCATCCTCTCGCGCGGCATGAACCTCGACCCCGCCGCGCGCTACTCGTCGATGGGCGAGCTCCTCACAGCCCTGGAGGGCGCTGCGCAGCCGTGGCACCGCAGCGGCTGGCTCGCCGTGATCGCCGGCGCGGTCGCGCTCGCGGCCGTGACCTACGCGACCTTCGGCGGTGCACACGAGATGAACCGCGCGTGCCGCGACGCGCGGGCGAAGCTGGGGAATGTATGGGACGACGAGGCGCGAAGCGCCGTGAAGGGGTCGTTCGCAGCGTCGGACGCGTCGTACGCGAGCGACGTGTGGCGCTCGGTCGAGCACGCGCTCGACGCGTACACGACGTCGTGGGCCGCGATGCAGGAGGAGGCGTGCGAGGCGACGCGCGTGCGCAAGGAGCAGACGGAGGACGTGCTGGCGCTCCGCACCGCGTGCCTCGATCGTCGCCGCGACGAGCTGGGGGCGCTCGTGGGGACGCTCCGGAACGCGGACCGCAGCGTCGTCGCGCACGCCGTCGACGCGGTCGGCGCGCTCGCGCCGCTCGATCGTTGCAGCGACTGGAAGGCGCTCGCGCTGCGCGTCGCGCCGCCGCCCGACGCCGCACGTGAGGCGGTCGGTGCCGTCCGTCGCGATCTCGCCCTGGGCAAGGCGCTCTTCGACGAAGGAAAGGTTCGCGAAGGGCTCGCCCCCGCGACGCACGCGGACGACGCCGCGCAGAAGCTCGGGTATCGCCCGCTCCGCGCCGAATCGAGCCTGCTGCTCGGTCGACTGCAGGGGGGGACCGGAGACTTCAAGACCGCCGAGGGCACGCTCCGCGACGCCGTGCTCCACGCCGAAGCGGGCGGCGACGAGCTCACCGCGGCGCAGTCGTGGGCGGCGCTCGTGAGGGTCGACGCGAAGAACGAACAGTTCGAACGGGGCGTCTCCGACGCCGCGCACGCGCGCGCACTGCTCGACCACACCGGCGACGACGAAACGCGCGCGGCAGTCGCCGAGAACGTGGGCGCGCTGCTGTACGAGCAGGGGAAGTTCGCGGAGTCGGAGGCGAGCTATGCCGAGGCGCTTGCCATCGAGGAGCGTCGCCTCGGTCCCGAAAGCCCGCGCGTGGCGGTCCTCCTCGGCAACCTGACCGACGAGAAGGTGGAGGAGAGTCACTACGACGGCGCCTTGGAGGCGTACACGAGGAGCCTCGCCATCCTCGAGCGAGCCTACGGCCCGCACCACGCCGAGGTCGCGCGCACGCTGAACGCGATGGGCGTCGTGCTTGCGAACCAGGGGAAGTACGCGGAGGCGGCGCCGTACTTTCGCCGCGCGGTGACGGCGAACGAGGAAGCGCTCGGCCCCGACCACCCCAACCTGGCGCGCGCGCTCATCACGCTCGCCGGCATCCTGCGCGACATCGATGCGACGCACGCCGACGAGTCGCGCGCGCTCCTCCAGCGAGCGCTGACGATCCAGCAGAAGGCGCTCGGTCCGGAGCACACCGACGTCTCGCGCACGCTCGCCGAGCTCGCCAACGTGGCGGAGGACGCCGGCGACTACGACGCCGCGCGCAGCTATCTCGTGCACGCGCTCGCCATCGTGGAGAAGGCCCTCGGCCCCGACCACCGCCGCGTGGAGGATCTACTGGACGATCTCGCGCGCCTCGACCTTCTGCACGGCTCGCCCGAGGAAGCGCTCGCCTATGGCAAGCGTGCGCTCGTCATCGTGCAGAAGGCTCTCGGCCCGAATCACCCGTATGTCGCCGACTCGCTCACCATCCAGGGGCGAGCGCTGCTGGCGCTGCATCGCCCGGCCGAGGCGATCCCGTTGCTCGAGCGCGCGCTTCCTCTCCGCATGACGGGCGACACTCCCGCCGACGACGCGGCCGAGACGCAGTTCGCGCTCGCCCGCGCGCTCGCGGACAGCCACGGCGACCACGCGCGCGCACGCGACCTGGCGACAAGGGCGCAGCAGGGCCTGGCCGGCGGTTCCGCGCGGGACCTGCGCGCTCGCGCCGAGGTCGACGCGTGGCTGCGCGTCACTCCGCCTTGAGCCCCTTCACCGCGCGGTAGATCGTCCCCCGTCCGACGCCGAGCCGACGCGCCGCCTCGCTCACGTTTCCCGCGCACGAGCCGAGCGTCGCCTCGATCGCGTCGCGCACGATTCGCTTCTTCGTCATGGGTCCGGCCGACCGCACGAGGCGTGTCGACGTGAGCGGACGCGGAAGGTGCTCTCTCCTGACCCACGGCTCACCCGCCGCGAGCGCCACGGCGTGGGCCATCGCGCTCTTCAGCTCGCGCACGTTGCCCGGCCAGCCGTGCTCCGCGACGTACCGCGCAGCGTCGTCCGCGAGTCGCGGCGCAGACGGCGAGAGCGTCTCCAGCAGGCGCTCCGCGAGCCACACGGTGTCGGTGCGATCGCGTAGCGCGGGGATGGTCACGCACGCCCCCTGGATTCGATAGAACAGGTCGCCGCGGAAGGTTCCCGCCTCGACCAGGCTGGGGAGGTCGCGGCACGTTGCGCAGATCAACCGGAAGTCCGCGTGCCGATCGCGCGTCTCGCCGACGCGCTGGTACATGCCGCTGTCGAGCACGCGGAGCAGCGAAGCTTGCAGCGCGGCGGGCATCTCGGCGATCTCGTCGAGGAAGAGCGTCCCTCCGTGCGCGGCGCCGATGCGTCCCTCGGAGCCGGCGCGTGCCGCCCCCGTGAAAGAGCCCGGCGCGTAGCCGAACATCTCGCTGGCGATCAGCTCGGGTGAGAGCGAGCCGCAATTGATGGCGACGAAGGTGCGCGCGCGGCGGTCGCTCACCGCGTGGACGGCGCGCGCGAAGAGCTCCTTGCCCGTCCCCGTCTCGGCGAGCAAAAGCACCGGCAGCGCCGTGCGGGCAAAGCGCTCGGCCCTCTCCTTGGCCTCGAGCACCGCCGCGTCGAGCCCCATGATCGCAGCGAGCTCCGGCGCTTCGCGCGTGCGCGGCACGGCCGTCGAGGCCGCCGCGTGGAGCGTGGACGACGAGCGTCGCTCCGGCTCGAAGTGCACGAGCAGCGCGAGCGTCCGGCTGCCGGTGCCCGCCACCGGATCGATCGTCAGCTTCCACGCTCCAGAGCGTGTCTCGAAGCGCATCCCCCCGCGCCCCGCAGCTGTCGTGACCAGCACGTCGAACGAGATCCCGAAGAGGCGCTCGCACGTGAGGTTCCCGTCGTTCGGCAGCATCAGCGCGCTGCGGGCCGCCGCGTTCACCACGCGGGCGGCGCCGCTGGCCTCGATGAGCATCGACGGTCCCGCGGACCGATGCACGAGCCGCTCGATCGCCGCGAGCGCCCCGCTCCGCACGTCGCCGTACGCAATCCCGCGGAGCGCCCGCTCGAGCGCCACCCCGGCCGCCTGCACCGCGAGACCGATGGCCGCGTCGTGCCTCGCCATCGGCCCGGTCACGTCGATCACCGCGACGACGTCGCCGTACGCGTCGCGAACCGGCGTCGCGTAGCAGAACAGCTCGCGGTTCCGCAGCTCGTAGTGAGCGCTTCCGACGACGGCCACGGCGCGCCCCTCCACGAGCGCAGTCCCGATGGCGTTCGTGCCGCGCGTCTCCTCGTCCCACCGCGCCCCCTCGACGAGACGAACCCGCGCGCTGGGGTCGACGAAGTGACGGTCGGCGTGCGCCGAGAGGATGACCCCCTCGGGATCGGCCACGATGGCGACCAGTGGCCCGCTGGCGAGCCGCGCCGAGATCGGCTCCAGCAGCTCGCGCTCTTCGCGGAGCACGTCGTCGAGACGCTCCCTCCGCTCGTGCAGCTCGGCGGTCGAGGTCCCGACCGGATACCCGTCCGCCTCGCGCTGGAGACCGAGCTTCTTCGCTCGCTCCCAGCGCTCGCGCACGAGATCGTTCACGGGTTCCGCGAGGACCAGCACTTGCTAACTATCGCACGCACCCTCGGCTCCGTCAGGGGTACCGCGCGTCGCCAGGCGCAGCGGCGCGCCGCGTCACGTTGTTCCGTTTTGGGTCATCCGTTTGCACCGAGACGACGCGTGCGAACACCGAGACTCGTAGCTCGACCGCATTCTCTCCCGAGCTTCCGCTTTGACGCAGCGACGGCCCACGCCTTGCGATGGAGAGCCCTCGCACTCAACCGTCCGGAGGATTCCATGGTCTACGTCCCGCCGAATCAGAATGGATCGAAGGTTCACTTCAAGAGTCGTTACGGCAATTACATCGGCGGCCAGTGGAAGGAGCCGGTCCAGGGGAAGTACTTCGAAAACGTGACCCCCGTGACGGGGCGGACATTCTGCGAGATCCCGCGCTCCACCGCAGACGACATCGAGAAGGCGCTCGACGCCGCGCACGCCGCGAAGGGGAAGTGGGGAGCGACGTCGCCGACCGAGCGCGCGCTCATCCTCAACAAGATCGCCGACCGCATCGAGCTGAACCTGGAGATGCTCGCCGTCGCCGAGACGTGGGACAACGGCAAGCCCGTGCGCGAGACGCTCGCCGCGGACATGCCTCTCGCGATCGATCACTTCCGCTACTTCGCGGGGTGCATCCGCGCCCAGGAGGGGCGCACGTCGCAGATCGACAACAACACAGTCGCCTACCACTTCAACGAGCCGCTCGGCGTCGTCGGCCAGATCATCCCGTGGAACTTCCCGATCCTGATGGCCACCTGGAAGCTGGCGCCCGCGCTCGCGGCCGGCAACTGCGTCGTCATCAAGCCGGCCGAGCAGACCCCCGCGTCGATCCTGGTGCTCATGGAGCTCATCGGCGACCTGCTCCCCGCGGGCGTCGTCAACGTCGTGAACGGCTTCGGTGTCGAGGCCGGCAAGCCCCTCGCGTCGAACAAGCGCATCGCGAAGATCGCGTTCACGGGCGAGACCACGACCGGACGCCTCATCATGCAGTACGCCTCCGAGAACCTCATTCCGGTGACCCTCGAGCTCGGCGGCAAGTCGCCAAACATCTTCTTCGAGGACGTGCTCGCCAAGAAGGACTCGTTCGTCGACAAGGCGCTCGAGGGCTTCGGCATGTTCGCGCTGAACCAGGGCGAGGTGTGCACCTGTCCATCGCGCGCGCTCGTGCAGAAGAGCATTCACGGCGAGTTCATGGAGCGCGCGATCGAACGCGCCAAGAAGCACGTCCCGGGCAACCCGCTCGATCCGGCGACGACGGTGGGCGCGCAGGCGTCGAACGACCAGCTCGAGAAGATCCTCAGCTACATCGACATCGGCAAGAAGGAGGGGGCCAAGGTCCTCATGGGCGGCGAGCGCGCGAAGCTCCCGGGCGATCTCGCCGGCGGCTACTACGTGATGCCGACGGTGTTCGCGGGTCAGAACAAGATGCGCGTCTTCCAGGAGGAGATCTTCGGCCCGGTGGTCTCCACGACGAGCTTCACGGACTTCGACGACGCGATCTCGATCGCCAACGACACGCTCTACGGCCTCGGCGCCGGCGTGTGGACGCGCGACACGAACACGGCGTACCGCGCGGGCCGCGCCATCCAGGCGGGGCGCGTGTGGACGAACTGCTACCACCTGTACCCGGCGCACGCGGCCTTCGGCGGCTACAAGCAGTCGGGCATCGGACGCGAGAACCACGCGATGATGCTCTCGCACTACCAGCAGACGAAGAACCTGCTCGTCAGTTACGACCCGAACCCGATGGGGTTCTTTTGAGTCCGAGCGCTCCCGTCACACGCGTCGAAGCGACAGAGGCAGCGGCCACCTTACTGCGCGAGCTGATGCTCGAGCACGGCCCGCTGCTCTTCCATCAATCCGGCGGCTGCTGCGACGGGAGCGCTCCCATGTGCTTCCCCGCGAACGAGTTTCGCGTGGGAGCGCGCGACGTCCTGCTCGGCGCCCTCGAGGGGTGCCCCTTCTATATGGGCGCCGAGCAGTTCGAGCACTGGAAGCACACGCACCTCACCATCGACGTCGTCCCGGGTCGCGGAAGCGGCTTCTCGCTCGAAGCGCCGCGCGGCGTGCGCTTCCTCGTCCGCTCCCGCGTGTTCGAGCCGTGGGAGCTCGAGGCGCTCGAGAAGACGCCGCCGGGACGCGGCCCCTGAGTGAAGTGCAGCCCTCCCGAGGCGCGAATCAGTGGGTGAAGCGCGCACACTGGCTGCGGGGAATGCGTCACGAGCGGTCGAGGTTGCATCCGCAACGTGGATAGAATCCGCGTGACCGGCGTCTGACGCCGGGCGGAGGTCCTTATCTTGGCGCGAAGCGCACGGATCATCAGTCTCGGAGCGCTGTGCATACTCGCCGCCGCCGCATCTGCGTTCGACGCACGCAGCGCCGCCCCCGCGCAGGGTCCACGTACGCTCGACGACTATCGCCACTTCCGCATCGCCGCGATCGATCTGGCCGGCCGCATGCCGACGCGCGAAGAGCTCTCGGCGTTCGAGCGCCCGGACTTCGACGAGGACAGGTGGATCGACGCGCAGCTCGCGGGCCCTGGCTACGTGGAGCGCATGACGCGCATCTACATGGACGTCCTGCGCCTCGAGCCGAACCTGAACTTCTCCTCGGGCCCGGCGCAGCTGTTTCGGCAGGAGATCCAGGGGCCGGACGGCAAGCCGGTCTTCGTCTTCTACCGCAGCGGCCAGCGCCGCGAGCGCGAGGGGAGCGACGGCGAGTTCTGCCTGACGCCTGACGAGACGGGCCTCGTCGTGCGCCCGAACGCGCAGGCCATCGGGACGGCGAAGAAGGTCTCGAAGAAGGTGCTCGAGAAGTACACGACGCTGGTCAAACCGTGGTGGCTCTATCGCGACTACCGATCGACGACACCGTCGCAGCGCCTCGGGGACGGATGGACGGACGCAGACCCCAACTACAAGCTCGCCGACGGGCTGATGACCGATCCGAACGGCAAGCCCACGGTCGAAGTGCGGGTCTGCCGCGAAGAGGCGCAAGCCGAAGACACGGGGCACGTCTACGCAAGCGGTCGTACGAACGCGAAGCCGCCGGACGCAAAGCCGGGCGCGAACGGAAAGGCGCTCCCGAACGGCGCGAAGGGCGCGCTCCCCACGAAGCCCTCGAGCCCGAAGCCCCTGACCGCGACCACGACCGCGACCACGACCGCGACCACGACCACGACCGTGACCCCGACCACGACCACGACCACGACCGCGACCCCAATGTCGGGCGCCATGATGGGCGCGCCCGCGACCCCGACCCCGCCCCCTCAACCTAAGCTCCCCGGCGGCCGCCTCAAGCCCGCCCCTCTCGATCGCCCCTACGCCACCCAACACAAGGGCGAGCCGCTCTCCTGCGACTCGAAGATGGCCCTCGACTACGCCACCGACTGCGGCTGCGGCGTCGGCCTCGAGCGCTGCGTCCCCAACGACTCGCCGAACCAGGGGAGCGCGTTCTTCTTCCCGAACCACATGCCGCTCGGCCCCGGCCTCCCGCTCGACAGCGTGAAGCAGCAGGCGCAGCGCTGGTTCCCGTACTGGTGGTCGCGCGAGGCCGCGCGCTTCCTCGACGACCTGTTCGCCAGCAACCGAGACTTCCGCCAGATCCTCACCGGTCACCAGACCTTCGTGAACGGGCCCCTCGCCCAGTTCTACAAGACGATCCAGCGCGGCAACTGCTGCGGCGTGGAAGCGAGCTTCGGGATGACCGAGGAGAGCGAGCCGCTCTTCGATCCGAAGAACGTCCCGGCCGACCTCGAGCCTCAGGACATCGGCAAGTGGGAGCTGGTCGCCGACCGAGGGCCGCACGCCGCGGGCATCCTCACGCTCCCCATGTTCCTCGAGAAGTACGCCTCGGCGAGGGCGCGCGGCGCCGCGGTCTACAACGCGTTCCTCTGCAAGTCGTTCCTCGCCGACGACAGCACGCAGCTCACGCCGTCGTCGGAGCCGAACTTGATGGTGCGCCCGGGGTGCTCCACGTGCCACGCGACCCTCGAGCCCCTCGCGGCCTACTTCGCGCGCATCGAACCGGGGAGCTTCGTGTTCCTTCCGGAGTCGTCGTTCCCCGCGCACAGCACGACCTGCAAGAAGGACAGGAACGGGAAGATGAACGGCGCGTGCAACGCGCTCTACGACATCGCGTTCGCCGACGACAAAGGGGCCATGTTGCGGAGCGCGTACGGCTCGCCCGCGCATACCGACGCGACCCCCGCCGGCGCGGCGCTGGACATCACCCGCAGCCCCGACTTCGCGTCGTGCGCGGTGCAGCGCGTGACGTCGTCGTTCCTGGGGCGTCCCACGACGCCTGACGACGCGCCGCTCCTCCTGGCGCTCGACGACGAGTTCGTGAAGTCCGGCTTCCGGATGCGCGCGCTCGTGCGATCGCTCGTCCGCTCGTCGGCATACCGCAAGTCGAACAACGAGAGCTCGGCGAGCTGGCGTACCGACGGGACCGAGGGGGCGAAGTGATGCTCGCTCGACGCGCATTCATCTTCGTCTCGCTCTTCGCCTCGTCGGTCTGCGTCAGCGCGTGCGCCGCCGCTCCTCCCCCCGTCGTCGTGCCCGTCGCCGCCGGCTCCCTTCAGCCCGTTGCGATCACGCCCGAGGACACGACCCCGAAGGAAGACCTGCGCCTCGTTCCTCCCGAGGTGACGATGCGGACCTACCTCCGCCTGTTCGGCGCGCTCACGCCGCTCGACTTCCAGAAGGCCGCGCGCGGCAAGGACGGCTCCAACCTGTTCGACACGTGGGACGACTACGTCGCTGCGCTCGGCTTCCCCGACTACCGCCTCGACGTCCCGCGGCAGACGCAGACCAACGCGCTCATGGTCGCGACGTTCGAGCGCGTCGGCGTCGCGCTGTGCGATCGCGCGCTCGAGCACGACTGGAAGGCCGGCGAGCCGCGCCCCGTCGCGGAGCGCGTCGTGTTCGCGTTCGACCCTCCCAAGGGGAGCATGACGACCGCGGCGTTCGCGCCGGGCTTCGACGTCCTCCACCGCACGTTCCTCGGGTACCCCGCGTCCCTGGCGCCCGCCGAGCGCACGGCGCGTTTCCTCGCGCTCTACGACGCCGTCGCGAAGAGCCATGCGAAGGCGGATCCGAAGTCGCGTTTCACGCCCGACGAAGAGGCGTGGGCTGCCGTCTGTTACGGCCTCGTGCGGCACCCGGAGTTTCACCTTTACTGAGGAGCGGCGCCCATGACGACCCGTCGAACGTTTCTCAAGCTCCTGTCGGCCGGCACGCTCGCCGCGTTCGGCGGGCCCCCTTCGCGCCGCGCGCTCGCCGATGTCGCCGCATCGTCGGGAACGGAGTTCTTCGTCTTCGTGCACGCCGCAGGAGGGTGGGACGTCACGCTCTGGGCCGATCCGCGCAACGAAGCACGCGGCATCATCCACCCCGCGTCGACCGAGAACACCGACACGTCGAAGGTGAAGCGCTGGGTCGACGCGCCGCTCGCCGACGGGACCCGCACGTTCGAGCTCGTGTGCCCTTCGGGCTCGAACCTCGTGCTCGGTCCGGGCATCGGTGACCTGGCCGACATGACCGACCGGATCACGATCGTGAACGGCATCGCGATGAACACGGTCGCCCACCCCGACGGCTCGGTGTACTCGGCCACCGGGAGGCACCCGGAAGGGGGACGCGTCGCCGCGTCGAGCATCGACACCATGCTCTCCAACGAGCTGGGGCGCGAGCAGCTCCTCCCCACGGTGTCGATCCGCTTCCCGTCGTCCTACGTGGGCGACAACCTCGACCGGCGCGTGGTCCCTCTGGCGATCGACGATGTGGGGTCGATCAGCCGGACGCTCGCCCGCAGCGCGCTCTACGACGTGAGCGGAGAGCGCGACGAGGTGACGGCGCTCCTGTCAGCCGAGGCCGCGGACCTCGCGAAGCGCGCGGCGTACGCCGGTGTCCTCGACGGCATGGACCTCCAGTACGGCGGGCTGCACCGCATGCTCTCCAGCAACCTGCAGGACGTCTTCAGCGCTGGGGGCCTGAAGAAGGCGCATCCCGAGTTCGACTACAAGAGCCGTTTCGCGGGCGGCCCCGCGGTGAACGCTGCATTCGCCGTGGAGTCGATGAAGCGGAACCTCGTTCGCTCGGTGAGCTTCGCCATCGGCGGCTTCGACACGCACGGGAACAACTATCGGACGCACGCGCAGCTCCAGCAGGAGACGTTCGATCTGCTCGCGTCGCTGGTCCGCTCTCTCGACGCGACGCCGCACCCGACCAAGAACGGCGCGAAGCTCTCGGAGCACACGCACATCCTCGTCGTGAGCGAGTTCTGCCGCACGCCGCAGATCAACCTGAACATGGGGCGCGACCACTATCCGAACAACTCGGCGCTGGTGATCTCCCCCCGGTTCAGGACGAACTTCGTGTTCAGCAAGAGCGATCCGGAGCAGCTCCTGCCGATGAAGGCGAAGACGTTCGCGGACGGCGAGCGGGCGATCTCGCCACCGGACCTGCTGGCCACGTTCCTGGCCGCGTTCGAGGTGAACCCGCGGAAGTACATGCGAGACGGCGAGGTGGTGCGGGAGCTGCTCAAGGCATGAGACGACTCGCCCTGTCCGCGCTGCTCGCCTCGACCGCGCTCGGATGCGGCCCCGCCGCTCACACCCGGGCGGCCGGCGCCGTCTCGCCCCTGGCCGTCCGCGCCGTGACGTGGAATCCAGCAAAGGCTCCAGTGGGAAACGTGAGCGCCGTCGCCGAAAGCGGTGACGTGGTCGCGGTCTTCTCCGACCGCGGAGCGACCGTGCTGACCGCCCGCGCCCCCGTCGCGACGGACGCATCGGTCAAGGACTGGGTCGGAGCCGGCGCACTCGCCGGCGCGGACGGGGCCTCGTCGTGGATCCTCGGCGTCGGCGCCAACGGGCACGTCTACCACCTGCGCGGCCTCAGCTCGTTCGAGGACGTGACCGACCGGTACGGCCTCGGCGGCGCGCGCGTGCTCGGCGCGGCGTCGCTCGGGGGGAAGTACAGCGGTTTTCTCCTGGCGGGACAGATCGCGATCGCCGACGGCACGCGCGTCGCGCTGTACGCGAACGCGGGCGTCACGTTCGAAGAGCTGGCCGGCGGTGCACTGTTCGGCGCCCTCGTGCGGCCCACGGGAGTGCAGGTGTTCGACGTCACCCGCGGGGGTCTCACCGATTACCCGCTCCCTGGGGTGACTCACGCCGCGGTAGGCGCGAACGGGCGCCTCTATGCGACGACACGGCGCGCGGTCTACGTGGGCGACGCGGGAGGCCAGCTCTCCTTGGTGTACGACGCGACGAACGAAACCATCCACGGCCTCGTCGTCTCCGGCTCACAGGTCTGGTTCGCCGATGGCGACGAGCTCGGCGTGGTCGATGGCGATCACGTCGCCGAGACCAGCGGCGCGAAGATCGCTCGCGATGCGAAGCTCTCCTCGTCTCCGAGCGGCGACGTATGGGTCCTCTCCGGCGGCTCGATCGACCGCTTTGCCCGCGCGGAGAACGCAGTCACCACGGACACGACGTGGACGAGCGCCATCTCCCCAATTTTCGCCCGCTCATGCTCCTCGTGCCATCGGCCGGGTGGCGTCTCGGGGACCGATCTCTCGACCGCACAAGCGTGGGAGGGGGAGCGCGCGGAGATTCGCCAGCGGGTCGTGGACCGCAAGAGCATGCCGCCGCAAGGGCATCCCCTCTCGGACGAAGACAGGGGCGCCATCGAGCGGTGGCTGGAGGGGGCGCCGTCGCCCATCCCGGCACTGACTCATCTGTGAGCGAGGCCCCGCTGGGCCCGCAACCGATCCGGTCCATGTCGCGCTCTGGAGCACGCTTTCCGGGCCACGTTCACACCTTCAGGTGACAGGCCAATCACGAGGAAATCACTACCGTAATCGAGGACTTCGGCAGTCGCCGCGGTCACGTCAAACAACGGAGTATTTCCATGAACGACAAGAAAAAGAGCGAAGGCAAGCTCACGCTGAAGCGCGAGAAGATCGTGGTCCTCAACGCGCGCACCGGCGTCAAGACGGGGGGCTTCAGCGTCCCGCCGACGTGGCTGTGCAGCGTGTCGAAGACCCTCGTCACGTGCCATCACATCCCGTGACGCAGAGATCGTTCACGTAGGTGAACGCGGGCGCGCGCAGCCGCTGCAGAGGCCGCGCGCGCAGCCAGTTTCCCGGGGCGAATCTCGCCGGAGACGACGAAGTGGGTCGACGTCTGCCGGGCGTGGCGTACGGTTCAATCGCGCCCTCGCGCGCGAGAGAAGGTGACTTTGTCGGATGAACCCTGTGGAATCTGCGGCGGAGATCGTCGCATCGGAAACTCATTTGGACTGACGACGACCTGCCCGAGCTGTCACGGCAGCGGACGGAAGGCCGAGGACACGGGCTTCCACGACGTGACCAAGACGAAGGCGTCGCACCACCGGCAGACGAACCGCGTGGAGGTCGTCGCGAAGGCGAAGTGGCCCACGACGCCGGAAGGGATCCGGCTGGCGACCGAGGTCCGCGACCACGCCTCCACGACGGCAGACGCGAAGGCGCGCCTGATTCTCGAGATCATGGAGCATGAGGACAGCCACGGCGGCCAGTGCACCCAGACCTTCGCCAAGAAGATTAGGAAGCAAGTACGGCCGGCGCTCGGGCGCTAGCTCGCCGCGATCGGCGGCGGCGCCTTCGCCACCAGTGTCTCGAGCCCTGACCGCACGTGCACGTCGCGCTGCGGAAACGGCATCTCGATGCGCGCGTCCCGAAACGCGCGGTCGATGGCGAAGCGGAGGTCGGAGGCGACCTTCAGATCAGCGCGCGGATCGGCAATCCAGAGCAGCAGCGCGAAGTCGAGGCTCGATTCTCCGAACGCCTCGAACCGCACCTCGGGTGCGGGCGAGACGAGCGGACCCGCGGTGGCCGCCGTCACGGCGAGCAAGACGTCGCGGACGCGGTCCGTGTCGGTGCCGTACGCGACGCTCACGGGGACGCGGACGCGGAGGTTCGAGGTGGGGCGCGAGTGGTTGATGACTTTCTCGGTCACGAGCCCGCTGTTGGGGACGATGATCGCCACGGAGTCGCGCGTGATGATGCGGGTCGCGCGGAGACCGATGTCGTCCACGACGCCGAGCGCGTCCCCCACCCTCACGAAGTCCCCCTTTCGCACCGGCTGCTCGATGAGCAGGATGATTCCCGAGATGAAGTTCTGGGCGACGTTCTGGAGGCCGAAACCGATGCCGACCGCCAGCACGGCCGACGTGGCGATGAGCGCCTCGAGTCGCACTCCCATCGCGTCGAGCGCCGCGATCGTGCCGATCGTCAGCGTGACGTAGCCGAAGATCTTCGAGGCGGCGAACTGGGTCCCGTGGGGGTGTCCGCGGCGGTCGAGCATGCGCCGGAGCCAGCGCCCACCCAGCTTGGCGACGAGCACCGCCGTGAGGAAGATGGCCCCGGCGATGAGCAGCGACGCCGGCGTAAGCACCCCGCCCGAGAGCGTGAGGAGGTGCATTTCGAGGAAGGCTTTGAGGTCGTTCAACATCGTGGGGCCTCCGACGCGTAGACGATCGACGGACGGGGGAGAAGGTCTCTGTCCCCTCCAACGCAAACGGGGCAGCCAGCTCTCGCCGACCGCCCCGCGTGCGTCTCTCAGCTCACCCCTACGAAGGGGCGCGCTCCGCTACTTCGCGTTGTCGATGTGGAACTCGACGCGACGGTTGTTCTGACGACCGGCATCCGTCTCGTTCGAGTCGATGGGGCGCTCCTGGCCGTAGCCCTTCGCGTCCATGCGCTTCTTGTCGACACCGTGCATCACGAGCCACCCGACGACGGCCTCGGCCCGCTTCTGGCTGAGCGCCTTGTTCTTCGCCGCGTCGCCCTTGTTGTCGGTGTGTCCTTCGATGTGCACCAGCTTGACCTCGGAGTGCTCCTTGAGGATGCCGAGCACCGCGTTCATCAGGTTGTTGCTCGCGGCGAGGATCTGCGCGCTCCCCGTCTTGAACTGGACCTGCTCGGAGATGTTGATCATCCCGTTCGAGATCGCGGCCAGCGCGGGGCAGCCGTTCTTCTTCGGGTCGTCACTGGCGATGCCGGGCTTATCCGGGCAGGCGTCGACTGCGTCGGGGATTCCGTCGCCGTCGCGGTCAGCCGGGCAGCCGTTCTTCTTCGGATCGTCGCTGGCCACGCCGGCCACGTCCGGGCAGGCGTCGACTGCGTCGGGGATTCCGTCGCCATCGCGGTCAGCCGGGCAGCCGTTCTTCTTCGGGTCGTCGCTGGCCACGCCGGCCACGTCCGGGCAGGCGTCGACTGCGTCGGGGATCCCGTCGCCGTCGCGGTCAGCCGGGCAGCCGTTCTTCTTCGGGTCGTCGCTCTTCACGCCGGGGACATCCGGGCAGGCGTCGTCCGCGTCGAGGATGCCGTCGCCGTCGCGGTCGGAGGGCTTCGCGGCCGCGGGGCAGCCGTTCGTCTTCGGGTCGTCGGTGGCGATACCGGCCACGTCGGGGCACGCGTCGTCCTTGTCGAGGATGCCGTCGCCGTCGCGGTCCTTCGGCTTCTCCGGGATGGCCGGAGCCCACTCGATCCCCGCGAGGAGCCGGAACGACGGCGAGCTGTAGATGTCGCCGATGCCGCCGCCCGCGCCGAGGCCGAAGTGCCAGTCGCTCACGGAGTAGTGAGCTCCGAAGAGCGCCTCCCACGGCGACTCGAGGTGATTGAACGCCTGCGAAGCCAGCGTCGAGCCGAAGAGCTCGGGTCCGATGAGCAGGTGACCATCGAGGCCGCGGAGACCGACGGCGAAGCTTCCCTGGAGCTGGTTGCCGAGCTGCGTACCCGCGAACTCGTCGCTGCGACCCGTGATCGAAAAGCCGATGCGCGCGGAGTACGCGACGTCGGCGAGGTCGCCGGCGATCATGAGGCGCGGCACGACGCTCACGTTGCCGTCGCCGGTGAACTGGCTCTCGAAGCCCGTCGGCAGGTGCACCTGCACGCCGATGGCGACGGTGATCGGATCCCTGTACTCGCCGGCGAGCCGAAGGTCGGCCCCGACCCGGATGTCACCGATGGCGGCCTTCGACGGGGGCGAGATGGTCGTCGTGCCCGCGGTCGAACCCGAGCCGTACGTCGAGGTCTGGCCGTTCTGGTAGGCCGCGAGCGGGATGTTCAGGCCGAGGCGCAGGCGGTCGAACAGGACGACGCTGCCGCCGAGGTGCAGGAACTCCTGCTTGCCCACAAGCGCCGACTGGGTCGAGCCGTCGTAGTTCCGGTAGACGATCTGGTTGGTCGAGTAGTCGCTCAAGATGCCGAGCGCGAAGCGCCCGTTGCCACGAAGATCGAGCGACTCGTTGGCGAACCAATCGCTCCCCTTCTCCGACGGGTCAAAGCGATTGACCGCGTAGCCGTTCGTCTGCGCCGAGGCTTGGGACGCGCTAGACGCAACAAGCGCCAAGGGAAGAACGACGAACGAGAATGCGAGCGCTCTCTTCATGGGGCCCTTTTACACGAAACTGTTCCGACCTCGTACTGCCACAAAGCGCCAACAGAGTGTTCTTTTCGGGGGCCGCCGGGTGCCCCATCTCGCATGGATTCCTTGTCCTGCATCACTATCGGCGTCGAAAGCGTGCAAAATCCCCTCACTCGCCGCGACGCGGAGAGGCGGGAGCCCCCTCGGGAACGCGGAAAAGGACGCCCCTTCGAGCGGGGTCCGTTCGGGCTGAATCGGCCCCCTACGTGACGCCCCTCAGATCCCGGGGGGCCCGCGGATAGCTCCCCAGCGAGCGGACCATCGGGCACCTCGACTCCAGGGCGGCGAGCGCGCACTTCACGTCGTCGTCCTCCCTGTGCCCCTCGAAGTCGACGAGGAAAACGTAGTCCCACGCCTTCTGGCGGCTCGGGCGCGACTCGATCCGCGTGAGGTTGACGTCGTGCGTGTCGAAGACCTCGAGGACCCGACGCAGCGCGCCCCGACCGTCCCGCAGCGAGAACACGAGCGTCGTCCGGTCGCGCCCCGTGCGGGGAGCGTCTTCGGTGGCGAGCACCACGAAGCGTGTCGCGTTCCCCTCCTGGTCCTGGATCCGTTCGCGAAGGATCGGCACCCCCTGGAGCTCCCCGGCGAGTGCGCTGCCGATGGCGGCGCTCGTCGGATCGGTCGCCGCTTCACGCGCCGCCGCCGCCGTCGACGCCGTGGGCACGAGCTGCGCCGCTGCGAGGTTCTTCGCGAGCCACGAACGGCACTGACCCAGGGCCTGCGGGTGCGAGTAGACACGCGCGATGCCGCCGAGCGCGGGAGACGACGAGAGCAAGCAGTGCGTGATCTCGAGGATGACCTCGCGCCGGATGAGCACCCCCCCTTCGATGAGCTCGTCCGCCGCCTGCGTGACCGATCCCTCCGACGAGTTCTCGATGGGTACGACGCCGAGCTCCGCGTCGCCGCGACGCACCGACTCGAAGACCGCCGCGATGGTCGCCGCTTCGTCGTAGCGGGCCCCGACCGGGAAGAGCGCGCGCGCCGCGGCGTGCGTGAACGTGCCTGGTGGCCCGAGGTAGGCGATCCGCCGCTCTTGCGCATCGAGGCTCATCGCGAACGAGAGCATAGCGCCGGGGCGCACGAGGCGCGCGGACTCGGCACCTCGTGGTATCGACGGCGATGTGAGTAAGCCCCTCGCCCCCGCCGAGCTCGACGCCCTCTCCGCGCGGACGCTCGCGCACTACGATTCCAACGCGCAGAGCTTCGAAGAAGCGACCCGCACGCACGACGTATCGCAGAACTACGCGGCTCTCCTCGACGCGATCGAGGGGGAGCCCCCGTTCGTGCTGCTCGACTTCGGCTGCGGTCCGGGGCGTGACCTCGCCTACTTTCGCGCTCTGGGTCACGAGGCGGTGGGGCTCGATGGGTCCGCGCGCTTCGTGGAGATGGCGCGCGCGGCTACGGGGTGCGAGGTGCTGCACCAGAGCTTCCTCCACCATTCACCCCCGGCGGGGCTGGCGCTCTCGGCTGGACGCTTCCACGGCATCTTCGCCAACGCTTCGCTCTTCCACGTGCCGACGCAGGAGCTCGCGCGCGTTCTCGGCGCGCTCCACGATTCGCTCCGGGATCGCGGGGTGCTGTTCTGCTCGAACCCGCGCGGAGAAGACACCGAGGGCTTCTCCGGGGACCGCTACGGCGCCTTCCACTCGCTAGAGACCTGGCGCGCGCACGTCACCGCGGCGGGCTTCACCGAGATCGCTCATTACTACCGCCCGACGGGGAAGCCGCGGAGCGAGCAGCCGTGGCTCGCGACGGTGTGGCGAAAAGGACTCGGTTTTTAGCTCCCGTTTAGTGGGGGACGCGTACAGATGGGGCTCGTCTCGAGTGCCAACCGGCACTCCTAGGAGTTCATTCCCATGCGTCGTCGTCTGCACATAGATGCGGCCGGGTGGGGCCTCGCCTCCATCCTGATGACCGGCTCGGTGTTCGCCCAGGAAGTTGCGCCCGCAACTGCGAAGGCGCCCGAAGCCCCCGCCGCCCCGGCCGTCCCCGGAACGCCCCCCGCTGCCACGAATCCGCCCAGCACGTCCGCGGCCATGACGCCGCCGAGCGCGCCCGCGGCCACCCCCAATCCGCCCGCCACGGTGGCGCTGGTCCCGCCCACGCTCGCCGTCCCGGCCACCCCGACGGACACGAGGGAGGCGCCCACGAAGGCCGCGGAACCGTTCGCGTTTGGCGATTTCACGTGGCTGAACGGCGCGAACCGCCAGCACAAGGCGGTCCTCGACTCGGAGTACTTCACAGGAAGCTTCCTCCTCGACGTGAACTACACCGCCTCGAAGGCGAACCCGATCGACAACACGGTCGTCGGCTCGACGGCGCTCTCGCGCAACAACGAAGTCACGCTCGCCTTCCTCGGCTTCGGCGGCGACTTCCACGATGGCAACGCCCGCGGCCGCCTCATGACCCAGTTCGGCGTGCGCTCGACCATCGTCCCGCGCAACGACGGAAGCACTTACCGCGGGCAGTTCGATCTCCAGACGGCGCTTCGTTACCTCAGCGAAGCGTACGGCGGCTACCACTGGGACAAGCTGAACGGCATCAACCTCGATGCCGGCATCTTCATGTCCTACGTCGGCCTCTTCTCTTACGACAACTTCGAGAACTGGATGTACCTGCCGTCGTTCACCTCGGACAACACGCCGTGGTTCTTCAACGGCCTCCGTCTCCAGGTGTTCACGAGCGACAAGCTCAAGATCGAGCCGTGGCTCATCAACGGGTGGCAGACGTACGGCAAGTTCAACGAGATGCCTGGCTTCGGTGCGCAGATTCTCTGGCGGCCGACCGATCGCGTCTCGGTCCTGAGCAACGACTACGTGGGTTGGGACACGCAGGACAACCCGGGGCGGATTCGCTTCCACAGCGACAACAGTTTCCTCCTGAACTACTTCCGCGATCCGGAGGCGAACAAAGGGAAGGGATTCTGGGGGGGCTTCATCCCCACCAAGATGGCGTTCTCGGTCACCGTCGACTTCGGCGGAGAGCAAGGCGACGGCGTGACGCCGTTCGGCGGCCACTCGAACCCCAACTCGGCACCGAACCCCGGCAATTGCACGAACACCAACCCGTGCACGCAGAACTTCCTGAGCTCGATGGCCTACAACCGCCTCTGGTTCGGCGAGCACTTCGCGTGGACCCAGGGCGGCGGCGTCATGAGCAACCCCGGGCGGTATCTCGTGCTCTATCCGACGGGCATCGCGTCGCCGGTGCCGCAGCCGTTCAACTATGTCCCCGGCGAGGGGCCGACGGCGTTCTCGACCGCAGCCGGAACGACCTTCCAGGCCTACGACTACGAGACGGGCATCCAATACATGCCCGATGAGCACCAGACCTGGGATCTGGAGATCAATCACCGCCAGTCGTCCGTGAATTACTTCGCGGGCCACGGCGGCGTCACCTCGCCCGACGGCTACAACGGCACGGCAGTACCGGCCGGCTGGCGCCCCGATCTGCAGAAGGGGGACACGCGCATCATCATGGCGTTCCTCCTCCGGTTCTAGCGGCCATGAACGGCTCCAAGCTCGATTCGAAAATTGAGAGAAGCACGATGAACATCTCGAACGATTCTGGTCTGAAGCGGCGTCTCTTCGCGCGCGTTGCCATCGGGCTCACGGCTCTGGCGCTCGGCGTCGTTGCCGTCGCGTGCGAACAGGGCGCCGAGGGCGATCGGTGCAACCCGGACCTGAGCCACAACGAGTGCAACGCGGGTCTCGTCTGTACGCAGCCTGTGAACTGCCCCGAGAGCTACTGCTGCCCGGCGAACGGATCGAGCTCCGATCCGTTCTGCCAGCCCGGTTGCAACGGCGGGCTCGCGGCCATCTGCGAGGTGACCCCCGATGCCGCCGCTTGCCAGCCGGACGCGGGAACCGATGACGCGGGAAGCGCGGACGGGGGGACCGACAGCGCGACCGATACCGGCACGGACACGGGTACGGACTCGTCTGCCGACTCTGGCTCCGACGCCAGCAACGACGCGCCGACTGGTGGCTGACCGAACGACGTGTACGATCCCCGTGTCATGAATCGAATCGCGGGGATCGTCGCGTCGCTGGCTCTGTCGGCGTGCGCCTTCTTCTCGCCGCTCCCGGACGCGCGCTCGCCCGTGGACCGCGCGCACGACATCGACGTTCAATGCCGTGACCTCTCGGAAGTGACCGCCGCCCCGCGGGTGGCGCGGGGTGCGATCGATTCGGTCGAGCCGCTCACCTCGCACGTTCAGTCGGGGAACAACTACGAGACCCGGCTCATCGGCGCGCGGATCCACGTGAAGCCGCTCCCCGGTCTCTCGCGCGAGCTGCTCACGCGAGAGCTTCAGTGCCACCAAGCCAGAGTGGTGCTGGGCACGGCGCCTCCGCTCGCCAACGACCCGTACTCTGCGGCTCCCGGGTGGGTGGATATCCACGTGGACTCGGAGGAGAACGGGTTCGCCGTGCGCGTGGAGTCGTTCGACTTCGACACCGCGAACGCCGAGCTGGCCCGGGCGAAGCGGTATCTCGCGTCGTCCCCGCCCTGAGATCGCGCACTTCCAAGCCGCCTGACGTCCCCCGCCAGCCGCTGGCGGACGACCTCGGCAGGCCGGCAGAATACCTCCGCCGCCTGGAACGAAACTCCGCCAGCCGGCGGAGAACCTCCGCTGCCTGGAACGAAGCGCCGCCAGCCGGCGGAAAACCTCCGCCAGGCAGCGGAGAACCTCCGCTGCCTGGAACGAAGCGCCGCCAGCTGGCGGAAAACTTCCGCCGGCCAGCGGAGAACCTCCGCTGCCTGGAACGAAGCGCCGCCAGCTGGCCGAAAACCTCCGCCAGCCGGCGGAGAACCTCCGCTGCCTGGAACGAAGCGCCGCTAGCTTGCGGAAAACCTCCGCCGGCCAGCGGAGAACCTCCGCTGCCTGGAGCGAAGCGCCGCCGGTCAGCTCCTACGGCGTCCCATCCAGCGCGAGATTCAGCTCGAGCACGTTCACCCCCGGCTCACCGAACACTCCGAGGTCCGGCCCGTCCGTATGTGCCGCCACGAGCTGCAGCAGCTTCCCCTCGTCGAGGTGACGCGCTTTCGCGACGCGATGAACCTGGTACACCGCCGCCGCCGGCGAAATGTGCGGATCGAGGCCGCTCCCCGAGGCGGTCACCAGGTCCACCGGGACGGGCGCGTCGTTGCCCGGATCGGCCGCGCGCAGAGCGTCGATGTGGCTCTTCACGGCGTCGGTCAGCGCGGGGTTCGTCGGCCCGAGGTTCGTGCCGGTCGAGGCCTGCGCGTTGTACGCCGGCGTCGTGCCCGACGGGCGGCTCCAGAAGTACTGCGGCCCATCGAACGGCTGCCCGATGAGCGAGCTCCCCACGGGCTTGCCGTCCTTCACGATGAGGCTCCCGTTGGCCTGCTTCGGAAACGCCGCTTGCGCGACCCCCGTGACGACGAGCGGGTAGGCTACGCCCGTGAGGAGCGTGAGCCCCCCCAGCATGACGACCGCGGCACGAAGTTGAGCGAGCATGATGGTGATCCTTGCCAATCAGACGAGGTGAAGAGCGACCAGGAGCACGTCGATGATCTTGATCCCGACGAACGGAACGACGATGCCGCCGAGCCCGTAGATGAGCAGATTCCGGCGCAGCAGCAGCGACGCGCCGATGGCCTTGTAGGCGATGCCACGGAGCGCGAGCGGGATCAGCGCAATGATGATGAGCGCGTTGAAGATGACCGCCGAGAGGATCGCGCTCTCCGGCGTCGCGAGGCGCATGACGTTGAGCGTATTGAGCGCCGGGTAGGTCGTCGCGAACGCGGCGGGGATGATGGCGAAGTACTTCGCCACGTCGTTGGCGATGCTGAACGTGGTGAGCGCGCCGCGCGTGATGAGGAGCTGCTTGCCGATCTCCACGATCTCGATCAGCTTCGTGGGGTTCGAGTCGAGGTCGACCATGTTGCCGGCCTCTTTCGCGGCCTGCGTGCCGGTATTCATCGCGACGGCGACATCGGCCTGCGCGAGCGCCGGCGCGTCGTTGGTTCCGTCTCCGGTCATCGCCACGAGGCGGCCGCCGGTCTGGTGCTCGCGGATGAGGGCGAGCTTGTTCTCGGGCGTGGCTTGCGCGAGGTAGTCGTCGACGCCGGCTTCGGCCGCGATGGCCGCGGCGGTCATCGGGTTGTCGCCGGTGATCATCACCGTCTTGATCCCCATCTTGCGGAGCTCGGCGAAGCGCTCCTTGATGCCCCCTTTGACGATGTCCTTCAGCTCGATGACCCCGAGCACCTTCGCCCCCTCGGCGACGACGAGCGGCGTCGAGCCGCGCTTGGAGACGGTATCGACCGCGGCGCGAACCTCGGCCGGGAACGAGCCCCCCTTCGCGCGCACGTAGGCGTCGATGGACTCCCCTGCCCCCTTGCGAATCTCCCTCCCCTTCATGTCGACGCCGCTCATCCGCGTCTGCGCCGTGAACGGCACGAACTGCGCACCGAGCGCCTGCACGTCGCGCTCGCGGATCCCGAACTTCTCCTTGGCGAGCACCACGATGCTCCGCCCCTCCGGCGTCTCGTCGGCAAGCGACGAGAGCTGCGCCGCATCGGCGAGCTCCTCGAGCGAGACGCCCGGCGCCGGCACGAACGACGACGCCTGCCGGTTGCCCAGCGTGATCGTTCCGGTCTTGTCGAGGAGGAGCACGTCCACGTCCCCCGCCGCCTCGACTGCACGCCCCGAGGTCGCGATGACGTTCGCCTGAATCATCCGGTCCATCCCCGCGATGCCGATGGCGGAGAGCAGTCCACCGATGGTCGTCGGGATCAGGCACACGAGGAGCGCCACGAGCACCGTGATGGTGATCGGGACCCCTTTTCCGGCCGTCTGAACGCTGAAGAGCGAGTACGGCAGGAGCGTGACGGTCGCCAGGAGGAAGACGATCGTGAGCGCGGCGAGCAGGATGTCGAGCGCGATCTCGTTCGGCGTCTTCTGGCGCTTCGCCCCTTCGACCATGGCGATCATGCGATCGAGGAACGTCTCGCCGGGGTTGGTCGTGATGCGCACGACGATCCAGTCGGACAGGACACGCGTGCCGCCCGTGACCGCGCTACGGTCGCCGCCGCTCTCGCGAATCACCGGCGCGCTCTCGCCTGTGATCGCGCTCTCGTCGACGGAGGCGACCCCCTCGACGATCTCGCCGTCGGCCGGGATGAAGTCGCCGGCCTCGGAGAGGACGAAGTCCCCCTTCCGGAGCTGCGACGCGAGGACGGAGCTGGTCGCCGTGCCGAACTTGGCCTCCGCGAGCTTCTTGGCCGGGATGTCCTTGCGCGCCTTCCGGAGCGTGTCGGCCTGCGCCTTGCCGCGCCCTTCGGCCATTGCCTCGGCGAAGTTCGCGAAGAGCACGGTGAACCAGAGCCAGAGCGAGATCGCGAGGATGAACCAGGCGCGCGCTTCGCCGTGACCGCCGAGCGCCTGAATCCAGAGCGCAGTCGTGAACACGCTCCCGACCTCGACGACGAACATGACCGGGTTGCGCGCCTGGTGTCGCGGGTCGAGCTTGCGGAACGAATCGACGATGGCGCGCTTGACGATGGACGCCTCGAAGAGCGGCCGCGCCTGACCGCGTGCACGGTTCGTAGGGCTGACGTGCTGGCCAGCTGCCACGGCCGCGACGTCGCGCGCGGACGGAGTGGACGCGGCGACAGCTCGGCTCTTGACCGATTCGCGCGGGTCTTTTTCCAGGACGGGAGTGGAGCTCATCGATTTGTCTTTCACGAAGCCCGCGCGAGCAACTGCTCGACGATGGGCCCGAGAGCGAGGGCCGGAATGAACGTCAGCGCGCCGACGAGGATGACGACTCCCGTGAGCATCGCGACGAAGAGCGGCGTGTGCGTCGGCAGCGTCCCGGCGGTCGTGGGGACGACCTTCTTCGCCGCAAGGTGACCCGCGAGTGCGAGCACCGGGACCTTCACGAAGAAGCGCCCGAAGAACATCGAGAGCCCCAGCATCGTGTTGTAAAAGGGCGTGGTCGCGCCGATTCCACCGAACGCGCTGCCGTTGTTGTTCGCGGCGGAAGAGAAGGCGTAGAGGACCTCGCTGAACCCGTGCGGGCCTGGGTTGAAAACACCCTTGCGGCCAGCCTCGGTCGCGACCGCGATCGCCGTCATGATGAGGACGGTCACCGGCGTGATGAGCACGACGATCGACGCCATCTTCATCTCGTACGCCTCGATCTTCTTGCCGAGGTACTCCGGCGTCCGCCCCACCATCAAGCCGGCGACGAAGACGGCGACGACGGCGAAGATGAGCATCCCGTAGAGCCCCGCCCCGACGCCGCCGAAGACGACCTCGCCGAGCTGAATGAGCCACATCGGGACGAGCCCCCCCAGCGGCGTGAAGCTGTCGTGCATGGAGTTCACCGCGCCGCACGACACCGCGGTCGTGATCGTGGCGAACAGGCCGGAGTTGGCGATCCCGAAGCGAACCTCCTTCCCCTCCATGTTGCCGCCGGATTGCAGCGCGCTCGCCACCTGGTCGACCGCGAGCCCGTGAAACGCAGGGTTCCCGGCCTGCTCTGAGGCCACGCAAAGCATGAGCAGCGGCACGAGGATGGCCGACATTGCCGCGAAGATCGCCCACCCCTGGCGCGTGTCCTTCACCATCTTGCCGAACGTGAAGCAGAGCGCCGTGGGCAGCACCATCAGCGACCACATCTCGACGAAGTTCGTGAGGCCCGTCGGGCTTTCGAACGGGTGCGCGGAGTTCGCGTTGAAGAAGCCGCCGCCGTTCGTCCCCAGCATCTTGATCGCGATCTGCGAAGCCGCAGGGCCGAGCGCGAGGACCTGATCGGTCACCGCCTTGCCGTCCGCATCCTTCGTCGCCTGGAGCAACGGGACGGTCGCGTAGCCGTGGAACGTCTGGACGACGCCCTGCGACACGAGCAGCACCGCGACGACGATCGACAGCGGCAGGAGCACGTAGAGCGTGCTGCGGACGAGATCGACCCAGAAGCTGCCGACGGTCTTCGACGTGCGTCGCGTGAAGCCGCGGATGAGCGCCACGAGGACGGCCATGCCCGAGGCCGCGCAGACGAAGTTCTGCACGGCGAGCGCCACCATCTGGGTGAAGTAGCTCATCGTCGATTCGCCGCCGTAGCTCTGCCAGTTCGTGTTGGTCACGAAGCTGACGGCGGTGTTCCACGAGAGATCGGGCGACGGTGCCGCGAAGCCCTGCGGATTGAGCGGGAGAACCGCTTGAAGGCGCTGGATCGCGTAGACGACGAAGACGCCGGCCACGTTGAAGAGCAGCATCCCGATCGCGTACGTCTTCCAGCTCGTTTCGTCGTCCCTCCGTACGCCGGCCAGGCGATAGAGCAGGCGCTCGACGGGGCCGAAGACCTTCTCGAGGGGCGTAGGCTCATTGTCGTAGACGCGCGCCATGTAATGGCCGAGCGGAACGGCCGTGGCGACGAGGACGGCGAAGAACAGGAGAATCTGGACGTAACCGTGGACGGTCATTGGAACATCTCCGGCTTCAGCAACGCGAAGACCAGGTAGACGAGGAGGGCGAGCGAGACGACGCCACCGACGATGTAGAGAGCGGGCATGACGAGCTCCGATCGGGAAAAACTCGAGAAAGCCTCAGAGGCGGTCGCAGAGGCGGACGAGCCCGAGCGAGAGCGCGAACAGCAGGCAGGTGAGACCCAGGTAGGCGAGATCCATGGCGTTGCTCCGATTGATGCGGGTGACAATCGTGCCGATACGCTCCTAAACGGTCGCTAAATTCGGTCCGGGAGCGCCTACACGCTACACGCCCCAGACACGCGCAGAGCCTGCGCGCTCGTCGCGTCAGCCTGGCGCCAGCCCCGTCCCCTCGGCCGGCGCGAAGAAGACGAGCACGGTCAGCTCCTGCGCGATCGAGTGAAAGTGGTGAGGTACGCGCGCCGGGACGAACACGATCGTCCCTGGCTCGAGGGCGCGATCGTCATCGGCGACGCGGATCCGCGCACGCCCACTCACCACGTAATACGCCTCGTCCTCCGCGTGCGGGGTCTGCTCATCGGTCCCCCCGACGGGCAGCGTGTACAGCCCCAGGCTCATGGCGGGAACCTTGAGGAACTCGAGGTAGGGGGTCCCCAGCTTCACGCGCTGGGCGAAGAGACGTGCGAGGTCGAAGGCCTGCATGGGTTGCTCCCTTGTTTCGCGCGGCCACGATCGCGCGCGGAACGGCGGCGTGCCACGGATTTCGTGCGCGGAGCACGGAACCAGAGACCGAAGCGCGGTGTCCGTCCGTACGAACCACCATGCGAAGCCCCTCCTCGCTCATCGGCCTCATCGGCGTGCTCACCGCCGTCACGCTCTCGGCCATCGTCGTCGCCGCGACGCACAACACCCCGAGCGACGCGCCACCCCTGCCGGTAGAGCCGCCGCCGAGCGCGGTCGAACCTCAGGCAATGGCCGTCCCGCCTTCGGCGTCGGACGGCGTGAAGTCGTGGGTGACGGAGCGGGTGGTCGATGGGCCGCCGCTGAGCCTCACGGCGTCGGATGGCTCGGGCCTAACGCTGGCGTCGCTCCGCGCGAACGCGGTCGTCGAGGGGTTCCTCGCGTTCACCGAGATGCATCTGGCTTTCGACAACCCGGAGAACCGCGTGCGTGAGGGGACCTTCAAGATCGTCCTACCCGAGGGTGCGAGCGTCGCGCGGCTGGCGATGAAGATCGACGGTGTCTGGCAGGAGGGGGAGGTCGTCCAGAAGCAGCGCGCGCGCGTCGCGTACGAAGACGCGCTTCATCGCAAGCAGGATCCGGCGCTGATGGAACTCGGCGCGGCGAACGAGGTGACCGCGCGGGTGTTCCCGATTCCAGCGCATGGTCGCAAAGAGATCATCGTGAGCTACGCGCAGGAGCTGACGGGGGGGGCGCGCTACGCCCTGCCGCTACGTGGCCTTCCGCAGCTCGGTATGCTCGACGTGTCGGTCGGTGGGCTCGGCCCATCGCCGCAGACGCTGCACCGCGAGCGGTTCATCCCCACCGAGGACTTCGTCGCCGACGGTCCCGCACCGTCGATCACCGCGCTTCGCAGCGGCGATCTCGTCGTGGCCCGCGTCCGCCCAGTGCCGGAAGCGATGCCCGACCCGGTGACGAACGCGGTCGTGCTCGTGGACACCAGCGCGTCCCGCGCGCTCGGGCTCGAGAGCGAGCTCCACGCCTTGAAGGGGATGCTGCAGGAGCTGGCGACGCGGCAAACGACGCCAGTGACCGTGACCGTCGCGGCATTCGACCAGGAGATCGTGCGCGTGTACCAGGGCGATGCACGCGGCTTCGGCGACGCGGAGGTCGCGACCATCCTCGAGCGACGGGCGCTCGGAGCCTCGGACATCGAGCACGCGCTCGCGTGGGCACGCGACGAGGCGAAGACGTCGGGCGCGACCCGCGTCGTGCTCGTGACCGACGGCGTCGCGACCGCCGGCGAGCAGGATGGAGCCAAGCTCGCGCTCGCGGCCGCAGCGCTGAAGGACGGAGGCGCCGCGCGCCTCGACGTCGTCGCCGTCGGGGGAATTCGCGACGACGCACTGGCGCACAAGCTGGTCGCGGCCGGCCTGGCGCACGATGGCGTCGTGGCCGACGCGAGCGAGGGGATCGCGGCCGTCGCCCGTCGTCTCGAATCGGGGACCAGGTCGGACGTAGCGGTCGCGGTGGAGGGGGCGACCTGGTCGTACCCGACGCACCTGGACGGCGTGCAGCCGGGCGACGAAGTGCTCGTGTATGCGGAGCTCCCGGAGGCTTCGAAGGTGCACCTGCACGTGGGGGGCGCGGCGGCGTTCGACGTCGAGCCGTCGAAGGGGGCCCCTCCGCTGATCGAGCGGGCCTGGGCGCAGGCGAAGGTGGCGAGCCTGGAGAGCGAAGAGCGCGATCACGGCAAGAGCGCCGATCTCGAGCGACGCATCGTGGAGCTCTCGGTGAAGCATCGCGTGCTCAGCGAGTACACGGCGCTCCTGGTGCTCGAGGGGGACGCGGACTACGCGCGCTTCGACATCGATCGCCGCGCGCTCACGGACATCCTCACCGTGGACGACGGGCGGCTCGCGTTGCTCCAGCGAGCCGGCGCCGCGGGGAACAATCGTCTCGCGAAAGAGAAGAACGACGAGCGAGACACGACAGCGCTCGACAAGAAGGTCGCGAGCGCGAAACCGGAGCCGAACGACACCCTAGTCCCGCTAGTCCCGCGCAGCGCCGGACCGGCGGGCGGTGGCGACGGAGTCGCCGGAGCGCTCGCGGACGAGGCTGTCGCCAGGCTGGCCGCGCCGAGCGCGAGCGCAGCTCCGACGGAGCAGGCACAGGGGGGGACGGGGACGCGTGCACGGGGAGAAGAGGGGTCGATGGGCAACCCGAGCACCGTCGCGACGATGCCGGTCGCGGCCGCCGCACCGGCAAGCGCGCCCGCAGCTCCTCTGCTCCGCGGCGACATTCCTGCCGTGGACCTCTCGGCAGCGGCGGCCGCACAGGGGGAGAGCCTCCAGATGGGGACCCTCGGCGCCCTGGGCGGGATCGGCGCGAGCAGCGGAGCGGGATTCGGAGGGGGCGGCAGCGTCGGGCACGCCGCGAGCGGACGCAGCGTCGGGCAACTAGGGGCGGGGTCGCAAGACGAGGAACGCGGCGTCGATCCCTACACAGGCAAGATGCGGATGGTGAAAGCGCGCCTCGCGGCCCGCGACGCGAGCGGCGCGTTCGCGATCGCCTCGACGTGGGAAGCGACCTCGCCCGGCGACGTGCTCGCCCTCGTGGCGCTCGGCGAGACCGCCGAAGCGACCAAGGACTTTTCGACCGCGAGCCGCGCATACGGCTCGATTATCGATCTCTTCCCCGCGCGCGCCGACCTCCGCCGCTTCGCCGGGGAACGCCTCGAGCACCTCCAGGGGAGCGCAGCGCTCGCACTCGCCATCGACACGTTCGACAAGGCGCGACGGGACCGCCCGGATCACCCAGAGAGCCACCGGCTCGCGGCCTACGCGCGCGTTCGTCGCGGCGAGTACGCGGCGGCCTTCGACATCCTCGAAGCGGGCGCGGCGAGGCACTACCCGGAGGGGCGCTTCCGCGGAGTGGACCGGATACTGCGCGAAGACCTCGGCCTCGTCGCCGCCGCCTGGATGAAGGCAGAGCCCGCACGCAAGAGCGAGATCCTCGCGCGACTCTCGAAGGCCGGGGGTGCGATCGAGAACGCGCCATCGATCCGCTTCGTCCTCAACTGGGAGACGGACGCCAACGACGTCGACTTCCACATCGAAGACGGGCTCGGCGGGCACGCGTACTACGCGTCGCCGCACCTCCCCAGCGGCGGCGACCTCTACGCCGACGTGACCACCGGTTACGGCCCCGAGTGCTTCACGGTGCGCGAGCCGCACGGCAAGCGCGCCACGCCGTACAAGCTCCGCGCGCACTACTTCTCGCGCGGTCCGATGGGCTACGGCATGGGGAAGCTCGAGATCATCGACCACGACGGGCGCGGCGGGCTGAAGTTCGAAGAGCGCCCCTTCATCGTGATGGCCGACCACGCCTTCGTGGACCTCGGCACCGTGCGCGAGTGAGTCGCCATTGCCTCTATCGCGGGGGCGAAAACCGACCTAAATGAATCTCGCTGGATGAGCGAGCAAGCACCCGAAGAGAAGCCCGCTGCGGCGGCGAACCAGGAGAAGGCCAGCCAGGAGGAGGCTGACGATCGCCCTCATCCTTTCAACTGGGTTGCGCTCGTGATCATCGCGGCGTTGATCGTGGGGGGTTGGTTCGTCATCACGAGCCTCAGCGACGACACCAAGATGCAGGACTGCATCCAGTCGGGCCGGCGAAACTGCGCGCCAATCGACACGACCGGAAGGTGAGCGGGCTCATGCGACGATGGCTGGCGATCGTGTTCCTCACGACCTGCGCGTGCTCCACGAACGATTCGACCGACGCCGACGGCGGGGAGCAAGTGACCGATCTCGGCACGTGCTCGAGCCCCCTGGACGCCAGCGCTTACCCCCTCTCGGCGCTTCCGTCGGGACAGTCGTGCACGCCGCAAACCAACTGCACGATGCCGATCAACGTCTGCTCGAGCGACCCCTACGCGAGTCCGGCCATCTATGAGTGCGCATGCACAAACGGCGCATGGAACTGCCGTCTCTCCGTCCCGAGCCAGGACCCGTGCGCCGGGGACGCGGGAGACGACGCGGGGGGCGGGCTGTCCGACGCTTCCGACGCGACGGTCGACTCACCGCTGGACGCGAGCATCGACTCTCCTGCCGACGGGACGCCCGACGCGCCCGCAGACGCGAACGACGCTGCCCTCCCCGACGCCGGCCTCGACGCCAGCGACGCCTCCTAGGCCGCGGTGTTCCAGCGCAGCTCCCACAAGCAACGGGAGGCGCCGGTTCCGCGACAGTGAGTGTGCCGTGTCACGAGCTGTTTCATCCCGGTGGCCACGCCGGCCTCGTGAAGCCACCCCGTGATCGAACAGCACAGGAACCAGTTCGACGTAGCAATCCCGCGGAGCTCCGCGAGCATCTCGCCTTCGTTGAACGAGAGGACGAGCATCTCGCCTTCGTCGTTGTACTGGCGCCAGACGCCCGCAACGCGGCGCATCAGGAACTCGGGGCGCGCCAGGAAGAACGCCAGGCGCAGGCCCAGGTGACGCAGGTTCACGCGTGCCGAAGCCGCGCCGATCCCCTCGGCCAGCTTGCCATCCCCCGCACCAAGCTGGCGATCGACCGCCGTGAGGAGCTCGAGGAACTCTTCGAGGGGTATCCAGTTGATCGCGACCGCCGTGGCGCATCGCTCTTGCACGGCAGGGGAGCACGCGGCGAAGACGCGCTCCAGCGCTTCCGGGCCGAACTTCTCGCGCACCCACGCCGCAGCGTTCAGGAGCCCCTGTGCCTTGACGTTCACTCAGCCACCCCGCTCAGATAAGAGCACCATGCTCGGTTTCCTGCTCGGACTTCTGTACGCCAACGCTGGCGAATGGGTCATTCACAAGTACGTCTTGCACGGCCTGGGGCGCAAGAAGTCGAGCGTGTGGAGCTACCACTGGCACGAGCACCATCGCCACGCACGCCGCTACCAGCACCTCGACCCAGACTATGAGCGAAGCGTCCTTCAGTGGAACGCGCAGGGGAAGGAGGCGCTCGGGATCACGGTGCTCGCGCTCGTTCATCTGCCGCTCCTGCCGGTGGCACCGTTCTTCGTCGGCGCCGTCGAGTACAGCGCGATCCGGTACTACCGCGTCCACAAGCGAGCGCACCGCGACGCTTCATGGGCGCGCGAGCACCTCCCCTGGCACTACGACCATCACATGGGACCGAACCAGGACGCGAACTGGTGCGTCACCTGGCCGTGGTTCGACTGGGTGATGGGGACGCGCGAGCACTACATCGATACCGATCGGGAGCGCGCGCGCGTGCCTGCAACCGCGAACGTCTGAGCTCGGGTTTCAAGCTGCGAGCGTGATCGCTTTTCGCGCCGCGGATCCACAGTAAGGGCATGGCGCTGGATTCAACGAAGGCGCTCCCAGTCGTGGCCCCGTTTCGGCTGCTCGACGGGGGACGTGACGGGTCGGTCCTACAGCCCGAAGAGACGACGCGCATCGTCGCGCGCCACAAGAAGAACCTGGTCTTCCTCAGTCCGGAAGAAGTCTGGGCGTTCGAGGCAGCGGAGCGGCTCGCCTTCGTCCATGCCGCGAGTGGACGCTTCGACATCGACGTGTCGCTCGCGGAAATCGAAGCGTGCGCGTTCGGTGGAAGCTTCGTCCGCGTCCACCGGAGCTGGCTGGCAAACCTCACGCACGTGAAGGAGCTTCGCGCGGAGGGGGGGCTCACGCAGCTCTTCGTCGGCACCCGCGCAGGCGAGGACGCGAAGGGGATGTGCGTGCCGGTCGCGCGTGATCTTGCGCGCACGGTGCGCGAGACGCTCCTAGCGAGCGCCATAGGCCTGCGGCGCCGCGACTGACCCGCTAGCGCGCGAGCACCCAGAACACGACCGCTCCCAGCACGATCCGGTAATAGCCGAAGGGCTCGAGGCCGCGCCGTTGCAGGTAGCGGATGAACATGGCGATGACGCCCCATGCGACGAAGAACGACACGACGAGACCGATTGCAAGGCTCTGCACGCCGACCCCGAGGCCGAGCTCGTGCCGCGCCTTGAAGCCTTCGTAGATCGTCGCGGCCCCGAGCGTGGGGAGCGCGAGGAGGAACGAGAACTCCGCGGCGGTCGCCGTGGACAGCCCGGTGAGCTGCCCGGCGACGATCGTGCACATCGATCGGGACGAGCCTGGCCACATCGACACGCACTGCCCGAGCCCGATCGCCAGCGCCCGCTTCGGCGTCACGTGCTCGAGTCCCGTCACGCCGACCACGCCTCGACTGCGCCGAATCCGCTCGACCGCGATCATCACGATGCCGCCGACGATCAGCGCCGCGGCCACGGGGACGGTGCCGAACAGGTACTGCTTGATGATCTTGTGAAACGCGACGCCCAGCACGGCGGCGGGCAAGAAGGCGATCGTGAGCGCGAGCAGCAGCGCCTTCGACTCGGGCTTCCCCGTGAACAGCCCCGTCACCCGCTCGGAGAGCAGCCTCCGATACTCGACCACGACGGCCAGCACGGCACCGAGCTGGATCACGATCTCGAACGCCTTTGCCCCTTCCCCTTCGGCGCCGAGAAGCTTGCCGACGAGAATGAGGTGCCCGGTCGACGACACGGGCAGATACTCCGTGAGCCCCTCGACGATGCCGAGGAGCAGTGCCATGAGCGGGCTCATTTGTATTTCACTCCGCAGCCGTAGGCCTTCGTCTCTTTGATCGCAACGTCTCGCTTCGCGGCGAGATCGTCGAGCGTTGCATCCACGTAGTTCACCAGCTTGCCTCCCTGCGGGCTCTCCCCCTCGCCATCGGGCGAGTTGTCGATGGCCCCGCGGTATACGAGAGCGCCGCCCGCATCGATGACGAACAGGTGCGGCGTGTTCGTGGCGCCGTACGCGTGTCCGACCGCGCCGGTGGGGTCGAGCAAGATCGGGTGGTCGAGGCTGAATCGCGTCTTTGCGTCCGCGGTCTTCTCGACGCCGTATCCTTGCTTCCCCTCGGCCGCGGAGTTGATCGCGAGCCAGACGATCCCTTGCGCCTCGTGCCTCGCGGCCGTCCCTTTCAGCGACCCCTTCGTGTGCGACGCATTGACGAAGGGGCAACCCGGATTGAACCACTCCAGCACGACGATCTTCCCCTTGTAGTCGTGAAGGCTCACAGGCTTGCCGGTGAGGTCGGAGAGCGTGAAGTCGGGTGCAGGCTGGCCGATCGTCGCGTGCGCGCCGTCAGCGATAGGCGCGATCGCCGAAACTGCCGGCGCAGGACCGCCAGAGAGCGCCGGGGTGGGCGCCGGCGTCGCATCGGACGCGCCGTGATTGCAAGCAGCGAGGCAGATCGCAAGCGCAGGAATCGTAAGCTTCATAGTGGGCTCCTCCGTGGGGAGCGCACTCTAGTCGAACCTCGTGTCACCCAAACGGGTGAATGGCCGACCTCACCTCTCCGCCCTATAGCCAACACCGTGAGCGACGACCCCCCCTCCACCGTCCGCGTCTCGCCAGCAGCGATCGAGGTCGGGGACGTCTGGAACGCGTACCGATCCGGCGGCGACAGTCCTTGCGGACGGCGCGGCCACCGTCTCTCGCTCAGCGTCGCGCCCGAACCGCATCGCTACGGCCTTCAGTGCGTTACGTGCTCGTGGCAGAGCGGCTGGTTTCGTCGCTGATCAGCCGGCCGTGGCGTCGTCGGCGCTCGCATCGCTCGCGCCATCATCGTTGCTGCCACCATCATCGCTCGTCGTGGCATCGGAGCCGGCATCGCTCTCGCCCGCGTCATTTCCCGCGTCTTCGGGCTTTCCGCCGCCGTCGTGGTGGCCCCCGCCGTCGTGGGTGAACCCGCCCGCATCAAAGGGGGGCCCCGCATCCTGTCCCCCATCACCCGTGCCCCCATCCTCGGGAGGCAGCGATCCGAGGGCTGTGATCCAGTCGCCGACGACCGTGACGTCAGGCGTATCGACCACCGCCGACCCGATCGGGGGCATCTGGATACCCCCGCGCTCGTTGATCAGCTGGTAAAGGATGCTGTCGGTCGGGTCTCCCGGGATGATTCGCGACTGCCCGTTGAAACCAGAAACACACGGCACGTTGAGCGTCGTCTTGAGAATGTCCCAGGTCGTTGCATTCGGTGGAGTTCCATCGAGCTGCGTGGGGTCGAGCCGGAGACGCATGCCGGCGCCGTAGGCCGCGGAGCCTGGGTTCGAGTTGTGGCACGTCACGCCACAGTTGACGTGGAGCCACCCCATCGCCAGTGCGTCGAGGCCGGTGCCGTCGTCACCAATCGACAAGCTCGTGGTCGTCGGCGCCGGCGTCACGAGGCCTTGCTCGGCGAGCACTTCGAGGGTTAGCCCCTGCGCCAGGGGAAGCCCGAGGCTGACTTGCTCGAATCCAAGGATTCGATCGGGACGCCCGCTATGGCATTCGTTGCAGGCGTCGTTCGTCGGAATGGTCCACGTTCCTCCGTCTTCGCCAACCGGAACAGGGCCGCCGTAGTTGATGGGCGCCGAGGTTCCATCGGGGGACCAGGCGTACGTCGCGTAGACCCAAAAGTTGGGCGTGCTCTTCTGGAAGAAGCGGGTCTCCACGCGCTGGCCGTCGACCCGAAACTCCTTGAACAGCTTCGTCCCCACCGGGAACTGCCAGGAGCTCGGATCGCTGATGTCGATCTGCGTGTTCGGCGGTAGCTCGATCCAGCGCGACTTCTGCGCGCCATCCGACCAGAGCGGTGTGGCCGGCGTGTAGGCCCACGCGCTAGGCGCAATCTCCTTGGTCGCAAAGTCCGCATACAGCCCGGTGCACTCGAGCGTCGACGGCGGAAAGCCCGCATCGGCGCAGGAGTTGACGCCTGCGTCACTCCCGGCCGAAACGGGCCTCGTCGCGTCGGATGCTGCGTCAGGCACGCTCGAAGGGAGCGCCCCGTCAGTATCGTCCCCAGAACAACCAGCGAGTAGCCAAGCGGTAGCGAGGACGATACCGACGCAACGATTCATTTGTGATCAGTCCCTCAGACTATGGAAGCGAGACGAGCGGTCAGTCCGTTCCGGCGTCGGCCGGACCCGTTCCAGAATCGGACGGCGGGGGAGCGCCGCCGCCGTCGTGGTGGTGACCGCCGCCGCCGAAGTTCGACGAACCCGTCTGCGGCGCAGGGGTCAGCGCGCGTAGATAGCAAATGACGCCGGGCAGCTGCGTCGGCGTGATGTCGCTCCAGCGGTGGATTGACTGCCACTCCGCATACGCATGAAGCGCGCATGCCGGCATGTCGGGCGAGAGCGTCGTGCCTGAATCGCAGGGGTTCCCGCCGTCCGTCAGCGCCGTGAAGACCGCCGGGTCGAAGAACCCACCATCCGGCACGACGCCATCGACGATGATGCTTGCGAGGTCAGTGTCACTGAAGCCGCCCGTCTGCTCGGGCGTGTGCTCCACGTCGTGGAACGGAACGTTGGTCGCGATGGCCGTCGGGCCGTGGCAGTTCGAGCATGCGGTTCCGCCGTCGAGTTCGAAGAAGCTGCCTCCGTCGTTCTGGAGGAAACCGCCGCCGCCGCCCTCACCGAAGCCGCCGCCGTCGCCAAAGCCGCCGTCGTGGTGGTGGCCGCCGCCTTCGGCGCCGCCGTCACCGGGGCCGCCGCCGAGCGCGAGGATGACGCCGTCGTTGTAGCGCGCGCTACCGATCGTCCAATCGTCCTCGGTGTTCTCGGTAATGTTGAGCACCGCCGTGCCGCACGCCGACCCCTCGTTCGCGACGACGATCACCTGACCGACCGTCTCGGGACCCGTGGCGCCGCCGACACCGTTGATGGTGATCATCGCGCCGTTCAGCGTGAGACCGTCGAGCCCGCCGGCGGTGAACGCCTGCGGCTGCAGGATGTTGCCCTGCGTCGGGTCGGAGAGGCTCCAGGTCGCCGTGTTGCCATCGTTGGTAACGACGGGAATGGAGAACGTCTGCGCCGTGCTCCCGGGGATGAACGCCGAGTACATGGGCGCGAAGGAGAGGGACAGCGTCGGATTGGGGCAGCCTGGCGTCGGGGGAGACGTCGACCCCGAGTCGTTTTGGCTGTTGTCCCCGCTGTCGCTGTCGCCATTACCGTTGCTTCCGGAGCCTGAGCTCCCCGAGCAGGCAACGACCACACACCCAACGCCAATCGCTCCTGCGGTGAGAGCGAGAGCGAACGCCTTACGGTTCGAGAAATTCATCATCTACCCACCTTCAGTGAAAGAAACGAGTGGGGACCATAGCCGGCGAAGCGAGCGTGTTCAAACGGGTTTGGCGAGAACCAGTCGCCGAAAAGTTATCGCCAGAGTGTTCTAAAAAAATGCGCCGAACGGAGGTCGGGGAAGGAGCGTGCGAGGCGGCGATCGCGTTGGGGAAGGTCCGTTTCGTGGGCGCTTGGGCGCCATTCGCACACAGCGAAGCACGACCCACACTCGCGAAGCTCTACATCCCGCCGAGAAAGATCCGCCCATTGCAGGGCACGTCGACCGACGTCGAGGCTCCCGCGCTCCCGATTCGGACGACGTGAGTCCCACATGGGACGCGAAGGGTGACCCCCGACGACCACGCAGCGATGCGCCCGTCGACCCAGACCCGGTGACCGTGCGCGGACGCAGGCGTGACGATCTCGCCAGTGGTGCTCGCGGGCACCGCGAAGAGCGATGTGTCTGCGTCGGCAGTTGGCCTTGGGGAGAGCGGCGGAGCGCCAGCAGGGTTCACGACCGGAGCGACTACGGAGAGTGTCGTGGGTTCGGTCGAGGTCTCTGGTGTCCCGCCCCGGGGAACGAGGTACGCCGCGCCCAGAACGGCGATCGCACCGAGCGCCGCCGCGAGAGCGACGAGCGGGTGGCGCGCAGACGGGGTGACGCTGACCGAAAACGGAGCGCGCTCGACCGGGGGAACGCTCTGCGGCGTGAGCGTCATCGTGCGCGGAGTGTCGTAGGCAGCGGGATCGCGCATCAGCGCAGGAATGCCCGATGCGGGGGTGGCTGCGAACTGAGAGTCGGCCCCGCGCCCCTCTACTGGGCGGTGCGACTTGAGAATCGCGACGAGCTCGGCATGCGCCGCCTCCGGGTCGCCGACCTCGGAACGAAGCACATCGACCATCTCGGCCGCAGTGAGGCGCTGCGAAGGATCGCGAGCGAGCCCGCGTCGCATGGCCTCGGCGAGCCTCTGCGAGATCCCACCGCGAAGGGCCTCTACGGGCGCGAGGCGAGCGGCATCCATGGCGCGAAGGAGCTCCAGCTCGGGAAGCGCTTCGTCGAACGCGGGCCGCAATATGAGCAGCTCGCGCAGGACGAGGCACCCAGCGTAGACGTCCGTCCGCGGGGTCACCGGATCGCCCTTCACCTGCTCGGGCGCCATGTACCCGTACGTTCCCTTGAGCAGTCCGCCGCGAGTCTCGCCCGTGACCCCGACGACCTTGGCGAGGTCGAAGTCGGTGAGCTTCACGAAACCGTCCCATGGGACGAGGACGTTGGAAGGGCTCACGTCGCGATGAATGACCGGAGTGGCGAGCCCCGTACGCGGATCGCGCGCCGAGTGGGCCGCGGCGAGCGCGGCAAAGATGCGCGAGGCAATGAAGAACGCGGCCCTGTCCCCCAGCGCTCCACGGCATGCGCGGACCGATGACTGGAGGCGCGCCAGCGAGGGACCGTCCACGTACTCGAGAACGAGAATGAGGCGCCCTTCGTGAGAGAAGAAGTCGAAGAGCTGGACGATCGCCGGGTGCGAGACGCGCGCATAGGCGAGCGCCTCGGTCGCAAGGACCGTTGGGCAGTCGGCGTCGTTCTCGAACGGCGTGAGGAGCCTCTTGATGACGACACGCCGCTCGAAGTCGCCCGGAAAGCGCCTCGTTGCCAGCAGGACCTCGCTCGATCGCCCGAAGCCGAGCCTACGGACGATGCGATACGGGCCGATAGCCCCTTCTTCCGCCATGATCCCCCGGCGCGCGCCAGCCACGAGCGAGACCGACACTGAGCGATGCGGTGTAGCACGGCCATTGTCATTTTCGGCAGGCTCCAGCACCGAAATTCGAGAGCCCGATCGGAGGTAGTGGCGCGAGCGTGCCGCCGCGGCTCACGAATCGACGAGGCGACGAAGAGACGTGGTTAGGAACGGAGCGCGCGCAGTCTTCGCGCTAGGTCGAGCACGTGGGCATGATCCTCTCGAAGCGATCGTTCACCTGGGCCGACATCGTCGTGCGGCGATGGCTCGTGCGACACCCCTCGTTCCTCGTGAAGGTGGTCGAGTCGCGCGGCGTCGTGAGCGACGACTCTTTGTGGGAGACCGCGCGGCTCTGGAGCGTCGTGCCGGATTGGCCCTGCATCGGCATCCCTCTGGCGGGTCACGGCGTCCTCCGCGCTGCGCGTTCGTCGACGGAGATGAGGCGGGGGTACATCGGGCTCGTCGGGCGCGGAGGCGACTTTCGCGCGCGCACGGAACGGGCGCCTGCGTTCGGTGTCTTCGTGCAGTGGGATCCCGCGGTCTTCGGGAGCGCGAGCATCGCCTCGCTCGACCGCACCCCTGCGACGCCGCGCGAGCTCGCGCGCATCGCGTCGGCGCTCCGAGAGATCACGCGCGAGAACGCTCCTTACGAGACGCTCGCTGCGGCCGTCGCCGAGCTGTTTCGCGTGTTCGCCTCGCTCGGTCTCGTGCGGGCGCATGCCGCCGTCGACCTGTGCGCACCGTCGCCCCGCCTGGTCGCCGTCGGGCACGCGATCGACGGCGCGCTGTCGAGGACCGGCACGCGCCCCATGCTCGTCGACCTGACGCGCGCGCTCGACTGCTCCGAACGGCAGGCGCGCTATCTCGTTCGCGAGTACCTCGGCGCCTACGCTCTTCAAGGAGCCACGGAGTGGCGCACGCTCGCTGGCGTCTGGACCACCTACCTCGCCGGCTTGCTCATGACCGCTCCCGCGGCGACGACCGAGGGGGTCGCGGGCGTGCTCGGGTACGGCTCTCCGAGCGCTCTCTGCCATGCGCTCACCAACGCTGGTCTGCCGTCACCCGGTGAGATGAGGCGAATCGTCGCCGACTTGGCATGAGCGCATGACCTCGCGTGTTAGCTTCACGCGCACGTGGACATCAACGTAGACGAGCTCTTCGCGTCGTTCCTGGTCTGCTCGATAGGGCTCGTGGCCTTCATGTACGGCAAGCGCCAGGGGCGCATTCCGCAGATGCTCGCGGGGCTCGTGCTCCTCGTGTTCCCGTACTTCGTCTCGAACCTGTTCCTGATGTTCGGGATCGCGCTCGCCGTCCTCGGCGCCTTGTGGGGGGCGATCAGGCTCGGTTGGTGACGGACCGGCCTCGCGCGCACGGCAGGCTTCGGTAGACTGGCTCGACCGTGAGCACCCACATCGACGACGCTGGCGAGGCCGAGGCGCCGACAGCGAGCGTCGGCGCGGGGATCGCGGCAGCGCGGCGCCTCGATCGTGGCGTCTGCGTGGGGCGCTTCGTGATCCTCGATCGGGTCGGCGAGGGCGGAATGGGGGTGGTCTACAAGGCCTACGACCCGGAGCTCGAACGAGCCGTCGCGCTGAAGTTCCTCCACATGACGACGGGCGACGACCAGCCGAGCTCGGGTCGTCGCGAACGGTTGCTGCGTGAGGCGAAGGCGCTCGCGCGGCTGTCGCACCCGAACGTGCTCGCCGTGTACGACGTGGGGACGTTCGACGAGGACGTGTTCCTTGCGACCGAGTTCGTCGAGGGGCCGACGTTGAGCGTGTGGCTGCGCGAAACGAAGCGAACGCGCGCCGAGGTGTTGCATGCTCTGCTCGCGGCCGGAGAGGGTCTCGCGGCGGCGCACCGAGCAGGGCTCGTCCACCGGGACTTCAAGCCGGCGAACGTGATCGTCGGGAAGGACGGGCGCGTGCGCGTGCTCGACTTCGGACTGGCGCGCGCCGAGTCGTTCGACTCCGCATCTCTGCGCGGATCGATGGCAACCAGCCCGCTCGAGCACGAGCCCGCGTCGCAGCGAACAGGGCCCTCGACTGACGTGAGAGCGATCAGCTCCGCGGCGCTCACAGAGGACGCGATGCGCGCGCCGTCGATCGGCGGTGGCCCCGCACCGACCTCCCCCTCGGGCCCGCCGCGGTCGTACGACTCGCCGTCATCGGGTCTTCTCGACAAGACGATCACGGAGTTCGGTCAGATCCTGGGGACGCCGCGCTTCATGGCGCCCGAGCAGCACCTCGGCCGGACGGCCGACGCTCGTAGCGATCAGTTCAGCTTTTGCGTGACGCTCCATGAAGCGCTCTACGGCGAGTTTCCGTTCGATGGGCGGGGCGACGAGTACGCCGCGAACGTCACCCAGGGGCGGGTACGAAACGCATCGGCTGGCTCCGACGTGCCGCGATGGCTCCGCGCGATCCTGCTCCGCGGGCTTTCGGCTGCGCCGGGTGATCGCTTCGCGTCGATGGACGACTTGCTCGTCGAGCTCCGGCGTGACCCCAAGGCGAAACGAGCGCGCTGGGCGGCGGCCGGCGGGGCGGCGCTGCTCATCGTCGGCGCCACGCTCGGTGTCCGCGGCGCACGGAGAGCCGAGGAAGCGCCGTGCCGCGGAGCCGAAAAGAAGCTCGCAGGCGTGTGGGACGACGCGAGGAGAACCGCGGTTCACGATGCGTTCGTCGCGACGAAGAGCCCGAACGCGGAGGATACGTACGCGCGCGTTGCTTCGACGCTCGACGGATACGCGCGCGCGTGGGTCGCGATGCACACCGACGCTTGCGAGGCGACGCGCGTCCGCGGAGAGCAATCGGCCGACCTGCTCGACCTTCGCGTGGAGTGCCTGACCGAGCGCCTCGAGGAGCTCCGCGCACAGGTGGACGTCCTGTCGCACGCGGACGCGAGCACGATGAGCAAGGCGGTGCTGGCCGTACGCGCGCTCCCCCGGTTCGACGCCTGCGCCGACGCGGCCGCTCTTCGCGCACCGATCCGCCCTCCGGGCGCGGCCGCACGCGCGCAGGTCGACGCCGTTCGGATCGAGATCGCACAGGCGAAAGCGCTGCAGCGCGCGGGCTCGTACGACTCGGCGACGGCGATCGCAGCCAAGGCGTCCGATGAGGCGGCGAAGCTCGCGTATCGCCCGGTCGAGGCCGAGGCGCTCTTCGTCCTCGGCGACCTTCAAGACGACGATGGAGACTATGTGCTCGCCGAGCACACGCTTCAGAGGTCGGCCGCGGCCGCGATCGCCGGAGGGCACGAGGCGCAAGCGGCACGCTCCCTCACGGCGATCGTCGCCGAGACGGGTCTCCGGCAAGCCCACTTCGAGACGGCGCACGAGTGGGCGCTTCTCGCGCAGGCCGAGGCCGATCGCTCGAACGACGCGTTCGTGAAAGGCGAGCTCCCCCGGAACGTGGCGCGCGTCTTCTACCGCGAGGGGAAATACGAGGAGGCTCGCGCGAACGCCGAGAAGTGCCTCGCGTTGTGGGAGCCCGCGCTCGGCCGCGAAGACTTCTCGATCGCCGGCGCCCTCACTGATCTCGGGAACACCTTCTTCGCGGAAGGAAAGTACACCGAGGCCATCGCACGCTACGAGCGGTCGCTCGCCATCCAGGAGAAGGCGATGGGACCGACGAGCCCGCTGCTCGGGCCAAACTTGAACAACCTGGGAGAGGTCTACGACAAGCTCGGCGACTACGAGCGCGGAGAGCAGTCGCTGGCGCGGGCGCGCGCGGTGTGGGAAGCGGCGCTCGGTCCCGAGCATCCGAAGGTCGCCCTGGCGCTCGAGAACCTGTCGACGGCGCGACGACTGCAGGGCGACGCGGACGGCGCGCTCGATCTCGCGAGGCGTGCGCTCGGTATCTGGCAGAAGGCGCTCGGCGACGAGCACCCGGACGTGGCGCTCGGGATGTTTGGCGTCGCCGAGGCGCTCCGAGCGAAGGGAAACTACGACGACGCGCTCGCGTTGCACGAGCGGGCGCTGGCCATGCGCGAGCGAATCCTGGGTCCCAAGCACTCCGACGTAGCGGAGTCGCTCGTGGCCATCGGAGAGACCCAGCTCTCGCGCGCACACCCCGAGCTGGCGGTCGCCCCGCTGCAGCGAGCGCTGTCGCTGCTCGAGGCCGACACGGTCGACGCGGTCACCCTTGGTGACGCGCGCTTCGATCTCGCCCGCGCGCTCGCGAAGACCGATCCTGCGCGGAGCCTCGCTATCGCACAGCAGGCGCGCGAGTCGTACCAGAGCGCGGCGAGCTCGGGCTCGCGCGCGAAGGCGCGTCTCGCCGACATCAGCACCTGGATCGCCAGAGCTAGATGAGCAATAAAAGGAAGGCATGAGACGAGTGGGGCTGGGATCTCTGGTCGCGGCCGCGGCGGGCGTCGCGGGGTGTCGCCTGGGTTCACCTAACGACCTCGTCGACACCCTCCCGGCGAACAGCGGCAACCTCGGAGCGCTCGTCGCGCTGACCGGGAAGGAGTGCGCCACGGCGTACACGCCGAGCACGTTCGGACACGTCGTCTACTCGGCATCGTCGCTCGGGGGAGTCTTCCGCGTCGCGGCGACCCCCGGGTCCGACGTCGAGAATCTCTCCGTCGAGCTCGATCGCGTGTCGAAGGGCACCGACGAGTGGGTGAACCAGTCAGCCGACGGGCAGTGGCTCCTCGTGGGAACGAGCCGCTTCGGTTGCGCCCCCAACCTGTGCGCCGCGCTCGTCTCGGCCGACGCCTGCTCTGGGCAGGCCATCGTCGACGGCGCGGGTAATCCCGTCGAGCCCAGCGAGTGGTCGGCCGTGGGGACGCAGTCGAACGGTGACGTGGTCATCGCCTACGGGCTCAGCTCCGTCGGGCCCCACCCGGTCGACCTGTATTCGATGACGAGGCACGACGGCGCGTGGAACGTCGGCGTGCTGCTGACGGGGAGCTCGCCCTACCCGTATCACGGGTACCCGGTGTTCTCGGCGGACGGTACGACGCTCCTCATGGACTGCGGGACGAATAGCTACCTCGGCGGCAAGGGGACCTCGGTCTGTCAGGTGGCGACCGACGGCACCCGGTTCGAAGTCGTGCGCGCGCCCGGTGACGGCCCTCCGGGCGAGGGGAGCTGGCCGCTCCACAAGGCGAACTACGCGCCCGACGGCAGCATCGTCTTCGAGGGCGAGTGGCCGAACGGCAACGAGCGCATCTGGCAATACCCTGCGGGGACGTCGACCCCGGCGCTCGTCAACACGCAGACGACCGTCGACGACACGCCGCTCTACGGCGACGACAACTCCCCCTGCGTGCTCCCCGACGGCCGCATCGCGTCCTTGTGGCTCGAGCGCGCCGGCAACACGACGAGCAATCACGAGATCAAGGTGATGAACGCCGACGGGAGCGGGGGCGCGATGCTCCTCGTCGACGTGAACGTCACCGATGTCGGGCACGGCTGCGGGAAGTAGCTCGCGCTCGAGGGACTCGAGTCAGCGCCGCCGAAGGGATCGCAGCACGTCGGCGAGGGCGTCCGCGCTCTCGTTCCACGATTTCGGCCCGAGCGCTCGCATGCGCTCCGGTGAGAGCTCGCCCCGCCGCGCGCGCTCGATCGTGACCGCGATTGCGTCGGCCAAAGAGGCGGCGTCGCGCGCGGGAACGAGCCTCCCGGCCTGAGGGTCGGGGAGCACGTCGGGAATCCCCCCCACGCGCGTCGCCACGACCGGTCGACCGCTCGCCAGCGCCTCGAGCACGACGTTGGGTGTCCCCTCCTGCCAGCTCGGCAGCGTGAATACGTCGCACGCGGCAAGCCACTGCGCGACCTCCTTCAGCGGACGGGCGCCGGGCGCCACGATCGCGCCGTTCGACGCTGCGGCCTCCTTCTTCACGCGGTCGGTCCACTCCCCCTCGCCCACCAACACGAATACGACGTCGCCGATGCGGGCGCGCACGCGCGGGATCGCCTCCAGCAGCTCGCCCACCCCTTTCTGAGGCTCCAGCCGGCCGACGAACGTGACCACGGCCGCCGAGGGAGAGAGCCCGAGCGCGCGGCGCGCCTCCCCCTTGTCGCGCGGCGAGAACAGCTCGGTGTTCACGCCGTTGGCCACGAGGTGGATGCGCTCGCGCGCGACTCCGAGCTCCGCGAGCAGGTCCGAGAGCGCGGCCGAGACGGAGACCATCGCGTCCGCGCGTGGGAGGACGCGACGCAGGATGGCGCGCGCGCTCGGGCGCTTCGCGATGACGTTCAGGTCCGAGCCGTGCACTTTCACCGCGCACGGCTTTCCGACGGCACGCGCTGCGAGAATCGCGGCGCATCCATCGGGATAGGCCCAGGTCCCGAGGATCACGTCGGCGTCGGCGAGGAGCTTCCTGTGAGGCGCCAACGACGCGAGGTAGAGCGGCACGGCGACGGGCACGCCCACCTTCGGGACGTAGAGCTGACGCATGTAGTGCGTCTCGATCCCTCCGATGATCTCCTTCGGCGGCAGGCGGTGAAGCAAGGCCGGACGCGGCGGGTTCTCCATGCGGGCGAGCAGCCCGGCGCCGGGGACGTAGGCGACGGCCGAGAGCACCGTGAGGTCGCACTTCTCGGCCAGGCACTTGAACTGCTGAAGGTTGAACGACGAGCTGAGGGGCTCGACGCTGTTGGGCCAGATCTGAGTGATCGCGAGGACGCGCATGTTCGGTAAGCTGCGGGGCGAACCCCCGTCATGCGCATCGTACACGTCGTCTGGTCGTTGAACCTCGGGGGACAGGAGAGGTTCATTCTGAATCTTTCGCGAGCGCTGATCGCCAAGGGACACGACGTGCACGTGGCGGTGATGACCGAGGGGGGGGATCTGCGCCCGCAGTTCGACGGCATCGAGGTCATCGACGTCCTTCACGAGGGGGGCTTCGACGCGCGGCTCTTCGTGCGGATGGCCACCCTCTTCCGCGCGTTGCGGCCCGACGTGGTGCACACCAACAACCCCGGCCCCTTGATGTACGGCGCGCTGGCCGCTCGTGGCGCCTTCGTGCCGCGCGTGGTGCACACGAAGCACGGCGCGAACAACGTCTACACCGGGCGTAGCCTCCTGTTCGCGCGCGCGGCGGTGCGGACGCTGAGTGCCTTCGTGGCGGTGTCCGAGCCGACGTCTCAGGTCGCGCGCACGCTGGAGAGGGTGCCGGAGAAGATCCTCCACGTGATCCCGAACGGCGTGCCGCTCGGGCAGTTCGGGGCCGACGCGCAGGCGAGGGCGCGCGTGCGCAAGGAGCTGGGGATCCCAGCGCGCGCCGTCGTCATCGGGGCGGTCGGGCGGCTCGTCGTCGAGAAGGACTACCCGTTCCTAGTGCGCTCGGCCGCGCCGCTCCTCTCGAAGGACGTGCGGCTCGTCATCGTCGGCGAGGGGGAGCAGAGGGGGGCGATCGAGGCCACCATTCCGTCGAAGGTACGCCCGTTCGTCCACTTGACCGGGATGCGCTCCGACGTCCCCGCGCTCTTCGCGGCGTTCGACCTGTTCGCGCTGAGCTCCTCGACCGAGGGGCTCCCGCTGGTGATTCCCGAAGCGATGGCGTCGTATCTCCCGATCGTGGCGACCAACGTGGGGGGGCTCCCCAGCATCGTGCCGAAAGAGGTTGGGGAGCTCGTTCCGCACGGCAACGAAGGGGCGATGCGCGAAGCCCTCCTTGGGCTCGTCGGGTCGGCGGAGAGGCGACGATTGCTCGGGGAGGCGGCGCACGCCTACGCGCACGAGCACTTCTCGCTCGACCGGATGACCGAGGCGTACGAGCGGCTCTACCAGGGCGAGTGAGCCCATCCGCGCCTCCGCGCGATCGATCTGCTAGTGTCGGCTTCGCTCCCGACCATGTTCCTCTTCGCGCCGCTGGTGGCCCTGCTCGCGCCGGGCGCTGTGACCGATTCGACGGGCGCAGATACCGCGCCGGTCGCCGTGCCGCGCGATCCGACGACGGGGCAGCCGATCATCGCGCGCGACGCGACCGGACAGCCGACCGTGCAGCTCGATGCGACCGGGCAGCCGATCCTGAAGACGGACGAGGAGGGGCAGATCGTGCCGCCGGCGTTCGACGAGAGCGCCGCGCGCGCCGACTCGCTGCTGCGCAACGGCAAGGGAATGATGCTCGACATGAACGAGCGCGAGCGCCTTCGCGACGGCTTGCTGGGCGGGCAGGACTGGCGCGAGCAGTTCGAGGTCGTCGAGGGGTACAACTCGAACGTCATCCAGTCGCAGGCGGTCGTGAACGGCCCTGCGACACCGCACCCCGCGATGTTCACGGGGGCCGACGCCAGCGCCGAGTGGCGGCAGTGGACGTCGATTCACGACCAGCAGACCCTGCGCATTCAGGTGCGCGGTCAGCACTACGAGTCGCTCGACGGCTACAGCGAGCCCGACGACGGCACCGTGAACGGCGGATGGACGGGGCAATTCACGCTCTCGCCGCGCACGTACCTCCAGGGGCGCGCGCTCGTCACGGTCAGCACCGTGAACTCCGCGCGGCTCGATGACGGCCCGCTGTTCCAGATCGATCCGACGAGCGTCCAGCGCTCGTACACCATCGAGACCGCGCGCATGGCCGTCGTCCACGAGCTCTCGCCGCGGTGGCGTTGGATCACCGGCGCCGACGTGGAGGTGTCCACGACCATCCGCGACACTCCCGTCCAGCTGAGCGCCACGCAGTACGTGTTCCACCACGGCCTCGACTACGTGAACCCGGGCGTCGACACGGGGCTCTTTCACGATTTCGACGAGCGGAACATCGGCTCGATCCAGCTTCGTTACGACCCCACGTACATCGCGTACCTCGTCGACTTCGACCACGTCCCGCCGATCTACAACGGCGACACGACCGTGGAAGAGGGAGACCTCGATCTCGGGTGGGTGCACGCGTTCACCGAACGCCTCCGGCTCTCGTCCACCGTCGGCCTCATCGTCACGAGCGCACCGCCGTTCGACACGGACACGCGCCCGCTCGAGAGCCCGCTCGTCAGCGCGGAGCTGACGTACGTTGGCAACTACTGGCTCGCCACCGCGTCGGCGACGTACGCGTACGGCACGGTGAACCCGCGCCTCGGGTTCGGCCCCTCGGTGTCGGCGGCGACGACGATGCAAGGGGTCCCGTTCCCCAAAGGCGACCTGCGCAAGCTGTCGATGCTGGTGATGGGCGTCGCGAACAGAGCGGCCTTCGAGGACGCTCCCGACGTCTGGTCACGCTTGTCGTTCGTCGAGGGGAGCGCCGAGTTTCGCTACGGCGTGAGCAACTCTCTCGGCATCGTCGCCGGCTACGACGGGCGCTATGCGGTCTTCGAGGGTGCCGCCGCGTTTCCGAAGCTGGTGCGGCACATGGTGTTCGTCGGCCTGTCGGGTTACTTCGCGACCGATCGCGTGCTGCCGACGCTCGACACGTTCGTCACCCCCATCAAGCCGCCGGGTTAGCGCTACCGCGCGCCGATGCGCAGCAAGACGACTTTGACCGTATCGAGCATGATCGAGAGGTCGAAGAAGATGTTGTAGCTCTTGATGTAATACAGGTCGTACTGGAGCTTCTCGACCATGTCCTCGGTGCTCGCCCCGTAGCGGCACCGGACCTGCGCGTGGCCCGTGACCCCCGGCTTCACGTAGAGGCGCTGCTTGAAGAACGGCACCTGCTGCTCGAGCTGCTCGATGAACACGGGGCGTTCGGGGCGGGGGCCGACCATGCTCATGTCGCCGCGGAGGACGTTCCAGAACTGCGGAAGCTCGTCGAGGCGCGTCTTCCGGATGAACTTGCCGACGCGCGTGACGCGCGGATCGTTCTCCTGCGCGAACTGCGCGCCGGCCTTCTCGGCGTCCGTGCGCATCGAGCGGAACTTGTAGATGGTGAACAGCTTGCCGAACTCGCCGGCGCGGACCTGGCTGTAGAGCGTCGGTCCCGGTGACTCGAGGCGGATGGCGAGCGCCGTGAGCAGCATGAGCGGCGCGGAGAGCACGATCCCGATGACCGACACCGTCACGTCGAGAATGCGCTTCAGGCGACGCGTGCCGGGGCGCGCGGCGAAGCCCTCGGCGAAGATGAGCTGACTCGGCTTGAGCTCGCGGACGTACAGCTTCGACGTGTTGCGCTCGTAGAACTGCACCCCCTCCTCCACCTCGACGCCCCGGAACTTCACCTCGAGCAGCTGCTCCACAGGGAGGGTGCCGCGGCGATCGGGGTAGGCCACGAGGACGAGCTGCACGTCGAGGTTGTTCACGATGTCGAAGAGCTCGCCGTACGTCCCGACGACGCGACGCTCGGGATCGATCTGGATGCGGTCGCGCGCCAGCATGCCGATGAGCTCCAGCCCCAGGTCGCGCCGCTCGAGGATCATGTCCGCCAGCTCGCGCGCGAGCGCGCCGTTGCCCAGGATGACCACGCGGCGCTGGAACCCCTGGTTCGATGCGACCCGATCGTAGAGCGTGCGCCACGACGGGACGATGAGCGCCGTCAGCGCGATGGCGCTGAGGAAGACGCCGCGCCCCAGCTGCAGCGGGGGGGCGAGGTACCAGACGAGAAACAGGACGACGCTGCCGAGCGCGAGCGCCTGGAGCATGCGCTGGTAGTTCGCGCGCGTGGAGCGGGCGGCCTGGAAGTCGTAGAGGCCCGAGTAGTAGGCAGCCCCCTGCATGACGAGCGCGAAGAGCAGCGCCTTCTTCGCGACGTGTGGGTACGTGAGCCCCTCGTGCATGCCGAGTCGCACGCAACCGACGAACACCTCCAGAAATGCCACCAGCAACCCTTCGAAGCAGAAGAGGAGCAGACGCCGGGGGTTTCGAAACAGTTCGACCATGGGAACGGTTCAGCCAGGTAACGCGCGTGCGTGGGCGACAGCGCGCCTGACGCGAGAGTCGCTCACGGCACGATGACCGTGTCGCCCGTCTGCAGCGCGAGGTTCTCTTGCAGGTCGCCTTTGTCGACGACGGCGCTGTAGTCGAACGGCATCCGGCGCTCGCCGTGCGAGTCCTTGCGGACGATGATGATGCGGTCGGCGTTGGCGAAGCGGGTGAAGCCGCCGGCCATCGCCAGCCCCTGCAGCACCGTGACCTGGTGGTTCGGCGTGAACTCGCCGCCGCGCTGCACCTCGCCGACGACGTAGATCTTGTAGGAGCGGACCTCGCTCACCTGCACGGTGACCGGCGGGTTGTCCTGGAAGAAGCGCGCGCCGCGCTTCGCGATCTCGGCGGAGATCTCGTCGACCGTGCGGCCGTCGGCGTCGACGTCGCCGATGAGCGGGAGAGAGATCTTCCCGTCGGGGCGCACCGTGACCGACTGGCTGAGCTCGTCGTGCTTCCAGACGTTGATCTTGAGGACGTCGCCGTCGCCGACCCGATAGCCGAGCGCGTTCTCCGCTTTCCAGTTGTACTGCGGGACGCCGCCGCAGCCGGGTAGCGCGAGCACGGCGAGACCGAAGAGCACCGCGCCGACGCGCGGGACGAACGCCAAGAGACGCATCGTCTACGGATACCACACGACGAAACCTTCGTGGACCGCCCCCCTCGTGTGCGCAACGGCACCGCGACGGCCACCTCATGCTGCCGTTTCCGCGTGAGGCGCTTTCGCCGGGAGCCTCCGGCTTGCATAATCGGTTCTTCGAGCGCCCTCTCGCCCATGCCCGCCCCTCCGCCGCGTCCTTTCGTCACGATCACGATGCCGTGCCTCAACGAGGAGCGCTTCATCGAGGCGTGCCTCACGAGCGTGCGCCGGCAGGACTACCCTGCGGACCGCTACGAGGTCCTCGTGGCCGACGGCGGGAGCACGGACGCCACGCGCCAGATCATCGCGCGAATGTCGGCGGACGACCCGCGCGTCCGCCTCATCGACAACCCCGAGCGCATCCAGGCGCCGGCGATGAACAAGATGATCCGCGCGGCCAAGGGGGACGTCATCGTCCGGATGGACGTCCACTGCGAGTACGCGGACGACTACGTGAGCAAGTGCATCGACGCGCTCGAAGCGACCGGCGCCGACAACGTCGGCGGGGCGCAGCGGTCGCGCTCCAAGACGTTCTTTCAGCGGGCCCTGTGCGCCGCGCTCGAGAGCCCGCTCGGCGTCGGCGGCGCGAAGTACCGCGGCGCCGACTACGAGGGGTTCGTCGACACCGTGTTCCTCGGCGCCTTTCGCCGCCGCGTGTTCGAGACCGTGGGCCTCTACGACCCGAACGCGATCACCAACGAGGACGCCGAGCTGAACCAGCGCATCATCGGCGCGGGCGGGAAGGTCTTCCTCTCGCGCGAGGTCGTCGTGCACTACTACCCGCGCGACTCGTTCGAATCGCTCGCCCGGCAGTACTTCAAGTACGGCCGCGGCCGCGCCCGCACGCTGCTCAAGCTCCACAAGTTCCTCTCGGTCCGCCCCGCGCTCCCGTTCCTGCTCGTGTGCAGCGGCACCGCGCTCCTGGCCACGAGCTTCGTGCAGCCGTTCACACCGTTCGCGCTCGGCGGATACGCCCTGGCGACGTTCCTCGAGGCCGTGCGCGTCGGGCGCAAGGCGGGAGTGCTCGCCATCCCCGTCGTGTGGGGCATCTTCCCCGTGCTTCACGCTTCGCACGGCCTCGGCTTCGGCGCGGGGCTGCTGCGCTACGGGCTCAGCCCCGACTGGAGCGCGCCGGAGATCCTCCCCCCTCGCCCCCTCACCCCCTCGGTCTCTTCTGCCGCGAGCGGCGAGGAGCACGGGCGAAGCGCCGCGAACGCGGGCTCGCGAGAAGGAACCTAGCCCCCCTTGGCGCTCTTCGGCGCGATCCTGCTCTGCATCATTCTCTTCGTGCGCCCGCAGGAGTTCATCCCGGCGCTCGAGAGCCTCTCCATTCTCAACGTGACGGTGGCCATCTGCGTGCTCGGCATCGGCTACGAGATCGCCACCGGCAAGCTGAAGCACCTGGCGACGCCGCACCTCCCGTTCCTGCTCGCGTTCCTGGGGTGGTGCGTGATCGTGACGCTCATCAAGGCGGGCACGAGCGCTGTCCTCGACATGAAGCAGACGGTGCTCTTCCCCGTCATCTTCCTCTTCATCATCCTGTACGCGGGGGCGACCTTCGAGCGCTTCCGCGCGATCGGCGCGACGCTCCTCCTCATCATGCTGGCGCTCTCGTACGTCTGCACGCGACCCGCGCTGAACGGCTACGAGTGCATCGTCCTCGACAAGGACGAGGACGGGAACGTCGCGCACGACCAGAGCAGCGGAAAGAGCGACGGGCGGTCGTGCGAGAACTGGCGCGACTGCACCAAGTCGTTCTCCGAGGACATGGTCTGCGAACAGCCCGGCTGGTTCGACACGTTCACCGTCGCGCACGGGCGCGTGCGGTGGCGCGGCACGCTCGCCGATCCGAACGAGCTCTCGCTGGCCATCGGCGCGGCGCTCTCGTTCGCGTTCGCCATCCACTCGTCGATGAAGAGGAAGATCCGGCACGTGCTCCTCGTCGGGGCGCTCGCGCTCGCCGGGTACTGCATCGTGCTCACGGGGTCGCGCGGCGGCGTGCTCGTGCTGCTCGCCGTCATCGGGGTGTACTTCGTTCGACGCTACGGGTTCAAAGGGCTGCTGGTCGGAGCGGTGCTCGGCGCGCCCGTGCTCTTGCTCGGCGGACGCAACGACGAGAGCGCCGAGTCGTCGTCGCTCGAGCGCCTCGGCGCCCTCTACAACGGCATGGGCTTCGTCAAAGACAACCCCATCCTTGGCCTCGGCCAGGGGCAGTTCGTCGAGAACTACTTCATCACGGCGCACAACTCGTGGGTGCTGAGCGCGGCAGAGCTGGGGTTCCCGGGGATGGTGATCTGGACGTCGCTCATCTACGTGTCGCTGAAGATCCCGTACATGATCGCCACCGATCCCCCGCCCGATCTCGACCCGCGACTCGTCCCCTACGCCTTCGCGCTCGTCACGTCGTTCGCCGGCATCTGCGTGGGAATCTCGTTCCTGTCGTTCTGCTACCACAACATGCTGTTCATCTACTTCGGCCTCTCCGGCGCGATGTACCTCGCCGCGCGGCGAAGCTCGCCGTCGTTCACCGTGAAGGTGAAGCCGAAGGAGCTGGGCTACCTCGCGTGCGTCGACCTCGCGCTGTTGATCGGGCTGTTCGTGTACACGCGCATCAAGGGGGAGCCGTGAGAGCAGACGACTCCTCCACGAGCCGCGCGCGCCAACCCCTCCCCCCTGGCCCCCCGCCCCGCAGGCGAGGCGGGGGGAACGTGAGCGGATTGCTCCCCTCCTCGCTTGCGGGGAGGGGCCAGGGGTGGGGTCCTCTTAGCGTGCTGCTCGCATTCGCCCTCCTCGCCTGCCACGGTCACGACATCTGGCCGGGGCTCGCGCCCGAAGCGGCGCCCCCTGCGTCCAGCGCACCCGGGCCCGCCGCGCCCGCCACGCCTGATCCGGTCGCCACCCCGCTCCCTTCCGGAGGCCACCCGCGTCTCCTCCTGAACGACGAGCGACTCCGCGCAGCCACCGCGGCGGCGAACCACGCGAGCCCTTCCTGGAACGCGCTGGTCCGCAACTGCCGGGAGATGGCCTCGGGCAAAGCGGACAGCGGGTACGAAGGGGAGCAGTGGTCGGAGGCCGCGCTCGATCTGGCGATGTGCTTCCGCATTCGCCACGACCCTTCGTACGGACACGCGGCGGTCACGTACTTGATGGCGCTCGTCGATGATCACGAGAACGTCGGCGACCACCAAGGGGGCCTGCCGGCCGTGAAGGAGAACGACGGCTACCCGATTCGCCACCGCGGCTTCTTCGCGGCGCTCGCCTACGACTGGGTCTACGATCTTCTCAGCGCGGACCAGCGCAAGCACGTGGCCGACCGCTTCGTGGACTTCTGCCACTGGTATCGCAAGGGGGGCTACAAGACCGACGACCCCATCTCGAACCACTACATGGGGTACTTCGGGGCGTGCGCGATGGGGGGGCTCGCGCTCGAAGGGGACGACCCGCGCGGCGTGGAGCTTCGGCAGATCGCGCGCGTGATGTGGAAGACGCAGATCGTGCCGGCGTACGCGAAGCTGCCGGGGGGCGACTTCCCCGAAGGGTGGCAGTACGCACGCATCCCGCTGGCGGCGCTCTCGTCGTACGTCGATGCCGAAGGGCGCGCGCGCGGCGACGTGAAGAAGCTGCTCGCCGACCTCCCATGGCTCGACGAGACCGTGGTGTTCCAGACGCACGCGCTCCTCCCGGACGGCGTCCATCAGTGGGACAACGCCGACTGGTCGCACAAACCGGCGGCGCTGCTCCCCGAGTCGCTCTACTGCGCGGCGCTCGCGCTCCCCAAGGACGACCCGCACGGCGACGAGGCGCTCTTCGTCGCGCGCTCCGTGTCGCACGTGGACGGCGACTCGAACTGGAACTGGCTCCGCGTGCTCGTCGACGACGGCGCGCGCAAGGGGACCGATCCGCGCCATGGCCCCACGAGCTACGTCGCCCACGGGACCGGGACCGTCATGGCGCGGACGGCATGGAGCGCGGACGCGGCGTGGGTCGCCATGAACAGCGGGCCCCCCTGGGGCGATCACCAGCACCTCGACCAGGGGCACTTCGAGGTCGTGCGTGGCGCGGACAGTTTGATCATCGACCCGGGCGCGTACGACGCGTACTCGACGATGAGCCACAACTCGCTGCTCATCGACGACCACAAGGAGAACATCCGCTGGGCGCCGAACCAGGGGGTCTGGGGGAAGGCAGCGGAGCTACCGCGGAGCGAGGACGCCAACGGCGTGGTCTACGCGGAGGCTGACTTCGGCGCCGCGTACGATCCGGACGGCTACCCGCAGGACAACCCGGAGCGCTCGGTGCTGCGCGCGGAGCGGGAGCTCGTGTTCTCGCGCACGCCGCTCACGGGCGCGCACGGGACATCGGCGCGCCTGGTGCTCTACGACCGCGTGACGCTCGCGAAGACGAAGTACGGCGTCACGTGGGAGATGCACACGCCGGTGGTGCCGAGCGTGAGCGCGAACGTCGCGACGGTCGGGGTGGGCAAATCGAGCGTGGTGGTGACGACGCTCCTTCCCGTGGCCAAGTCGGCGCAGTTGAAGGAGCCGACCGTGCACATCGACAACATGTTCGAGCAGAACGACGTGGCCGACGGCATCTCCTCGACGCGCACGGAGGAAGAGTCGGCGCGCGGGGCGATCGAGCGGCGCTTCCTGCACGTGATCGCCATCGGCGCCGCGGGGGACGCGCTGCCGCCCGCGGTGCACGTGGACGGCGAGGGGGCCGAGGGGGCCGCCATCGACGGGGAGACGTACGTGTTCCCGGTGGCCGGGCCGCAGAAGACGGCGGGGCCGCTGGCGTGGCGCGCACCGCCGACCGCGAGCAAGCAGATCGTGACGGGGCTCGCGCCCGGGGGGCACTACACGGCGAGCGCGGCAACCGCGGGAGACGTGTGCCGAGTCGCGCTGAAGCCGGGGGGACCGCTGGCGGCGAGCGCCGCGGGGACGCTCGCGATCGACGCGCGGGACTGCGCGATTCACTGAGGGGCCAGGGCGGCGGCGCCATCCGGGAAGACGACGCCGCCTGCGAGGACGACGACGTCGCGACGTTCAGAGACGCCCTCCTCCTATCGGAGGGCGACGCCGCGATGTCCAAAGGCGACTTCGTCCTATCGGAGGGGCGACGTCGCATGTCCGAATGCGACCTCGTCTTATCGGAAGGCGATCTCGTCCTATCGGAAGGCGACCTCGCGTGTCCGCACGCGACCTCGTCCTATCGGAAGGCGACCTCGTCCTATCGGAAGGCGATCTCGTCCTATCGCTATGCGACGTCGCATGACCGCACGCGACTTCGTCCTATCGGAATGCGATCTCGTCCTATCGGAAGGCGATGTCGCAATATCCGCATGCGACTTCGCCTTGTCGCAAGGGGACGGCGCCCTACCGGAAGGGGACGTCGCCCTATCGGAAGGCGATCTCCGGATGCGCCACGGGGACGTCGGCTTCGGGCAGGACGGTCACGCCTTCGCCGAAGGCGCCCTACGAACGACGCGAGCGCCGCTCCTAAATCAGCGATCGCGATTCTCGAACACTTCACCCGCGACCCTCACCCCCCTAGCGTTTCCCACGACGCTCACGTCCCCCTCTCCCACGAGGGGAGAGGGGGTCGATCGCCGCGTTTTCTCCCCCTCTCCCCTCGTGGGAGAGGGGCGCGCGTGCCCCGCTCGTGAAGCTGGCGGGGGTGAGGGTCGCGCAGAACGGCGTGAGCCTTGATCGAGAATCACGCTCCCTCAT
>Ga0302279_10000408_pt1 | contig 62197 bp, 39 predicted proteins | sample III_Bog_N3_3_FD_194541 | JGI IMG/M metagenome (GOLD analysis project Ga0302279, IMG submission 194541) | Peat permafrost microbial communities from Stordalen Mire near Abisko, Sweden - III_Bog_N3_3 | ecosystem: Environmental > Terrestrial > Soil > Wetlands > Peat | place: Sweden: Abisko... | reverse complement strand
GCGATCCGACTTTTCATCGAAGCCAACAACGACTCGCCGAAGCCCTTCATCTGGACGAAGACGGCGGACGACATCCTCGAGAAGCTCAGGAGTTATTGCTCAAGAACTTCCGATTCAGGACACTAGGTCGGGGTTACGATTTCGTAGGGGGCGTCTACGAAATCGTAGGTCCGGAGTGGATGATCAAGAAGTCGTCCGCTGGGGGCGGACGCGGGGCTCACTTCGGGGGGGCGAGGAGCATCGTGATGTGGCCCGAGGCGTCGGTCAGCCAGCTTCCGATCTCGATGACGGGGAGCGGGCCCCCCGGGGTCGGGCTGGTGGCGCCGCTGGCGGGGGCGAAGGCGCGGACGAGGGTTTGGACGAGGTTGTTGTCCAGGGGGTCGTGCAGGACGAGGTCGATCGAGACGGGGGCGGGGACGAGGAGCGGAGCGAGCGTGAGGGTCTGTCCCGCCGTGACCACCTGCGACGAGAGGGTGGTCCAGGGGAGGCCGGTGCTCGGTACGGGCTGAACGACGACGTCGTAGGTGCCGGGGTCGACGAACATCGCGAAGACACCGTTGGCGTCGGTGGTGGTCGTCTGCGTGCGCGGCCAGCGTCGCGGGTCGAGCGTGGCCGCCAGAGAGACGGCGGCCTGCGCCTGTACGATGGCGCCGGCGAGCGGGCGGCCGTCGGCGACGGTCGCGGTCCCGGCGAGGATGCCCAACGCGGGCGCTTGTAGGGTCTTGCCGGTAGCGACGGGGGGCTCGGTTCCGAGCGGAGACGCGACGACGAGGGGGACCGAGCCGGCGGCCGCACGGGTGCCGACAGCGGGGGTTACGAAGACGTCGTAGGTGCCGGGGGGGAGCGTGACGGTGTACTCGCCGGTCGCTTCGGTCCGAGCGGTTGTCGAGTAGTGCACGAAGGGCTGGGCGGGGTCGTCAGGGTTGAGCGTGGTGATTCCGCCGGTGGAGCCGGTGGTCGCGATGCTGTCGATCACGAGCGTCGCTCCGACCGTGGTGAGATCCGGGGCGGCGACGGTTCCACTGACGGTCACCGGGGAGGGGAGCGCGGGGAATGACTCGCTCTCGCTGGTCCCGAGCGGGTTGCCACTCGGGTCGAGAAGGATGGGGTCGGCGAGGTACGGGATGGGATAGCCCTCCGGTGGGCTCACCACGACCTCAAGCTTTGCTCCGGGGGCGAACGGGGCTCCAAAAGGGGGGGGGGACGTGAGCAACGTGACGGACTGGGACGCCGAGTCGCCGAGCGTCGCCTCCGACGAGACGCGACGGAGCGTGGTGGCGTCGCGCAGGTAGACGTTGAATCCCTGGAGACTGACGTTCCCCTCGGCAACGGAGACCGTCAGTTGGGCGGCGCTGGGGATCGCACTCGAGAAGCTGTCGTTTGCGGCCGAGATGGTCATCGTCACGGGGGGGAAGGCGCTGTTGTCGGGGACGATGTCGCGCTCGTAGGTGCCCGGTTGCCAGAGGGGGGCGCGCCACTCCAGGGGGGTCGCCCCGCGCGGAGCTCCGATCCCGGACGTGGAGAACGTCGGCGGGCCCACGCTCGACTGGACCGGATCGAGCGGTAGGCCGATGGAGGCCGCTTCGACGTAGACCGGGGGCGTCGTGAACGTCGGGTCGGGCGGCGGCCACATCGGTCGGTAGTGCACCTGAATGGGGAGCGACCACTGCGAGATGGGAGTGCCCGCGTCCTCCGACGTGTCGATGTACGTCCCCGCGTCCGCGCTCTCCACGACGCTGCGCTCGACGAGAAGCTCGCCCTGCGGCTCGACGATGGTCGGGATCTGGAGGCAGTACGAGGTCGAGTTCGACAGGTTGCATTGCGCGGTGAGCGCAGCGCGAAACGAGCGGATGGGGACCGTGATTCCCGCGCCGTAGAACGAAAGTTCCGGGAGGGAGACGACGAGCGTGAAGTCGAAGTTGCTTCCATCCGAGCCCGCGACGCAGATGCCGTTGGTGCACGTCGGCGGCTCCGCACTCGCGTAGCCACTGCACGGGTGCTCGGGACACGCATTGACCGTCAGCGGTGACGGCGGTGGCCCCGCGACTGGCCCGCACGACGCGCCGACACCGAGCGCAGCGGCGAACGCGAAGGCGCGACGCCTCACCCGCCCGCTCCGTCGCTCGCGTCGTCTCCCGAGTCCGAGGCGTCCGGCACTGGACCGGCGTCGTAGACCGGACAGTCCGCGAGTGAGCCCGTCGGGCTGTAGAACCAGGTGATGCTGTCCCCGCCGGGTGACGCCGGCGTATGGTCCTCCGTGAAGCCGAGGGCTACGAGAATTTCGAGCGTGTGGCAGGCGTTCGGGTCGACCGGCGGCGAGAGGCGCGCTTCGATGTTGCGAATGCCGGCATCGTCAGCGGAAGCCGGACCGACGTTGCCTTGCGTGAAGGAGATCGTGCCGAAGGGATCGTAGTCGGGGAACGCTCTCCACTCGATCGTCGCGCCGGGATCATCGACGTACACGGGGACGACGAACGCGCGCGGCCACGTCTCGAGGATCGAATTCGTCGCCGGCGTCACGTTCGCGCTCAGGATCCACGGCTGCGTGAGCGGCGGCACCGGGATCTGGGCCGGAGGGTCGGCGATGACACACGCCACCGCCGGGACCACGAGGATGGCCGCGACGAAGGCGATCGCTCGTCGTGTCGTGCGCCGCATCGTGCTCAGAGTATTACGCGCCTTCCGCTTGATCCCGAACCCCGCTGCGAGCCGGGCGCGGCCGGATGCCAGCGGGCGTCGGCATACTCCGGGCTCACCGCGAGCCGGAGAAGATCGGCCAGGGGCGCGTGCTCGGCACACAGAAGGCGCAGCTCGTCGCCGGAGAGGGCCGCGGGAGCTTCGTGCTCGGGGTTGCGCTCGCGCATGAACTCGCGCGCCGCGAAGCCGAAGTCGCCGCCGATGAAGAGTGCGACGCGACGAGCGCTCTGTCGGGCCGCGGCCAGGACCACGTCGAAATCGGTCGGGCTCGCGGTCGAGAGGAGCTCCTTGAGCTTTCTCTGCGCGCGCGACGGAATGGCGTTCCAGAACTGCTCGGCGAGCTTGCTCGCTTCCTTCTCGACTCCGCGCGCGGCTTCGGAAGGGCCGAAGGCCACGAGCAGGGCGTTCCAGATGGTGCGCGCGTGCGGTTCGTCCATGCCGAGGAGGAGCACGTGGACCGGAAGCGCGCCGCAAAGGGCATGCCCGAGCGCGTGGCGTACTTCGAGCGTGTCCTCGTGGGCGTCGCCCGTGAGCAGGGCCGACGCGGGATGCGTGAGGGCGACGTTCGACGCAACGGGGGTGTTGGCGCGACGGTAGAAGAGCGGCAGCTTGGGGAAGCCGAGCACGCGTAGCGCTGCCTCGTACAGACGGGCGACGGGCGAGGATGGGCCGGGCGTCACGCGCTCGACGCCGGTGATCGCATAAGCGATGGGCGTCTTGGCGAAGAGCGCGAACGCTGCGTCCCAGGTGATTCCCATCGGTTCGACGTTGGCGTCGTGCGAGGGCCGCGTCAGGTGCGCGAGGATCCCGGGCTGCTCGAGCTGGGCGGTGAGCGGAGGGGGGGGGAGGGGGCCGGCGCCAGGGTCGAACGCGCGGAGCACGTGCTCCACGGCGCGTGCGTACGAGAGGTTGTGGTCGGCCATCGCCGCCGCCCGGAGCCCCTCGAGTCGATCCACGTGTCCGGGGACGAGGTTGACGAGCGCGCGGTGCAGCTTCAGTCGGTCGCGGGTTCGTCCGTCGTCGCGATCGATGAACGACGCGAGGATCTCGCCCGCCTCCGCGGAGCCTTCGTCGAGCGCAGCCCACAAGATGGGCTCCGCCGCCGCATACGCGCCCGACTCGATGTGTCCGCGCGCGATCGCGAGCTGCGCCCGCGACCGTTCGCTCGGTGTCTGCGCTTCCTTGGCCGCGCGCTCCAGCGTGTCGAAGTCCACCGGCGTCGTCCGCAGGGGCTCGTCCTCGCCGGGCGCCGTGGCGTGCTGAAACAGGGAAGGGCGCAAGCGCAGCGACGTGAGCTCGTTCTCGAGCTGGGCGCGGAGCACGCTGTCGGCCGGCGCGGAGGCCGCAGCTTCCTCGAAAATACGCAAAGACTCGACGCGCTCCTCGCTCGAACCCGACGCGAGCAGCAAACGCGCGAGCTGCGCCAGCGTCCGTGCGCGATCCTCGCCGCTCGCCGCGCGCGCGAGCTCCAGCAGGACCGCACGCGACCTCGCGACGTCCCCCGTCGAGGTCACGATGGTCGCGAGCTTCCGGAGGGCCGCCTGCCTCGAGTCGCCCTCGAGCGCCGCGATGTCGAGAAAGCGCAGTGCGGCCTCGTGGTCGTCGACGCGGAGGGCCGCATCCGCGCCGGCGAGCGCGACGCTCCCGCGCTTTCGAAGCCCGAGAAGGTCTCCGCTCAACGCGCGCGCGAAATGTGCGACGGCGTCGGCGAACTTCCACTGGGCGACGAGCCGCTCGCCGAGGCCCAAAGAGAGGATCGGATGGGGTCCGAGCTGTCTCTCGGCGGCGAGCAAGCGGTGAAGGCCGGCTCCGCCCCCTTGGCGGGCGTCGAACGCCTCCGCCAGCAGGAACGCCTGGAGCGCAGAATCGTCCGGGACGAGCTGCCCCTGCACCTTGCCGAGCTCTTCGATCGTCGCCCGCGCGTCGTCGGGCGAGCCGGCTCCGCGAACGCGGTACTCGAGGCCGCGCGCATAGAGCTGGGCCGCCGGGCGCGAGGGGGCGAGCTTGGCGGCCTTCTGCGCGCGCGCGACCGCCGTTCCGACGTCATGAGCGCGCGCGGCCGCCTGCGCGGCCTCGACCAGGAGATCACAGCGCGCGGCGATGTCGTCGGCGATGTTCGAAAGCTGCTCGAGCGCATGGCCGAGCTCCGTCTCGTCCTTCATCTCGCGCGCGAGCTCGACGCGCATCATCGTGGCTTCGCGATTCGTCGCGTCGGCCTCGAGGATCGCGAGCACGTGACGTTTGGCGGACGGGAGGTCTCCGGCGGCACGAGACGCCGTCGCGGCGCGGACTTCGAGCTCCACCTTGCGGGATGGATCGCGGGCCAGCGACGCCACTTTGCGCCAGAGCGGCGCCGCTTTCGCGCTGGCCCCGATGCGATCGTAGAGATCGGCGAGGTAGCTGAGGGCGTTCTCGTTGTCGGGAAACTCGCTGAGCAGGAGCGTGAGCTCCTCGGCGGCGTCCTCGGCGCGGTTCAGGCGCTGCTCGAGGATGACGGCGCGCCGCAGGCGGAGCGCCCGAAGCGCGTCACGCGACCCGCTCTGCGCCGAGAGCCGCTCGGCGCGGCGCCCAAGGTGCTCGGCGAGCGCGACGTAGTCTCCGCGCCCGACGACGACCGCTTCGATGGCGCGATCCGCTTCCTCGTCGGCGGGGTCGGCGTCCCAGACCTCTTGCCATGCGCGCTCGGCCGCGCGCCCATCCCCGGTCTCCTCGTGCGCGCGCGCCAGCCGACGCATCACGTCGATACGCGCGCCCGAGGTCACCCGCGAGGCGATCTCCTCCAGCGCATGCGCGCGAAGATCGTGGCGCTTGGCGTCGGCCGCGACCCGCTCGACGGCGCTCCAGCGCTCGATGGACGCGGGCTCCAGGATCGCCCCTTCGAAGAGCGCGCTCGCGGCGGCCGCGAGGTCGCCCCGTTGCTCTCTCGAGGCCGCAATCTCCGTCCAGCGATCCGCGCGCTCCGTGGTCGAAAGGCGAGAATCGCTCGCCGCGCGCAGCGCGCGCTCCTCGAGTCGCTCGGTCCGCCCGGACGCCTCGCACGCAGCGCGCAGCTGGGCCTCGATCGAGGCGAGATCGCTTTCCGTCGCGAGGTCGAGCGCGCGCTCCAGAGGCTCGATGGCCAGCTCGTGCGCCCCTTCGCGTACGAGCTCGCGGGCATGCGCGAGCAGCGCGTCTGCGCGCCTGCCGTTGGAGACTCGCCTGGCCAGCTTGGTCGGGAGACTCGGGTCGTTCGTCGTACGCACGGCCGCGTCGGCGGCGCGGACGAGCGCGTCGTCATCGGGGTCGCGCGTCGCGGCCTCGACCATCGCGCGCCCGTGGAGCCCGTGGTCACCCGCTGCCTCGGCCACGGCGCCGACCAGCCGCCACGCTGGCGCGCCCACGTTCGCATAAGGCCGCTCGCATATTTCCATGGCCTGCCCGAGCCACGACTGGGCACCCTCGGAGTCCGCGAGGCGCGCGGCGAACGGGATGAGTCTCGCGAACTCCTCGAGGTCCGCGTCCATTCCCAGCGCGCGCACCACGAGGTCCCCGCTGGCCTCGACGTCGCCGAAGACATCGAGAAGTGCTCCGGCCAGCGCGAGGGCGATGCGACCGCCGTCGGGGCCTTCGAGCGTCTCGGTGACCTTGTGCGCGGCGCGCGCAAAGCGAAGCAGAAGGGGCTCACGCTCGTCCGGGAGCGCCTTGAGCAGCGCGCGCGCGGCGTCGGCCAGGAGCGCGAGCGTCGCTGGCTCGGGCGATACCAAGGACGCACGGATGAGGACGTCCACGCGCTCCCGCATCCCCTCGTCGTCGTGGCCGAGGATGCTCGCTGCCCGGAGGAGCCACGCCGCGCGCTTGTGCGCCGTTCCGCTCTCCCGCGCCACTCGTTCGATGGTGCGGACTGCCGTTGCGCGATCGGAGGCGCGCTCGGCGGCGCGCGCGAGCAGGAGAAACGTCGTCCCCTCCGAGGGGACGGCGGCGAACGCCTCCGCAGCGTGCTTCAGGGCCAGCTCCACGTCGCCGCGCTGCTCGAAGAACCGCGCCGCTCGGTAGTGTGCGGCGCGCCGTCCGAAGCGACCGAGCGCGCGGTCTCCGACCGCGTCGTAGAGCGGCGACATCTCGAGCGCGCGCCCCGACGACGCACTCCCTCGCTCGGCGAGCTCGAGCGCGTCGGCCAGCGCGGGGTTCCGCTGGAGCGCCGCCGCGGCGAGCTCGAAGGCCCTTCCGTTGTCGCCGAGAGCGAGCGCCGCGCGCGCCGCCTCCGCCGCGAGCGCGCCGGCGCGGGCGACCACGGTCTCGCTCTTGAAGCGCTCGAGAAGCACGTCGAGCGCAAAGCCGGGGTCCTGGAACTGTGCGAGGTCGGCGCCGAGCGCCGCGGCGTTGCCCGTGAGCGCGACCGCGCGAACGAACGAGCGCGCGGCGCCCGTGCGATCGCGCGCGAGCTCCCAGAGCGAGGCGCCGAGCTGGCGAAGCGTCGCCGCAGCGACAGCCGTCTCTCCCTTGGCGACGGCGAGCGTCGCGCGTGCGTCCAGGAACGCGATCTCGGCGTCCGGCCCCAAGCGCGCTTCGGCGAGCGCGTCGAGGTTCGCCTCGAAACCCCGCACGTCGAATCCGTCACGCATCGCGCGCTCGATGGCGCGTGCCTCGCCGTCGCGATCGCCCATGCGCGCGCGGCGCTTCACCAGCTCGCCGTGCAGCTCTCCGCGATCGGCGCTCGGAGCGCCGATGGCGATCCAGCGTTCCAGGATCGAGGCTCCGAACGCGTCATCGTGGGCCGCCTCCGCGACGAACACGAGGGCCTCGCGGAGCACGTCGTGGCGCGGGCCGAACACGTCGAGCGCACGGCGTGCGACGACCTCTGCGTGCGACGGCTCGATCGCCGCGAGCGCGCGGAGCCCGGTCGCGACGGGCGCGGCGAGAGAGCCCGCGGGCTGTGCCTGGGACATCGACCAGGTGAGCGCATCCGCCAGCCGGGAAGCGTCGTTCGCCTTCACCGCCCGCACGAGCAGAGCCTCGATGGCGGCAGGGTCGCCGGGGCGAAGCGAGACCAGACGCTGAGTCCACGACACGGCGTCGTTTGCCTCGCCCGCGCGGTCCAGGGCATCGGCCAGCGCCGCGCACCACGATGCGCGCGGGCCCATCGCCGCAATGGCGCGCTCGTAGGCCGACGCGGCCTCGCGGTCGGGGGAACCGCCCGCCGCCTCTGCCAGGACGACGATGCATCGAGTGCTGCTGGAGTCCGCGGTCGCCCCCAGCGATGCCGCGCCGCGTGCCGCCGCTTCGTCGCCCACTTCGTGGAGCGCCGATGCCGCGGCTCCATAGAGGGCCGAGCGGACGCGCGCCGCAGACGTACCGGCGATCGCCGCAATCGCGCGCGCTCGCGTGGCACGGTCGCCGGCGACGGCCGCGTGGACCCAGGCGATGCTCGTCGCCAAGCGGTGGTCGGGCGCTTCCTCGAGGAGCGCGCGCGTCAACGCGTTCGCGTCAGCGTACGCCCCTCGACCGCGTGCCTCGGCCGCGAGGTGCCGGCGCGCCTCGACTCGCTGCCACGCCTCGGTCGCCGTCGACAGCTGCTGCTCCGCCAACGCGCGCACGGTCGCGCGGTCCCCGCGGCCCCATGCAACGCGGTACGCCTCGACCACGAGCGGTCGATCGTCGGGTGTGTGCGAGGCCAGCTCGGCGAGAACGCGCGCGCGCGTCGCCCCCTCCAACGGTGCGCCGCGCAGCGCAGTCGCGAACGCACGGAGCGCCGCGATGCGATCGTTCCCCTGCGTCTCGCTCACGAGGGCCCGAATGGCGTCGAGCCGCTCGCGCGCTGCTGCCCGGCGCGTGTCGGCGCGAGCGAGCGAGACCCGCGCCTGCGAGTCGTCGGGGTCGAGGCGCAGGAGGCGTTCGGAGGCCCACGCGGCCAGCGCCGGATCGGCCAGGTCCTCCTCCGCCACGTGGATCAAGGTCCGCGCGCACGCGATCCTCGCCCCCGCCGCCCGCTCACCCGCTCGCTCCCAGTCCGCCCCCTCGGTGGCCAGTGCGCGGGTGAGCGCCTCCACGAGCGGGGCCGGGTCGCGCCGTTGCGCCGCGTGCGCCCGCAGCGCGACGAGGGCCTCGGTTCGCGTGGGGTCGACCGCCATGGCCGTCGCGAACACCTCGACCGCGCGATCGGTCATCGAAAGCGGCCCGGCGAACAGCCGTCCCAGCTCTTCGAGCGCGCTGGCTCGATCGGACGCCTTCGCGCGCTCGGCGCGGAGCTCGAGTCGCGCGGCGAGCGGTTCGATCAGACCGCAGCGCGAGAGAAGATCGTCGAAAGCATCGCCCCCCTCGCCGTCGATCTCGGTGTCCAGCTCCTCGTCGATCGCGGCGGCCAGCGCGCGCGGCAGGTCGTCGTTCGTGGTGGCCTCGCGCCTGCGTCGCGTGTTCACCCGCGACGCTCGGTCCGGCTCCGACGGGCGAAGGGCCGAGGCATGAGCGCGCATGGCTTCGTCCGCCGCACCTGCGCGCCCCCGCGCGAGGAGCGCCGTGAAGAGCGCCGAGGCAACCCCCTCGATCGCCGGGTCTGCGTCGAACGCGCGCCACAGATCCTCCAGCTGCGCGTCGATGTTGCCCGCGCGCTCGCGTCGCTCTGCCGCGTCGAGGTACGCCTCGGCCGCGTGATCCGGGGGGACGATCTCCGGTGCCCACGCCGCGAGCGAGCCGCGCAGCTCGCACGACAGGGCGTCGCCTGCGTCGGCTCGCGACGCGCGCACGAAAGCGTCGCTCGCCGCGCCCGCCTCTGCGGCACGAGCGCTCAGCACTCCGATGCGGATGAGAATGCTGGCGGCATGCTCGTCGTCGCGCGATGCGCTCTTCGGCGCCTCGGCCACGGGCCCCATGATCTCGGCGGCACGAGCCGCGTCGCCCAGCCCCTCCAGCCAGGTGGCCAGATCTCGCCGCAACTCCGCGTCGTCCTTCAACGTGAGCGCTCGCAGCGCGAGCGTCACGGCCTGCTCGAGGTCCCGTCCGTGGGAGGCCAGCCATCGCGCGAGCTTCGTCGTCGCGGCGCGCTCGACCTCGGCGTTGCCCGCCCGTTTCGCCTCCTCGATCCGCGCCAGCAGAGTCCCCTCTTCCGCGAACGTTCCTAGGGGTCGCCCCGACGTGCGCGCCGAAGCGGCGCTCGGGCGCTCGGGGCGGGCCGTCGTTCTGGTCTCGACGTCGGGGGGCGGAAGCGTGAAGCGCGCGGACGACTCCCTTGGGCCCCTCGGGTCGTCGGGCGGCGGATGACGCGGATCCGATGAAGACACGCGATCACCGAGGATAGGCGAAAGAAGCGCAAACCTGTGAGCGAACGTCGGAAAAGGACACGATAGTCCCCGTTGCCGACTACTCCAGGGCCCGGCGCGCGTCCCGGAACAGCGAAGCTTCCGATTCGCGCCCCGCCGCCCGCGCGTCTTCCTCGAGTCGCGTCAGCACGGCCCGCTGCGCGGGGAGCAACTTGGCGCGGCGCTCCGGCGAAGCGTCCTCGAGTCGGCCGCTGAGGAGGGCGAACAGCTCCATGGTCCGGTCGAGACGCTGCAGCAGCGGGATCAGCTCATCGACCACGTCGTCGCGCGAAGGGTCCCCCTGGAGCATGCGCGTGAGATCCTCGACGCGCCCCGCGATACGGGCTTCGTCCTCGGGTACCAGGGACTCGGTCGCCGGCTCGGGCGCGAGGAGGGTCGTCGTCGGAGCGGCGCTCGGGATCGAGCTGTCGGCGGGGGCCAGCTCCGCGCGCGCGGAGGGCTCGCCGAGCGGGGTGGGGGCGAGGCGCGCGCAAACGTCACGGTAGGCGCGCTCAATCGCGGCGTCGCGCGGACGCAGACGGAGCGCTACCGCAAGGTGCCGCTGAGCGGACGGGTAGTCATCACGGGTCTCGCACTCGAAGTCTGCAGCCTCGCGCAGCCATCGCGCCGCGGACTCGGCGTCGCGGGGCTCCACCTCGTTCTGTCCGGCGGGAGCCCCCTCGAACCGAGCGCCGGCGAGATCGCGCGCGCGCGCCCACGCCAGCGATGCTCCTGCGACGTCGCCGACCGCCGCCCGCCATCGCCCTTCGAGCGCGCGCGCCGTGACGGCGTCGCGTGCCTGGTTCGGGACCGCGCGAACCCGCGCGATCGCGGCTGGACGATCTCCGAGCGCGTCGGCGAGCGCCCGCGCGAGGTCGATCGTCATGCCGCTCACATCGTCGCCGCGCGCTTCGCCCAGATCGACCGCGCGCGCGAGCAACGCGGCGCCGCGAGTCGCTCGCTGGGACGCACGCGCCGAGAGTGGAGACGGCGCGCGCGCCCCGGCCCCCCCTACGATCCCGGGCGTCGCCCTCGAAGCGTCATCGACGAGCGCCGCCCCGAGACCCGCGAGCGCCTCCGGATCGTCGGGTGCATAACGGAGCGCGCGCTCGAACAGCGTGGCCGAGTCGGACGCGAGCCCCGCCGCGCGCCACATCTCTCCGGCGCGCCGCCACACCTCGTACTTCGCCCGCGCCCCCTCCGCGACGGCCTCCACGTGCTCCACGTCGGCCAGCGCATCGTCGATCCGGCCTGACGCGATGCGCCTCGCCGCGCGCGCCCAACGAATGCCCGCCACGCCGGGCGCGCGCCCGACGGCGAGGTCGAGCCACACCATCGCGTCGTGATGATCGTCGGAGAGGGCCGCAGCCCGCTCGTACGAACGCGCCGCCAGGATCGGCACCGGCTCCGTGTCGCCGACACGTGCGAACGCGGCGATGGCCCCGCTCGTGTCCCCCGACTCCGCGATCAGCTCCGCAACGAGCGGCCCCAGGGGAGCGCCCGGCTCTCGCTCGGCCTCGTTCATTACGGCGATTGCCGCTTCGGCGCGTCCGCCCGCGAGCGCGTCGATCTCGGCGACGCGCGCGGCCAGCGCGGGGTGCCGTGGCGCACGATCCATCGCGGCCAGGTCGAGCGCGCGCGCGCGGACGAGATCGCCCGCCGCACGTGCGTCGTCGCCGTCGCGGGTCAACGTGGCCGCCTCGCGCGCGCGGGTGGCCTCCGGCACGACGTCGGCCTGCGGCCCAACCGAGGCGAAGAGAATCCACGCGTCCGCTGCGGCCGCCGTCGTCGTCCAACGAATCTTCGCGCACGACGGCGCGCGCGCCCCCGCTTCGGGCAAGAGGACGCGCGCGATACCCGTCGCCGCACGCGATAGCGTGAACCGTGCCCCCTCGCGCGTCGCGCGATCCCCGAGCACCGCGCGCATCGCCGCGATGGCGAGCGACGTCGCCGGGGCGGACAGCGCCGTGCCACGCGCGTGCGTCACCGTGAGGCGCACGTCGTCGTCGTGCGTGTCGAGCGTCACGTCGAACGCGAGCACCACGTCGGCCTCACGCGAGGAAATCCCGACCGTCGCCGCATCTCGGCGAACGGCGACCCATACGCTCGGCGACTCGGTGCTCACGATCCCTCGGAGCTTCGGCGCCGCCCATCGCTCGAGCGAGCGGGCGCCCACTTCGACTCCCAACCGCAGGAGCTCCCCCCGCCGGTGCCGAAAGCGCGAGACGCCGCCCGACACGTCGAGAGGGAATCGCACCCCCGGCAGCACGACCGCGATCTCGGTCACGTCGATGCAAGCGAGCCGGGCGGGTCGGTTCAGCTCGATGCCGAGCCCGTCCTTCCCGATGGCCAGGCGGAGCTCGACGTTCGGAGAGTCACGATCGACGGTCGGAGGCGCTTCCCGCGTCGACGCAGGCGACCGGGGCGAGAGGGCAGGGGGTGGCGAGGGGCGAGCGGGCACGGCGACGGAAATCGATCGTAGCGCGGACGGGCGCGGACGCGCGAATTCACGCCGATCCGCGCCGACGAGCGTGTGCTACGAGTCGCCCCAGTGATTCGGATACGCGCGCGCGACGTGCTCGGCCCCGGCTCCGCGCTCAGCCGCGAGCTCCCCGGCTACGAGGACCGTCCAGGGCAGCTCGCGATGGCCGAAGCCGTGGAAGAAGCGTTCCTCCAGGAGCGCCCGCTGTTCGTGGAGGCGGGTACGGGGACCGGCAAGACACTGGCCTATCTGGTGCCAGCCATTCTCAGCGGCAAGAAGGTCATCGTCTCGACCGCCACGCGCGCGCTCCAGGAGCAGATCTTCACCAAGGATCTCCCGATCGTGCGGTCGATCCTCGCGCCGCTCGGCGTCGACTTCAAAGCGGCGCTCATGAAGGGGCTCGCGAACTACGTGTGCAAGCGGCGGCTCAACGAGCTGCTCGCCAGCGCCGAGGGGGCGCGCGTCGGTAGCGACCGGGACCTGTCTCGGATCGTGGAGTGGGTGAAGGAGAGCGAATCGGGGGACCGCGCGGAGCTCGCGAGCGTCGCCGAGGACGCGGCGGCGTGGCGCGAAGTGCAGTCGTCCACGGACACGCGAATCGGCGCCGGGTGCTCCTACTACGACGAGTGTTTCGTCACCCGCATGCGACGCGAGGCGGAGGACGCGACGCTCGTGGTCGTGAATCACCACCTGTTCTTCGCGGACCTCGCGCTTCGACGCGGACGGGGAGGAGAATATGCGAGCGCGATCCCCCCCTACGACGTCGTCGTGTTCGACGAGGCACACCAGATCGAGGAGATCGCGACCGACTTCTTCGGCGTCCGTGTGTCGAGCTCGCGCGTGGATGCGCTTGTGCGCGACGCGAAGCGGGCCTTCGTCGGCGCGAAGCTGATGAGCGTTCTCGGCACCGGGGACGCGCGACCGTTGCTCGATGGTGTCTCGTCCACGAGCGCGCGGTTCTTCGCGGCGCTCGCTTCCGGTGGCGCGCGCGCAGGTCCGATGGATGCGCGACGCATCCTGTCCGATCGCGATCTCGACGGTGACGTGCGTGCCGCCCACGGTGAGCTGGACTCGGCGCTCGACGGACTTTGGGCCTATGCGCTGGCCAACGACCGCCATGAAGCGGTCAGCATCATCGCCCGCCGCTCGCGCGAGCTGCGGACGGACCTTCGCGGCGTCCTCTCTGGCTCGACCGCCAACGACCAGGGGGAGGTGAGCGCCAGCGTGGCCTGGCTCGATCTGCGGGAGCGGAGCGTCTCGCTCGGCGCCAGCCCCGTCGAGCTCGGCCCCACGCTCCGCGAAGCACTCTTCGACCGCGTCCCCGGCGTCGTGTGCACGAGCGCGACGTTGGCGACCGGCGCCGCGAGCGGCGACAACGGAGCCGGCGGCCCCAGCTTCCATTTCGTCCGCTCACGGCTCGGCGCTCCGCCCGACGCGCGCGAGCTCATCGTGCCGTCCCCGTTCGACATCCCGGCGCGCTCCGCCCTCTACCTACCGCGCGATCTCCCCGAGCCGAGCGACCCCGCGTTCGAAGCCGCGGCGACCGAGCGCATCATCGAGCTGGTCGCGGTCACCGGGGGCGGCGCGTTCGTCCTCTGCACCTCGACGCGCGCGATGAAGTCGTTCCACCGCGCTCTCCGCTCTCGCATCACCCAGCCGCTGCTCGTGCAAGGGGAGGCTCCCAAGCACCTCCTTCTGTCGCGATTCCGTGCGTCGGGGCACGCCGTCCTGGTGGCGACGATGAGCTTTTGGGAAGGGGTCGACGTGCCGGGCCACGCGCTCCGCCTGGTCATCCTCGACAAGATCCCGTTCGCGGTCCCGTCCGAGCCGGTCGTCGCCGCCCGCTGCGCGCAGATCGAGCGGGAAGGGGGCAATCCGTTCGTGGAGTACTCCGTCCCCGTAGCGGCGATCACGCTGAAGCAGGGGTTCGGGCGCCTGCTCCGTACCAAGAAGGATGCTGGGATCGTCGCGCTCCTGGACCGGCGCGCGGTCACCAAGGGGTACGGCAAGCGCCTCCTCGCCAGCCTTCCACCGGCGACGCGGGTTCAGGCCCTCGACGAGGTCCGGGAATTCTGGTCCGGCATCGCGGCGACCCTCGAAGAGCCGTGAAAATCGAGGGCGGGACCCCCTCCCGACAATCGCGCGTTGAAAGACGCGCCCCACGGCGCTACCTCTCGCCCCCATGAGCGAAATCACCGCCATCCTCGCCCGCGAGATTCTCGACTCGCGCGGCAATCCCACGGTCGAAGTCGAAGTCCAGACGACGAACGGCAACGGTCGCGCGGCCGTCCCGAGCGGCGCGTCCACCGGCGAGCACGAAGCCATCGAGCTCCGCGACGGCGACAAGAAGCGGTTCGGCGGCAAGGGGGTCAGGAAGGCCGTCGCCAACGTGAACCAGACGCTCGGCCCGGCGGTTCTGGGCCTCGATGCGCTCGACCAGGCGCAGGTCGACAAGGTCCTCTGCGAGGCCGACGGCACCCCCAACAAGTCGAAGCTCGGCGCCAACGCCATCCTCGGCGTCTCGCTCGCCGTCGCCCGTGCCGCCGCCGACGCGGTCGGCCTCCCGCTCTGGCGGTACCTGGGCGGAGCCAACGCCCGCGTCCTCCCCACGCCCCTCATGAACATCCTCAACGGCGGTGTCCACGCTGACAACGGCCTCGAGATCCAGGAGTTCATGATCGTCCCGTCGGGCGCCCCGACGTTCGACGACGCGGTCCGCTGCGGCGCGGAGATCTTCGCGTCGCTGAAGACGGGCCTCAAGAAGCAGGGGCTGGCGACGTCGGTCGGCGACGAAGGGGGCTTCGCTCCGCGAATGGAGTCGAACGAGGCGGCGATCGTGGCCGTCATGGGCGCCATCGAGGCCGCCGGCTACACCGCCGGAAAGGACGTCCACATCGCGCTCGACTGCGCGGCGAGCGAATTCTTCGATAAGAAAGCGGGTCACTACACGTTCGATAAGAAGCAGGTCTCGGGTGACGAGCTCGTCGCCATCTACGACAAGCTCTCGACCAAGTACCCCATCCTCAGCATCGAGGACGGTTGCTCGGAGGACGACTGGGACACGTGGGCCAAGCTGACCGCCAAGCTCGGGAGCCGTTTGCAGCTCGTCGGCGACGACATCTTCGTCACCAACGTCGAGCGCTTCGGCCGTGGCATCGAGAAGAAGATCGCCAACTCGATCCTCATCAAGGTGAACCAGATCGGCTCGCTCACCGAGACGCTCGATACGATCCGCATGGCCGTGAACGCCGGGTATCGCTCGGTCATCAGCCACCGTTCGGGCGAGACCGAGGACACGTTCATCGCCGATCTCGCCGTCGCCACCAACGCCGGCCAGATCAAGACCGGGTCGCTCTCGCGTTCGGATCGCGTCGCGAAGTACAACCAGCTCATGCGCATTGCGTTCGAGCTCGGGGATGGTGCGGTCTACGCCGGGAGCACGCCCTTCCGCCGCTGAGCACGCCAGAGTCGGCGCTTCTCGGCCGGCGGCTTGCCCGCCAGCCCGCGCGGCCTCATGTTCCCCAACACGGCGCAGGCATCCCTGCGCCCTTTCCGTCATTGCCACGAGGAGTCAGAACGAGATGTCCAAGTCCAAGGTCGCCGTCATCAAGTGCAAGCCGGAGACGATCCTCCAGGACGTCGAACGCGTTTGCGAGCTCGGCGGGATGCAGAAGGCGCTGGCGAAGAGCCGCACGACGATCCTGAAAGACAACATCTCGTGGCACTACCCGTTCCCCGCGGCGAACACGACGCCGTGGCAGCTCGAGGGGACGATCCTGGCCCTGAAGAAGGCCGGCTTCGACGACATCTCCGCGGTCCAGAACAAGACCGTCGTGACGAACGCCTTCAAGGGTGAGGATCTCAACAACTACATCCCCATCTTCAAGAAGTACGCGATCCCGGTCCTCTACAATTTCAAGCCCGAGGACATGAAGTGGGTCGAGTACCGCCCGAAGGCGCGGATGCACGTGCTCCACAAGATCTTCCCGGATGGGATCCAGATCCCGGACTACTTCTTCGGCAAGAACATCCTCCATCTGCCGACGGTGAAGTGCCACATCTACACGACCACGACCGGCGCGATGAAGAACGCCTTCGGTGGGCTCTTGGCCACCAAGCGCCACTACACGCACTCGTGGATCCACAAGACGCTCGTCGACCTTCTGGCCATCCAGAAGGAGATCCACACCGGCCTCTTCGCCGTGATGGACGGGACGACCGCCGGCAACGGCCCCGGCCCCCGCACGATGATCCCGATCGTGAAGGACTACATGCTGGCCGGTGAGGACCAGGTCGCGATCGACGCCGTCGCGGCGAAGATGATGGGCTTCGACCCGATGAAGCTCGAGTACATCAACGTGGCGCACAACGACAAGCTCGGAGTCGGCGATCCGCGCGACATCGAGATCGTCGGCGACGACATCTCGGGCGAGAGCTGGGGCTTCGAGGTCGGCGACAACGGAGCGAGCGTCATCGGCGACCTCATGTGGTTCGGCCCCATGAAGAAGTTCCAGAAGCTCTTCTTCCACACGCCGCTTGTGAACGCCTTCATCGCGGGCAGCGAGGCCTACCACGACTATTACCGGTGGCCGCTGAAGGACAAGCGCACCTTCGAAAACTGGAAGCGCGAGACGTCGTGGGGGAAGCTCTTCGCGGCCTACGAGCGCGGCGAGGCCGACCGCGTCACCAAGCGCGTCCACACGAACGGTGCCCAGGCGCAGGTGTAGTCGGGCGTCGGCGCAGGTCGTCTTCAGAGCGGCAGAAACGAGCGCGAGTGCGTGCGCCGGAAAGGCGCGCGTTCGCGGACATCGTGTACGCTGCGAAGCTGACCCGTGAAAACCATCGAGGAGATGCTCCGCTCTCTCGCGCGGGAGGACGTGACCGAGTTCGCCGTCGTCACTGAGCGGCTTCCGTGCGTGAAGATCGACGGGACGTTTCACCCGATCGACGACGACGCGCTCGACTCGGACACCATCCTCCAGATGCTGGTCTCGGCCGGAGGTAGCCGGTACGTCGACTCGCTCGGCGCAAAGCCTGTGGCGTGGACGATGCGCCTCGACGGGGTCGGGCTCCTCTCGGTGAGCGCGCTCCTGCGCGACGACATCGTCCAGGCGCGGTTCATCGTGACCAAGCGCGACCCCTCGCGCCCTGGATCCAGCAGCGTGTACCCCTGCCCGGATGCGGACGACGACGACGGACCGACTCTCCGTGGTTCCGCGCGACCGCCGGGCGCGCGCTCCGTTCGCCCCGACATCGACCCGCGAGCCAGGGGCGCGAGCGTGCTCTCACCGCCGCCCCCCCCGCCGGCCGCGGCCGCCGCTCTCGTCGAGTCGGAGCCGGAGTTCGATCTGGAGGATCGGGCGGGCATCGCGAAGGTGTCGTACTCGAAGATGTCGATCCCGAACCTCAACGTGCGGGACCTCGAGATCCCGACCGGTTTGCCGCTCGAGATCGAGAGCGTCCCCCCGTCCGCGCCCCCGCCGCCGTCGTTCTCGTTCGCGATGACGTTCGACGACATGCTCTCGTTCGCGCGCAACTCGAACGCCAGCGACCTCCACCTCATCCCCGAGCGCCCGCCGCTCCTCCGCATCGCAGGCGCGCTCCTCCCGCGCGGCCCGGTGCTGGATGGGCCGACGGTGGAGAAGATCATCGCGTCGATCCTGCCGGAGCGCCTGATTCCGACGCTCACCGTCGACGGCTCGGTCGATTTCGCCTTCAGCGATGCACACGGTCGATGCCGCGTGAACGTCTCGCGCCAGCGGACCGGCACGAAGGTGTGCGTTCGCATCATCCCCAACGGCGTGCCGACGCTCGCGTCGCTCGGCCTCCCGGAGCAGATCGAGACCGCGACGCACCATCACCAGGGGTTGATCCTCGTGACGGGGCCGACGGGACACGGCAAAACGAGCACGATGTCGGCGATCGTCGACATCATCAACACCAACTCGACCCACCACATCATCACGGTGGAGGACCCGGTCGAGTACGTGCACCCGCGCAAGCGCGCGATGATGAGTCAGCGCGAGGTCGGGGCACACACCAAGACCTTCGCCGCGGCGCTCAAAGGCTCTCTCCGCGAGGATCCGGACGTCATCGTCGTCGGCGAGCTGCGCGATACCGAGACCGTCCGCATGGCGCTGTCGGCGAGCGAGACCGGGCACCTCGTCATCGGGACCATGAACACGCCCAGCGCCGCGAAGACGATCGATCGCGTCATCGATCTCTTCCCCCCCGGCGATCAGGCGCAGGTCCGGCTCACGCTCGCCGGGGGCCTCCGTCTGATCGTGAGCCAGCGCCTGCTGCCGAACGCCGACCGCACGGGTCAGGTCGCGGCCGCGGAGCTCCTCCCGGGGTCGATCTCGCTGTGGAGCCTCATCCGCGACAACAAGACCTACCAAATCCCGAGCCTCCAGCAGCGAGGCAAGGGGCTCGGGATCATTCGCTTCGATGACTCGCTCGTCGAGCTCGTGAAGACTGGCCGCACGACGCTCGAGATCGCGAAGGAGTGGGCGGAGAACCCGGACGAGCTCGAGAACACCGTGCGGGCCCTACGCCGACCCCAGGCGCCCGCTGCGGCTCCGCCAAAGGCTGCCGGAGAAATGGCGATGGACACCCTCGGCGGCCTCTTCGGCAAGGCCGGCAACCTGTTCCGGAAGGGGTGAACGATGGCCGAGATCGACCGCCTCTTCGACAACCTGCTCGCCATGAAGGGGAGCGATCTCCACCTCGGCATCGGGTACCCCCCGCTTGCCCGCACGAGAGGTGAGCTCGTCCCGATGCGCGACGAGCCGGTCACGAAGGAAGAGATCGAAGCGCTCCTCTTCGAGATCGTCACCGACGTACAGCACAAGCACATCACCGAGGAGCTCGACCTCGACTTCGCCTACGCCTACGCGGACCGCGCCCGCTTTCGCGCGAACTACTTCTACAAGACCACCGGGCTCGGCGCGGTGTTCCGCACCATTCCCACGAGGGTGCTCACGCTCGCAGATCTCAAGACGCCCGACGCCGTGCGAAAGATGGCGGACCGTCGCTCCGGTCTGGTGCTCGTGACGGGGCCGACCGGCTCGGGCAAGTCGACGACGCTCGCGGGGATGATCAACCACATCAACGAGACGCGCGCCTGCCACATCCTCACCGTCGAGGATCCCGTCGAGTTCGTGCACCAGCCGAAGATGGCGCAGGTCACGCACCGGGAGGTCGGCCCCGACGTATCGAGCTTCGCGACGGCGATCCGCAGCGCGGGACGCGAGGACCCGAACGTCATTCTCATCGGAGAGCTCCGGAACAACGAGACGATGAAGCTCGCGCTGCAGCTCGCGAGCTTCGGAATCCTCGTCTTCGCGACGGTGCACACGAACAGCGCGCCGGCCACGATCGATCGCGTCATCAACGCCTTCCCGGCCGACGAGCAGCCGCAGATCCGCGGAATGTTCGCCGAGGGACTCGCGGGCATCGTCGCTCAGCAGCTCCTGAAGACGGCCGACGGGAAAGGGCGCGTCGCGGCGCTCGAGATCCTGGTTGGCAACTCGGCCATCGCCGCGCTCATCCGCGAAGGGAAGACGTTCCAGATCCCGAGCATCATGCAGGGCGCTCAGGCCATCGGGATGCAGACGATGGACATGGCGCTCGAGCGCATGGTCAACCAGAAGATCATCGACCCCGAGATCGCGCTGGAGAAGGCGAGCGATCGGGAGACGTTCCAGAAGTTCATCGATCGCTTCCGTGCGAAGGAAGCCGACCCGACCAGCGGCATCGGTATGTCCACCCAAGGCGGCCTCGGACCGAATACCCCGGGGTCGCAGACGCACTGAGCGTCCGCTCCGGCGCGCGGGCTCACGCCGCCCGTCGCGCGTACCTGGACCAGTCGGCGCAGAGCCCTCGGGCGATCTTGGTGGCGACCGCCATGATGGGGAGCTGCGAGTTCACCCCGATGCTCGTCGGGAGCACGCTGCCGTCGGCGACGATCAGGTTGTCCACGTCCCACGTCTCGCCGGTGGGCTTCACGACCCCCCCGGACCGGTCGATCGCCATCTTGGCCGAGCCCAGGGGGTGGAACGCCATGCACTCCACCTTCCGCGCGCTCGGCGAGTGCTCGACGAGGAAGTCGAGGTCCGACGGCTTCGTGACCGTCGGCATGCCAAAGATCGGGAGCATCACCTCGCGCGCACCGGCGGCGAAGGCCATCTTGGCGACGGTCTGAATCCCCTTCATCAGCCGCGCCTTGTCCCGCGCGATCATCTTGTAGAGCACGAGCGGCTCGCGCGAGAGCCAGCGATGAACGCGCCCTCCGCCATCGTCGTGAACCATACCGCCGAAGATCGCCAGGCGCGGCATCTCGCGCACGAGCTTGCGGTAGTGGCCGGCGACACCGGGAAAGGCCGCGGACAGCACGTTCACGGCGCTGTAGACGCCGACCAGCGTGAAGCCGTCGTGCTCCAGGAAGTGGTCGGAGTACACGCTCTGCAGGGCGCCGTCCCAGCCTGCGACCTCGTCGTCGAAGAGCGCACCGACGCGGAACGCGGGGTGGAGCGTGAGATGGCGCCCGATGTCTTTGTGATCGAGGCCGCTCCGGCGGAGCAGCACGGGCGTGTGCATCGACCCGCACGCAACGACGACGAGCTTGGCGCGGAATTCGAACGCCACGCGTGGCTCGCCCGTCTCGCCGTCGAGGAAGCGCCCGCGTACGCCTCGGGCGACGCCGCCGGCGATGTCGATCTTTTCGACCAGCGCGTCGGAGTAGAGCCGCGCGCCGTGCGCGAAGGCATCCGGCAGATACGAGATGTCGACGCTCATCTTCGCGCGGTTGGGGCAGCCGAAATTGCAGCGTGCCGCCCCCTTGCAAGCGTGCGTGTTCCGGCGGAGCGAGTGCATCGGGATCCCGAGCTTCGCGGCCCCCTCCACGAACAGCTCGGTCCCCCGCGAGCGCATCGTGAGGGGCACGGTCTCGACGTGCACGCGCTCCTCGACGTCCTCGAAGAAGGGGGCGAGCGCGTCGGAGGTCATCCCGGTGAGCCCGAGATCGCGCGACCAACCGTGGAGGACCTCGTCCGGGATCCGGAAGCAGACGCCTCCCGTCAGCACGCTCGACCCGCCGACGCATTTGCCGGCCATGACGGCAATGAGCGGCGTATCGCCGACGCCGACCGCCGTGCACAGCCCCGCCTCGCGCGCGATGCGGCGGAGCGACTGCGAAGGGGTCAACGCGCCGTACTCCTCGGGGGTGTAGTGCCCCCCTTCCTCGAGCACGACGACGCTGAGCCCTTCGCGCGCCAGATGCGACGCGACGACCGCGCCCGAGGCTCCCGATCCGACGATGACGACGTCGACGCTCGCCTGAACCGGCGTGGCGACGGTCCGACCGTGCGTGATGGGATCGCTCATGGTGCGTGGTTCTCGATGGGGGCGACGGGGAGCGCGCGCTTCCATCGCGAACGCTCCGGCCCGGGATACCCCATGGCGGCGAGCTCGCGCGGCGCTTCGAAAAAGAGCATCGCCAGCAGCGTCTTGTATGCGACGACGAGGAGGGGGAGGGGGGGCGCCCCGCGGTCCATGCGCTCGAGCATCGCCACACGGTCCGCGAGCGACAGTTCCTCGAACGTCGAAAAGCGGCGCACGAGGAAAGGGGGGAGCCAGCGCATGACCAAAAGAATGCCGACCAGCCCGAACCGCAGGGTTTTGCTGGCGCGGCTGACGAAGTCGTCGCAATCCTCCACCAGGGCATCGAGCTGCCCTGGTGCGAACGGCGCGGTTTCGTCGTAGAAAAGCGCCTCGGCGAACGCCCGGAGGACGCGGCGGTGCCCGGGCCCGAACGTGGTGCGACGGTAGTCGCGGACGTGCAGCGCGACGTGGGGAGAGAACTTCGATCTGCTCGACTGCGGAGCCGCGTTCGCCATGAACTGAGCTAGGATACCGCCTCGCGAATCGAAACTGGAAAGCGTATGCCCCCTTCCGAGCGACCGAAGACCGACCGACCCCGTTCCGAACGACCCGTCCCCGACGACAGTGAGTGGCGCTCGCTTCTCGAGGGGGCGCTGGTGGCGGTGCTCGAGGCCGCCGACGAAGGGATCCTCGTCTTCGACCGGGGCGGCAAGTGCCGCATGATCAGCCGCCGCGTGGCCGATCTGTTCGGGATCGATCCGGCGGAGCACGTCGGCAAGCTCCGCGAGGACGTGCTCACGCTTCTCGCCCGAGCGTGCGACGAGCCCGATTCGTTCCTCGATGCCGTCGGCGGCGACGACCTCAACGAGCCGCCCCACGTCGTCGGCGAAATCGACCTCGCCAGCCCCCGGCCTCGCAAGATCATCTGGACCTCGTACCCCATCGTTCGCCAGGGCGCGGCGTGGGGGCGGCTCGGCCTCGTGCGCGACGTCACCCGCGAGCGCGCCGCCGAGCGGGCGCAGCGGCAGCTACAGAACCGTCTCGATCAGCTCATCCCGGTCGATTCTCTCACTGGCCTACCGAACGCGCGTCGCTTCCTCGAAGAGCTCGAGCGCGAGCACGGGCGCAGCTCGCGAGCCTGGGACAGCTACGGCCTGCTTCGCCTCGACGTCGATGGCATGCGCGCCATCAACGACGAGCTGGGCGTCCCCGTCGGCGACATGGTCATCGAGAAGGTGAGCGAGTGTCTCGAGCACTGCCGGCGCGAGTACGACATGGTCGCGCGGTACGACGGTGACGAGTTCTCCGTCCTGCTGCCGGGGGCCGACCGCGTCGCTGCCGAGGCCGTGGCTTCACGGATGGTCGGGGCGATCGCTTCGTGCGACTTCGAGCTGGCCGATTCCCGTCGCGTGACCGCGTGCGTGGGGGGCTGCGTATGGATTCCCCCGTCCGGCGAACGAGGCGACGACATGCTTCGCCGCGCCGAGCAGGCGCTCGAAGAGGCCAAGGCGAGGGGGCGCGGTGGGGTCTCCATCGACGCACCGCAGACGGAGAGACGGTCGCTCGCTCCTCAGTGAGGCGCAGGCGCCGGAGCGCCCAGCGCGTCGAGCTCCGCGTCGTACAGCTTCTCCGGTGGAGTCCCGGCCGCGACCAGAGCGTTCGCTTTCGCGAGCTCCGCGTCGATCGCGCTCTTGAAGGCGGGAAACGGCTGCGCGCCCGAGAGCATCTGGCCATTGATGAAGAACGACGGGGTCGAGTTGACCCCGGCCGCCGCGCCGTCCTTCATGTCCGCGTCGATCTTCGACTTGTACGTGTGGCCGTCCATGGCCGCCTTGTACTTCGCCATGTCCAACCCGATGTCCGCCGCATACTTGTCGATGCTCGGGCGATCGAGCGCCCCCTGATTGGCGAAGAGCTTGTCGTGCATGGGCCAGAACTTCCCCTGCGCGTCGGCCGCAAAGGCCGCCTCGGCCGCGTCCATGGCGTGCTCGTGGAAGGGGAGGGGAATGTTGCGCCACACGATGCGAACGTCGTTCCCGTACGCGTCCACGACCTGCTTCAGCGCAGGCTCGACGCGGCCGCAGAATGGGCACTGGAAGTCCGAGTACTCGACGATGGTGATCTTGGCGTTCTTGGGCCCGCGGATCGGCGTCCCGGCGGGGAACACGGCCTTGTACGTCTTCGGTTGCCCCTGAGGCTGCGCCGCTGCCGGCATCACGGCGGGGTGAGCGACGGCCGCGAAGATCTCGTCGTAGGTCTTCCCCGCGCGGGCCTCTCTCACGGCGGTCTCGATCTCCCCGGGTGCGACCGGGCACGCGGGGTCTTCCTTCTTGCACTTGGCGATCGACCCGTGCGGACAGCCGCAGTCACACGGCTTCATGTTGAGCACTTTGAGAGCGAGATACCGCTGCGACGACGTGAGCCCCTGAAAGACTGCGGACGCCCCGATGTCGTTCTCCGTCAGCCAGTCGGCTGGGATGCTCTCGTCGGAGGGAGCCGCGCTGATCGAGTGGTCGACCTCGCCGGAAGAGGCGCTCGCCCCACCGCCGCCGTGCATGGGGAGCAGGTTCCCGAAGATGTAACCAACCGCCAGGCCGGACACGAGGGCCCAGGCCACGTTGGCGTTGAAGTTCAAGTTGGTCATTGGGTGCGAGAGGGTACCACGCGGGTCCTCGCGACCAGCCATTTCGGGCGGTTCTTGCCGGTGATTCACGTCGATCCCCTACTGACGAGACGGGTGCGGCGTGCCATCCTTCGTAGATGAGAACTGCGCTCGTTTCGCTCGCGGTCCCGCTCCTGTTCATGGGCTCGGTGTCGTGCACGAAGGGGGTCGACTCGGGGCCCGGCTCGAGCGGAGAGCCGGCGACTGCAGCGAGCGCAGCGGAATCGGCCGCCCCTGCGGCGGCGCCACCGAAGGTCGTGAAGCCGCCGTTCGAGGGGACACTCACCGTTCACCTTTACGCGGGGCCCAAGGCCCTCTCGCTCGAGGTGACGACCAAGGCGGGTAAGCTCCGTGCCGACGTACCGGGTGTGGACAAGGGGAAGGCGGAGCACTTGTTCTTCGACCCCACGACCAAGCAGCTGACGGTCCTGTCCGACACACACAAGACATCGACGACGGCGAGCGCTCCGGCCCCGGCGGCGGCGACACTTCGGTCGGTCAACAAGACTGGCATGCACGAGCTCATCGGCGGACAGGACTGCGAGGACTGGGACGCGGCCGACACGTCCGGGAGGCACGAGACCCTCTGCGTCGCCGAAGGGTTCGAGATCCTCGACCTCAATGCCCTCGTCCCCGCCGACGCGGAGTTCCCGCCGATCGGCTCGTGGCTGAACGATCTGCGCGAGAAGGGGGAGTTCCCGCTGCGTGCGCTCATCACGGCCCCGTCGGGCGCGATCGAGTCGCACTGGGATCTCTCGGCCATCGACGGGCATTCGATCGACGACGGCGCGTTCAACGTGCCATCGGGCTACGCCGCGCGCTGAATCCGCACCTCCGAGCGCCTCGAGAGGGCTCGAAGAAGCACGCTCTACGGTGTCGTGAACGCCGACTACGGCGTCATGAACACGTTCTTCGACGCCATGAACCGGTTCATGGTCGTCATGGACGCGTTCTTCGACGCCATGAACCCGTTCTTGGCGACCATGAAAACGTTCATGAGCCTCATGAACCCGTTCATGGTCGCCATGGAGGCGTTCTTTGACGTCATGAACCCGTTCTTGGCGACCATGAAAACGTCCATGAGGCTCATGAACGTTTTCATGGCCGTCGTGAACCCGTTCATGGGCGCGAAGAACGTGTTCATGACGGTCATGAACGTCGACTCGTAGACCGTAATCGGCGACTAGCACGCGGTAGTCGGCGACTCGTTCCGAGCAGTGGCGGATCCGCGGTCACACGTCGGCGACCACCTCGCCGTTCACAGAGTCCTCGAGTGGCGCGTTGCGACAGCGACGCTCCTCACACGGCTCACGGCGCCGTCGAACGCATCGATGGTTCCATGCAGATCGACTGCGGCCGCCAAGTCGGGGCCTACGGCCTCGCGACGAGCTACTGCGAAGGCACGCAGTCGAACTGCTGCGCCCAGCTGGCGAGGGTCGGGCCAATCTGGTGCGTCGAGTCGGGGTTGAGCGTCATCGAGACGCGCAGCCACACCTGCGAATTGCCGGTCCCCAGGAGCGCGTTCACGTCCTGCGCGAAGGAGCCGCTCGTGAGGTCGGTGGGTGCCGTGTACACGGGGCTGGCGCCGCCGCCGCCGTCGCTCGAAAGTCCGAGCTCCGCCTCGGTCGCCGCCGTCTGGAAAGAGAACTGCATGTTCGGACCGTACGCACCCCCATCGAGCACGCTCGGAATGATCGACGTCCAGTCGAAGTCACGCCACACGACCGAGGAGTTCGGGGTCTCGCAGGTGACGGGGCACCCGGAGTTCGTCGCGGCGCCGGACGGCGCCACGCAGTAGTCGCGCGTGAAGGTCTCCGTTGCCAGGTACTGCTGCGGCACGAAGCCCGGCGGGAGCCCGATGGCCTGGCACGCGCCGAGGTCGAAGAGGAGATACTCCGCCGCGAGCTCCTCGGCGCTCGGCAATCCGGCCTCGGGGAGGAGGCACTCGTGCGCGCCGGCGAGATTGTTCGGCGGGAGATTCCCTCCAAGCGAATACGTGGTGTTGAAGACCGGCGCCTGGATGGGCCCGTTCACCGAGTCCTTGACCTTGATGTACGGCGGGCTCGTCTGCTGCAAGTTCGTCGAGAGGTGCATGTCCGTGAACATGACGCGACCCGCGGCCCCGCCGTCCGTGCCCCCCTCGGAGGGGTCGAAGGTCATGCTGTAGATCGTGTTCGGCCCGCCCGCTTCCCACCCGAGGCCGGCGTCGATGTTCACGCCGCCCGCCGCGGCGTCCGGCTCCCAGCCGTAGACGAAGTTCGGGGTCGCTCCGAGCACGGCGAGCACGTCCGTCTTTGGATCGCCCACCGTGAAGGGGACGTTCGGCGAGAACGCGCCGGTTGCCGTGAGCCACGCCGCGAGGCCATCGCCGCGCGCGAAGCCCGGGGTCGCATTGAAGTAGGCGACGCCGTTGCCCGGCGCGTCGACGTCCGGCTCCCAGACGGCGACGCCGGGGAAGGGGGCCCAGCCGTACGGGACGCTACCGCTGCCTAGCCCGGTCGCGCCGCTCCACGAGCAGCCGTTGGTCGAGGTGCAGAGCGAGGGGGTCGGGCCGGTGCACTGCGAGGTGCAGGAGCCAGTCCAGTTGCACCCCGTACCGCACGTGGATTGCGACGTCTCGGCGACGCAACCCGTCCCGGCAGCCGGGGCCGTGCAGCCGCCGTCCCAGACGCAACCGCCGCCATCGACAGTGCCGCAGGCCGTCTGCGAATTCTCAGCGCCGGAGGACGTGCAGAACCCGGTCGTCGCGCAGCCGTTGCCGCCACTGGCTCCGGCGTCCCACAGGCAACCGGCGTCGCCGCAGGTGAGCCACGAACCCTCCGTGTTGCACGTCGAAGCCGAGGCGCCCGAGCAGCCACCGCCCCAGATGCACTTGTCCGCAGCGCACGTGGTCTCGTTCCCCGCGCCGCCGTCGCACGTCGCCGCGCTCGGTCCGGTGCAGCCGTTGCCGCCCGATGCGCCGCCGTCCCAGATGCACCCGCCGCCGTCCACGGTGCCGCACCCGAGCTCGCTCTGCGCGGCGGAGACGCCGCACGCATTGCCGCTGCCCGTGCACGAAGTGGCGCCAGCGTCCCAACCGCAGCCGCCGCCGTCCACCGCCAAGCACGCCGCCTGCGAGAGCTCTGCGGACGAGCTAGTGCAGAACCCGGTCGTCGCGCATCCATTGGCACCGCTGGCGCCGCCGTCCCACCGGCAACCGGCCGTGGTGCACGTCGTCTGCGAGCCGGCGTCCCCGCACGACGCGGGGCCCGCGCAGCCGTTGCCACCGCTGGCGCCGGCGTCCCAGATGCAGCCCGTGATGTTCGAGCAAGAATAGTCGTTCTGCAGACCTGCATCGGCGCACAGCGTCCCGCCCGAGCAGGTCGTCGCGCCGGCGTCCCAGTAGCAACCGCTGAGGCCACTGCAGGTGGCCTGCGACTGCTCCGCCGCGGAGTTCGCGCAGCCGGCATCGACGCCCGGCGGACTGCATCCGTTCGGGGCGGTCGCTCCGACGCCCGAGTCCCAGAGGCAGGTCCCGCCGGGAGCCTGAGCGCCCGTGCACTGCGACTTGGACGTGTCTCCAGTGCACGTCCCCGATGACGGGCCACCGCAGCCGTTGTTCCCCATCGCGCCCGCGTTGAACACGCAGCCCGCGAGGATGCCACCGTCGCTCTGTGCCTGGGCGCCGTTGCAGATTGCCTCGGAGACGCCGTACGTCGGGCAGCTCGCATCGAGGTAGTTGCACTGCCCGAACCAGGAGCAGTCCTGGGTCACGGTGCTGTTGTCGATGGTGAGACACGCGCCGCTCGTCTGCGGGTTCCCCGCCGTGCACGGGTTCGTCGCCGGCGCGGTGCACCCGTTGGCCGTAGCCGTCGCACCACCCGCGTCCCAGGCGCAGTTGTTGGTGTTGCAGAGGCTCTCGCTCGCCTGGGTGGTGCACGCCGAAGCGTCGCCGGTCGCGGCGCAGCCGTTGCCGGCCGGGCCCGACGCCCCGCCGTCCCACACGCAGCCGGTGAAGCCGTTGCACGCCGCCTCGGTCACCGAAGTCGTGCAGTTCGAGCCCCCCGTGCACGTCGTCGCGCCCGCATCCCAGTAGCAGCCGGAGACGCCCCCGCAGGATGCCGAGGACGACTCTGCGGTCGCCGAGTTGCAGCCAGCGTCCGTGCCCGGCGTCGTGCAGCCGTTGGCGCTCGCACCCGCTCCCCCAGCGTCCCAAAGGCACAAGCCGGTCTGGCAGGTGGACTTCGAGCCGTACCCAGCGCACGAACCGGCATCCGGATCCGCGCAACCGTTCCCGCCATTGGCGCCAGCGTCCCAGAGGCACCCGCTGATCGCGCCGCAAGCGCTCTCCGAGCCGGCCGCGCTCACCGTACAACCGCCGCCGCTCGAGCACGTCGAAGCATCGCCGAGGTCCCACGTGCAACCGCCACCCGCGACCGCAGCGCAATTGGCCTGCGATTGCTCAGCGGTGGTCGAGGTGCACCCCACGCTCGCCGAGGGAGCGCTGCAGCCGTTCGCGCTCGTGCCGCCGTCCCACAGGCAGCCCGCCGTGGTGCATGCGTTCTCGCCGTTCGCCGCCGCAGCGCTACAAGCGCCGGCGTCAGCCGCCGTGCAGCCGTTGGGCGAGTTGCCCGCGCCGGCGTCCCAGGTGCACCCGACGCCCCACGCGGCGCCGCCATCGAGCCCGACCGCGGTGCACGTAGACTGCTCCCCCTGGCCCGTGCACGCGCTCGCGTTCGCGGCGCAGGATCCCACCCAGCTGCACCCCGTCGCGCCGCCGTCCGGGTGCGTCGTGCAGGCAGCGGCGTTGACGCCCGAGCCCGTCGCGCAGGTCGGTGCACCGCACGAGCCCGTCCAGGTGCATCCCGTCGCTCCGCCATCCGAGAACGTCGTGCAGCCGGTGGGGGTAACGTTGGTGCCGCTCGGGCAGCTCGGCGAGCTGCAACCGTTGTAGGTACACGTCGACCCGGAGGACGAGCACGCTGAGGTGTTGCTCCCGGAGCACGCGCCAGCGGTCGGTTCGCACGTGCTGTTGTCAGTGCTCCATGTGCATCCGACGCCGGCGTCGCTCTGGCATGCGCCCTTCGTGAGCAGGGAGGTGCACGTCGAGGTGCAACCGCCACCCCAGTTGCAGCCGGCGCTCGTGCAAGCGCTACCCGTCAGTCCGGAGCACGTTCCGCTGCTCGCGCCGGAGCAGCCGTTCGCGCCGCCGGACGGGCCCGCGTCGAAGAGGCAGCTCGCGGCCGTGCAGGCGGCGCTACCGCTCGTCTGGAGGGCTGTCAGGCAAGTGGACGACGAGGGGCCGACGCAGCCGTTGCCGCTCGTCGAGCTCCCGCCGTCGAACGCGCAGGCGCCGCTGCACGACGCCTGCGTGGCCGTCGTGGTCGTCGGGCAGCTCGCGGTCAGCGAGCACGAGCCGGTCCAGGAGCAGGAGGGGTTCCCCGAGCCCGAGTGACACGACGTGATGGTCGTCGTGTTGGTCGAAGGGCAGGAGGGGGCCACGCAAGACCCCGTCCAACCGCACTGCGGGTCACCACCACCGTCGACCGTCTGGCACTGGGTCTGCGTCACGGTGCCACCACTGACCGGGCAACCGCTCGTCTGCGAGCAGGCGGCGCCCGTCCAGTTGCACTGCGGATCTCCGCCGGCGTCGAGCTGCGTGCAGGCCGCCTGGCTCGTCGCGTGGGCAGAGCACGATGTCGCCTGACTGCAGCTGCCGGTGAAGCTGCATCCCGTGGTGCTGCCGCAAGCGGCCGACCCTGCGTCCACGGCCACGGTACACACCGGTGCCGAGCACGAACCCGTCCAAAGACACTGCGGGTCACCGCTGCCGGTCTGGCAGGTAGTCTGCGTCGTCGCGTTCGTTGCGGGACAAGCGTTCGTCTGTTGGCAGGCCGTGGCGTTGGACCACGTGCACTGCTGGTCGCCGCCGGAGCCGGCAACCTGGCAGGTGGCGAGGCTGGTCGCGTGGGCGGGGCAAAGACCCGTCGCAGTGTTCACGGCGCAGGAGCCCGTGAACGAACACCCCGATTGCGTCGCGCAATACCCGGCGTCCACGGCCGTGCCCGTGGGGCAGGCGGGAGCGGAGCACGAGCCCGTCCACGTGCAGAGCGGATCGCCGCCGCCCAGAATCGTCGAGCAGTTCGAGGCCGTCGCGGTGTTCACCGTGGGGCACTGGTTCGTCAAGTTGCAGTTCGGGACGAACTGGCAGACCGAGGCCGATGCGCCGGCGTTCGTACACGCCGAGAGGCTGGTGTTCGCACCGCAGGCCGCCCCGTTGTAGGCGCAGGTGCCGGTGTACGCGCAGGCCGCGTTCCCCCCCTGCGCCGGCGTCGTGCAGGAAGCCGCCGTGGTGCTGGCATCGGCCGTGACGCAGTTGGGCGCGGAGCACGATCCCGTCCACGAGCACTGAGGATCGCCGCCGGTCCCGCCGCTGCAGGTGGACTGGGTGATGGCTCCATTGCCGACGGCGGGGCACGCGGTCGTCTGCACGCACGCCGATGCACCATAGTTCCAGGTGCAAAGCGGGTCTCCACCGGAGACTGGGTTCGTGCAGGCGCCGACGCTCGTGGCGTGAGTCGCGCAGGTCCCGGTCGTCGTGTTCAGACCGCAGGATCCCGTGAAGGTGCACCCCTGATTCGTGCACGCCAACGCGCCGGCATCGATCGCGACGGGGCAGCTCGGTGCGGAGCACGACCCGGTCCAGTTGCACTGATTGTCGGCCCCCGTGCAGAGAGCTGCCGTGGTCCCGGCGTCGGTCGGGCACGCGGTCTGCTGGACGCAGCCGGAGCCTGCCCACGCGCACTGCGGGTCACCGCCGGCGTCGAGTTGCGTGCATGCGGCCTTGCTGGTCGGGCTCGTCGGGCAAGAACCGATCGCGAGGCCGCACGACCCCGTGAAGGAGCAAGCGTTGAAACCGCCCCCGTCGACGAAGCACGTCGCCGCCGTGATCCCCGCGTCGCCCGTCGGGCAGGATGGCGCCGAGCAGGTGCCGGTCCACGAGCACGGCGACAGACACTGGCTCTGGGTCGTTCCAGCATCCGTCGGGCAGCTCGGCGCCGCGCACGATCCGGTCCACAAGCATTGACCGTTCGCCCCGGTGCACTGCGCCCCGGTGGTCCCCGCGTCGAGCGTCGGGCACGCCGTGGCCTGCGAGCACGACGAGCTGTTCCAGTTGCACCACGGGTCGCCGCCGGCATCGAGGCTCGTGCACGAGACGGAAGTCGTACCGCCGCCACTCGGGCAAGCGTTCGCCTGCGTGCACCCACCCGCCCACGCGCACGCCGGGTTCGACGAGCAGGTCGCTTGCGTCACCGTCGAGCCGCTGCCGCATGCGCCGGCTTCGGGAGCGCAGGCGCCGGGACCTGCGTCGAACGAGATCGCCTGGCGCTCGATCCACTCGCGCCCCCAGTGCGAGGTGAACACGCGACCGCCCGAGTTCGCGTACGACGCGAGCGTCTGGCGGTAGCCGTTGATGTCGTCGTAGTCGATCGCGGTCGTCGGGTCCGTGTAGTAGTTGCCCGACGGCCCGCTCGCGTTGGACGGCCCCTCGTACTCATCGCCGCAGCGGCAGGGGAGCATGACGAGGTCGTAGTTATCGACGACGCCCGTGCTCTTGAGCAGCTGGTCGTAGCCGCTGACCGACGCATCGGGGAACCCGCCGTCGGGGAGCATGATGATGGCGGGGGAGTGGGGGTTACCGAGACCGTTCACCGTGCCGGCGCCGGCTTCGTTGATCGTCCCCTGGTCGTAGGCGTAGAGGAGCTCGATCCGACCGCCGCCGCCGAAGGCTGAGAACTGCGTACGATCGACGCCGATCGTATTGATCATGCACTCGAACGGGTCGCACGAGCTCGTGATGATCGCGACGTGCGGGATGTTGTCTTGGCCATAGGCCCCGCCTTGCACGCTGGGCAGCGCAATCGGTCCCGCGTCGTTCACCGCGCAGGCATTGGATACGGCGACCGTGACGAGACGTCGCCAGCGTCCGACCTGCACGAGGATGGGAACGCCGGTTACGGGGTTATTGCCAGCGTCACCACCGTCCACCTGAATGGGGAGCGCTTCGGTCGGGACGGAGCCGCCGCCGTCGGTCGCCGGGTTCCCGAGGATGAAGACGCCGTTCGGTCCGGTGGTCGCAACCGCGAGGGCAGGGGGGAGCGAGCTTCCCGAGCACGGGTTGAAGTTCACGCCGTCCGTCATCGGAGGGATGATTCCGTCGTTCGGAATCATGACGAGCGCGTTGTTCACCGGATAGCGTCCGGCAGGATCGAGGATCGTCCCCACGAGCTGGGTCGCGCCGGCCTCGCACGACGGGACGTAGCACTGGTTCCCGATGCAGATATCGACGTCGGCCGGCGGCGTCGCGTCGGTCAGGATCCAGCCGCCGTTGCTCGACTGGAGCCCCGGCCCGCCGTCGAGCCCCGTGGAGTTGTCGCCGTTGAACGACTGGCAGTACGGATCGCACGGGTCGCATCCGGAATCGATGCCCACCCCCGCTTCATTCGAGAGGAGCTCCGGCTGCTTGCTCATCCCGAGCGTGATCTTCTGGCGGCCGACGAACGTCGTATAGGAGGGGACGCACGGCCCCCAGATGCCCGCGGAGCACGTGAGCGTCCCCGCGCTGCACTGGGTCTGCCCCCCCGAGCTCGAGACCGTCGCCCCGCAAGCCGCCGTCTGCCCGTTCGTCTCACACGGGCACCCCGCCGCCGGATTGCTGCACGCGGAGCTCACCGGGTGGTTGTCGATCGGCGACGTGTCGACGGGCGGCTCGGAGCCGTTGCACGCCTGAAGAGCCAAGCACGCCGCGGCGCCAATCCCTGCGAGGACGGCGGTCCAGCGAATTAGCCTGGCTCTCTTCTGCGGTTGCTTGCCCAGCATCACCAGCCTAGAGCGCGCGGGGCGCTCGACACGGAGCCTCGACTACCTCGCGGTACAGTACCGCGCCGTTGCCCTTCGTTGGTTGGGCACAGATCGACAAGAGTCTCAGGTGCAACGGACGTACCCCCCGCGGAACGCTCACCCAACCTCATGTGAGAGCGGAAAAATAAGGCGCTCCAGTTGACGACGTCCCAAAAAGCGTCGCATCGATTTCTGCTCTCTGCATCTTTTGCAAGGAGCACCACGGGCGCGGATGCGTGGAAACGCGCGAGCGCGGACTACATGGATTACTGGCGCATGTACTCGCGGCCGGAGCGTTCGAGGTACTCCTCGTAGGAGCCTCCGAAGTCGGTCACCGTCGTACACGGCTTGCCGCCGACTTCACCGGGCATCAGCTCGATGATTCGGTTGGAGAGCTCGGCGACGAAGTGCCGGTCGTGGCTGACGACGACGACGGTCCCCTTGAAGAGCTTGAGGCCGTCGAGCAGCCCTTCGATGGACTCGATGTCGAGGTGGTTGGTGGGCTCGTCGAGCACCAGCACGTTGTGCTGAAGGAGGAGGAGCTTGCAGAGGAGCAAGCGAGCGCTCTCTCCACCCGACAGCGCCTCGACCGGTTTCAAAGCCTGATCCCCCTGGAAAAGGAGCCTCCCGAGGATCCCGCGGATCTCTTCCTGCGGACGCTTCGTGTCCCACCCATAGAGCCACTGGAACGCCGTCGTCCCCTTGGACGTGTGGCCGAGCGCTTCGTGGTGATCCTGCGCGAAATAGCCGACGGAGGTGTCGTGTCCCCACTGCACCGAGCCTTTGTCCGGCTGTAGCGTGTCGCCCTTCGTCTCCGCGTCGAGCGCCTGAAAGCCGCCGACCATCAGCTTGAGTAGCGTCGATTTCCCGATGCCGTTCGGGCCGATGACCGCGATTCTCTCGCCGCGATTCACGTTCAGCGCGAGGTCTCGATAGATCACCTTCGGTCCGAACGCCTTGTCGACGTTCTCCATGCGAACGACGTCGCGACCGCTCGGCTTCTCGAACTCGAACCGGATGAAGGGCCTGACGAGGCTCGACTTCTTCGACCCCTTGGTCTCGATGACGTCGTCGAGCTTGTCCATCTGCTTCAACCGCGACTGCGCCTGCTTCGACTTGGAAGCGTGCGATCCGAAGCGTTGGACGAACTCCTGGAGCTCCTCCTTCTTCTTCTTCGCCGCGGCGGCCGTGGCGTCGGCGCGCTGCTTGTTCTCGTACTTCTGCGCGATGAAGTCGTCGTAGCCGCCCGTGTAGACCGTGACCGTTCGGTAATCGACATCCGCGATGTGCGTCGCGGTCGAGTTCAGGAAGTGTCGGTCGTGGGAGACGACGACGAGCGTCCCCTTGAAATCGTCGATGAGAAAGCTCTCCAGCCAGCGGATCGACTCGAGGTCGAGGTGGTTCGTCGGCTCGTCGAGAAGAAGCACGTCCGGCTTCCCGAAGAGGACCTGCGCGAGGAGGACACGGAGCTTGTACCCGGCGGCGAGGGTGCCCATGGGGGCCTCCTGCTGCTCGGGGAGGATGCCGAGGCCGACCAGGAGCTCGGACGCGTGGCTCTCCGCGGAGTAGCCGTCCTCCTCGGCGATTACCCCCTCGAGCTCACCGAGACGGACGCCGATCTCGTCGGTGACCTCGCCGGCGAGGAGGCGCTCCTTCTCGTGCATCGCGTCCCAGAGGACCTTGTTCCCCATGAGGACGGTGTCGAGGATCCGCTCCTTGTCGTACGCGAAGTGGTTCTGCTTCAGGACGCCGAGGCGGAGATTGCCCGGGATCGAGATCGACCCCGTGTCGGAGTCTTCGAAGCCCGAGAGCATCTTGAGGAGGGTCGACTTGCCCGCCCCGTTGGCGCCGGTGAGTCCGTAGCGCTTCCCGGGGTCGAACTGCATCGAGACGTTCTCGAACAGGATCTTCGGGCCGAAACGCTTGGTGAGCTTGTCGAGAACGATCATGGAATTGCGCGCGCTCGTGTAGCACGAAAACCGACGGTCGCGCTTGTGCGCACGTGAGGTGCGCCGAAGCGACCGCTTCCTCGCCGACGAAATGGATCCGCGACGCGAAGCGCTCTATCGTAGTCCACGGAACGCTCGGGGCTTTGCCGGAGCGCGATCCCACCAGGAACTACGTGCGCGACCCTTCTTTCTACGTCAGCGGTCTCCTCGAGCTCCACAATCAGTCCGACGCGGCGGAGCGTCGCGCGATGTGGCGCCAGTCGATGGCAGCCCTCGCACGCGCGATGGTCGAGGAGGGGCCGGGGCCTCTCGATGGGCTGCACCCCGACGCGCTCGTGAAGGGGGTGCGCGCTGCGCTGAGCAGCCACCTGGTCGACGACCTCGACTGGCTCGCGCCTGCCGCCGCAGGTGCGGCGCTCTACGAGCTCGCCTCGGCTCTCCCCATCGGAACCGAGCAGCGCGATCTCGGTCGGCGCGTCCTCGCGCGTCTCCTCGCTGCGAACGCCGAGGGGTTCGTAGCTCTCGCGACACGCATGGCGCTGTCGTCGGGCAAGGGACTCGGTACGTCCGCCGTTCGCGCCCGCATCGCGCTCGTGACCGAGATGCCGATCGGCCTCGGGATCGCCGACGGTGGTCTCGCGCTCGCGCTCGCGTCGCGTCGCGAGCTGGCGCGCGCGTGGATCGCGGAGGGGTCGACGGGATCGCTGCCGGCTCGCCGCCTGTCCGCGAGGCTTCTGGAGCGCGCAGCTCGTGAAGCGGCGAAGCGCGCGGCTCTTGGCGACAACCACGCGCTGCGGGTCTTCTCCAGCGACGCCGTCAAGGATGCCTGGGCGCGCCTCCTTGGCGATCGCGAGTCGCTGGTCTGGCGTCACGTGGCGGTCGCGCGAGGCCTTTTGGCTCCTTGGGTCGCCGAGTACCGGACGCAGATCGAGGACTCGCTCTCCTCGAAGCACACGCCTACCGAATGGCGACGCGGCGCTACGTCGATCGCGGCGTTCATCGCTGTGAACCCCGAAGGGGCGCTCCGTCTCGCGACAGCCGGATTGTCGCAGGGGGTGCTCCAGCGCGACGCGGGCGCGGCGAGCGCCTTCATCTGGGGCCTCCCGCGAGCCGCCGAAGCGGAGCCCGAAGCGGCGACCGAGCTGCTGGACGAGGTCCTGTCTCGCGCGACGCCCGACGTGGGCGAAGCCGTGCTCGAGATGCGGACCGAGTTCGGCGAAGGGGCGATCGTGGATCGCGCCTGCACGCGCGCGCTGGCGATGATGCGCGAACGGCCCGTTCACGCGGGGCGCGACGACGGTGCCGAGGCGCTCGCCAAGGACCTCATGCGCGATCTCGAGCACGAGACGCGTGAAGATCCGACCATGCGCGAGCAGGTGACCCGCGCGATGCTCCTCTTCGCCAGCGACGGCGCGCGCGTCGCGTACACCGAGGCGCGCAAGGTTCTCGACGGGACGAGCGCGCAGATGGACACGCTCGACGCCGTGTCCCAGAACGACGAGGCGACCGACAACGGCCGGGCGGGCTCGATGGCGCGTCGCGCGTCGATGGCGGTCCTCCGCGATCTCGACGCGACCCTGCTCGAGCGGAACGTACTCAGCGACCTGCTCCATCTCGGGGCCGCGTCCGATGCGCTCCGGCAGCACGATGAGGCCCTCGACGCGCTCCGCGAGCGCTTCAGCGAGTGGATCCTCCAGCGCGAATCGAAGCCCCTCCCTGCGACCGGTGTCGCCGTGTACGTCAGCGGTGAAGCACGCCCTTCGCTCGTAACGCCCAGCCACCCCACGCTGCGCCTCCGGCGATTGCGCGCGCTGCTGCACCTCGTGGACGGCGACGTCGAGGACGCCGAGGGCGACTCGGGGCGCGCGGCGCGTCTACGGAAGCGCTGGCTACGCACCGCAAAAGCGCTGCTCGGCCGGTTCGAGCGCGATCCGCCGTCGATCCTCCGACGCACGATCCTGGCTGCCCTCGCGCGTGCGCTCGACGCGCTCGTCCGCGCGGGCGCATGTGACGTGTCGGACGTCTTGCTCGTCGTCGCGCGCAAGATGACCGATCCGACCGAGCTCGACACGCTCGCCGAAGCGTCGATGGACCCGGATCTGATCCACGTGCTCAAGCGCTACGCCGAGTTCGTGCGAGGCGCCTCGACCGCGGGGATGACCTCGCGCACCAAGCCTCACGATTCGCTGCTCCCACCGTCGGTGCCGCTCTCCACGGCGATGCCGAGCCTCCAGCTGAAGCTCAAGGCGCTCGAGTCGCTCTCCACCGAGCTATCGCCCGATGCGTCGACGCGCACCGAGGCCCTTCGCACCGTGATCGTGCGACTCCACGGCGCGCTGAACACCATCGTCGGCGCCCAGTCGCTCCGCCAGCTGTCCTCCGGGGGCGGCTCCGAGTCGGACGTCGTCTCGCAGCTCGAGACGGCGCTGGCCGCGCTCTCACAGCTCGCCACCGGCGCGCGCGCGCGCCTCGACCCTGATCGCGACTCGAGCACCCCGGCATCGCAAGCCGCCATGCGTCCGCTCTCGGTCGCCGTCACGCGCGTCCTCGCAGGGACCGACAAGGCGCTCAGCGAGCACGTCCTCTCGTCGTGTGTCGACGAGCTCGTCGGCGGTGTCCCCATCGCCGTCTCGAGCATCGCCACGGGGGTCATCTGGGGCATCGCCGATCTCCCTGTCGATCGTCCGAGCGCGGAGAGCGGCTCGATCCGCGTCAGCGAGGGGCAGCTGCCGGCCTGGATCCCGACGCGTCGCACCGTCGGTGGCTTCTACGTGCTGAAGCCACTCGGTGGCGGCGGCTCGGGCACGGTGTTCATCGTCGTGCGTCTCGAAGACAAGGGGGAGGCGAACGCCGAGCGATTCGCGCTGAAGGTCCCCGAGTACTCCGCGACGGCCGCGCGCATGATCTCCGAAGCGGACTTCTCGAACATGTTCCGCAGCGAGGCCTCGGCGCTGATGCTCATCCCTGGGCACGCGAACCTCGCTCGGTTCGTCACCTTCGACGCGGGCGCGAAGCCGAAGCCGATCCTCGTGATGGAGTTCGTCGAAGGGCCGACGCTCGAGCGCGTGATCGAATCGAGGGGTCTCGATGTCACTCGCGCCTTCGACATCCTCGACGGCATTCTCGCTGGGCTCGACGCGATGCACGACGTGGGCGTTGCGCACCTCGATCTGAAGCCGGGCAACGTCGTTCTCCGCAAGCAGCAAGAGGAGGCCGTGCTCGTCGATTTCGGTCTCGCGGGACGCCACATCCGTCCGGGGTGCGCGACAGGTCCGTACGGCGCGCCTGAGGTGTGGGGGGCGCTGCCGGCCGAGTCGCCGGCGCCGGCCGACATCTATGCGTTCGGCTGCGTCGCCTACGAGTCGCTCACGGGCAAGGTTCTGTTCGAGACGGACAACGAGCTCGCGCAGATTGCCCTCCACGTCGCGCACGACGGGAACCCTCCGGCGGTCAAGTCGCTGCTCGGCCGCCCCGAGACCGCGCCGCTCGGCGAGCTGCTGCACTCCGCGCTCCGTCGCGAGCCGCGCCAGCGGGCCACGGCGAAGCAGCTCCGCGAGAGACTCCGCGCGCTGCGTCCGAAGCTCGGCACCGCAAAGTGGCCGATCCCGACCTGAGTCGCTTCGACACGTGCCGTTGCGCGTGTGGGACTCTTCGCTACGATTCCACTGATGGATGACTCGCGTCTCCCTCCGGTCGAAGGGGTGCCGGACCCGGAAGGGGGAGACTGCGTGACATGTGGGCGCTGCTGTCACCATGGTCCTCGCACCGTCCATCTTCTCGAGAGTGACGACGAGCGGATGGGAAGCGTGCTCCTCGAGCGCTACACGGAGCTCGACGGCCGGGGCCCCGGCTGGCGTTTCATGCGGAACCAGGGGGCGCGGTGTGGAGCCCTCGATGTGACGATCGCCGGCCAATTCCCCTGTTCCGTGTACGAACGGCGGCCTGAGGACTGCCGGATCGTGGAGCCTGGCTCACCGTGCTGTCTCGAAGCGCGCCGGCTCGGTCACCTGGGCACGAGCGTGGAGTTCAAGCGGCCCGACGGTCGTGGTGGATCGTAGACGCGCCAGCGCCTGGATCTCGGGCATCCCGTACACCCAGTTGTGGAAAAATACGTTGTGGCGGTTTTGGGCCTGGAAGCAATCGCGCGCGACCGCTCTACGAGTTTGACGAACGCTGGCACTGAGACTGCATTGCTCTCTGTCGAGGAGTCGCAATGAAATCCAACTGGCCCATTCTGTTCGGACTGCTCGCCGTGACCATCGCGGCGTTCGTGTACGACGCGCGCAACGAAGCTGCCGCTGCGAGCACGGGCGGGAGAGCTGTCGCGGCCAGAGTGGCGGGTCGCTGAGCCGAGCGCCCTTCGAGTCGGAGCGCCCTTAGTCTCATCCGTCTCATCGCGAGGCGGGCCGCGCGCACCCGGGCGGGTACCGGAGTTGCGCGCGGCGACGTGCGATGCTTGGCAAGACCAATGAACAGGCGCACGCTCTCGGTGACGCTCGTGATGGGCGCCGCGCTAGGCGTGGGCGCCCTCGCGGGGGCCCGGATCGGTGCTTCTCACGCCCGCTCTCGTGCGCCCGCCACGCGGCTGCTCGTCCCGCACGCTGAGGGGGCCATCGCGCTCGACGGCGACATGGACGACCCGGGATGGCTCCACGCCACGGCGAGGACGGGGGCATTCCTCGGTCCCGACGGAGTCGCCGCGCGCCCGTACTCGGATACGCGCTTCGTGTGGGGTGACGGCCACATCTACCTGGCTCTCTACGCTTCCGACGAAGACATCCGCGCCACACGTGCGGAACAAGACGCCCCACTCTGGCTCGACGACGCCTTCCATCTCGTGTTCGCCGACGGCAAATGGGAAAGGGCGATCGACGTCTCGCCCCTCGGCACCCTCACCGACGCGATCCGAGCGGCGGGCAGCCAGGGCCCGTTCGACTACGCGTGGTCGAGCGGCGCGCACGTGTCGCACGAGCTCGACGGAACGCCGAACAATCCGTCCGACGAAGACGAGGAGTGGGTCCTCGAGATGGCGATCCCGTTCGAGTCGCTCGGGCTGGAAGGGAAGCGTGGTGAGCAGATCTCGCTCACGATCCGCCGCTGCGATACCCCGAAGCACGCCAAGCGCGTGTGCGGGGCGTGGAACGGCGACGACGGCGGCGTCCTCGTCCTCGACTGAAGCGCTCAGGGGGTGATGCGGTAGTCCGAGATCGTGGCTGAGCCGACGAAGTGCTTGTGGAAGAAGGGGATGCCCCCGCGCCCCTCCGTCGTGACCTTCGAGATGGCCGGCCCGAGCGGCGTCACCTGCCCGAACTCGACCGTGAAGTGGATCCAGTCGACGAAGAACGGCGTCTTGCTCATCTTGAACCCGGCCGAAAGGACCGTGCCGACCTTCGCGTCGACCCAAGCGGAGCCCTCGATCGTCTGCTCCGTGGGCGCCTTCGGCACGAACGCGATTCGAACGCGACCCGCATCGGCTCGGTCGACCTCGACCTCGTCGAACGAGTACTTCGCCTGCTCGCTCGCGAGGAAGGGCATCCGCACCTTCTCTTTCTCGAGCTGATCGGCCGACTTCGCCCTTCGCTTCTCCTCGGCTTCGCGCGCCTTCTTTCGCGCGTCCTCCGTCTTGTCTTCGGTGTCCTCGACGTACTTGATCACGATGAGGCGCGCCGCCGTGCCGTTCGCTTCGACTCGTGCCGAGAGACGCTTGTCCGACGCGGTCTTCCCATCACCGTCGACGTCGTCGAGCTCCCCTTCGAACACGAAGCTCGCGTGCGTGCGCATGGCTTCGAACGCGGCCGCGTGCGCGGCGAGCTTGTCCATCAGCTCTTGCGGCACCGGGTCGGCGTGCGCTTCGCGAGGAAGCGCCAAGAGCACGATGCCCGCGACGAGCGGGAAGGCGCAGACAGGGCGCAATGAGTGACGCATCACCGGGAGCATGACCCGGTCCGCCTCATTTCGCGAGGTACATCGCCAGCGACGCAGGATCGTTCGCCACAGCGCGAGCGTCCTCGGCCGAGACTTCGCCCGCGAGCACGCGGTCGGCGAGGCAACGTTCGAGCGCGATCATCCCCTCGCGCCGGCCCGACTGAAGCGCTGTCGGGATCTGCGCGGTCTTGCCGTCGCGGATGAGCGCGGCGACGGCGTGGGTCACACGGAGCACCTCGACCGCAGGGAGCCTGCCTGTTCCACGCATGCGCGGAAGTAGCTGCTGCGCGATGACTGCGCGCAGCGATTCGGCGAGTTGCGCGCGGACGTGCGCCTGTCTCCCCTCCGGCATCGCGTCGACGATGCGCTCGACTGCCGAGCCTGCCGAGCGGCTGTGCATCGACGCCATCACGAGCTGCCCGGTCTCGGCCGCGGTGAGGGCCAGTGCGATCGTCTGCGGATCACGCAGCTCTCCGACGAGGAGGATGTCCGGATCCTCGCGGAGCGCGTCGCGGAGCCCGCTGGTGAAGTCGCGAACGTCGCGCCCGATCTGACGGCGTCGCACGATCGACGTCTCCGTCGCCGTCAGCGCATATTCGATGGGGTCCTCCAGGGTCGTGAGCACGATCGAGCGCTTGCGCAGCGCCTCCTGCGCGAGAGCCGCCAGCGTCGTGGACTTACCGGACCCGGTTGCGCCGCAGACCAGCACCAGACCGTTCGGGAGATCGATGAGATCGCCAAGGGGTACGGGCATGAGAAGCGACGCGAGCGACGGCGCCGCGCGGGGGAGTAAGCGGACAGCAGCCGCGAAGCCGTCCGCTGTGCGAAAGAGATGCGCGCGCACGCGTCCCACGCCCTCGATCTCACGCGCGATGTCGAGCGATTCGCCGCGCGCGACGCGGTCACGATCGGCCGGCTCCACCGAGAGCAACGAGACGACGTCCACGTGCACGGCGGATTCGATTCGCTGGAGACGTCCATCGATCCTCGCGATCGGCGGCTCGCTATCGGCCAGGTGAAGATCGCTGGCGCGCAGCGCTGCCGCGCGACCGACGAGATCCGCGAGCGCGACGGCGGCTATCTCGGCGGGGGCCGACGTTGTGGGGATCACCGGCGCCTCGTGGATCGGAGGCGCGACCATCGCGGCGACGGCGGGTCCCGGGGCAGGGGCGGCGTGCGCCACGGGCTCCCGTCTCGCGCCCCGCAGAAAGACCGCGTCGAACCCACCGTTGTCGCGCGCTGCGAGCGATACCTGGAAGGAGCCGAGCGCTCCGGCATCGTGCGTGACGTCGATCCGGCCGCGCGCACGCATCGTCGCCTCGCGCTCGGGCGTCAGGATCTCGCCCAGCAGCTCGCGCAGCGTATCGCTCGACATCGCGGGGATCGCCAGGCGCTTCGCCGCTCCGTAGGCGAGCATCTTCGGCTCGCGGTCGGTCCCGACGCGCAGCTCGTTCGCTCCTTGCTGAGCGACGATCGAGAGGAGGCTATCGATCCGTGCCATTCGGCCATTCAGCGTACGTGAGGCTGCGCACATTCCCCACCTTTCGCGTTCAATCCGCGTTCGTTCGCGACTCCGCCGTTCTGCGGTCGGGAGAATCTGTCAGCGCGGTTCGTATACCCAGTCGATGAAGCTTCGAACCGACCTTCAGGCCGTCGCCGCGTGCGCCGGTCTCTTTGCAACGACGCACGGTCACGCCACGATCACGGCTGAGCATCTTCTCGCCGCGCTCCTCACGGACGAGACCGTGAAGCAGATCATCGCCGGTGTAGGCGGAGACGTCCTGGCGCTCGTCAGCGTGACCAACCGCCTCCTCGACTCCCTCGATCCTCGGCTCCAGAGTGCCGGGTTCTCACCGCCGGTCTCCGCGATCGACGTGCTCAAGCGAGCCCTTCTCGCGGTGACGGAGACCGGCGCACGGGAGCTCACGCCGATTGACGCCTTCGTCGCCCTCTACGGCCCGCCCGCGTCGCGCGCCTCGCAGCTCCTCACGAGCTCGGGGATCGAGCGCATGCGCGTGCTCCTCTTCATCGAGCACGGCATCGCGCACGACGAGGACCCCAGCGACGTGACCCCCGACACCTTGCCGGCGCGCGACGTCACTCCGTCCACGGCAGTCAACGCTGCGCGCAAGATCGTGCTCCACAACGATCGCTACACGACCATGGAGTTCATCGTCGAGGCGCTCCAGTCGTTCTTCGACCTCGGCGCGGACGACGCGCGACGGCTCATGCTCGCCGTCCATCGCGAAGGGAAGGCGACGGTCGCCGTCGACGCCGAAGCCATCGCCGAGCGGCGCATCGCGACGTTCCTCTCGCACGCCCGCGCGCACGGCATGCCCCTACTGGTCACGAGCGAGCCGGCCTAGCCGCCGACGCCGACGCTCGATTCAGGTGAGCGGAGCCCCCCCTTCGGTCGCTCCTGCGCTTGGTGTCTAGCTTCGCTAGACAGAGCTCGGAGCCTCGTGCCCGCTCTGCGCCACGTACTCGGTGTACCCGCCGCCGTAGACGTGAATGCCGTCGTCGCTCACTTCGAGCACGCGGTTCGAGAGCGCGCCGAGGAAGTGGCGATCGTGGGAGACGAACAGCATCGTCCCCTCGAACGTCGCGAGCGCCTTCATCAGCATCTCCTTGGTCGCCATGTCGAGGTGGTTGGTGGGCTCGTCGAGCACGAGGAAGTTCGGCGGGTCGTAGAGCATCTTCGCCAGCACGACGCGCGCCTTCTCGCCCCCCGACAGGATGCGGCACTTCTTGTCTGCATCGTCGCCCGAGAAGCCGAACGCGCCCGCGAGCGCCTTCATGGAACCGATGGTCGCGAGGGGGAAGGTCGCCTGCAGGGTCTCGAGGACCGTGCTCTCGGCGTCGAGCAGCTCCATCGCGTGCTGGGCGAAGTACCCCATCTTCACGCTCGCCCCGATCGCCACCGCCCCCGCGTCGGGCTGCGCTTGCCCGGCCACGAGCTTCAGGAGCGTCGACTTGCCCGCTCCGTTGACCCCCATCACGCACCACCGCTCACGCCGTCGCAGGAGCAGGTCGAGCCCGCCGTAGATGACGCGGTCGCCATACGCCTTCTTCACGCCGTCGAGCTTCGCCACGTCTTCGCCCGAGCGGGGGGCCGGACGGAAATCGAACTCGCGCGCCACGCGGCGCTTCGGCGGCTCCACGCGCTCGATCTTCTCGAGCTTCTTCACGCGCGACTGAACCTGCGCCGCGTGAGACGCGCGCGCCTTGAATCGCGCGATGAAGGCCTCTTCTTTCGCCAGCATCGCCTGCTGCCGCGCGAACTGCGCCTCCTGGTGCACGTCGGCGAGCGCGCGCTGCTGCTCGTAGAACTCGTAGTTCCCCGAGTAAGTCGTGAGCTCTCCGCCATCGATCTCGACGATCTTCGTCACGAGGCGGTTGAGGAACTCGCGATCGTGCGACGTCATCACGAGCGCCCCTTCAAACTGTCGAAGGAACGACTCCAGCCAGAGGATCGACTCGAGATCCAGGTGGTTCGTGGGCTCGTCGAGCAGGAGCGCGTCGGGGCGCATCAGGAGAATGCGCGCAAGGGCTACGCGCATCTTCCAGCCGCCCGAGAGCGCCGACACGTCGGCCCCCATCGACGGGCCGCGCGCCTTGGACAGGTTCGACGTCTCGTCGTGGAACCCGAGCCCCGCGAGGATCTCCCTTGCACGGGCTTCGAGTGCGTACCCGCCGAGCTCGTCGAATCGCGCCTGCGCGTGCCCGAACTGCTCCACCAGCTGCTCGATCTCGTCGGCACGCTCGGGATCGGCCATGGCGTGCTCGAGCGAGTGCAGGGCCTCGGCAGCGTCGGAGACCTCGCCCGCGCCGGCCATCGTCTCCGCCACGACGGTGCGCCCGCGCATCTCGCCGACATCCTGGCTGAAGTACCCGACGGTGACGCCCTTATCGATGGCGACGTTCCCTCCGTCCGGCTCTTCTTCCTTCACGATCATGCGGAAGATCGTCGACTTGCCGGCGCCGTTGGGACCGACGAGGCCGACCTTTTCCCCCTTGAAGGCGCTCATGGACGCCTCGAGGAAAAGGATCTGCTTGCCGTGCTGCTTGGATACTTGGTCGAGTCGAATCACGGGGGGAGGGGACCATTACTACCGTTTCGTCGTGGCGCAACCGGCTCGAAGCGGAGACAACCGGGTAGTCTCGGTGGCGGAGAGAGTCGCGGAGAAGATGAAACGGATCATCGCGGTCGCCGGAACGATCGGGGCGGGGAAGACCTCTCTGGTAGCGTGGCTCGTCAAACGCTACGGCCTCGAGCCCTTCTACGAGCCGAACGAAGCGAACCCCTACCTCGCCGACTTCTACGCCGATATGAAGCGGTGGTCGTTCCACTCGCAGTGCTTCTTCCTGGCGCACAAACTCGAGCTCCACCAGCGCCTGGAGCGGGCGACGAAGCCGGCGGTCATCGACAGGACGATCTACGAGGACGCCGAGATCTTCGCGAAGAACCTCTACGCGCAGAAGCTCATGAGCAAGCGCGACTGGGAGGTCTACCAGCGCCTCTACATGGGCATTCGCCGCGCGCTGAAGCCACCGGACGTGCTCCTGGCACTCACGTGCTCGCTAGGGGCCGCGAAAAAGCGGATCGCCAAGCGAGGGCGGGCGATGGAGGCCGAGATCCCCGACGCCTACCTGCGCCGGCTGCACCGTCTGTACGGGGCCTGGTTCGACTCGTACGACCTGTCTCCCATCGTGAAGATCGATACGACGAAGATGGACTACGTCGAAGACATCGTGGACCTCATCGAGCTGACGAAGACGATCGACGCCGCGCTCGGGTGAGAACGGCTGGCGAGCGTCGCCAAGCGATGGGCGAAGGAGGGAGGGCGCTCGACCCGCGAAGGATGCCGACTCGCGAGCGAGTGAAGCCGAGACCCCGGCCAGGGAACGCGACCGGCAAGCGGGGGATCGCGGTGTCCCACCGAGGCAAGCCGACGGTCCATTGAGGGATGCCACGATCCCGGCGAGGGGAGGCGACGCACCAGCGAGGGACGTCGCCCGCGCAAGTGGGGGAAGGCGACGCACGAGCGAAGGATGCCGACGCACGAGCGAGGGACGGGCCCTCGCCAGCGAGGGATCTCAGGGGGCGAGCTCGTACACCTCGCGCCCATTGCTCGGCTGGGTGGGTCTCGCGGTTGGCCCGTGCATCACGGCGCGCAGCCGTCCCATCTGCGCATCCGACAGATGCACCAAGGCGTCGGGATCCGGCTCGACGACGAGCCACGTGACCCCCTCGGTGCACGGAGGCGCGGTGAGCGAGCCGTCGTAGCGGATGTAGCTCGGGGACTTGGGCAGCAGGGTCGATAGATCGATGGTCTGTCCAGGCACGACCACAGGATCGGGGCGCGCGAAGACCGGCATCGCGCTGAAGAACGGCTTGAGCAGCTCGTTCTCCGGACCGCGCTGGAGAAGGACTGCAATGACCAGCGTCTTCCCGTCGGCCGACTTGTGCACCAGGTGCATTTCCGCGTCATACGCGCGGCCATCGATCGTGTGCTCGCTGGGTACGTGGAAGTGAAACTGCTTGAGCGCGTACGTCGTCCCTTCGAAGACGAACGACGATGGCGCCGTGTCCTCGATCATCACGAAGTGCCCGTTGTTCGTCACGCGCACCGGGACTGGATCCCAGTGCGGCAGGGGAGGGGCCTTGCTCGACCCGCGCGTCAGGTGGCCCGGGAAATCGACCGGCGACTGCCGCGTCCCCTTCGCGCAGGTCGCGAACGCCGGATCCAGCTCCGCCCAGCGCGCAGGCGCCCCCTCTCCCTCGTACGACCAGACGACCGCCGACGGCGAGGCCGCGCCGGGACCCGAGCCACCACAACCGACGAGACCAAGAGCCAAGATGGCTACGAACCTCAAAGGACACCTCCGCAGCGTTCACTTCAGCGCGTTCGCGAGCACCTGCTTCACCAGCTCGTCGTACTCGATTCCGCTCCGCGCTGCAGCGAGCGCGAAGTCGTCCGCGCGTCCGAGCGAAGGATTCGGGTTCGCCTCCATCACGACGATCTCTCCGTTCGCCGTGACACGCACGTCGATGCGCCCGAGCCCGCGGATGTGAAGAATCCGGTACACGCGCCGCGCGATCTTCGCCAGATGCGTCTCGACCCCGGCGGGGAGCGGCGCGGCGGGCCCGTTTCGGATGCCCCATTTCGCGCGGTACTTGTCGTCCCACTTCGCCTTCGCGGTGAGAAACCTCGGCGCGCGCTGGTCCCCGTCCGACTGCCCATCGCCGAAGAAGAGCTCCTGGGGCGGAAGGATCGTGAGCCGCGCGTTCCCCAGGACGCCGACGGTGAGCTCGCGCCCGTCCACGTACTCCTCGATGAGCGCGTCGCACCCGAACTGCTCGTGCACGAAGCGGGCGCGTTCCAGCGCTTCCGCCTCGGTCTTCGCCAGCGACGCCTTGCTGATCCCGTCGCTCGACTCTTCGTTCACCGGCTTCACGAACACGGGGAACACGAGCTTGTGCAGCCCTCGCAGCGGCCTCTCGCGCGGCGAGACGAGGAAGTCGGCGACCTTCACGCTGTGGAACGTGAGCAGCTTCTTCGCAAGCGCCTTGTCCTTGCACAGAATGAGCGCGTCAGGCCCGGAGCCCGTGTACTTCACGCGAAGAAGCTCGAGCAGGGCGGGGATGTTCGGCTCGTGGGCACGATCGGAGAGGAAGGATTCGCACGTGTTCAGCACCACGTCGGGGCGCGACGCTTCGATCCTGTCGAAGAGCGGTCGAACGTCGTCGTAGACGCCGACCGCGTCGGGCTCGTGCCCCAGGCGCACGAGCACCTCGTAGAGATCGGCCTCGGTCTTCTTCTCCTCCGCGCGCAACGCCTCGGCGCTGGCGAAGCTCTCCGCCGAGGACGTCTTCCGGAATAGATCGAAGAGGAGGAGGACCTTCATACGGACCTCTTGAATCGCCCGGTGTGCAGGTGATTGGTGACCAGCGCCGAGAGATACGCGCCGATCTCCAGGAGCAGCGCGTCACCGTTGGCGGGCGAGGGGAGGTGCAGGCTCGTGCAGCGGTCGGTGAGCTTTCGCACGAGCGAGTCCACCGTGTACTTCCGCTCCCCCGTCCACCGGACGACCGACGTGATGATCGGAGCGCGATGCCGCCGCATCACACGCGCGGCCGTCTCCTCGCCCCGCGGCTCGCGCTCGAAGATGGCGCGGAGGTCGGCGTCGTAGAAGTCGGGGTACTCCTCGGCCCACAGCTTTCGGCGCGCCGCGTAGTGCCGTGCGAGCGTGCGGCGCATCTTCGTGGCATCCGACCACCGGGGTCCCTCGGTCACCGCCGGCGGGCGCGTGCGAGCCTCGGTCATCAGCGAATCGACGTACTCGAGCTTCTCCAGCGCCTTCCAGCCGCGGTACCGCCTCCGCCAGTCTTCGCTCGACACCGCGAGCCAGACCGCGAAGGTCTCGGCGAAATCCTCCTCGGGGTGGGCCTGCGCGTACCAGTTGGGCAGGTGGCGAACGAAGCTCTTCGAATAGGGGCGCGGGCGGTAGTGCTCCGGCTCATAGTCGGCGTCAGGCCGTCCGAAGATCCGCCGCCATTTCGGCCTCGAAGAGAAACGCCAAGCGTGGTCGTAGGCGTGGCCGCACTCGTGACGGAGGAGGCGCTGGCAATCCAGCGGGTTCCCCCCCTCGACGTCGAGCATCTGGTTGAGCTCGAGCTGCTCCAGCCGAGGGTGGGCCAGGTAGAAGGGGACGGCGATGGCCGGCGTCGGGATGGGGGAGAACCACTCGTCGCCCAGGTAGCAGGGGGGGTGGAGAGGGAGCCCCCTCTGGTCGAGCTCGGCATAGAGCTGGGAGATCCGCGCTTCGAGCGGGGACCCCTCGATCCGGAGCTGCAGGTCGCTGATGCGGACCTTGAGGAGCTCCTCGTCCTTGAGCGCGACCCAGGACGGTTCCACACGGCGATCCTAGCGACCCGAGCGAAAAAGCGCCTCTTTCTCGCAGGCCCCCCCTTGACGGGAACCGCCCGAGGTCTAGGTTGCCGCGCGGGCTAGCACTCTCGTCACGAGAGTGCCAAACCGCCAAAAGCTAAGGGAGGCATTCGCCATGAAGATCCGTCCGCTCGGTGACCGCGTCGTCGTGAAGCGCGTGAAGGAAGAAGAGAAGACGAAGGGGGGAATCATCATCCCCGACACCGCGAAGGAGAAGCCCGTGGAAGGGCTCGTCATCGCGGTCGGCAACGGCAAACCGCTCAAGGACGGCAAGATCCGCCCGCTCGACGTGAAGCCGGGCGACCGCATTCTCTTCGGCAAGTACTCGGGCACCGAAGTGAAGCTCGACGGCGAGGACCACATCATCATGCGCGAGGACGACCTCCTCGCCGTGCTCGGCTGAAAGTCAGCGCCTGAGCGCCGCCCCACGAGAACGAGAACGAACGAGAGAGGCATAGAAGAACCATGAGCGCGAAAGAGATCCACTACAGCCGCGGCGCGCGGCAACGCATCCTCCACGGCGTCAACACGCTGGCCGACGCGGTGAAGGTCACCCTCGGTCCCAAGGGGCGCAACGTCGTCATCGAGAAGAGCTACGGCTCGCCGGTGGTGACCAAGGACGGCGTGACCGTCGCGAAGGAAATCGAGCTCTTCGACAAGTTCGAGAACATGGGCGCGCAGATGGTGCGCGAGGTCGCGAGCAAGACCAGCGACAAGGCGGGCGACGGCACGACGACCGCGACGGTGCTCGCGCAGTCGCTGTACGTGAACGGCCTCAAGCTCGTCGAAGCGGGTCACAACCCGATGGACCTCAAGCGCGGCATCGAAGCTGCGGTCACGGCGATCGTGGCCGAGATCAAGAAGCTCTCGACGCCCACCAAGGACAAGGCGCACATCGCCCAGGTCGGCACCATCAGCGCGAACGGCGACACCGAGATCGGCAACATGCTCGCCGACGCGATGGAGAAGGTCGGCAAGGAAGGGGTCATCACCGTCGAAGAAGCGAAGGGGATGGAGTCGGAGCTCGAAGTCGTCGAAGGCATGCAGTTCGACCGCGGCTACCTCTCGCCGTACTTCGTGACCGACGCCGAGAAGATGACGGCCGTCCTCGAGAATCCGGCGATCCTCATCACCGAGAAGAAGGTCTCGTCGATGCAGGACATTCTGCCGCTGCTCGAGCAGGTCGCGCGCGAAGGGCGCCCGCTGCTCATCCTCGCCGAGGACGTCGAAGGCGAGGCGCTCGCGACGCTCGTCGTGAACAAGCTCCGCGGCCTCCTGAAGGTCTGTGCCGTGAAGGCGCCGGGCTTCGGCGACCGTCGCAAGGAGATGCTCAAGGACATCGCGGTCCTCACCGGCGGCAACGTCGCCAGCGACGACCTCGGCATCAAGCTCGACAGCCTCACGCTGAAGGACCTCGGCACGGCCAAGCGCGTCACGATCGACAAGGACAACACGACGATCGTCGACGGCGCCGGCAACGCGAAGGACATCAAGGGGCGCGTTGAATCGGTCCGCAAGCAGATCGAGAACACGACGAGCGACTACGATCGCGAGAAGCTCCAGGAGCGTCTGGCGAAGCTCGCGGGCGGCGTCGCGGTCGTGAAGGTCGGCGCGCATACCGAGACCGAGATGAAGGAGAAGAAGGCGCGCGTGGAAGACGCGCTCCACGCGACGCGCGCAGCGGTCGAAGAGGGGATCGTCCCCGGCGGCGGCGTGACGCTCATTCGCGCTGCGGCCGTGCTCGACACCCTCAAGGTGACCGACGAGCAGAAGTCGGGCGTGAACCTCGTTCGCCGCGCGATCGAGGAGCCCCTCCGTCAGATCGCGAAGAACGCGGGGGCCGAAGGGTCCGTCGTCGTCGAGAAGGTCCGCAGCGGCAAGGGCGGCTTCGGCTTCAACGCGCAGACCGACCAGTACGAAGACCTCGTGAAGGCCGGCGTCATCGATCCGGCGAAGGTCGTCCGTAGCGCCCTCGAGTTCGCTTCGAGCGTCGCTGGCATGATGCTCACGACCGAAGCGATCATCGCCGACAAGCCGAAGAAGGAAAAGTCGGGCGGCGGTGGCGGCGGCGGCGGTGGCGGCATGGGGGGTATGGGCGGCATGGGCGGCATGGGCGGCATGGGCGGCATGGGCGGCGGCGACTTCGACATGGATTGAAGCCCGGTACGGCATGAGCCTCGCGAGCCAGTCGGCTCATGAGGCTCGTTCCGACGACCGAAGGCTCCGGGCGACCGCGCTCGGGGCCTTCGCCTTTTAAGCTTCCTTAAGCGCGTCACGTTGTCGCGCCGCCACCGTTTCGGGCTAGGCTTTCACCAAGCGGCGCATGACCGACCCTCTCTTCGCGCGATTCGGCCGCGACTTCCGCGCCGGCGACGTGCTCTTCATGGAAGGAGACACGGGCGAAGAGATGTACGTCATCCAGAGCGGCACGGTGCAGGTGTCCAAGCGCATTGGCGACGAGGAGCGACCACTGGCAACGCTCGGGCGAGGGGAGTTCCTTGGCGAGATGGCCATCCTCAACGGCAAGCCGCGCACGGCGAGCGCCATCGTCATCGAGGACGCCAAGTGCCTCGTCATCGACGGGAAGACGCTGGAGACGATGATCTCCAAGAGCCCCGAGATCGCGATGCGCCTCGTGAAGAAACTCGCCAAGCGGCTCGACGCGGCGGACGCGCTCGTCCAGATCCTGCTCAACCCCGATCCGCGTGCGCGCGTGCTTCTCGGTCTCAAGCGGCACGCCGAGATCAACGGTGAGAAGACCGCCACCGGGGTCAAGGTGAACGTGTCGCCCGACGACCTGGCGCACGAGGTGGGGATCGACGTGGAGGACGTCACCGAAGTACTCGCGCGCCTGCGCCGGCTGCGGATCGCCAGCGACGAGACCGGGCCGGCCGGCGAGCACACGATCCTCATTGCCGACGTCGGAAGGCTGCTCGAGTTCCTCGAGTTCCTCGAGATGCCGAAGAGGTTCAGCTAGACCGCCATGGAGCTAAGAGTCATCGGCTGCCACGGCGGAGAGACGCCTCGTCACCGGACGAGCGCCTTCCTAATCGACGACACGCTCGCCATCGACGCGGGCTCGCTGACGAGCGGCATGGAGATGGACGCGCAGTGCGCGCTGGAAGCCGTCCTGGTGAGCCATGCGCACCTCGATCACATTCGCGACCTCGCGACGATCGCCGACAACCGCGCGCAGCAGGGGTGCAAGCCGCTCGTCGTCGCGGGGACGGCCGCCACCCTCGGGATCCTGAAGAAGCACTTCTTCAACGGCCTGCTCTGGCCGGATTTCTCGACGATCCCGAACGCGAAATCGCCGACGATCACGTATCTCCCGATCAAGCCCGAGGTTCCCACGAAGGTCGCCGGCTACACCGTCCGGGCGATTCTCGTCAGCCACACCATCGAGACCTGCGCCTTCATCGTCGAGTCCCCGAAGGACGGACGCTCGATCGCGTATAGCGGCGATACCGGGCCCACCGAGCGCCTCTGGAAGGTTCTCGATGCGACGCCGAACCTTCGGGCAATGCTCCTCGAGGTGAGCTTCCCGAACGACGAGCAGCGGGTCGCCACGCTGTCCGGCCACCACACCCCAAAGACGATGGCCGTCGACCTGAAGAAGCTGCAAATTGCCAGCGATCTCCCGTTCTTGCTCTATCACATCAAACCGAGCTTCCAGGCCAAGGTCGAGCGCGAGTGCGCCCGGATCAAGAACGTGAACCTAACCGTTTGCAACCTCGGGGATCAGTTCCTCCTCTGATCGCCTCTTCGGGTTCCTTTTCGCGTCCTTTCGCCTTGCGCCCGGGCGAACGGATGCCAATGCTGGTTCCCCTCTCGAAACATGATGTCGGTCGATTCGCGAAACACTGAGCTCGTCCCGGGCCTGGAGCAGGACGAGGAAGGATCGCGCATCGTGCGCGAGGAGCTTCGCCTCCTTGCGACGGTGCAGCGGGCGCTGGCGCACGCAAACGCCGAGAGGCCGCTGGCCGCAGAAGGGCGCGAGCAGGACGACGTCCGGATGCTCGAGCTCCGCGACGAGGTAGCCACGGCGAAGCCCGAGGACCTGCCCACGCTCTTCGAGCAGATGCACCATCTCGGAGCGCTCCGCGCCCAGCGCGGCAAGTCGGCGACGGGAACCATCGACTCCGAGAGCCCGTACTTTGGTCACTTGCGTCTCGAGGAAGACGGAAAGCGCCGGGACGTCCTGGTTGGCGGCCGCTCCTATCTGGATCCCCGCGCCGGGATTCGGATCGTCGATTGGCGAAACGCGCCGGTGAGCCGCATCTACTACCGCTACTCGGAGGGCGATCCGTACGAGGAGCAGCTCGGCGGGCGGATGGTCGAGGGCGAGGTCCTCACGCGCCGGAGCGTGGCCATCGCGGCCGGAGCCCTCAAGCGGGTGGCGTCGCCCCAGGGAACGTTCGTCCGGAGCGACGACGGGCGCTGGAAGCGAATCGAGGCGCACGCGGCCAGGCTCGCCACGGAGAAACTCTGGACCCGCGCGCCCGGGCAAGCGCCCAAGCTGGGAGTCGATGCGGCCGGCGAGATGCGCCAAGACAAGCATCTGCCGGCGATCGCGTCGATGCTCGACCCCGCGCAGTTCGACCTCATCACCCGGCCGGGCGCGGGGCTCGTCGCGATCCAGGGGAGCGCGGGGAGTGGCAAGACCACCGTAGGCCTTCATCGCGTGGGGTTCCTGGCCTTCGCCGATCCGCAACGCTTTCGCCCAGATCGAATGATGGTCGTCGTCCCGAACGACGCCCTCGTTCACTACGTCGATCGCGTCCTGCCGACCCTCGGTGTAGAGGGGGTTCCGGTCACGACGTTCGGGCGATGGGCCGCACGTGTCGTCGCCGCAGCGTTTCCGCGTCTGCCGAGCACGTTCAGCGAGGACACCCCGCCTGTCGTCACGCGCGCGAAGCGACATCCCGCGATGCTTCGCGCGATCGACGCGGCTGCCGCGCGCACGAGCCGATCCCTCGACGCGCGCCTGCGGGAAGCGATGGCAAAGTGGCCGGAGGGAGAGCTCGTCGTTCGCGCCTGGACGGCCACCGATCGCACCGGAGCAACCTCGGACGCGCGCGTGACGGCGCTGGCCTCGTGGCTCGCCGGAAAGCGCACGCTCGAAGGTGTCGTGCCCGCCGGCTCGCTCCCGGGGGTCACACGCGGCGCTCTCGAGCAGCTGGGCCACGAGCTACGCTCGACCGCGCGTGCGGTCCTCGGCACGTGGGACGAGCTCATGACGAGCCGCGAACGGCTCGGCGAGACGTTCGCTGGCGCGCGTGGTCTCGGCCCCGGACAGCTCGATCAAGTGCACGCCTGGTGCGTTCGACAGGCGCGCGTGCGATCCGAGGGAGAGAGAGACGGCGAGACTCCGACGATCGACGCAGAAGACCCGGCGCTCCTTCTTCGCATCTGGCAGGCGATGCGCGGAGCGCTGGTGGACGGCGAGGGGAGCCCGCTGCGTCTCTCGCACCTCTTCGTGGACGAGGTTCAGGACGCGAGCCCCGTCGAGCTCCGCGTCCTGCTCGAGCTCACCGGTGCCGAACGAAACGTCACGCTCGCAGGCGACGTCGCCCAGCGAATGCTCGAAAGCGACGAAGAGCACCAAGAGTTCGACTGGGCGGCGCTGCTCGGCGAGCTTGGAATGGCGCACGCCGCGATCGAGCCTCTCAAGGTGAGCTACCGCTCGACGGCGGAAATCACCTCGTTTGCGCGCAAGGTGCTGGGGCCGCTGGCGCACGACGCGGAGCCCATTGCGACCCGACACGGCCCGCCAGTCGAGCTCTTCAAGTTCGCTTCGATAGGCGAGGCTGTCGCATTCCTGGCCGACACGCTCCGTGACCTGGCTCGCGAGGAACCGTATGCGAACGTGGCGCTCGTCGCGCGCTTCCCGCAGCAGGCCGAGATCTACTTCGACGGTCTGTCGCGTGCGGAGGTACCGCGGGTGCGCCGGGTCGCGCAGCAAGACTTCACGTGGGAGCCGGGGGTGGACGTTACGGACGTTCGCCAGACCAAGGGCCTCGAGTTCGACGAGGTCATTCTGCTCGACACGACGGCCACTTCGTACCCGGCATCCTCGCCGCACGCGCGCCACGCGCTCTACGTGGCCTCGACCCGGGCGGCCCATCAGCTATGGTGCGTCGCCAGCGAAGAGGCGTCGAAGCTGGTTACCGAGGCGCTCGTCAGCGAGCCCGGGACCGCTCAGCCTTAGTTGACATAATGCATCTTATGCGTCTTCCGGGTCTGGCTCGGTAGTCGAGCGTCGCCCGTGGCGACACGCTTCCCGCCGAAGGTCTTCGTCCTACGGCGTTAGCGGGTCGTCGACCTGGACTCCCAGGAAGGTTCCGGCGTTGCTGAGCACGAAGGCCCGACTGCCGTAGGCGGCTGGCGTCTCGGCGAAGCCGGAGCCGAGGTCGATGCCATCGATCGGGCGACCGTCGAGTGGTGACATCAGGAACAGACCATAGCGAGTCGTGCCGACCAGCAGCGCCCCCTCGATGGCCGCAGGTGCCGTGATGCCACCGTCGGGCACGGGTACGCGCCAGAGCTTGCGGCCAGTCGCCGGATCGAGTCCCCAGAGCCCGCTCACACCGCTGGACGCGATGAGCACGCGCTTGGCCGGGATGACGGAACCTCCGTGCGCCGCGGAGCGAGAGACGTGCGCGGGCTCGCGCCAGAGCGTGAGCTCGGTCGCGCCGATGGCTTTCTCGTTCATCCACACGCGCGCGCCGCTCCTCGCGTCGAGAGCGAAGACTCCGCCTGCGTAGCTCGCGACGTACACGACTTTGCCGTTGGGCAGGTCGTCCACGATCGGCGTCGTGTCAACGTCGAGATAGCGGGGCGCGTCGCCCAGGGTCTGCTCGGCTTCGGCGGAGAGATCCACCGGCGTCCACCGCTCTGCGCCGTCCACGGTTCCGTACGCGATGACGTGACCGTCGGAGTACGCCATGTAGACCAGGTCGCCGTCGACCGCTGGGCCGGCGTGGGCCGCGATCTCCATGCCGAGCGCCGGGGTGCGGTGCACCGTCCAAACCTGCCTGCCCGTCGCGCGATCGAGACCGAAGAGCTGATCGGCGCCGTTCGACACGAAGAGCATCGAGCGGTTCGGGCCTCCGATCACGGGCTGCCGGGCGACCTCGGCGCCGGTCATGAATCGCCACGCCATCGAACCGTCGCGCGCGTGCACGGCGTAGAGGGCGCCGTCGTGAGAGCCGAAATAGACGAGATCGTACTCGGGGTCGTAGAGCGGCTCGCACTGGACGACGCCGAGCGTCTCGAAGCGCCAGATCGTCTCGCCGTCACCCACGCGCAGCGCGTAGAGACCGCGATCCGACGAGCCGACGAAGACGCGCCCGTGGATCGGATCGATCGTGGGGCGACCGTGCTCGTAGTCCTCCCCGACCTGCCGCGAAGGCGCGGTCAGCGTGCGGTCCATGTAGACGTGCATCGCGCCGCTCGCGCGGTGGAACCAGAGCGGGACTTCGGGGTTCACGCGATCGTTGGAGGTCTCGGTCGTCGCGCAGGAGACGAGGCATGCCGCGCTCGCCGCGATCGCGATGGCGACCGGGCGAATCATCGTCACTTCCCGCCCCCGGGCGGAGCATGCGCGCCACCCTTGGCCCTGAGTTGCTCGATCAGCTTGTTGATCTGCTCCTGGGTCATGTCGTTACCGCCACCCGCGCCGCCGCCGCCCATGCCGCCCTTCGGCTTCGGTTTGATGGCGGTGGGATCGAGCGCACGCAGCCGGTCGTCTGCCACCGTCTCCAGGTAGACGAACGGGTGGCTCTCTCCGGGCACCTCGAGGCGCTCGTGGAGCGCCTTGAGCGTCGTAATCGCCTTGTCCTTGTCCCCTTTGGCCTCGGCGACGCGGGCCTGGTGGTACATGCCGAGCTCCTTGAACCCCTTTACGTCGGTGTTCTCGAGCGCGCGGAACTCCTGGGCGGCCTGGTCCAGCAACTTGTCCTTGTCGGCGGGGGTCGCCTTCGCCTTCGCTTCGTACGCGAGGCCGAGCCCCTCGAGCGCGCGCCCCTTCACCTCGGAGTCGGCGGCGGCGAGCGGTGATTTGCTCGCGTCTTCGAACGCCGTGATCGCGCCGTCGAGATCAGGCTTGTCGAGGAGCAGCGAACCCTCCTCGAGGCGCGCGAGGTAGGCCGCGCCCGTCCCCTTGTACTTGGACTCGACGTCCTTGTACTTCGCGAGCGCGGCGTCGCGGCGCTCAGCCTCCGTCTTGAACACCGGGCGCGCGTCCTGCGGGCGTGCGTCTTCGTCTTCCTTGGCCGGGTCGCCGATGCGCCCGAGCTCGTCGGTCACCGCTTCGGTGATGGTCGTGGAAGCACCGAGCTCGGTGCGCTGGGTCCACCACACGTAGCCCCCTCCGCCGAGGATCGCTGCGACCGCGGCGATCGCGCCGCCCATGACGAGCGACTGGTTCTTCCGCATCCAGTCGCCGAAGGCCCCGGTGCCCGAGAGGAGCGGGTTCGCGTCGGCCGCGATGGCGACGCGCTTCGGTGGGACGGCCTTGCTCCCGATCTGCTGCAGCCGCTTCGACGCGGCAGCCTCGAGGCCGCTCTTCTTCTTGCCGCCGCCCGCCTTCGCCCGCCGCTCGGCCAGTTTGAGCTCTTCGTCGCGCGCGAGACGCTCGACCTCGTCGTCGCCGCCCAGGGCCGCTACACGCTTGGCGATCGCCTCGGGCGACATCGGGTCGAGGGGCGCCTCGTTCGCGTCCGCGTCCGCTGCCTCCGGGGGGGCATTCGGTTCGGTGGTCTCGGGCTTGTCGCTCGATTCGTCGGGCACGTCGGGGCTCCTGTCTCGGGAAGAAAATGCGCTACGACGGCGCGCAGCGAGGGCACTCTAGTTGGACGCGCCGAGCCGTCAATCACGGAACCACTCGCGTAACCTGCGGTTCTGGCGCTCGCTCCCTAGGAGCGGCGCGCACCAGGAACAGCGCGCTCACGTTCGGGGCGTCCACCGTGACGCGCGCAGACGAGCGTGGCGGGGCGTCGAGATCGAAGACGTGTGCCTCGGTCGCGTCTGCCGAGGAGAGCGCGACGCCGTCGAGGGAGGCCTGGCAGGGGGCCGGCGATGCGCCGAGGACGACCAGACGCGCTCGCGTGGCTCGGTTGCCGTGCGGGACGTCGATACGCACGTCCACGTGGCTCACCGCGGTGCCGGTCGGCGCGGTCCACGAAGCGCCTCCAAGGGCAAGAAGCGCGCGGGCTTCGTGCGTCATCGACGTGACTTGGGACTCGGTAGCGAGCGTCGAGGCCAGCGCATCGCGCGCCGAGGCGTCGCCGATCGCGGCGAGTGTGTCGGCGACGAAGGGACGCAATCGGACGTCGTCCAGCGACGCGACCAGCGCCGGGACTGCGGCGCGATCCCGGATCTTCGCGAGCGCGGCGAGGACCTCGGTCGCGCGAACGTGATCGAGGCCGGCACGGTCGCCCCACCAGGCCGCGAGCTCCAGCGCTCCTCGCTTGTCTCCGCGCTCCGCGAACGCGAGGGCCGCGACCCTTCTCCAGCCGACGTCCGGATCACGGAGGAGGGCGTCGGCGATCGGTGTCGTCCCCTCCCCCATCCGCACGAGCGCAAGCGCGCACCACCTTCGTACCGGCGCATCGCTGGCCGGATCGGCGACGGCACGCCGCATCGCGGGAGCGACCGGCGGCGCGTGCAGGTCGAAGCTGATCTCGGCGGCTTTCGAGCGGACGGCGACGTTCACGTCGTCGAGCAAGGCTGCGACATCCGGGGCCGCGTCGGCGTCTCCGGCGATGCCTCGCCGCAGTGCCTCGGGCCACGCGGCCTCTTCCCCACGCTCGAAGCGCCCGTGCTCGCTTGCGATCGCCGACATCGCGCGTTTCAGCTCGCGGACCTCGGCGGGTGCGCTGCCGGCGATGTCGTGGGTTTCGCCCGGGTCGCGACCTCGGTCGTACAGCGCGCAGGCCGCGACCCGCCGCTCGCAGATCAGACGCTGGTCCCCGCGCGCCAACAGCGTGTAGTCGTCGGTCTCGGCGAACGCGACGCCGGGGTCGCTCGGGCCCGCCGCAGCCCCCTTCCCTACCGCTGCGAGCAGCGGCCCGAGGTCTCGACCCCGCACGCGCGCCGGCCGGGGGATGCCGAGCGCCGAGAGGACGGTGGGGAGGAGGTCGATCGTCTGCACCGCCGCCGGGATGGTCCCTGGGGCCACGCCGGGTCCGTCCACCAGGAGGGGGACCCTCACCTGCTCCTCGAACACCGTCGTGCCGTGGTAGCGGCCGCCGTGCTCGCCGAACTCCTCGCCGTGGTCAGCCGTGGCGATCACGATCGCCCCCGGGCGCACGCTGCGAATCTCACGCACGACGGCGCCGATGGCGTCGTCGGCCGACGCGATCTCCGAGTCGTAGCGGTCGATGTCGCTGTCGCCGAACGGGTGCTCGGGGTGTGCCACGTACGGCTCGTGAGGCTCGAAGAAGTGGACCCACAGGAAGAGTGGCGCGTCGTGCGGCGCGGTCGCGAGGTACGCGGCCACCTGCCTCGTTCGCAGCTCGGGCGTCGCGAACTCCTCCTTGCGGTATTCGAAGTCGAGCCCACGGGCCCGCAGCGCCTCGAAGTGGTCGCCGTCGATGAAGAACACGGCGGGCGGGTAGAACGCCGCGGTCCGGTAGCCGTAGCGGCGAAGGAGCCCGGCCCAGGTGTCCGAGTCGTCGCCCAGGCCCATGGCGATGAGCGGACGCATGTACTTCCCGGTCATCAGCGACGCGATCGAATAGGACGTGTGCGGAGTCGGGCAGTACGCCGCGTCGAAGCGCGCTCCGTCGCCTGCGAGGGCGTCGAGGCTCGGCGTCGTCGGGCGCGCGTACCCGTAGGCGCCGACGTGATCGGCGCGCAGGGCGTCGACCGTGATGAGGACGATGTCGTGCCCGCTCCAGTCGAGGGCGCGAGGGAGCTCGAACGGCGGGCTGATCGACGTATCGGGAGCGTCGTCGAGCGGCAGCGGAGGAGCCGCGAGCGACGCGAGCCACACCGCGCGACCGAGGAGCGGTGCGTGCTCGATGAGGACGAGGCGGACGTTGTCGGCCGAGGCGAGGAGGCGCGCTGCCTTCGGCGTCCATGCGATCGAGAACACCCCACACGCGAGCGCGATCGCCGCGACGACGGCCGGGGCCGGAGTGCGATCTCCCGGGGGGGGACGGAGCGCGAAGGAGACGAGGGCGCTGAGCGCGAGCGTGAGCGCCAGGAGCGCAAGGTGGAACGCGGGGTAGAGCCTCGGGAGCACGTACGCATCGGCGGCCCAGGTGCCTGCGCTCGCGACGAGTCCGAACGTCGCGAGGACGCGTGGCCGCGTTGCAGCGGCGCGCGACACGATAGGTACCGCGAGCCACGCGACCCCTGCCGCTACCGCCGCGATCCCCACCACGAACGGCACGCGTACGAACGCGCTCGCCAGGTGTCGCCCGTGCGAGACCCCCCACGCCAGCGCGCCGCCCGCGCCAGCCGCCGCCACCGCGACCGGACCACGACCGAAACGCGACGCCATCCGCTCGAATGCGACCATCCAGAACGCGCACGGGACGAGCGCCGCGAGAGCGATGGGGGTCACCCAGCGCCGGACGTCGCGGGCCTCCCACGAAGCCGCGAAATCGTGGCGGCAGGCGATGGCGAGGAAGAGGTTCTCGAGGAGGAGCGCGAGCACCCACGCCGCCAGCACGGTCCCGGCGCGAACCCACGCAGCGCTCCACCAGTCGCGTTGGGCGCGTTCAGCGCGCTCAGCGCTCGCGACGCGCGCGGAACCGGGGCTCTCCGCGGTCATTCAGCCTCTTCGCGAGCCGCGAGGCGGCGGCCGGGACAACGCATCCGCGCCTAGCGAAACGTGACCTCGAGGATCTCGTACGTGCGCTCGCCGCCGGGCATCCGCACCTTCACCTCGTCGCCGACTTCCTTGCCGAGGAGCGCGCGCGCGAGCGGGCTGGTGACGCTGATGGTCCCCTGGGCGAGATCGGCCTCGTCCGCGCCGAGAATGCGATATTTCGCCTCTTCCTCGGTCTCGGTGTTCTGCATCTTCACGTACGCGCCGAACGCGACGCGATCGCCCGCGAGCTTCGACGGATCGATGATCTCGGCGCGCGCGAGCTTGTTCTCGATGTCCTTGACGCGACCCTCGATGAACGACTGCTTGTCGCGCGCAGCGTGGTACTCGGCGTTCTCCTTGAGGTCGCCGTGCTCGCGCGCGGTCGCGATCATCTGGATCACCCGCGGACGCTCGACGCTCCGGAGCTGATTGAGCTCCTCGCGAAGCTTGGCCGCACCTTCAGGCGTGATCGGGTTCTTTTCCATGGCCGGAGGGGTTTACCATTTGTGAGGCAGCCCGCGGGAGTCGAGAGCAACCCGACTCCTTGTCGAGTAGAATCGCGGCGATGGCCATCGTCGGCGACCACCCCGCTCACGGCGTACGATTCGACCTCGAGCGACCGAACGGCACCGCCGCACCGTGGCTGTACCGCGGGTTCGCGTTCACGCGGGATGCGCGGTTCGCGCTCGAGGTGCTCGTGGCGGATACCGGCGACGTCCGCGTCACCTGCAGCAGCGACGCGCCTGCGGATCTGGCGGAGAAGACACGGCTTTTGTTCCGAGCGCTCTACAAGCAGGCCGAGAAGGCACGGGAGGGGGCGCCGCCGCGCAGAGTCGTGCGGTGGCGCGGGGAAAAGTAGGGGCACTCGGCGGGCAGGCGCCTGCCGGGGGAAGATCGCCGCGATCCTCAGGAGGATGAACGTCCATCCGACGGAGGGTGAACGTTCATCCTGCCGAGGATCGCCGCGATCCTCCTGGGGGTGAACGTTCATCCTCCCGAGGATCCACGTCCATCCTCCAAGGGATGGACGTTCATGCTCCCGGGGATCGACGTTCATGCTCCCGGGGATCGACGTTCATCCTCCTGAGGATCAACGTCCATCCTCCAGGGGATGAACGTTCATGCTCCCGAGGATCGACGTTCATCCTACCGAGGATCGCCGCGGAACCCCCCC
>Ga0302279_10000406_pt1 | contig 62346 bp, 49 predicted proteins | sample III_Bog_N3_3_FD_194541 | JGI IMG/M metagenome (GOLD analysis project Ga0302279, IMG submission 194541) | Peat permafrost microbial communities from Stordalen Mire near Abisko, Sweden - III_Bog_N3_3 | ecosystem: Environmental > Terrestrial > Soil > Wetlands > Peat | place: Sweden: Abisko... | reverse complement strand
TGCGCTTGGGGGCAAGCACCATGATCATCTGGCGCCCTTCGAGCTTGGGCATGTGCTCGACCACGGAGACGTCGGCCAGTTCGTCGCGGATGCGCTCGAGCATCCGCATGCCGATGTCCTGGTGGGTGATTTCGCGGCCACGGAAGCGCAGCGTGACCTTGCCCTTGTCGCCGTCTTCGGCGATGAAGCGGCGCAGGTTGCGCATCTTGATGTGGTAATCGCCATCATCGGTGCCAGGACGGAACTTCACTTCCTTGACTTCGATGACCTTCTGCTTGGACTTGGCGTCCGCGGCCTTCTTCTGCTCGAGGTACTTGAACTTGCCGTAGTCCATCAGCCGGCAGACCGGGGGTTCGGCCGTGGCGGAGATCTCGACCAGATCCACGTCGTACTCGCTGGACAGCCGCAGGGCTTCCATCAGGCTCACAACGCCGAGCGGCTCGTTTTCGGGGCCGTTCAGTCGCACCATGGGTGCGGTGATCTCTCGGTTGAGCCGGTGTTTGCGCTCGACATTGGGCGTGCGGCGGTCAGCAAAGGTAGCGATGGTGCAAGTCCTCAGAGCGTCTGGGCAAGATCAGGACGCAAAAACAGGGGGTGGTGCACGCGGGGGGCAAACCGCCGACCTGACCGGGAGAGCGCGAACGCTCGCGGGAATCGGGAAGGCGGGATGCGTCAGACCTTGGAGGCGATGTCCTCGGCGAGCTTCCGTTGGAAGTCTGCAAGAGGCATCACGCCAAGATCCCGGTTGCCCCGGGCGCGCACCGCAACGGCCCCGCTTGCCTTTTCCTTGTCGCCGACGACGAGGATGTACGGAACCTTCTGCAATGAATGCTCGCGGATTTTATAGGTGATCTTTTCGTTGCGCAAATCGGCTTGCACCTTGACACCTGACTTTTGAAGTGCTTTGACCACATCCGACACGTAGTCCGCCTGCTGGTCCGTGATGCCGCAGACCACCACCTGCACCGGCGCCAGCCAGGCCGGCAGCGCGCCGGCGTGCTGCTCGATCAGGATGCCGATGAAGCGCTCCAGGCTGCCGACGATGGCGCGATGCAGCATGACGGGCGCGTGGCGCTCGCCCGACTCGGCCACGTACTCGGCGCCCAGGCGCTGGGCCATCGAGAAGTCGACCTGCATCGTGCCGCACTGCCACTGGCGGCCCAGCGCGTCCTTGAGCGTGTACTCGATCTTGGGGCCGTAGAAGGCGCCGTCGCCCGGGGCGATGACCACCTCGACGCCCGAGGCCTCCAGGCTCGCGATCAGCGCGGCCTCGGCCTTGTCCCAGATCTCGTCCGAGCCGATGCGCGCGGCCGGGCGCGTGGCGACCTTGTAGATGATGTCCGTGAAGCCGAAGTCCATGTAGACCTTCTGCAGCAGCGCCGTGTAGGCCAGGCATTCGGGCAGGATCTGCTCTTCCGTGCAGAAGATATGGCCGTCGTCCTGCGTGAAGCCGCGCACGCGCATGATGCCGTGCAGGCCGCCGCTGGGCTCGTTGCGGTGGCAGTTGCCGAACTCGCCGTAGCGCAGCGGCAGGTCGCGGTAGCTCTTGATGCCCTGCTTGTAGATCAGGATGTGGCCGGGGCAGTTCATCGGCTTCAAGGCGTAGTCGCGCTTCTCGCTCTCCGTCGTGAACATCGCGTCCTTGTACTTGTCCCAGTGGCCGCTGAGCTCCCACAGCGACTTGTCGATCACCTGCGGGCCCTTGACCTCCTGGTAGCCGTTGTCCTGGTAGACCTTGCGCATGTACTGCTCGACGCCCTGCCAGATCGCCCAGCCCTTGGGGTGCCAGAACACCATGCCGGGCGCGTGATCGTCGATGTGGAACAGGTCCAGCTCGCGGCCCAGCTTGCGGTGGTCGCGCTTCTCGGCCTCCTCGAGCATCGTCAGGTACTGCGCCAGCTCTTCCTTGGTCGCCCAGGCCGTGCCGTAGATGCGCTGGAGCATCTCGTTGCGGTGGTCGCCGCGCCAGTAGGCGCCGGCCACCTTCATCAGCTTGAAGAACTTGAGCTTGCCCGTGGAAGGCACGTGCGGGCCGCGGCACAGGTCCTCGAACGCGCCTTCGCGGTACAGCGAGACGTCCTGGCCCTCGGGGATGCTGCCGATGATCTCGGCCTTGTAGGCCTCGCCCATGTCCTTGAAGTGCTTGACCGCCTCGTCGCGTGGCAGCACGCGGCGCGTCACCGGCTCGTCCTTGGCGGCGAGCTCCGTCATCTTCTTCTCGATGGCGGCCAGGTCTTCCGGCGTGAACGGGCGCCTGTAGGCGAAGTCGTAGAAGAAGCCGTTCTCGATGACCGGGCCGATCGTCACCTGCGCCTCGGGGAACAGTTCCTTGACGGCGTAGGCCAGCAGGTGGGCCGTGGAGTGGCGGATCATGTCCAGGCCGTCCGGATCCTTGGCCGTGACGATGGCCAGCGACTCATCGCTCTCGATCAGATGGCTCGTGTCGACCAGCTTCGTGGCGCCGGGCTTGCCCACGCGGCCGCCGAGCGCGGCCTTGGCCAGGCCCGCGCCGATCGACGCGGCGACCTCGGCCACCGTCACCGGTTGCGGGAATTCGCGTTTGGAACCGTCGGGCAGTTGGATGGCGATCATGCGAAATCTCTTTCGGAAATGAAAAACGCGGCCGTGCGGGCCGCGTCTTAAGGAATGAGGAAAAAAGCTTGCCGCGCGTCAGTGCGCCACGGCCGGGCGCGCCTCGCGGATCAAATCGTACGAAACCGTAGTTCGCGGTGTCATAACCCGTCGCGCCTTTCCCATTCTTGAAAATCAGTCGATACAGGATCGAGATGAACCGATTCTATGGGATTTCGCGCCGCGCCTGCGCGAGGAGTCGCGCGGCCGCAACCCCTCATTTCCGGATCGTCTCACTTGGCTGGCGCCGGATCGGGCGCGGCCGCCGGAAGCTGCGCGGAATCCGGAACGTCCGGCTCGGCAGGCGCCGGCGTCGAATGCACCGACGAGGCGCTGAACGCCGCCTCGACCGCCGCACGGCGCCGCGCCAACTTGCGCTCCCTGATCGATCGCCGCGACATCCCCTCCAGCTTGTGCAGGTCTTCGTCCACGCGCTCGCTGCGAAGCACGGCGGTCGCATCGCTCAGCGAGGTCTCGCCTTTGTCCACCAGCAGCACGCCAGGCAAGGGTCCGTCTGCCCTGCGGGGCGCGATCGCCACGAATCGCCCCTCTTGCACCAGCACGTAGCCCGCGACGTCGTAACGCGCCAGCTCGTAGGGCACATGCATGCGCGCCGCCATCAGCTGCGACCGCTCGCGCGGGAATGGGTGCGCCAGGTCGGCAAGCAGCACGCGAATCGCCGCGGCCAGGCTGGCCGACACGGACGCCTTCAGCGCCGCGGCGTCGTCTTCCACCCACCCGCCCTCGCCTTCCAAGCGGTGCTCGCCGCCCGTCGACGCGGAGCAGGTTCCTTCCCACACGACCCGAGCCTGCGCATCGAGCAAGCGCGCGGACAGCACCACGTGCGGCCTGAAGAAGTTCACGTCGGTCACGGTGAGCATGACCGTGTGCGTGATCAGCAGCGACGGCCCCGCGCCCGGCTCGGCCAGGAAGCGTCCGCCGAATGCACCGTCAGCCAGCGCCGTGGCCAGATCCGCCCGTGCCTCGCTGTCGAAGTGCAGGTGCAGCTTGTCCCCCGCATCGCCCACCATCACGACGCTCCGGTGCTGCGACGCGATGTCGTCGAGCGCGTTGCCGGTGCCCGCAGCGGGAGCGACGGCCGCGTCAGCCGGCAGGGGGCCGGGCAGCGGTCCGTCGTAGACCACTGTCGGCAGGTCTCCCCGGGGCGGTCGTTGCGTGCCGGAGACCACGATCCCGCTGTCGGGGATGCGCCAGGCGCCGGAGACCAGACTCTCGCCAGCCCGCAGTTCCTGGATCTGCACGTGAATCGGCTGGGCCAGCACCGGTGGCACCGGCGAATGATCCGGCACGCTGTCAGCCCATGCAGCGCTCGCGACGCCGAACGCCAACCCGGCCGCGGACAGTCCGCGGCTGACCCTGAATCCCATGATGACTCCTCCCGGTCTTCGAACGGCCGACTCGCGCGGCCTCTTTGCGAACTGTCGAGTCTAGGGCCCGGACGGCCCGGCGGCCAGCGCGAAATCCCGCGCCACGCTCAAGGCAAGGGCAGCGCCTCGACGGACGGCCGCCGCGTCAACGCGTCGAACTCCTCGGCCAGCCGCACGCTCTCGTCGGTCGTGCGGCGCCACGCGCGTTCGCGCGCGTCGTGGTCGTCGCCGAAGGCCTTGAAGTCGCCGCGATCGGGGATCTTGCCGCCGGGCAGCGTCGCCACCCATTCGGGCAACGGCGACAGCAGCACCACGTTGTCCAGCCGCGCGCTCGCACGGTGACGATGGCGCAAGGCCTTGTCCAGCCAACCCGGCACCAGCGTCTTCTGGAAGTGCGGATAGAGCACGAGTCCTTCGTGCAGCGCGGCATAGTCCAGGTGCAGGTGGTAGTCGGTGATGCCGCCGTCCCAGTACGGCCCGGGCGGTGCGCCGGCGATGGCGTCGACGGCCTCGAGCCAGAACGGAATCGCGCAGCTCGCCAGGATGCTGCGCATGAGGTTGGCGGGACTCAGCGCGACATGCTGCGTGCGGTAGTCCTGGGTGGGCACCGGCAGCCGGTCGCGCGGATCCGAGAAGATCACGCGCTCGAGGAAGCCGCCCATCGCGCGCCGCGAGATCGCATTCGACGCGAATGCGCCCAGGTAGCCGAGCGGCGTGCGCACGCGCCCGTCCCGCGCGAGCGCGCGCACGCCTCGGCTGGTGAACACGTGCAGCCGGAAACGCGGGTGCGACAGCACCTGCAGCTCGCGGCCGCCGAAGCGTTCGGACAGCATGGCCTCGAACACCTCGCTGACGTGGCGCGGCTTGGGCGCCTTGCCCGGCTCGTGTTCGTAGCGCTGCGCGATGTAGTCGTCCGCGAGTTGCTGCAATGCGGTGTCGGCATCTGGCAAACAGGCGCAGGCCATGCGCCACGCGCCGATGGATGCGCCCAGCAGGTGCACGACCTGCTCGCTGCCCGGCAGCCACTGGCCGAACACGAAGCGATCGAGCGGGTTGAGAACCAGGCCCTTGGGGCCGCCGGCCGCGGCCGGAATGGCGCGGATGTCCGACGGCTGCAGGCCGCGCTCGCGCAGGCGCTCGACCGCCGCCGGGCCGGCGAACACCTGCAGCGCCTTCATTGCTCAGCGCTTGGTCTGCAGCTTGGCGAACGCCGCGGCCATCGCGTTCTGGCCGGCTGGCGCAGGCGCCGATCCGCCTCGCTGGCCGACGCCGCCGCCCGCGCGCTCGTTGCGCGCCGGCGGACGGTAGCTGTTGTCGGCGCCGCGCGCACCCTTTTGCTGGGGCTGCGAATCGAGCTTCATCGTCAACGCGATGCGCTGGCGGGCCAGGTCGACCTCCACCACCTTGACCTTGACGATGTCGCCGGTCTTGACGACCTCGCGCGCGTCGTTGACGAACTTGCTCGACAGCTGGCTCACGTGCACGAGGCCGTCCTGGTGCACGCCCAGGTCGACGAACGCGCCGAACTGCGCGACGTTGCTGACCGTGCCTTCGAGCAGCATGCCCGGCTGCAGGTCCTTGATGTCCTCGATGCCGTCGTTGAAGCGGGCCACCTTGAAGTCGGGGCGCGGGTCGCGGCCGGGCTTGTCGAGCTCGACCAGGATGTCCTTGATCGTGATCGCGCCGAACTTCTCGTCGGCGAAGCTCTCGGGCTTGAGCGACTTGAGCACGTCGCTGCGGCCCATCAGTTCCTGGATCGGCTTGGACGTGGCGGCCAGCATGCGCTCGATCACCGGATAGGTCTCGGGGTGCACGCCGGTCATGTCCAGCGGATTGGAGCCGCCGCGGATGCGCAGGAAGCCGGCCGCCTGCTCGAAGGTCTTGGGCCCGAGGCCCGTGACCTCCAGCAGCTGCGAGCGCGCCGCGAACGCGCCGTTGGCGTCGCGCCAGCGCACGATGGAACTGGCCACCGCCTGGCTCAGGCCGGACACGCGCGCCAGCAGCGGCGCCGACGCGGTGTTCAGGTCGACGCCGACCTTGTTCACGCAATCCTCGACCACCGCGTCCAGCGTCTTCATGAGCTCGCTCTGGTTGACGTCGTGCTGGTACTGGCCCACGCCGATGCTCTTGGGATCGATCTTCACGAGCTCGGCCAGCGGATCCTGCAGCCGGCGCGCGATGGAGACGGCGCCGCGCAGGCTCACGTCCAGGTCGGGCAGCTCCTTGCTGGCGAACTCGGAGGCCGAGTACACCGACGCGCCCGCCTCGCTGACGACGATCTTGTCGATGACGACGTCCGGCGCGAGCTGCTGCACGCGCTTGATCAGGTCGGCGGCCAGCTTGTCCGTCTCGCGGCTGGCGGTGCCGTTGCCGATGGCGATCAGGTTGACGCCATGCTGCGCCACCAGCCGGCCCAGCGCGTGCAGCGAGCCTTCCCAATCGCAGCGCGGCTCGTGCGGATAGACCGTGTGCGTGGCCAGCACCTTGCCGGTGTCCGACACCACCGCCACCTTCACGCCGGTGCGGATGCCCGGATCGAGCCCCATCACCACGCGCTTGCCGGCCGGCGCGGCCAGCAGCAGGTCGCGCAGGTTCTCGGCGAACACCTTGATGGCCACCTTCTCGGCCTCCTCGCGCACGCGGCCGAACAGGTCGCGCTCCAGGCTCAGCGACAGCTTGACCTTCCACGTCCACGATACGGTGCGGCGTATCAGGTCGTCGGCCGCGCGCTTGCCGTGCGCCCAGCCCAGGTGACGCGCGATGCGGCCTTCGGCCAGGCTGGGCTGGCCGGCGACGATCTCCTCGTCGAGCACCAGCTTGGCGTCGAGGATCTCCTGCGTGCGGCCGCGGAACACGGCCAGCGCGCGGTGCGACGGCACCGTCTTGATGGGCTCCGAATAGTCGAAGTAGTCGCGGTACTTGGAGACGTCGGCGTTGTGTTCGTCCTTGCCGTCCATCTTCTTGGACTGCAGCAAGCCCTCGTCCCACAGCCATTCGCGCAGCACCTTGACCAGCGCGGCGTCCTCGGCCCAGCGTTCGGACAGCAGGTCGCGCACGCCGTCCAGCACGGCGAACGCGTCGGCGAAGCCGGCGTCGGCGTTGACGAAGGCCTCGGCCTCGGTCTGCGGGACTAGCGACGGGTCGGCGAACAGCTTGTCGGCCAGCGGCTCCAGGCCCGCCTCGCGGGCGATCATGCCCTTGGTGCGGCGCTTCTGCTTGAACGGCAGGTACAGGTCCTCGAGCTCCTGCTTGGTCGGCGCGGCCTCGATCGCCGCGGCGAGCTCGGGCGTCAGCTTGCCCTGCTCTTCGATGCTCTTGAGCACGGCCGCGCGACGGTCTTCCAGCTCGCGCAAGTAGCCCAGGCGGCTCTCGAGTTCGCGCAGCTGGATGTCGTCGAGGTTGTCGGTGACTTCCTTGCGATAGCGCGCGATGAACGGCACCGTGGCGCCACCGTCCAGCAGCGTGACCGCCGCGTTAACCTGTGCCGGCCGAACCTTCAGTTCCGCCGCGATTTGAAGAAGGATCTTGTCCAAGGCTCGTGCCCCATCAACGTCGCAAAGCGCGCGAGTGTGCCATAGCGGAAAGGCCGTTCTCGCAGCGCCGCGTGGGGCTTTTCCGGGCTCGGATGTGGTAGCCGTTCAGGCGGCCGAGACGGGCGTCGGCGCGCGCTCGCCGCGCTCCGAGATCCAGCCCACGAACCACAGCATCGCCAGCACGCACGCGGACGCGCCCGCCAGCTGCAGCGGCGCCAGGCGGTGCGCGTTCCACAGCACGATGCAGGTCAGGGCGATGGCCGCGACGAACATGGCCGTCGCCGCGTTGCGCCGCGCGGGCGGCAGCGCTGGCGCGTAACGCGGGATCGCGCCCAGGACGAAGCCGTCCTTGGGGAAGCGCGCGGCGACGTCCGCCGGCCGCCAGCCCGGCGGCTTGAACCAGACACGCAGCTTGTCGCCCCAATCGCCCGCGTGCCGGCAGTCGTGCCACAGCGCGGCATAGACCTCCAGGTTGGCCCACACCGGGTTCCAGCTGCGCAGCGGGCTGCGCGTGCCGTAGTGGCAGGCGTGGTCGTCCAGCTCCGGCTGGAAGCTGCCGAACAGCCGATCCCACACGATCAGGATGCCGCCGTAGTTGCGATCGATGTACACGTCGTTGACCGCGTGATGCACCCGGTGGTTGGACGGCGCGCAGAACCAGCGGTCGAACCAGCCCAGGCGGTCGATCTGGCGCGTGTGGACCCAGAACTGGTACAGCAGGTCGATCAACGCCACCACCGCGAACACCAGCGGCGGCACGCCCACCACGGCCATCGGCAGATAAAAGAGCCAGCTGGCGAGCCAGCCCGAGCCGGTCTGGCGCAGCGCGGTCGACAGGTTGTATTCCTCGCTCTGGTGGTGCACCACGTGCGCGGCCCAGAACAGGCTCACGGTGTGGCCGGCGCGGTGCAGCCAGTAGTACAGGAAGTCGTAGGCCAGCAGCGCGCCCAGCCATACCCACGGCGAGCTCGCGCTCAATGGGAGCAAGGCGGCATGCGTATACGTCCATTGGTACAGGCCCAGCGTGAACAGCTTGGTGAAGACGCCCACCACCTGACTCATCATGCCCAGGCCGATGCTGTTCAACGTGTCCGACCAGCTGTATGTGGCACGTCCGCGGCGCCATCCCACCAGCAGCTCGATGGCGATGAGCCCGAAGAACACGGGCGTGGCGAGGACGATGACCTGGGCGTCTTGCATCCTCCGATGCTATGGCGGCGGCTCGCGCGCGACTGTCCGCGGATGCCCTTAGTTGCCCGACAGCGTCCACATCAGGCCGCGCGTGATCAGCACCGGCGCCACCGTCAGGTGATCCTCGCCGACGATGACGTCGGCACGCAGCTTCAGGCCCGGATAGCGGCGCGACGCCAGCACGCGCGCGAAGGCCTGCGCGTCAGCCACCATGTCGTCATCGGCGGCGTAGCGCGGATCGCGCGGCTTGCCCTTCTGCTGCGGCGTCTCGAACGCGCCGGCGCCGATGTAGACGCGGGCCCGCAGGTCCTTGTGCGAGGCCGCGAACGTGTGCTCGCGTTCGAACAGGAGGCGATGGTCGAACCACAGCGACGGGCTGCCCAGCACGTAGCCGTCGAACATCTCGGGCGAGGTGAGCAGCACGTAGGCGCCGAACAGGCTGCCGTACGAGTGGCCGGCCAAGACCTTGTGCGCCATGTCGGCGCGGTAGTGCGAGGCGATGAACGGGAACACCTCGTCGGCGACGAAGCGGCGATAGCCCTCGGCCTGGCCGTAGGCGACGGGGCGGCCCGGCATGTCCGACGTCGCGTCGCGGTCGCCGCGGGCGCTGGGCGTGTAGTCGCGGCGCCGGCTGTATTCGGGGGTATCGCCCTGGGCATAGCCGAGTCCGACCAGGATGAACTCTGGCAGCTCCCTGCTGTGGCCGGCGATGCGCGCCCCGATCGCGCGCGTCACCGGGAATGCGTACGGCGCGTCGGTGACGAACACGATCGGATAGCTGCGCTGGCCGCTGCCGTAGGACGGCGGCAGGCTGATGTAGAGCTCGTAGTCGCGAGCGAGGTGGGACGCATGCAACACATGCACCTGGGTGTCGGCCAAAACGTAAGGCCGAGTAGCGTCGGCGGCGCGGACGGCGTGCGGCAGCAGCGCGGCGAGCAGCGCCACCAATGAGAACAAACGCGACAGGAACACGGCGATCGGCGAGTTGGACGGGCCGCGATCCTACCTGCGTCACGCGGCCCGTCCGGTTGCGCCCTGTTACCTCGATGGCCAGAAAAGGCCGCAGGATGGACGAGTCATTTCGTGAATGAAGTCACGCAAACTCGCCGAACATGCTTCATCGACTGGCCCTCCCTCCCGGTTCAGCTCAACGACATCCCGCTCCAGGATCACCCCATGACCGCCGTCCAAATCCAAGACATCGATCCCCTCGCCCCGGGCCTGAGCGCCACCGATCGCGCCATGCTGATGGACCTGATCAAGGCACGCGAGGCGTATTGCCTGCAGGGCCGCGGCCGCGAATACCACGCCCTGGGCAAGGCGTTGATGGTGGTGTGGCACTACATGCAGCACAACACCGGCGGCCCCGACCTGCCGCGCACCGACTTCGGCTCGCTGGACGTCACGCTGCCGATCGACGATGTTCGCGACGCGGCCAACCGCGCGCATGCGCTGTCGTGGAATTTTTCCGCGACCCGGCTGCGGTCGACCGAGTCGGCCGCCGGCTGAGACGGCGCCAACGCGCCACGCCCTGACAGGGGCCGCTACGCCTCGTCCAACGCCCGCATCGCCTCGTCGATCAGCGCATGCAGCGCGATCACCCGCTGCGGCCCCAGCGTCGCGTTGACGCCCTCCTGCGCCACGCGCCAACGACGCTGCGCCTCGACGCGCTTCGCGCGCCCGGCCTCGGTGGCCTGGACCAGGCGGCTGCGCGCATCCATTCCCGGTTCCAGCGTCAGCCAGCCGGCCGCGACCAGCGGCCTCAGGTTGCGCGACAGCGTCGACGCATCGATGTTCATGCCCGCCGCCAGGTCGACCGGCCGGATCGGCCCGAACTTGACCGCGTAGCTGAGCAGCGAGTACTGCGTGCCCTTCAGGCCCACCTGCCCGACCTCGGCGTCGTAGCGCTGCGCCAAGCGACGCATCAGCTGGCGCAGCTTGAGGTTGGTGCAGCCTTGCGGCCGCTCCGTGGCAGCCAGCCCGGGCTCCGCCTGTAGTGCAGGTGACATGGCCGCATTATAGTTGCAGCTACAATAATTGCATATACATTGATCAGGAACGCCATGTCCGGCAACCCGCCCATTGCAACACCCCGCCTCACGGCCGACGAGGCACAGGCCGTCCTGCAGCAGTGGATCGCCGAGGGCGACGCGAACGACGCTCGCATGAACCTGGCCGGTCCGGGCATCGCCACGCCGCGGCAATGGGCGGGCAAGACAGGCCTGGAACAGATGCTGGCGATGCTGGACGGCGAGCTGCCCTTCGCCCCCATCGCGAAGACGCTGGACTTCTCGCTGATGCGCGTCGCACCCGGCTTCGCGCTGTTCCAGGGCAAGCCGGGGCCGGCGCATTTCAATCCGATGGGCGGCGTGCACGGGGGCTGGTTCGCCACCCTCCTGGACTCGGCGCTGGGCTGCGCCGTCCACACCATGATGCCGGCCGGGCGCGGCTACACGACGGCCGAGCTGAGCGTCAACTTCGTGCGCGGCCTGTCGCCCAAGGTCGGGCGCGTGCGCGCCGAAGGCAAGGTGCTGCACTGCGGCAAGCAGTTGGCCACCGCGGAGGCACGTCTGGTCGGCCCGGACGGCACGCTGTTCGCGCACGCCACGACGACCTGCCTCGTGTTCGAGCTCCCGCCCGCGCGCTGACGCGCGACGAGCGGCGATCCGCCGGTTCGCCACGCGGCGCAGACACCCCCTTCGCGGACGAAAAAAAGCCCGCCGGCTGCATGCCGCGGGCTTTCTTGTCGGACATCGACGCGGGACGAGGCCCCGCGGAGCGCGCTCAGTTGGGACCGCGGCGCTCGATGTGGCGGAAGGTGATCCGGCCCTTGGTCAGGTCGTAGGGCGACAGCTCCAGCGAGACCTTGTCGCCCGCCAGGATGCGGATGTGGTGCTTGCGCATCTTGCCGGACGTGTAGGCGACCAGCTGGTGGCCATTGTCCAGCTTCACACGGTAGCGCGAGTCCGGCAGCACGTCCTCGACCACCCCGTGCATCTCGATCAGTTCTTCTTTTGCCATTGAAAACGCTCCTGAAATTTATGCGACGAAAAGACCTGCGGTGCCACGCGCTGCGGCGGCCCGCGGGGTGGGCAACGCCGGCTGCCGGCGCGCCCAGTTCAGGCCTTCTGAAGTGGCGTAGCGCAATGCAGCTTCGGACGTCTCGAAGAGGGGTGCGAAGCGCATCACGCGGGCATGGGACGCGTTGCCGCGGCCGGTGCCGATGGAAACTGTGGCGGTGTAGCCGCCGTCGGCTTGCGGTTTGGCCATGGGGCAAACCGTGTACTTGCCGATGGGTATGTCAGTGATTATTTTATTGCTTTCTGAGCGATCCGTTGCCCGTCGCCTCTTGCCTGCTCGGGGGTGGATCGCCGCGCCCGGTGCGGGCGCATTCATTGTCGGTGCATGGAGCCATGCGCCGCGTCTCGTCCGGCTCACGTTGATCCGCGGGCCTGGGTCGAATTGGCGGCCCGGCTCTGCGAGACCACGTTCGATCCGGTGACGGTCAGCCGCAGCGTGCCGCCGTGCCATTCCAGCCAGTTCAGGGCGACGAATTCCTCGATCTCCCTGGCGGCTATCAAGCCGGCCTGCCGGGTGCGCAAGAGCTCCACGGCGGCCGGCAGTGCTTGCCGCAAACGTTCCTTGCGCGCCGCCTCCTCCTTGAGGGAGGCGTCCAGAATTCCCTTGGCAGTCTTGCTCATGGGGCGTCCAGATTTGCGGGGAGACGGTATTGCAGCCATCACGCTGCGCGCCCGGCGAGAGCGCGCAGGCCGTGCATTACAGCGGCTTGATGTTCGAAGCTTGCAGGCCCTTCTGGCCTTGCTTGACTTCGAATTCAACGCGCTGGTTTTCCGCCAGGCTCTTGAAGCCCGTGGAGCCTTGGATTTCGCTGAAGTGGGCGAACAGATCCTTGCCGCCGGAGTCCGGGGTGATGAACCCGAAGCCCTTGCCGTCATTGAACCACTTCACGATACCAGTTTCGGTCGTCATACTCTAAATCCTAATTTCAAAATCATGCGCAGCACATGCCAACGCAGTGCAGGTACTACGCAAGAAAATCAAACTGGAGAGTTCGACCAAGCCGAGTCGTTCACACGACGGGGTGCCGGAGGAGTCCTTCTGGACGACGGTCTTAAGTATTGCCTACTCGGACATGATACATCATCCGGGCCGCTCGCGCTCGTGACGGCCTCCGGACGAACCCTGAAACGGCTCAGCGACGCAACGCGGCGCGCAGTTGCTCGCCCAGGTCCGGCCGGTCGCGGTACGGGTCGGACGGATTGGCCGCGGCCAGGATGTCCTCGGCCCGCGTCATCACAGGCCCCAGCGCCTTGGGATGGCTGTAGATGTAGAAGCGGTCGGCCTCCAGCGCATCGAACACCAGTTGCGCCACATCCGCAGCGGTGACGCGGCCGCCGGCCACGGCCTTCTCGACCAGCGCCTGCGCGACGCGCTGGCTGGTCGTGGCCTTGCGCTCCTCGCGCACATCCTGCGGGCGCGCGCGCTCGCTGTGCGCGATGCCGGTGGGCACGAAGTACGGCGCCAGCACGTGGGCGTGGACGCGCTCGCTGACCAGGCGCAGGTCCTGGTAGAGCGTCTCGCTGAGGCTGACGACCGCGTGCTTGCTGACGTTGTAGACGCCCATGTTGGGCGCGTTGACCAGCCCCGCCATCGACGCCGTGTTGACGATATGGCCCGTGTACGCCGCATCGGCCTTCTCGGCCGCCAGCATCATCGGCGTGAACACGCGCACGCCATGCGCGACACCCATCACGTTGACGCCCATCACCCATTCCCAGTCGCGCGCGCTGTGCTCCCAGATCAGCCCGCCGGTGCCCACGCCCGCGTTGTTGAACACGAGATGCGGCGTGCGAAAGCGCGACAGCGTGGCGGCGCCGAGCGCCTCGACCTCGCCGGCGTGGCGCACGTCGCACGGGAACGGCAGCACCTGCGCGCCGAGCGCCTCCACCTGCGCGGCCGCGGCGGCCAGCGGCTCGGCCAGCACGTCGGCCATCACGACGTTCATGCCCCTTTGCGCGGCCAGGCGCGCGGTCTCGAGCCCGAAGCCGGAGGCCGCGCCGGTGATGACGGCCGTGCGGCCTTGCCAGGAAGTGGTGGTCATGGGGCGTCTCTCGGAAGTGTTGTCGTCGCGCACGCTCAATGCGAAGCGGCGCGCCTGAGGATGGCATCGAAGTCGATGTTCGCGGCCAGTTGGCCGAAGGCATCGGGCGCGCCATCGAGCCGGCTCTCGCAGAACGCGGCGAAGACGGACGATGGCGTCGTCTGCGCCAGCAGCGACGCCTGTGCGACCAGTGCGAGGTCGCGCGCGAAGCGGCGTGCGTCGATCTCGTCGACGCCCTCGTCCACGCGTGCCAGCAAGCGCTGCGTCGCGCGATCGAGCAGCGGATGCGCGCCCTGCACGGCACGCGTCTCGTGCCGGATCGCATCGACGACAGGCCCGCTGCGCAGCGCGCGCAGCAGGTCCAGCGCCATGATGTTGCCGGCGCCTTCCCAGATCGAGTTGAGCGGCATCTCGCGGTAGATGCGCGCCATCACGCCCTCGCCCTGCCCTTCGACGTAGCCGTTGCCGCCCAGGCATTCCATGGCTTCCTGCGCGAAGTGGCTGCCGCGCTTGCAGATCCAGTACTTGGCGGCCGGCGTCAGCAGGCGGCGCATCAGCGCCTCGTGCTCGCGCTCGGCCACGGGCGTCGCCGGGCACTCGCTGCGATCGACTGCGCGCGCCAGCCGCAGCGCGAGCGCTGTCGAGGCCTCGCTCTCCAGCGCGAGATCGGCCAGCACGTTGCGCATCAACGCGTGATCGACGAGCCGCTTGCCGAAGGCCATGCGATGCGTCGCGTGATGCAATGCCAGCGACAGCCCGCCGCGCATCAGTCCCGACGTGCCGAGCGCGCAATCGAGCCGCGTCAGCGCGCCCATCGCCAGGATCTGCGGCAGCCCGCGGCCTTCGTCGCCGACGCGCCACGCGAACGCGTCGACGAACTCGACCTCCGAGCTGGCGTTCGCATGGTTGCCGAGCTTGTCCTTCAGGCGCTGGATGCGAATGGCGTTGAGCGAGCCGTCCGGCAGCCAGCGCGGCAGGAAAAAGCAGGTCGGGCCGGCCGCGGTCTGCGCGACGACCAGGAACGCGTCGCTCATCGGCGCCGACATGAACCACTTGTGGCCGACCAGCCGGTAGCGCTCGCCCCACGCATCGCTGCCGTCGAACTCGGCGCGCGTGGTGTTGGCGCGCACGTCCGAGCCGCCCTGCTTCTCGGTCATGCCCATGCCCATCGTCATCGCCGTCTTGGCGCTGGCGAGCTGGAAGCGGGCGTCGTAGCGCGGGCTCGCCAGCAGGCCCGCGAAGGTCTCGTGCAGCGCCGCGTTCGCGCGCAGCGCGGGCGCGACGGCGTAGGTCATCGATACCGGGCACAGTACCGACGGCTCGAGCTCGGTGAACAGCATGAAGCCGGCGGCACGCTCGACGTGGCTGGGGCCGTCGGCCGCCCACGGCGATCCGTGCAGGCGATGCAGCAGCGCTGAGCCCAGCAGCACGTGGTAGCTGGGATGGAACTCGACCTCGTCGATGCGGTTTCCGAAGCGATCGTGCGAGCGCAGCACCGGCCCATGCAAGTTGGCCAGCCGCGCGTGCTGCTGCATGTGCGCGCTGCCGGCCAGCGCGCCCAGCGTCGCCAGCGAATCGGTGGCCAGCGCCGGATCGTTGAACTTCAGCGCGTCGCGCAAGGCCGCGTTGGTCTCGAACAGGTTGACGTCTTCGAATGGCGGCACCTGGTTCAGCACGGTGTGCGTGGCAGCGGTGTTCATGAGGGATCGCGCTCCATGTCGACGTGGACGATGCCGTCCTCGAGATACGTGTGGCCGACGGCCACGTAGCCGTGACGGCCGTAGAAGCCCTGCAAGTGCGCTTGCGCCCCGATGCGGTTGCGTTGCCCGGGATAGGCCTCGTCGCAGCGGCGCAGCGCCTCGGCGATCAATGCGTGGCCCAGGCCAGTGGCGCGCCTGGAGGCGCTGACGACGACACGTCCGATCGACGGCGGGTCGTACTTCACGCCGGGGTCGCACACGCGCGCATAGGCCAGCAGTGCGCCGCCAGCATCGCGCCCCAGCAGGTGCCACGACTGGCGATCGAGTCCGTCGGGGTCGAGGTAGACGCAGTCCTGCTCGACGACGAAGATCTGCGAGCGCAGCGCGAGCATGTCGTACACGTCGTCGACGCTCAGGTGCGCGAAGCGGTTCCATTGCCAGGCCAGCATCTGTCTCGTCCGATGATTGAACTTCAGATGAGCTTGACCAGTTGCTTGCCCTGGTTCCGCCCCTTGAGCAAGCCGAAGAACGCCTCCGGCGCATTCTCGAGACCCTGCGCCACGCTCTCGCGGTACTTCAGCTTGCCGGTGGCCACCAGCGTGCCGAGTTCCTTGAGCGCCTCGGGCCACGCGTCCATGTGCTCGCTGACGATGAAGCCCTCGAGCTTCATGCGGTTGGTCAGGATCAGCTGCGGCAGCGTCATCGGGATGGGCTCGCCGTTGTAGCCGGCGATCATGCCGCACAGCGCGATGCGTGCGAACGCGTTGGCGCGCAGCATCACGGCGTCCAGCAGCATGCCGCCGACGTTCTCGAAGTAGCCGTCGATGCCGTTCGGGCAGGCGGCCTTGAGCGCGCCGCTCATGGATTTCAGGTCGGGGAACCGGCGGTAGTCGATGCAGGCGTCGAAGCCGAAGTCTTCGGTCACCCAGCGGCACTTCTCGGGGCCGCCCGCGATGCCGACGACGCGCGCGCCGCGCGCCTTGGCGAGCTGGCCCACCGCGCTGCCGACCGCGCCGGCCGCGGAGCTGACGACCACCGTCTCGCCGGCCTTCGGGGCGATGATCTTGACGAGGCCGTACCAGCCGGTGACACCGGGCATGCCGACAGCGCCAAGGTAGGCCGACAACGGCACGTGCGCCGTGTCGACCTTCTGCAGCACGCCGCGCTGATCGGCGCTCACGACGGCGTAGTCCTGCCAGCCGCCCATGCCCACCACCTTGTCGCCGGGCTTGAAATGCGCGTTCCTGGACTCGACGACCTCGCCGGCCGTGCCGCCGATCATCACCTGGTCGAGCGGCTGCGGCGCGGCGTAGCTCTTGGCGTCGCTCATGCGGCCGCGCATGTAGGGGTCGAGGCTCAGGAAGTGGTGGCGCACCAGCACCTGGCCATCGGCCAGCGGCGGGACGGGCGTCTCGACCATCTTGAAGTTCTCGGCGCTCGGCTCGCCCTTGGGACGCGACGCGAGCAGGATCTGGCGGTTGGTGGTCATTGGAAAGTCTCCTGGTGTCCTGGGATGTTCAGCCGCCGTGCACCGCGCTGACGCCGCCATCGACGGCGATCACCTGCCCGGTGATGTGCTTGCCCGCGTCGCTGGCCAGCAGCAGCGCGGCGCCCTTGAGGTCCTCGTCGTCGCCGAGCCGCCGCAAGGGCACCTGCGCGCACATCTCGTCCAGGCCAAGGTGCGCGATCAGGCCGGCAGTCATGCGGCTGGGAAAGAAGCCCGGCGCGAGCGCATTGACGTTGATGCCGTGCACGCCCCACTCGCCGGCCAGCGCACGCGTGAAGTTGATCACCGCGGCCTTGCTGGTGTTGTAGGCCACCGAGGTCATCGCACCCGAGTTGCCGCGCAGCCCCGCGATCGAGGCCACGTTGATGATGCGGCCGCGCCGGCGCGGAATCATGCTGGCCTTGCCGATGGCCTGCGACAACAGGAAGATCGCGCGAACGTTCAGGTTCATCACCTTGTCCCACGCCTCGAGCGGATGATCCTCGGCCGGCGCGCCCCAGGTGGCGCCGGCGTTGTTGACGAGGATGTCGACGTGGCCCAGCGTGGCGGTCGCCGCATCGGCCAGCCGCTGCACCTGGGCGGACTGGCTCGCGTCGGCGGCGATCCAGGACGCCTCGACGCCACGCGCTTTCAGCGACGCCACCGCAGCCTCGAGTTCATCGGCTTTGCGCGCGCTCAGCACCACGCGCGCGCCGGCCTCGCCCAATGCCTCGGCGATCTGCAGTCCCAGCCCGCGCGAGCCGCCGGTGACCAGCGCGGTGCGGCCGCCCAGGTCGAACAGCGGCTGGACGCGACGGCGGTCGGCAAAGGCGGTGGTGGCAATGGCGGAAGCGGTCATGTCTCGTCCCTGGTCGTCGTTCAGAACGCGTCTTCCGGAATGTCGCGGCAGGTGCGGTCGCGCGACTCGACGACGCGCAGCCAGGCGTCGTTCTTCGGCAACTCGTAGCGCATGAAGTAGTCGAGCGCCGCCAGCCGGCCGACGTTGGCGGTGGAGCAGTCTGCGTCGCCCGATTCGAGAATGGAAGCGCCGATGTCCAGCCACAGCCACGCGACGATCGTGTGGCCGAAGGCCTGCAGGTAAGGCGTGGCGTTGGCCAGCGCGTCCTCGGGCATCGCCGTCGCCCACGCCGACCGCGTGGCCGCGCCCAGACGTTGCAAGGCCTGCGCGAGCGCGTTCGCGTGCGTCGCGAGACGCGCCTGCGGCAACGCGCGCGCGATGGTCGCATCGATCCTGTGCGCGAGCACCTTCAGCGCCGCGCCGCCCTGCATGACGGCCTTGCGGCCCAGCAAGTCCAGCGCCTGGATGCCGTGCGTACCCTCGTGGATCATGTTCAGGCGGTTGTCGCGCCAGTGCTGCTCCACCGGGAAATCGCGCGTGTAGCCGTAGCCGCCGTGGATCTGGATGGCCAGGCTGTTGGCTTCCAGCGCCCACTCGCTGGGCCAGCTCTTGACGACGGGCGTCAGCATCTCCAGCAGCGTGCCGGCCTCGGCGATCGTCTCCGGCGTGCCAGTGCGCTGTTCGTCGACCAGGCGCGCGCAGTACAGCGCCAGCGCCATGCCGCCTTCGACATAGGCTTTCTGCGCGAGCAGCATGCGGCGGATGTCCGCGTGTTCGATGAGACGCACCGGCGGCGCGGATGCGTCCTTGCCGCCGACGCCGACCGGACGCCCCTGCGTGCGCTGTTTCGCGTACGCCAGGCTGGCCTCGTAGCCTGCCGCGCCCAGCATCGCCGCGCCCAGGCCCACGCCGATGCGCGCCTCGTTCATCATGTGGAACATGCAGCGCAGGCCGTCGCCGGGATGCCCCACCAGGTATCCGACCGCCCCGCCCTTCTCGCCGAAGTTCAGCAAAGCGTTGCTGGTGCCGCGAAAGCCCAGCTTGTGGTTGAGGCCGGCCACGCTGACGTCGTTGCGCGCGCCGGTGAGCCGGCCGTCGGCATCGATGCGATGCTTGGGAACGATGAACAACGAGATGCCCTTGACGCCCGCCGGCAGCCTGCCGACCGGCCCGGGGATCTTGGCCAGCACCAGGTGCACGATGTTGGGCGTGATCTCGTGATCGCCGGCCGAGATCCACATCTTGTTGCCGACCAGCCGGTAGCGCGGACCCAGCGGGTCCGATTCGAATTCGGCTCCATCCGGCACCGCGCGCGTGGCGATGTCGCCCAGCGACGAGCCGGCCTGCGGCTCGCTCAGGCACATCGTGCCGAACCATTGGCCGGTGAACTCCCGCGCCGCGAACACTTGCTGCTGCTTCGGCGTGCCGTGCGCCATCAGCAGGCCCGCGTTGCCGTGCGTGAGCAGCACGTAGCCGCCCATGCCGATGCACGCCTGCGAAAGGAAGGCGTTGGCGGCCTTCTCGACGACGCAGGGCAGCTGCATGCCGCCGATCTCCACGTCCTGCGACGCGGCCAGCATGCCCGTGGCCGCGTACGCGTGCAGCGCGTCGTGCGTGGCCTGCGGCAGTTGCACGCGCTCGCCGTCGAAGCGCGGCTCCTGGGTGTCGACCAGCCGGTTGAACGGCGCGAACTTCTCGCGCGTCAGGCGTTCGCAGGTGTCCAGCACCGCGTCGAAGGTGGCGCGCGAGTGGTCGGCGAAGCGCTGGCGCTGCGTGAGTCGCTCCACCCCGAGCCAGTCGTACAACAGGAAGTCGAGGGTGTCACGGGAGCTCATGTCGGTAGCGTCGTCACAGGACCTCGAACACGCCCGCGGCGCCCATGCCGCCGCCGATGCACATCGTCACGCACACCTTCCTGGCGCCGCGTCGTCTGCCTTCGATCAATGCGTGACCCGTCAGGCGCTGGCCGCTGACGCCGTACGGATGGCCGACGGCGATCGCGCCGCCGTTGACGTTGAGCCGGTCCATGGGAATGCCCAGCGTGTCGGCGCAGTACAGCACCTGCACCGCGAAGGCCTCGTTCAATTCCCACAGGTCGATGTCGGCCACCGTCAGGCCCAGCCGCTTGAGCACCTTGGGCACGGCGTAGACCGGGCCGATGCCCATTTCGTCGGGCTCGCAACCGGCCACGGCAAAGCCGAGGAAGCGACCCAGCGGCTTCAGGCCCTTGCGCTCGGCGTACTGGCTGGAGACAACCACGCACGCGCCGCCGCCGTCCGAGAACTGGCTCGCATTGCCGGCGCTGATCACGCCGCCGGGAATCGCCGGGCGGATGTCCTTGATGCCGTCGTAGGTCGTGCCCGGGCGGATGCCTTCGTCGTCCTGGACGGTGACTTCCGTCGTGCGGATGCCATTTTTCGGATCGGCCACGCCGGCGGTGACGGTGATGGGTGCGATCTCGTCCTTGAACCGGCCGGCCTCCAGCGCCGCGGTGGCCTTCTGCTGGCTCTCAGCACCGTATCGGTCCATGCGTTCGCGCGAGATCCCGTAGCGCTTGGCCACGGTCTCGGCCGTCTCCAGCATGGACATGTAGACGGCCGGCTTGTTCCGCGCCAGCCACATGTCGCGCAACATGTGCTGGTTCATCTCCTGCTGCACGCACGAGATGCTCTCCACGCCGCCGGCCACGTAGACATCGCCTTCGCCCGCGATCACGCGCTGCGCAGCCATCGCGATCGTCTGCAGGCCGCTGGAACAGAAGCGGTTGATCGTGACGCCGGCCACGCTCACCGGCAGGCCGGCGCGCAACGCGACCTGGCGCGCGATGTTGGCGCCGGTCGCGCCTTCGGGGTTCGCGCAGCCCATCAGCACGTCCTCGACCTCGCCGCCCTCGAGGCCGGCACGCGCCAGCGCCGCCTGGACCGCGTGGCCGCCCAGCTCGGCGCCGTGCGTCATGTTGAAGGCGCCTTTCCAGCTCTTGCACAGCGGCGTGCGGGCGGTGGAAACGAGGACGGCATCGGTCATGGGGAACTCCTGGAATCCGGATCGAAAAAATGAATCAGGGCGGTCACGCGCGCGTGTCGGGCGCGCGTTCTCGTTGAATCGGCGCGGGGGGCGTGGCGCCAGGCTTCCTGAACAGCTCACGCCACGGATTCATGCCCGCGACGATCAGCATGCCCAGCAGGATGCCGGCCACGACGGCCGCCGCGCGCCTGAGGAAACCAGACATGTCAGCTGAAGCTCTTGCCTTCGGCCGCCAGCCTGGCCAGCAGCGGCGCGGGCTGCCAGAACGCGGCATCGTCGGCCGGGTTCCTGGCGAACTTCTTCATGGACTGCACGACGTTCCACAGTCCGACGGTGTCGGCATAGTTCATCGGACCGCCGCGCCACAGCGGGAAGCCATACCCGGTAAGGTAGACCATGTCGATGTCGGACGCGCGCAGCGCGATGCCTTCCTCGACGATGTGCGCGCCTTCGTTGACCAGCGCGTAGACCAGGCGATGCACGATCTCGTCGTCGCCGATCTTGCGCGGCGTGATGCCCAGCGCCGCGCGGTGCTTGCCCAGCATGTCGTCGACGAGCTGCGACGGCACCGCGTCGCGCTTGCCCGGCACGTAGTCGTACCAGCCCGCGCCGGTCTTCTGCCCGAAGCGGCCCAGCTCGCACAGCAGGTCGGCCGTCCTCGAATAGCGCAGTTCGGGCTTCTCGACATAGCGGCGCTTGCGGATCGCCCAGCCGATGTCGTTGCCAGCCAGGTCGCCCATGCGGAACGGGCCCATGGCGAAGCCGAACTTCTCGGCCGCCTTGTCCACCTGCTGCGGCGTGCAGCCCTCGTCCAGCAGGAAGCCGGCCTGGCGGCTGTACTGCTCGATCATGCGGTTGCCGATGAAGCCGTCGCACACGCCCGAGACCACGCAGGTCTTCTTGATCTTCTTGCCCAGCTTCATCACGGTCATCAAGACGTCGGCCGCGGTCTTCGCGCCGCGCACCACCTCCAGCAGCCGCATCACGTTGGCCGGGCTGAAGAAATGCATGCCGATCACGTCCTGCGGACGCTTGGTGAACGCGGCGATCTTGTCGAGGTCCAGCGTCGACGTGTTGGACGCCAGGATCGCACCCGGCTTCATCGCCGCGTCGAGCTGCTCGAACACCTGCTGCTTGACGCCGATCTCCTCGAACACGGCCTCGATCACCAGGTCGGCGTCGCCCAGTTCCGGATACGACAGCGTGGTCGACAGCAGCGCCATCCGCTCGGCGAGCCTGTCTTCCTTCAACTTGCCTTTCTTGACCTGCGCCTCGTAGTTCTTGCGGATGGTGGCCAGGCCCTTGTCGAGCGCCTCCTGCTTCATCTCGAGCATCTTCACCGGGATGCCCGCGTTCAGGAAGTTCATCGCGATGCCGCCGCCCATCGTGCCGGCGCCGATGATGGCGACGCTGCGGATGTCGCGCGTGGGCGTGTCCTGCGCGATGCCGGGAATCTTGGACGCGGCGCGCTCGGCGAAGAACGCGTGGCGCAACGCCTTGCTCTCGGGCGTGAGCATCAGCGCGGCGAACGCCTCGCGCTCGTATTGCAGCCCGTCGTCGAACTTCGCCTTGGTGGCCTGCTCGACGCAGTCGACGCAGCGCGCCGGCGCCGGCAAGTTCTTGGCCATCGCCTTGACGGTGTTGCGCGCAAAGCCGAAGTAGGCGTCGCCGTCGGCGTGCTTGCACTTCAGGTCGCGTACCCGGGGCAGCGGACGCACGGCGGCGATCTCGCCCGCGAACGCGATCGCGCCATCGAGCAGGTCGCCCTCGATCACGCGGTCGAACAGCTTCTGGCCCGGCAGTTGCGCCAGCAGCTCGCTCTTGACCGGCTCGCCGCCGACGATCATGTTCAGCGCAGCCTCGACGCCGATCGCGCGCGGCAGGCGTTGCGTGCCGCCGGCGCCCGGCAGGATGCCCAGCTTGACCTCCGGCAACGCGATCTGCGCGCCCGGCGCAACCACGCGGTAGTGGCAACCCAGCGACAGCTCGAGCCCGCCGCCCATGCACACGGTGTGGATCGCGGCGACCACCGGCTTGCGCGCGCCCTCGACGCGTGCGATCAAGCTGTGCAGGTTGGGCTCGGCCAGCGCCTTGGGCGAGCCGAACTCCTTGATGTCGGCGCCGCCGGAAAAAGCGTTGCCGGCGCCGGTGATGACGATCGCCGTGACCGCAGAGTCGTCCTCGGCCTTCTCGACCGCTTCGGCCACGGCCTTGCGCGTCTCGTAGCCCAGGCCGTTGACCGGCGGATTGTCCAGCGTGATGACGGCGATGGCGCCGCGGACTTGATAGCTCGCGCTCATGGGCAGGTCTTTCGTGAACTCGGGTCGACCTGGGCCGGCAGGCTGCCGGCCCAAGAAAAGAACGATCGTTCGATTCTAGAACGGTTCGCGCCGGCGCCTGTCCCGGCTGCGACAAAGAGCGCAGCCTACGCCATCTCGATGGCCATCACAGCGTCAATGCAGACCGACCGCCACCGGCGCGTTGGGCGACTCACCGAACATGTCCGGCGCATACATCGCCTCCACGCGCGTTGCCGGCAGGCTGAAGCGGCCGGCGGTGTCCAGCCGGATCGTGTAGTCCACGCTGAACCGGCCCGCCGCAACGCGCGAGTAGAACGCCTGGTAGTGGTCGAAGCGCTTGTCGACGTAGGCCAGCTCCGCACCGCGGCTGCCCGTCCAGTCCGGCGTGGTGTCATCGTCGTCGATGATGGTCGCGCCCGCCGGGATCGGATCGTCCACCGCGACCCAGGTCGCGTCGCCCACGGCATGCACGTCCAGGTGCACGCGCAGGATGTCACCACGCAAGAGCACGCCGCCCGGATGCGGCACGAGCGGCCGCACCGACCTGCGCACCGTGAACCCGTGGTTGACGGCACGCGTAACATCGACGGCCGCGGACTCCAGCACCGACACCCACGGCGTGCCGGTGCCCGCATGTTCCAGATGCAGCGTCGGCGACGCCGCGCGCGGCAGCGCGAGATCCAGCGTCGCGCCGGCCGGCGTGGACTGCCAGTCGATCCTCGACGGCGTCGCCTCGCCCGAGACCTGCGCCATCGTGACGCCCCTCACCGGGCCGGCCTCGTGGCGCTGCGCGAAATCGGCGTCCATCAGCACGCCAAGCGCGTTGGCGACCGTGGTCGACCAATGCCCCGCGCGCTGGCGCGACAACGCCCCTGCGAGCAGGCGCGGCGCGAGGTCCTGCCACGCCGGGTCGTCCGCTGCCAAGGTCGCGAGGCGGATGGCGTCGACGTCGGCATCACGCATCTGCCAGCTCTGGCCTCGGCTTTCGGCCAGCAAGGTCACGCGCGTGCCGCGCACGTCCAGGCGCGCGCGCAGCGCGGCGTCGATGCGTTGCAGCGACGCCGTCCGATCGGGCGTGGCCGGCAGGCGCGCGAGGGCCTGACGCAGGTCGACCATCGCGGACGTGGGCCACGCAGGTTCGGGCGCGATGCCGGCCAGCATGTCCGGCGTGGCGGCGCCCGCCCGGCTCAAGGCCTCGATCGCGGCCACCCGCCGCAGCACCTGCTCGCGCACCGTGCCCACGGCCAGGCCGCCGACCTCGCGGCGCAGGCTTCCGCGGGCGACGGCGGCCAGGGCGTCCAGCACGCGCTGGCGCAGCGCTGCCGGCAAGCCGAAGGGCAGTCCCTGCGCGCGTGCCTGCTCGGTGATCGAGAGCACGTAGCTGCTCAGCACGTCGCTGCCGCCGGTGTCGCGCCGGTCGCGCTCGAAGCGGCCGAGATCGTCCTTGACGGGAAACCATCGCAGCAGGCCATCCGCGTCGAAGTACGCCGGAAGATCCTCGACGACGTGCGCCCAGGCCGCGGCGTCACGGCGTCCGATCGCGCGCGACACGCGCTGCTCGAGGCAGTCGTACGGGTAGGTCTTGAACCATTCCGCCAAGCCCGGCAGTTCGCCGGCCAGCGAGGGCGTGGCGCTGATCGCCACGCGCGCCTCGCCCACGCCAGTGGGCTGCAGCCGCCAGTCGAACGCGTGATCCAGCTGCAACAGCGCGCCCTGCTCGACGCGCAGCGGCACGCGCGCCAGGACCTGCTGGCGGAACTGCACGCGATCGGCAGCGGAGTCGTCGCCGTCGAGCGTGCCGGCGGCGAACTCCCAGACGGTCTCTCCCGGCGTGCTGGCCGCGACGGCGTCCCAGTGCACGTCGGCGCTGGCGTGCGCGCCCAGCTCGAGCTCGTGCGCGCCCATGTCGCGCGCGGCCGCGCGGGCCGTCACGCGCACGCGCATGGGGTGCGCCGTATCGTTGCGCACCGTCGCCGTGGCGATGCTCTGGTCGCCGGTGCGCACGACCGGCGGCAGTCCCGCGCTCAGTTGCAACGGTTGGCTCGTGTCAAAGCGGGCGACGCCGTTGCCGGCCAGCAGCGCGTCCTCGTCGGTGGACGCATCGGCCACGGCCATGACGCGCCACTGCGCCAGCGAGTCGTTGGTCGGCACGTCGACGTCGGCGCTGCCGTCCGCGGCCAGCGGGATGTCGGGCAGCCAAGCCAGTGCGGAGTCGAAGGCGCTGCGCAGGCGTGACTGGTCCGGATCGCCTTTCATGCGCATGCCGGCGACTGTGACGACGTCGGCTGCAGGCATCGGAACGCCCGCGATGCGCTGCATCGAGTCGGCGAGATTGCCATCGGGAAATCGGCCAAAGTCCTCGGAGCTCACGATGACACCGTTCATGAGCTCGAGGTGGCGCATGCCCTGCTGGCTGGCCAAGGTCACCGTCTTGAGGGTCGCGGCCTCCAGGAACTTGCGAAGAACGTCGCTGGTGTCCGACATCATGCCGAACAAGGATTCGTTGACGACGGCCAGTGCCACGCGCGTATTGGTGGGCAAGGGCCGACCATCGACACGTTGAACCTTCACATGCAGGTGCGCCACCTCGCCGGGCCGGACGCGGGTCTGCGCCGCCTGCACATCGACCTTGAGCACGAGGGGCGACGTGTCCACGCGCACGTAGTCACCACCCACACGCAGCACCGGTGCGAACTGGTCGCCCACGCGGCCCTGCCCTTGGTCGCCAGCCTGGACCTGCACCACGGTGACGCCGACGAAGGCACCCGGCATCCAGTGACGGCCCACCGTCCAGTCGACCACCGGATCGTCGCCGTCGAGCGTGACGACGCGCGACTCGAGAATCCCGTCACGCTCGACGGTCAACAGCGCGGGTGCCTTGTCGTAGTGGCCGGGGATCGTCGTGCCCAGGTGCTCGCCCACGGCGTGCACCCCCGCAGGCGCCCGCACGTCCAGCGGATCCAGATGCGCGGGTTGCTGGACATGGCGAGGCCGGGAAGCGCGATCGCGGCGCGAACCCGATTGGAAGCCTTCGTAGGCCGGCGACACGACGCCATGGGTGCGCGCCCAAGCGCCGGTCTCGTCGACCACGCTTGCGTCCAGCGCCAGTTCCGCATTCCGCGCGATGTCCAGCCGGCAGCTCGCCTTGCCGGCGCCGTCCGTCACGAGGGCGCACGTCACCGGCAGCGCGACTGGCTTCCAGGCGCGATGCCAGTGGACGACGTCGATGCCGTTGGCCAGCGATGCCTGGTCCGCCCGGCTCTGCTGGATGGCCAGCGACAGCGCCACCGTCGCGCCGGCCAACGGCCGGCCGGCCAGGTCGGTCACGCCGACATCCAGGCGCGCATGCTCGTCGTCGCCCTGCAGACGCCGCAGCGACAGCCCGATGCGCCGGGCCGAAGGCCAGGCCAGGCCCGTCGCCCGGACTCGGCGCACCTCGCCGTCCGGATCGTCGAAGCGGAGCACGGCGTCCACCTGGCTGACGTTCGGATCCGCGCGGGTCGCCACCTGGAAACGCGCGTGGCCCTGGGCGTCGACCACGGCGTTCTGGGCACGGCCGGGAATCGCCGCAGGATCGGACCGCGTGTCGTCCGCATCGATGTCGTCGTCGTACAGCTCGTCAGCGAAATTTTGCTGCGCCTGCCATTCATCGACGGCAAGGCGCGGAAACGCACCGGCGTCGAAGTCCAGTTCGCGAAACCCCTCCGGTGCCTGGATGCCATGCGCCGGGCCGGACTGCGGCGTCGCCAGCTTCAGCGTGGACTCCAGATCGACGGCCAGCCCCACGGCCGGGCCGCCGTTGAAATACCGCGCCTCGACCTCTAAGGTGGCCGGACGGCTGTTGCGCCACGGCGCGAGGACGGGCCGAAGCGTCACCTCGGCCTCGGGGACGCGAAAGTCGCGCACCTCGAACTCATCGACGCGCTCGGAGCGGTCGCCCCAGGTCATCTCCACGTCCCAGCGGCCGCGACGCGCGGCAGCCGGCACCTGCCAACTCCATTGGGTGTCGCCGCGATCCGTCCACGCCAGCGGCAAGGCCACGCGCTCGCCCGAAGGGTCCACCAGCACGACCTGCTGGGGCCAGCGCGACCGCGGCGGCAGCGCGCGCCCATGGTCATCATGTTGGCGCAGCCAGTGCTTCATCGACAGTGTCTGCCCCGCGAGCAGCAGGCTGCGCGGCATGAAGGTGCGCACCGTGGCGGCATCGTCTCGCCCGGCGCTTCCCGCGAAGGCGATGCCGATGGCGCCCGGCATCTTCCAGGCGTCCGGGTTCAGCCCGCCCTCCCACGAGGACCACACGAACGCGACGTCCTGCAGGCCAGCCGCCGCTGGCGCGCGCGCGCTGGCGAAGCGATCCGATGTCGAATGTCCGGCGAACGTGCACACCACGACCGCTTGCGCTGCCCAAAAGCGAAACAAGCCCTGCGCATCCGTGAGGCCGGCCGCGAGGCGATGGCCCGCGCAGTCCGACAGTTGCACGGTGGCCTGCGCCACAGGCTTTCCCGTGGACCGCGCAGTGACCCACACGACGCCGTCGTCGCGGCCGTTCAGCAGGTGCACCGCCAGGTCGGTGACCAGCACCGTCGTGCGTTCGTAGGCCGTGCCCGTGACGATGTCGCCTGGAGGCGCTTCGTAGGCGAGCTCGACAACCTGCAACCCGGGCTCTTGCAACGCGATGCCGCCGCGGGGCCCGGTCGCGTCAAGCTGCGCCGGCTTGCTGGCGGAATCGCTGTTCAGCAAGGACAGCGAAGAGGTGTATAGCAGGTCGCCGTCCGTCCTGCCCTTGGGATCGGCCAGCAGAGCCGGGACGCGACCCACCCGCGCCGCCGAACCGAGTTCGCGGTTCGCTTCGAACCGCGACACGAAGGCCGCGCCCTGGAAGCGCTGCGAGCGTTCCAGCCACCCCATCAGCGCGGTGTCGTCGAAGCCATCGACCAAGCGCACCTCCGACGGTACGCGCAATGTACGAACACCCGTCACGCTCAAGCCCTGCGCCAGTCCGGCGTGCACGGTCGTCGGGCCATCGCGGCCCACGACGGCGAACAGGCCGGTCTCGAAATCCACGGCAGCGTCGCTGCTGCCCGACCTGGAGGCCACAGTGATGGGTGGCAGAGGCCGGTCGCCGTCGATCCGCGTCTTGCCCAGGCGGTCGACGAGATCGGCCGGCACCACGGCCTCGAGACGATCGCCGGCCTGGAACGGGCCTTCGAAGCGGATGCCGCGGATCGGGCGCTCGGGCAGGTGGACGTCGCCGCCGTACAGTTCCACAGGCTCAGGCACACGATCTCCGCGTGGCGAGCGCAACCTGACGCGCATCGCCTGGGACTGCGGAATGCTGTGCGAGAACGTGACACGCACGGCTGCATCGGCATCGACGCGGCGCGCGGCCACGTCGCATTCGAGGCCGCTGGGACGCTGCAGGCGTTCTTCGATGCGCCCGCACTCGGGCTCGAAACTCACCGACAGCCCGGGATCCACGCCATAGTCGACGTGCTCCTGCATCGGCGCCTCGGCGCCCACGCGCTCGGGCATCCATGAGAGCCGCAACTGCGCGCCCGGTGGCAACGGCTGGGCGCAGGCGAAGGTGGCAACGCGATTCAGGTGACGCTCGAACTGCAGCGCCTTGGCGAGCATCGCGCGCTCGGCGGGCGCCAGCGGCCGCACGCCGAGGTGTTCGACCGCGCCGCCGGGGTTCGCCGTCACGTCGCAATGCACGCCGGCCGTGAAGCGGGCCAGGTCGGCGTCGCCGTTCAGCAGCATCGCAAAGGATTGGCGCGGGACGACCAGCGTCGCGTCGCCAGGCGCCGGGATGATCGCCTGCATCGTCGGCCCACCGGTGTTCACCGGCACGTCCGGCACGGCGGGCAGCGCCGCACCGGCGGTGGTGCGCAGGTTCGCTTGCAGCGTGACGGTGCACCGCGAACGGGGCGGCAACGGGAATTTGAGATCGAGGACGGCGGTGCGCTCATCGATCCAATGGGCATTGCCATGCCCGACCCGCGCGGGCGCGCCCTCGCAGCGCAACACGATCGGTCCGTCGCCGCCCCGCTCGGGCGCGTGCTGCATGGGCTCGCTGAAATGCGCCATGACTTGCCGCAGCGACGCCACCTGGCCTTGCGGCGTGATCGTCACCGAGGGTTCCGCGGCGCAGGCGCCGGCGCCCGAGGCGAGCAGGGCCAACGCCATCGCACGCATCCACTCGCGCCGCGCCTGCGCGTGAGCGCCACCCCCGCCTGCATGAACCTTCATGTCGCCTCCCTGTTTCGAGGCATTCTGCATGCTCGACTACCGGCATCGCCCCGGGGTATGCGTGGATGCGGCGCGCGCGATCAGCGGCCGGATTTGGCTGCGTTCCGACTCGCGCTCGATGCGCCACGGGCCTGCGCGCCGCGCACGTCGAAGCTCACCGTGTCGAGTGCCCGGCCGTCAGCGTCCAGCAGCTCCAGCACGTGATGGCCGGGCCACGGCGACCAAGGTAACGGCTTCGCGGCGCCCAGCCGCTTGCCATCCAGCCGCCACGACGCGCCCGGCGGCGATGCGACGGCCTCGAAGCGCAGGCGCTGCACCGCAGGCGGGAAGTCGGGGTCGAGCGCGACGACGGACTGGTCGTCGGGTGACACGATCAGGCGCGCCGCGGTGCCAGCAGCGCTGGCGAGCCGGACCTGCGTGGTCTCGGTGCCGGCCAGGAACCACTCGGCGCGCGGCGCTTCGAGCTGGCCGTCGAACGCGACGGCCAGCTCGACGAGTCCCGGCGGCGGCGTCGGCGCGCCCCGCTGCATCGCGGGCGTCGTCGATTCGACGTACGCCGCCTGGAACAACGCTCCCGCGGGCGCGCGGGCGTCACGCGGCGCGAGCGCGAGCGCGAGCGCGGGCGTGCCGTTGCGACGCGCCGTGGCCGGGCCGATGCGGCCGGGGTGCGTGTCGGCGAGATCGCTGCGCTGCAGCGCGTCCATCACCGTGCGCCACACCGGCGCGGCGCCGGTGACGCCGGAGACCGCGTGCATCGGCGCACCGCTCGCGTTGCCCACCCACACGCCCACCGTGTAGTGCGCGCTGAAGCCCACGCACCAGTTGTCGCGCATGTCCTTGCTGGTGCCGGTCTTGACGGCAGCCCAGTAGCGCGTGGCCAGCGCGTTGTCCAGGCCGAAGGTGGGCACGCGGGCGCCGTTGTCGGACAGGATGTCTGCCACGATGAACGACGCCGCCGGGTCCATGACGCGAGTACCCGGCACCGCAGGGTCGGCGATCTGCAGCCGCGGCGCACCGGCCACGCCGCCGTTGGCCAGCGTGCGATATGCGTTCGTCAGCGACAGCAGCGTCACCTCGGGCGAGCCGAGTGCGATGCTGTAGCCGTAGAAGTCGCCTGGCCTGCGGATCGGCAGGCCCAGCGCGACGAGGCGGCGCGCGAAGCGGTCGGGCGTCACCATCACCGCGGTGCGCACGGCCGGCACGTTCAGCGACGAGCCGAGCGCGGTGCGCACCGTGACCAGGCCCTTGAAGTCGTGGTCGTAGTTCTGGGGGATGTAGAGCCCGGACGGCGTGTGCAGTCGGGTGGGCGCGTCGTCGAGCACCGAGGCCGCGGTCAGCCAGCGCTGCTCGATCGCCTGCTCGTAGAGGAAGGGCTTCAACGTGGAACCGGCCTGGCGCGGCGCGACGACGGCGTCCACCGCGGCGGCCTGCGACAGCTCGCCACTGGAGCCGACCCAGGCGAGCACGTCGCCGCTCGCGTTGTCGAGGACGACCACGGCGCCGTCCTCCACGTCGCGATCGCGCAGTTCCGCGAGCTGCTGGCGCAGCGCGTCGCGCGCGCGGCGCTGCGTGCCGGCGTCCAGCGTCGTGCGCAGCGTGGCCGGCGGCGCGCCCTTGCCCTGCATCTTGAGCAGCTGGCGCGCGAAGTGCGGCGCGAGCTGCTCGCCCGCGTCGGCGGAGGCGGCCGGCGCGCGGCTCAGCGCCAGTTCGGCGAAGCCTTGCGCCGTCGCGCATTCGTCCCCGCGGCCCTGCGCCTTCAATACGCCGCAGGCGCGCTGGCCGACCACCGCTGGCTGCGCGTTGGGCGCGCGCAGCAAGGCCGCGGCGATGGCCGACTCCTCGGCGTTCAGCCCCGATGGCGCCTTCTGGAACAAGGCCTGCGACATCGCCGCCACGCCCACCTGCTCGCCGCGGAACGGCACCAGGTTCAGCCACGCCTCGAGGATCTGGTCCTTGCTCCAGCTGCGCTCGATGCGCAGCGCGGCCGCGGCCTGTTCGATCTTCGTGGCCACCGAGCGGCCGCCCTTGGGCAGCGCGAGATCCGGGTCGAGCAGGCCCGCCAGCTGCATCGTGATCGTCGACGCGCCACGCGTGCCGCCCGCGTCCGCGCGCCCGATCGCCGCGCCGGCGACCGCCGACCAGTCGACGCCCGCATGCTGCGAGAAGCGCTGGTCTTCCGACGCGATCGCCGCCGCGCGCAGCGCGGGCGAGATCTGCGCCAGCGCCACCCACGCGCCGCGCCGCGCATGCAGGTCGGTGCGCACCACCTGCACCGGCTGGCCGTGGCGATCGAGCAGCACCGTCTCCGAGCTGCGGTGCGCCGCGCGCACCTGGTCGAACGACGGGATCGCCGCTTGCGCGCCGACGCACGCGGCCAGGCAGGCCGCGGCCAGCGCGGTGCGCAGGACACGCGAATTCACGGCTGCACCGTCCACGCCGCGTTGGGCGACTCGCCGAACATCTCCGGCGCGTACATCGCCTCGACGCGCGTCTGCGGCAGCCCGAAGCGGCCCGGGTTGTTCAGGCGCAGCGTGTACTCGACGCTGAACGCGCCCTTGGGCAGGTAGCGGTAGTACGCGCGGAACGCCTCGAAGCTGCGCTCCTGATAGGCGAGCCAGCCGCGCGAGTCGTCCTTCTCGGTGCCGGTGCTGATCTGGTCGTCGTTGCCCAGGCCCGTGCCCAGCATCGCCGCGCCGCCGGGGATCGGGTCGTTGACGACGACCCAGGTCGCGTCGGCCTGCACGTCGATGTCCAGGTGCACCCGCGCCACGTCGCCGCGCGACCAGGTGCCTTTGACCTTCTGCTCGACCGGCGTGATCGTCTTGGTGATGCGGTAGCCGCTGCCAAAGGGTACGGTCACCGGTACCGCGGCCCTGGAGGTGATGGTGACCCAGGGCTTGCCCGTGCCGTCGTGGTCGACCTGCAGGTTGGCGTCCGCCTTGTTGCCGTTGACCGCGAAGCCGGCGGGCCAGCCCAGCGGCATCGTGCCGCCGGCCGGGATCTTCGCCCAGTCGAACGAGGTCGCCGCCCCCGGCGTGCCGAAGCCCGCGCGGGTGACGCCGCGCACCGGCACCGTCTCGAACTTCTTCGAAAAGGCTTCCATCGCGACGCTGCCCCACGCGTTGGCCACCGTCGTCGACCAGCGCCCGAACTGCTGGCGCTGCAACGTGCCGGTGACGATGCGCGGCACGTCCTCGGCCCAGTCGGGGCGATTGAGCACGGCCAGCGTCATGCGCACGCTGTTGACGTCGCCGTTGCTCATGATCCACCACCAGCTGTCGTCGCGCTCGGTGGAGAAGCCCAGGCGCGTCCCCTGCACGTTCAGCCGCGCACGCAGGACCTGCTGCGCCTCGGTCACGCGCTTGGCGCGGTCGGGGATGCCGTCGACGCGGTCGAGGATCTGCAGCCAGTCGATCACCGCGCCGGTGGGCCATTGGTTGGGCAGGATCTGCACCGAGTCCAGCATGCGCGGCTGCGCCTTGCCGTAGCGGCTCAAGGCCTCGATGGCGGCGAGCTTGCGCACGTCCAGGTCGCCGTTCTTGAGGAAGGCCGGGCGCCAGAAGTCGCGGTTGACGCGGCCTTCGACGAAACCGATGAGGCCGCGCTGCATGCTGGCCTTCACGTCGTCTGGCAACGCGAAGTCGTAGCCCAGCTTCGTGGCTTCGTCGCTGATGGCCAGCACGTAGGCGGTCAGGCTGTCGCTGCCGGTGTGCGGCGAGCTGCCCGGGAAGTAGTTCAGCAGCCCGTCCTCGTCCTGGTACAGCGAGGCCTGCGCCGCCAGCGCGTGCCAGTGCGCCGTGTCGCGCAGGCCGATCGCCACCGAGGCCTGCTGCTCGAAGCAGCTCCACGGATAGCGCTCGAAGGACTCGCGCACGCCGGGCAGGCCGTCGCCCAGCTTGGGCTTGAGCGCGACGTCGATGCCGCCGCGCAGCTTGCCGGTGCCGTCGGCCAAAGCGTTGACGGGCGGCGCGATGGGGATGCGCAGCGTCTTGTCCAGCTGCGTCAGCGTGGCCTGCTGCACCGTCACCGGCACGGCCTGCGCGACCTTCTGCGCGAACTTCATGCGGTCGTGCGCCGCCCCGGCATCGGCGGCGACCGTCCACGCGAGGCTCTTGACGTTGAACGGCACGTCGACGTCCCACGCGACATCCGCCGCGGCGCCCGCGGCGATGGCCACGGTCTGCGCCGGCAGCGACTGCTCGCCGGCCGACGCAGCGATCGCCGCGTTGAAGGCCGCCTTCGACGAATTGCGCAGCGTGAACATCGCCTTGTAGTGATCGCCCTCGCGCACCAACGGCGGCACGCCGGAGACGATCTGCAGCTCCTGCGTCGCGGCAATCGTCGCCTGGCCGGTGCCGAACAGCGCGGAGTTGGCGCCCTGCACGACGTCGGCGACCGCGACGATGCGAAAGCTCGTGAGCGAATCGTTGAGCGGCACCGGCACCACGGCCTCGCCCTTGGCGTCCAGCACCACGCCCGGGTTCCACAGCAGCAGCGTGTCGAACAGTTCGCGCGTGGGGAATTGCCCGCCGCCGCCGCCGGGCGGCGCCGCCTTCTTGCCGAAGTGGCGCTTGCCGATGATCTGCATCTGCGCGGTGGCCGTCTCCACCGCGTAGTCGCGGCGGCGGATCATCGCGTCGAACAGGTCCCAGCTGTCGTTGGGCTTGAGCGACAGCAGCGCCTCGTCCACCGCGGCCAGCGTCACCTCGGTGCCCGCGGGTGCCGCGGAGCCATCGGGCAGCGTCACCTTGACGCGCACCTGGCTGGTCGCGCGAATCGGATACGTGGACTTGTCCGGCACCACATCCACCTTCAGCCGATGCGCCGCGGTGCCGACCTCGATCTCGGTGATGCCGAACTTGAACGCCGGCTTGGCGAGGTCGACCATCGCGGTCGGCGGTTGGTAGTCCTGCCCCTCGTCGCGCCACGCGTGCCACCACTCGGTCGGGGACTTCCAGCCCCACGTGAACAGCGAATACCACGGCACCTCGCGCACGCGTCCGCGCACCGCCAGCACCGAGATGAACACGTTGGGCGCCCACTCGGCCTTGATCGGCAGCTCGATGGTCGGATCGCGGCCGTCGAGCTCGACGACGCGGGTGTCGACGATGCCGTTGCGCTCGATCGCCAGCAGCGCGGTCGCATGGCGGAACGGGCTGCGCACCTGGAACCTGGCGACCTGGCCCGGCTCGTAGGCACGCTGCTCGGGCAGCACGTCCATGCGGTCATCGTTGGCGCTGCCGAACCAGACCTCGCCCGCGCGCGTCACCCACACGCTCGACGCGGCGCGCGCGACGTGGCCCTGCGCATCCTTGGCCTGCGCGATCAGCTCGACCTGGCCCGAGGCCTCCAGCGTCGCTTCGCACAACACCAGCCCGCGCGCATCGCTGCGGCCCGAACACACTTCGCCCAGGTCCTCGTCGACGTTCCTGTTGTCGTAGGCATAGAAGCCGCCGACCAACCGCTTGCGCGCCGACAGCGACCGGTGGACGACCGCGTGCACGCTGACGTCCACGCCCGCCTGCGGCTTGCCCTTGGTGTCGAGCGCGACCACCTGCGCCGGCAGCTTCTGGTGCACCGAGACCCAGTCGTCGGTGCGCACGCCCAGCACCACGCCGGAAGGCCACAGCGGCAGCGTCTGGCTGAGCGTCTGCACCTCGCCGTTCGGATCGGCGTAGCTGGCCTGCACCAGCAACTCCTTGGGCGCGGTGGTGGGCGGCAGCTTGGCCAGCGTCACCTTGCCGGCGCCGGACTTGTCCAGCGTGATGGCCAGCTTGTCGGCCACCAGCTTCGCGTTGGGGTCGCGCTGCGAAACGCTCTTGTCGGCGTCGTCCTCGTCGACGTAGTCCTCGTCGAACATCGCGCCGTCGCCGGACGCCTCGCCGCTCTCGGGCGCCTTCGGCGGCTCGAAGTGGAAGCCGGGCCAGCGCTGCACGGGAACCGCCTGCGACAGGTCGATGTCGCGCACCTGCGCCGACACCTTCAGCGGCAGGTTGGCCGCGCCGCCGCCGTTGCCGTAGTTGACCATCACGTCCATCGTCAGCTCGCGCGGGTCGACCTGCGGGCCGGCCGGCGGCACGAGTCGGCCGACCATCGCGGGCAGGCGGAATTCCTCGACGCGGAAAGAACCGGTCTGCTCATCGGACAGTCCGGGACGCATCAGGCTCACGTCGTAGACGCCCAGCTTGGCGTCGTCGGGAATCTTCCACGCGGTCTCGGCGTAGCGGCCGTTGCGCCACGTCAACGGAAAGTCGAAGTGATCGCCGGAGCCTTCATGCTCGATGCGCAGCGTCGGCGGCAGCCGGCCCTGGTCGACCATCGCCAGGCCGGTCAGCAGTTCGCGGCGCGCATGGCTCTTCATCGAGACGGTCTGGCCCGCGCGCAGCAGCGTGCGATCCATCACCGTGTGGAACAGCTCGCGCGACGTGTCGTTGCCGCCACCCGACGAGTTCAGGTTGAAGCGCCAGGCCTCGATGCCGTCCTGCCAGGACGACCACACGAAGGCCATGTCGGCACGGCCTTGGGCGTCGGTCTTGCGCGCGCTGACGAAGTAGCCCTGCGGACGGCCCGACTGGCCCGACCAGCGGGTCGTGCCGCTGTCCGAGCAGTACTGCCACTCCATCTTGGGCAGCTCCTGCTCGATCCGCGCGAAGCCGTGCGCGTCGGTCCGGCCGCTCCACACCTTGCGGCCCTGGCAATCGGACACCTGCACCGCCGCGCCCGGCACCGGCTGGCCCTTGTCCAGCGTCGTCACCCACGCGCCCGAGTTCACCGGCGCCCACTTGAAATGCACCGCCAGGTTGGTGACCAGCACGCCGGTGCGCACATACATCGGCGCCTTGCGATCGAGCAGCGACTCGCCCAGCCGCGGCGACTCGATCTCGACCACGTGGTAGCCGGGCTGCGGCAGCGGGATGCCGATCACCTCGAACGGATGCGGCTCGGTCTGCGATTCGGGCGGCAGCTCGACGGCGCGCACGCCGGACGCCTTGTTCAGCAGGCTGACGGTGCGCGTCTGCACGGCGCTCGGGTCCTGCGCGTTGACGTCCGACTCGTCGGCGTCCTCGTCCTGTTCCTGCGGCGTCTTCGTGCGGCCGTGGTCCTTGGCCTGGCGCGCCGGCTTGGCCTTGGGCGGCGGCGGCGGCAGCTTGATGCCCAGCTCGGCCTCGACCGCGGAGCGTTCGAGCGACGTCTCGTTGTAGCGGGCGACGCGCGCGAACCAGTCGATGATGTGCTCGTCGTCGGTCAGCGTGAGGTCGCGCGCCGGCGCGCCACCCAGCGTCACCGCCTTGACGCCCAATTGACCCTCGATCTTGCGCACGGTCAGCGGCAGCACGGGCTCGGCGTTGAGCTCGAGGATGCCGAAGGTGGCAGCCGGAAACTTGGCCAGCGGCGGCGCGTCCGAGGTGCGCACCTTCAGCGGGAACTGCGCGGCGTTCTCGAGCGCGCGGCCGGAATCGTCGGCAAAGCCGGACGGCAGCTCGATGCGCAGGTCGGCCTTCTCGGGCAGCACGTCGGAGAACTGCACCGCGGTGACGCCTTCCTCCGACACGTCGCTGCTGATCGTGCCCTTGTTGCGCGCAAAGAAATAGATGAACTTGTGCAGGCCGGATTCATGCAGGTCGACCAACGCATCGGCGGTCTCGCCGCGATGCTGTTCCACCGCGGGCCTGTGGTTGCCGTCCGGTGCGACCAGCGCGATCTTCTCGGCGACCTTGCGCGGCACCGGCGAGGAGAACTCGAGCCGCAGCGGCCGCATCGGCAGGCAGTCGGCGCGCGAGTTGACGCGCTCGCAAGTGAAGCTGGCGCTGAACGCGGGACGCACGGTGTAGTCGAGGCGACGATCCGCCGTGCTCGCGACGCCGGTGGCCGTGGCAATGCCCTTGCCCCACACCACGGACACCTTGGATTCGGGTGCGACCGGCCGCGCGCACTGCAGCGTCACGCTGCGCGCCTGCTGCGGCTGCAGGTTGACGGCCTTGAGGATTGCGTCGCGCGTCGGCCCGGTGATGATCTTGACCGGCACGCGCTCGCCCACGCCGGCGAACTCGCACCAGGCGTAGCGCTGGATGCTGTCGGCAGTCGCCGGCCCGTTGAGCAGCAGCGCGAACACCTGCTCCTCCTCGATCTTGGACCACTCGCCCGGCGACGGGTAAGCGCGCACGACGGCCGGTCCGCCGGTGGAGAAGTCGAACTTCGCGCTCGCCGCGATCGCGCCGCCGGCCACCGACTTGATGCCCGGATGCGGCGCGACACTGCAACGCGTGCCGGGCGGCAGGTCCTTGGCGAAGTCGAACACCCAGGTCTTGTCGTCGACCCAGCGCGCGGTGCCGGCCTGCGCGGCGGCGGGCGTGCAGGCGACGTCCAGCGGCGCGGGCAGGCGCGGGTCGCCGAACTTGACCATGCTCTCGCTGAAGCTCGCGCGCACCTGGCGCACCAGCGCGACCTCGCCCATCGGCGACATCGTCTTGAGCGTGGCATCGGCGTGCGCGAGCAGAGGCGCCAACACCGCGACGAGCGCGATCAGATTCGTTGCAAGGCTCCGGCTCCACGACTGCATGACGTCTCCCGTGCCCGGTGGCCGGGCTTGTGGGGATGCAGTCTATGTCGTCGGGCGCAATGAAAACGCCTCGTGAGCGAAGTCTCACGAGGCGGAGCCGGGCTTCACGAGGAAGAAGTCGGCGCACCCAGACTTTGTCTCGTCACCGGCGCTGCCGCTCACACAGTCCAAAAGAAGTTCAAGGGAGCGGCGGATCCGGCTCCGCCGGGCCGCTCGCGGCCGGCCCCCCGGGGGCAGGGAGCGCCAGCGACCGTGGGGCTGTCATTTCTTGTAGATCTGGTCGAACACGCCACCGTCCGCGAAGTGCGTCGCCTGCGCCTTGGTCCAGCCACCGAAGGTGTCGTTGATGTTGAACAGGTTGACCTTGGGGAACTTGCCGGCATACTTCGCGGCCACGGTCGGATCGATCGGGCGATAGAAGTTCTTCGCTTCGATCTCCTGCGCTTCCGGCGTGTACAGGTACTCGAGGTAGGCCTGTGCGACGGCGCGCGTGCCCTTGCGGTCGACCACCTTGTCGACGATGGCCACCGGCGGCTCGGCCAGGATGCTGGACGGCGGGTAGACGACGTCGAACTTGTCGGCGCCGAATTCCTTGAGCGACAGGTAGGCCTCGTTCTCCCAGGCGAGCAGCACGTCGCCGACCTGGCGCTGTGCGAAGGTGACCGTCGAACCGCGCGCGCCCGAATCGAGCACCGGCACGTTTTCATAGACCTTTTTGATGTACGCGCGCGCCGAGGCGTCGGTCGCGCCCGGTTGATGCAGCGCCCAGCCGTAGGCCGCCAGATAGGCCCAGCGCGCGCCGCCCGACGTCTTCGGATTGGGCACCACCACGCCGACGCCCGGCTTGATGATGTCGGACCAGTCGTGAATGCCCTTGGGGTTGCCCTTGCGCACCAGGAACACGATGGTCGACGTGTACGGCGTGCTGTTGGACTTGAACTTGGTTTGCCAGTCCTTGACCAGCAGGCCCTTGTTGGCGATCGCGTCGATATCGGAAGCCAGCGCGAGCGTGACGATGTCGGCATCGAGGCCGTCCTGCACCGCGCGCGACTGCGCGCCCGAGCCGCCGTGCGAGGCGTTGATCTTGACGTCGTCGCCCGTCTTGGCCTTCCAGTACCTGGGGAACGACGCGTCGATGTCCTGGTAGAGCTCGCGGGTCGGGTCGTAGGAGACGTTCAGCAGGGTGAAGTCCTTCGCAAACGAGAGGGCGGCGGTGGCCGACAGCGCCACGGCCAGGAACGTTCGGGACAGGAAGCGAGGGGTCGTCATCAATGGGGTCCTTGTGGGTTTCGGATCTGAAAGTCGGAAGTGCAAGCTGAGCACAGGCTGAACGCAATTCTGGGGATTCGACTCGACGGCGGCAAAGAACTTAAACGTCGTTGCTTAAACGGCTGACAGCGACAGACGGCTGCCCGCCGCCGTGGTCGACGCGTCGCGGGCAGGCTCGGGGCCGTCGCTCTCGCCTGCATCGGCGTCCGCCTCGGCTTGCGCCGAACCGACCGCGAGCAAGCCATGACGCTTGAGCAGCGTGCGCACCATGTTGCGGGTGACGCCCAGGGCCTTGGCCGAGCGCACCTGGTTGTGGTGGGCGTGGTCGAACGCGGCGTGCACCAGGGCGCGCTCGACGGCGTCGAACAGGCCGTCGGCGCCTTCGCGCAGCAGTTCCTCGAACACGGCGGCCAGGCGCTCGCGCGCACTGGCCGATGATGGCGGCGCCACGGTTGCGGACGACGGCTCGGGCGACGCCGGCGCGCGATAGCCGCCGAAGACGGGCGGCGCGTCGGCATGCGCGGCGCGCCGATCGGCGGGCGGCAACAGCGGCACCAGCTTCAGGTCGGCCGGATGGATCTCGTCGCCCGCGCACACGATGAGCGCGTAGTGGATGACGTTCTCGAGCTCGCGGATGTTGCCCGGCCAGCTGTAGTGGCGCAGCGCCTCGCCCGCGTCCGCGCTCAACGGCACCGGGCGGATGCCGAGCCGGTTGCAATAGACGCCGATGAAGTGCTCGGCCAGCGGCAGGATGTCGGCCTGGCGTTCATGCAGCGCCGGCAGGCGCACGCCGGCGACGCTGAGCCGGTAGTAGAGGTCGGCGCGAAAATGCTGCGCAGCGACCGCACGCGCGAGGTCGATGTTGGTCGCGGCGACCAGGCGTACATCCAGGGGTATCGGCCGGCGCGAGCCCAGCCGCACCACCTGGCGCTCCTGCAGCACGCGCAGCAGCTTGACCTGCAGCGGCATGGGCAGGTCGCCGATCTCGTCGAGGAACAGCGTGCCGCCGTTGGCCGCCTCGAACCAGCCGGCGCGGGCGTGGCTGGCGCCGGTGAAGGCACCGACCTCGTGGCCGAACAGCTCGGCGTCGATCAACGTCTCGCTGAACGCGCCGCAGTTGACGGCCACGAACGGGCCGGACCGTCCGCTGGTGGCGTGGATGTGGCGCGCGATCAGCTCCTTGCCGGTGCCGGTCTCGCCGGTCACCAGCACGGTGGCGTCGCTGCGCGCGAGCCGCTCGACGTGGTCGAGCAGCTGGCGCGATTGCGGGTCATGGAACACCAGCGCCTTGGCACGGATCGTCAACGGGGCGGTGTGCGAGTCCGGCAGGGTCAGAATCTTTGCCACGGAGGTCTGTGAGTCTGGGTTGCGGGACTGCAAAGTTAAGTGCACTGCTGCTTTGCAACAAGCAATGTCTTCGCCTGTCGATATGAGGGAATCGACAGCTCGGGTCAAGTCTTGCGCGAACGGGTGCAGCGTTGCGTCGAACGCAGCATTCCACCGGACGCCGTCGTTTCATTCGCAGCACGAATCGCGCCAAACGCGCCCCGCCAAGCTGGCGCGCGCCTTGCAAGGCCGCGGAGATGAAACCAAACCGCCTCCGCACATTCGCGCTCGCCGCACTCGCTTTGCACCTGACGTCCAGCCACGCCTTGCTGGCGGCCGGCGACGTCGCGCCGACTTTCGAGGCGCCGGCCTCGCTCGCCGGCAAGACGTTCACCTTCTCGCTGGCCGACGCCTTGAAGCGCGGCCCGGTGGTCGTGTACTTCTACCCGTCGGCGTATACCGGCGGCTGCAATCTCGAGGCGCACACGTTCGCCGTGCAGCACGAGAAGTTCCTCGCGGCCGGCGCCACCATCGTCGGCGTGTCGCTGGACGACATCGGACGGCTCAACACCTTCTCCGCGGACCCCGAGTACTGCGGCGGCAAGATCGCGGTGGCCTCCGACCCCGACGGCCACATCGCGCACGCCTACGCCCTGGCGGTGCGCGACGCGACGCCCGGGCGCAAGGACACCCGCGGCGTGCAGATCGACCACGGCTTCGCTGAACGCAGCACCTTCGTCGTGACGCCGGACGGCCGCATCGCGGCCGCGTTCGACGGGCTGTCTCCGGTCGACAACGTGGAGCACGCGCTGGCCGCGGTGCAAGGGCTCGCGGCCAGGCGCTGAGCAAACAGGAATGGAGAATGGCCCAGGCGCGCCCCGCGGGGCGCGCCTGGTTCGATCGTCGATCACCAGGACGGCGCCGCAGCCGTCTTCGTGTTGGCAGGAGCAGCCGCGTCGACCGAAACGGCACGCGACGGCGCCTCGCCCGCCCCGGCGAGCGCGAGCACGCCCACGGCCGCGAGCGACACGGCCACCAGCAGGCCGAAGCGGCTGCCAAAGCGCGCGGGCCGCGGCAACGGCAAGTCTGCATCGACGTCCTGCAACCCGCTGATCATCGGCCGGATCAGGCGATGGCGCTTGACGATCACGTGGAACGCCACGGCCAGCAGGTGCAAGGCCAGCAGCGCGAACAGGCCATCGGCCAGCAGCCGGTGCCAGCCGGTCGCGCGCGCGCCGGCCGCGTCGTCCACCAGGTGGTTGAGCGGACCGGCGAACGCGATGTCGTCGTTGCCGAACAGGCCGGTGGCCGCCTGCAACGACAGCAGCGCCAGCAGCGCGAACACCGACAACGCGCCCAGCGGGTTGTGGCCGATGCCGCGCCAGCGCCCGCGCAGGTAGGCCAGCACGCTGGCGGGCGACGGCGCGAAGTGCGCGAAGCGCGAGGTCGCCGATCCGACGACGCCCCACACCAGGCGAAACACCAGCAGGCCCACGATCGTCAGTCCCGCGCGGCCATGCCACACCATCCAGGCGCCGCCGAGCTCGCCGGTGACGACCGCGGTCGCGACCGCCGCCACCAGCGACCAGTGGAAGACACGCAACGGCAGATCCCACAACAGGAGGCGCCGCGCGCCCGCGCGCACGGGCACGGCGGGCGCCAACTCGAGGGCGGCGTCGACGACGCCGAAGTCCGATCGCAGTTCGGGCGTGGTCATGGCGTCACTCCATTGATCAGGAACGCGGCGTGGACGCGGCGCCGGCAACACGCGGCGCGCGCGGCACGAGGTGCGCGACCGCGGTGCCGCCTTCGACCTCGTATTCCTCGGCCCCGGTGGCGCCGGCGACGTTGTAGCCCTTGGAGGCTAGCAGGTCGGCGGCCGCACCGGCACGCTGCGAATGGTTGGAGACGGTCACGATCTGGCGGTCCTTGGGGATCCAGGCCAGTTGCTTCTCGAGATCCTTGTTCTGCACGCTGAGGAAAACGGGGAAGCTGCCGTACTGGATGAACTCGCCCGGCGTGCGCAGGTCGATGAACAGCACCGAGTCCGGCTTGGCCAGCAGCGCATCGACATCGGCCTTGCTGAGCCGCTTGGCCTTGAACTTCCAGGGCGAGGTGAGGAACTGCTGCACGCGCTTGACGGCTGCGGGATCGGACGCACCGCCGGCGATGTGGATGGCAGGCGCGACCGGGGTGGTGTCCGCCTCCTGCGCCGACGCGGAAACGAAGGCGACGGCGGACAGCGCTGCGAGGACAAGGCGATTGACGATCATGTGCGGAGCTTTCTCTGGATGGAAATGAAGGGTCGCGCGCCGCGACCATCGCGCACGCGCACCACCCTCCATGTGCAGCAAGCGTGCCAACGGCGTCACCCCGGGGCGCGCGTTCGCGGCGCGCTCGATGGCCAGCATGCGCGCTGCATTCCGGCCAACGCAGCTCCCGCGCTGCTGCGCCTTCAACAGCGGCCCGCCCCCCGGCGAACCCGGCCTCGTTCGGGCGCGGAGCGCGCGCGTTCTGCGATTGCACGGGCGCCGCCGAGTTCGATCACGCATCGCATTTGGATATCCGTTGCGGATGGCACAGCCGCTGCATTGGACAGGCATCACCCCTTTCATTCCAACGACATCGAGGAGCCTCAGTGAGCCGTTCGTCCCTTCGCCCGCAACGACAAGAACACGCCAAGTCCCCGTTCGCCATCGCTCCCATCGCGGCCGCCGTCGCGGCCCTGAGCGTGATCGGCACCGCGCATGCGCAGAGCGCGGCAGCCGCCGCGCCCGCGGCCAGCGCGGCGAGCGCAGCCGGCAATGAAGCGCCGGCGCTGGACGCCGTCACCGTCCACAGCCGCAACCGCATCGAACGGCTGCAGGACGTGCCGATCTCCGAATCGGTCACGACCGGCACGGAGCTCGCGCGGCTGGACGCCTACGGCATCGCCGCCATCACCGAGCGTGCCGCCAACGTCTCGTGGAACCAGGGCAACCAGCGCACCAGCAGCCTGTCCATCCGCGGCCTGGGCAAGATCGGCCAGACCGAGGCCCAGGATCCCAGCGTCGGCTTCATCGTCGACGGCGTCAGCTATGCGTACAACGCGCTGACCTCCAGCTTCGACTTCGTCGACGTCGACACGGTCGAAGTCGCGCGCGGCCCGCAGGGCACGCTGCAAGGCAAGAACGCCAGCGTCGGCAGCATCGCGGTCAACTACAAGCATCCTTCCTTCACGCCCACTGCCGACTACACGCTCGCGTTCGAGAAGGACACGGGCATCCTGGGCGTCGGCGTCATCGGTGGCGCGGTGGTGGACGACCTGCTGGCGTGGCGCGGCACCTTCGTGGTGGAGCGCAAGCCCGGCGTTCTGGTCAACTCGTTCAACCGCGACCAGCAATACACCAACACCGACCGGGTGTCCGGCCGCGTCCAGTTCCTGCTGACGCCGAACGACGACTTGAATGTCCGATTGGAGGCCGACGTGGCGCCGCGTGCCGCGGAGACCACCAACGGCGCCACCTTCAACCGGCCGAACGCGTTCAGCACCTATTCCAACGGCTCGGCCTACCTCAACAGCAGCAACTATCTCAATTCCGGGCCCGTCAAGCTCAGCCGCAGCTGGTTCACCAACAACCCGGGCTACACGGTGGCCGGCAACTACTACAGCGGGCCCGACAACGACGCCCAGCACGGTCTGGTCACCGGCAACAACGGCGTGCAGGCCGACGTCAACTACAAGCTGGGCGCGAACGGCCCGACGCTGACCTCGATCACCGCGATCCGCGACTACCACTTCGACGCCGTCAACGACGATGGCACGCCGTTCGACATCACGCGCAACTCGGGCGGCTTCTACAACGACTACCGCCAGAAGAGCGAGGAATTGCGCATCACCTCCCCGGTCGGCGGCTTGGTCGACTACCAGGCCGGCCTGTTCCTGATGCAGGCCAAGATCTCGGCGGTCTACAACCAGTACTACGGCGACGACGCCGGCGCCTACTACGCCTCGGCCTCGCAGTACACGACGCTGGACGCCAACGCCGCGGGCCAACTGCTGATGGAGAACTCGCTGGCCAACCTGGGGCTTGCGTACAACTCGCCGTCCGGCCTGCAGCTGATCGACAACAAGAGCGTGGCGGTCTATGCCCAGGCCAATTGGCACTTGACCGACCAGTTCACGATCACGACCGGCGGCCGCTTGACGCACGAAGACCGCAGGAGCACCGATAGCAGCTACATCACCGACAACGGCGACGGCGCGGCCTTGAACCCGGTGGCGGTCAACGGCGTGCAGCTGGGTGGCTTCGACTCGGCGGCGGGAGCCATTGCAGCCAATCCCACCAAGGGGACGCCGGCGTATGCCGCGGGCGACCTGCTGGCCGACAACGACGCCGCGCAGGTCGCGCTGGCCAACTCGGTCGCGCAGGAGTACTTTGGCGTCTCGACCTACGCCGCTCTGACGCCAGGCCAGCGAGCTCAGGTGGCCGCCGCCAAGGCGCTGCGCGCCGGCAAGATCGGCGTGCTCTACAACCCGGTGGTCGCGCAGCCGTTCGTCAAGGTCCAGCCCGCGCTGGTCGTGAGCCCCAGCTACAAGCTCTCGCCCGACATCACCAGCTACTTCACCTTCCAGCACGGCGAGAAGGCCGGAATCTCGCAGGTCATCAACGGCGTCTCCGCGCTCGTCGCCCCCGAAAAGACCAATGCCTTCGAGCTCGGCCTGAAGAGCGCGCTGCTGAACAAGACGCTGGTGATCAACGCCGACGTCTTCGACATGCGCTTGACGAACTACCAGCAGGCGGTGCAGGTCGTCGATCCATACACGTCGGCGCTCAACGCGCAGCCGGGGGGCAGCGGCTTGATCGCCTACACGTCGGCCACCGGCAACGTGCCCAAGGTCGACACGCGCGGCCTGGAGCTCGACGGGGTGTACGCCGGCATCACGCGCACGACGCTGCGCTTTTCGGGCGCGTACAACCTGGCCCGCTATGTCAGCTTCCCGAACTCGGCCCAGCCGGTCGAGAACGGCTACGCGGGCGCGGCGCCCTACCAGAACGTCAGCGGCCAGGTGATGGCCGGCGCCCCGCGCGTGACCTTCAACGTCGGCGGCGACTACTGGCAGCCCCTGACTTCCGACAAGGACGGCCACGCGGACTTCAACGTGGCGTACTCGGACAAGTTCAACTCCGACGTCTCGCTGTCCAAGTACGCGGTGGTCGGCCAGGGCGTCGTGACCGACTTCTCCCTCGGGGTCGGCAAGCACGACAAGACCTTCGACGCCAGCCTCATCATCAAGAACGCGTTCAACAACAAGACGCCAACGGCGGTGTCGGCAACCAGCGTCACGCCGTCGCAGCCGCGAACCTGGGCGATCCAGTTCACCGGCAAGCTCTGAAACAGCGCGCTGCTTCGGTCGCACCAGCCTGCCGGGCCGGGTGCTGCCGGCGCAGCAGCACAAGGCCTGGATCTGCTTGGAAAGCATCGATTCCAGGCCTTGTAAAGCCCAAAAACTGGCGCGCCGTTTGCGTACAGGTCACCTCGACGCCGACGCGACGACGACTCCCCGAGGGTCGTCACGCTGAAAGCAGCCCCGCCCTCCACGGAATGTTCGTTCTCTCATCGACACCGAGTCGCACCATGAACAAATCCCTCACCGCCGCCCTTCTCTCACTTGGATTCGTCTCGCTCGGATTCGTGGCCGCCGGCTCGACCGCGGCCGATGCGCCAGGCCTGCCCACGCTGCCGGCCGCGCATCCGCCGCTGCCCGCCGGCGCCACCACCGCGGGCGTGCTGGCCGCGGCCACGCCCGCGAGCGCCGCGATCGCGCGCGCGTGGGCCTACACGCCCGTGCAGCAGCCCGCCCTGCCCGCCGTCAAGGCCAAGACCTGGGTCCACACGCCGGTGGATGCTTTCGTTCTCGCCAAGCTCGAGGAAAAAGGCATCAAGCCATCGCCGGACGCCGACCGTGCCACGTTCATCCGGCGCGTCACGCTGGACGCCTGGGGGCTGATCCCCACCCCCGAGGAAGTGAAGGCCTTCGTCGAGGACAAGTCGCCCAAGGCCTACGAGAAGCTGGTCGACCGCCTGCTCGCCTCGCCGCACTACGGCGAACGCCAGGGACGCCGCTGGCTGGATCTGACGCGCTACGCCGACTCCGACGGCTACAACGCCGACGGCACGCGCCCGAACATCTGGCGCTACCGCGACTACGTGATCGCGTCGTTCAACCAGGACAAGCCGTTCGACCAGTTCGTCAAGGAGCAGATCGCCGGCGACGAACTCTGGCCCGACCGCAACGAGGCGCTGATCGCCACCGGCTTCCTGCGCAACTTCCCCGACGAGATCAACGCGCGCGACCTGAACCTGAAGAAGCAGGAGGTCGCCAACGACCTCACCGATACGGTCAGCTCGGTGTTCCTGGGCACCACGCTCGGCTGCGCCCAGTGCCACGACCACAAGTTCGACAAGATCTCCCAGAAGGAGTACTACCAGTTCCAGGCGTTCTTCGTGAACACCAGCTGGAACGACGACGTCAAGGCCGTCGAAGGCCCGGCCAAGGCCGAGTACCTCGTCCAGGAAGCGAAGTGGGAGGAAGCGACCAAGAGCATCCGCGACCAGCAGGACGCGCTGCTCAAGCCGGTTATCGAGAAGCTCGAGTCGGACCGGCTCTCGGGCTTCGTGCCCGACACGCGCACCTCCATCACCAAGCCCGAGGCCGAGCGCAACGCGTACGACCGCTGGATCTACCACCGCAACCTGTGGACGCTGTCGGGCCGCGTGCGCAATGCGGTGGCCGACCTCAAGCGCAAGGACAAGGACAACTACGCGAAGTACCAGGCCCTGGACGAACAGTTGAAGGCCTTCGACTACCTCAAGCCCAAGGACCCGGGCAACATCTCGACGATGTCCGAGCTGGGACATTCGGACGCCCCGCCGACCTATGTGCTGTTCAAGGGCATCTACGACCGCAAGCTCGACGAAGTCCAGCCAGGCTTCCCCGCGCTGCTGACCACCGCCAAGCCGCAGATCGTCCCGACGGCCACGTCGTCGGGCCGCCGCACGGCGGTCGCCAACTGGATCACGTCGCCTGACAACCCGCTGACCGCGCGCGTGTTCGTCAACCGCCAGTGGGCCCAGATATTTGGCACCGGCATCGTCGAATCGGTGAGCGACTTCGGCAAGATGGGCGTCAAGCCCACCAACCCCGAACTGCTGGACTACCTGTCGGCGCAATTCGTCCGGCAGGGCTGGAGCGTCAAGAAGCTGCAGCGCGAGATCCTGCTGTCGCACACCTACCGGCAGGCATCGGCCCAACGTGCCGATGCCGAGAAACTCGACCCGTTGAACAAGCTGCTGTGGGCATACCCGCGCCAGCGCCTCGAGGCCGAGCAGATCCGCGACTCGCTGCTGCAAGCCTCCGGCCTGCTCGAGGACAAGCTGGGTGGCCCGTCCGTGTTCCCGCCGCTGCCCGCCGGCACGCAGGCGCCGAACCGCAATTTCTGGATCACGTCCGACAACCCGCATGACTACAACCGGCGCAGCGTCTACGTGTTCATCCGCCGCAACCTGCCCTACCCGCTGCTGGACACCTTCGACTGGGCCAATCCCAACATCGTGCACAACAAGCGCGACGTGACCACCACCGCGCCGCAGGCGCTGGCGCTGATCAACTCGGACCTCGTCTACGGGTGGTCGAAGGCGCTGGCCGGCCGCGTCATCAAGGAAGTGCCCAAGGGCGGGGACTCGGCCCGCATCGACCGTGTGTACGAGATCCTCTATTCACGCAAGCCCGATGCGTTCGAGAAGAGCAAGCTGCTGGCATTCCTGTCCACGCAGCAGGCCGTGGAAGCCAATCAGCTGGCCAAGGGCAAGAAGGTGAACCTCCCCGAGGGCTGGGGTGTGGCACCCACGCTCGAGAGCCAGGTCGACAGGCTCTACAAGGTGGCCTACGGCCGCGCACCCGACCGCTTCGAAACGGCCGCATTGGTGGAGTTCATCGACAAGCAAAAGCAGAAGGAGACGCACTGGGCGACCGCGCCGAACCCGAACTACGACCCGGTCGCGCTCGCTGCCGCAGCCGCCGCGGCCAATGCAGCCGCCAACGCGCCGCCGCCCACCGACGACGGCGCCAACAGCGGCGACGACAGCACGAAGAACGACCCGGAAGCCGCACACGCCGCCGCGTTCGTCGACCTCGTGCACGCGCTGTCCAACGCCAACGACTTCCTCTACCGCTTCTAAAGACAGTCCACCTCGCTCAAACGGAGATCACCATGAGCCAACATTCGCGTCGCGACTTCCTCGGCCACGCCGGCCTCGGCCTGGGCGCCGCCGCCTTCGGCAGCCTCGGCCTGCAGCTCAACGTCGCCTCGGCGGCCGAACTCGAAGACCCGCAAGCGCCCAAGCAGCCGCACTTCCCGGCCAAGGCCAAGTCGGTCATCTGGCTGCACATGGCCGGCGCGCCCAGCACGCTGGACCTGTTCGACTACAAGCCCGAGCTGATCAAGCTGGCCGGCAAGCCGCTGCCCGACTCGTTCGCCAAGAACCTCAAGACCGCCACCGACGGCGGCGTGGGCAACCTGCTGGCCACCAAGCGCACCTGGAAGCAGTACGGCGAGACGGGCGCGTGGGTGTCGGACTTCCTGCCCAACCTGTCCAAGCAGGTCGACGACATCGCGTTCCTCAAGGGCTGCAAGACCGAAGGCGCGACGCACATCATCTCGTCGCTGAAGCTGCACACCGCGGGCCTGGTGCCGGGACGCCCGGCGCTGGGCTCGTGGGTGCAGTACGCGCTCGGCTCGGCCAACCCCGACCTGCCGGCCTTCGTGGTGCTGCCCACGGGCGTGGGCGCGGCCGGCGGCGGCCGCGGCCAGGTGATCTGGAGCTCGGGCTTCCTGCCCGCGGCCTACCAGGGCACCGCGTTCCGCAAGGGCGATTCGCCCATCCTGCACCTGGCGCGCCCCGAAGGCGTGATCGATACCGAGCAGCGCAACACGCTGGACCTGATCAAGGCGCTCAATGACCACGAGGCCGTCGCCCGCAGCGGTGACACCGAGCTGGCTGCGCGTTCCAAGTCCTACGAACTCGCCTACAAGATGGAGACGTCGGCGCCTGAAGCCGTCGACCTGTCCAAGGAGACGGCGGCCACCCGTGCGCTGTACGGCATCGGCACCAAGGAGACCGACGAGTACGGCACCGCCCTGCTGCGCGCGCGCCGGCTGGTCGAGCGCAACGTGCGCTTCATCCACGTGATCTCGGGCGCGCCGGACAACTCGGTGGACAGCTGGGACGCGCACAACAACCTGGAGAAGAACCACGGCGTGATGACCAAGACCGTGGACAAGCCGATCGCCGGCCTGCTGGCCGACCTGAAGTCGCGCGGCCTGCTCGACACGACCCTGGTGGTGTGGACCTCCGAGTTCGGCCGCACGCCCTATGGCCAGAGCGGCAACGGCCGCGACCACAACCCGTGGGGGTACACGAGCTGGCTGGCCGGCGGCGGCATCAAGCCGGGCACGTTCGGCTCGACCGATGCGATCGGCCTGCGCGCCGAGACCGGCATCGTCGACACCTACGACCTGCAGGCCACCATCCTGCATCAGCTCGGCCTGGACAACCGCAAGGTCACCTTCCAGTACCAGGGTCGCCAGGAACGCCCGACGACCGTGTTCGGCGACGTCATCAAGGATATCGTGGCCTGACGAGCCGGCGGCCCGCACGCGCGTCACGCGCGCGCGGGCCGCGTTTTTCCAACATGAATTTCCGCAAGAAGACCTTTCTCGCCTGCATCGTCCAGTTCGCCTTCGCGGGCAGTGCCCTGTGCGCCGCCGAAGCCATCGACGTCGACGGCGACCTGATGCGCAGCATCGACGACACCGCCAAGAGCCTGGACTCCAACGTCGCGCAGAAGGACGCCAAGGCCGCCGCCGCGGACGCGCGCTCGCTGGTCGACACCTTCGCCCGCGTCGAATCGCACTACGGCCAGAAGCCGGAGACGGCCGACGCCGTGGGCTTCGCGCACCACACGCAGGAACTCGCCGACCAGGCCCTCAAGGCCATCGAGGCCAGCGACTTCGACGCCGCCGGCGATGCCGTCGCCCAACTCACCCGCTCGTGCAAGAACTGCCACGAGGTCTACAAAAAGGATTGACCATGCGATCCACGCCGCGCGCCCGCGCGACGCTCGCCGCCGTCGCCGCCCTCACGCTCGCCGTCGCCGCCGTCACCGCGGCGCGCGCGGCCAGCGTGCTCGACTTCGACGTCTGGATGCGCGCCATCGACAAGCACAGCGTCGACGTGCAGAAGAACATCGACGCGCGCAACACGGACGCCGCCGTCGCCGATGCCCAGGAACTCGCGCGCCTGTACGGGCTGATGGAGGCCTACTTCGTCGACGACGGCCACGCGCCCGACGCGGTGACCTTGTCGCAGAGCGGCAAGGCCCTGGCCACCGCGATCCCCGTCGCGCTCGCGGCCAAGGACTACGACGGCGCGTCGAAGTCGGCGGTCGATCTCGCCCACGCCTGCAACGACTGCCACGACGTGCACAAGCCGTTCCAGTGACCCCTCTTGAACCAACCCACGCTACACCCATGAAGCCGATCCAAAAGTCCCTGCGCCTTGCCGCTCTCGCCGCAGCGCTGGCCGGCGCCGTCGCCGCTCCCGCCATCGCCCAGCAGTCCCCCAAGCCCGAGAACCTGATCAAGTGGCGCCAGTCGGCGTTCCAGGTCGTCGCGTGGAACTCCGGGCGCATCAAGGCGAGCCTGGACGGCGGCTACAACAAGGACCAGGTGCTCAAGTCCGCCAACGTGATCGCGGCGATCGCCAATTCCGGCCTGGGCAGCCTGTTCGCGGCCGGCACCGAGTCGGGCAAGGGCTGGCACGACACGACCGCCAAGGCGGACCTGTTCACCAACACGGCCAAGTTCGCCGAGCTGGGCGGCGAGTTCGGCAAGGAGTCGAACGAACTGGTGCGCGTGGTGTCGTCGGGGGCGGACGCCGCTGCCGTCAAGGACCAGTTCGGCAAGCTGCAGAAGACCTGCAAGTCGTGCCATGACGAATTCCGCAACGCCAACTGATCGCGGACGAACGTGATGACCTCCCTTCCTCGCCTGGCCTTCGCCACGCTCGCGCTCGCCGCGATCGCCGTCGCCCACGCGCAATCGGCGGCGCCGGCCGGACCGGCCGCCTCCGCGCCGCGCGCGCTGCCCAAGGACTTCAGCTTCTTCGTCACCAGCCAGTCCGTCGGACAGGGCGGCAACCTGGGCGGCCTGGCCGGCGCCGACGCGCATTGCCAGAAGCTGGCGGCGGCCGTCGGCTTCGGCCAGCGCACCTGGCGCGCCTACCTGAGCACGCAGGCGGCCGACGGCCAGCCCGCGATCAACGCGCGCGACCGCATCGGCAGCGGCCCGTGGACGAACGCGCGTGGTGCAGTCATCGCGCGCGACCTGGCTCAGTTGCACGGCGACACGGTCGAACTCGGGCAGTTGGGCAACAACCTCAGCAAGGCGACCGCGTACACCGAGACGAACGAGATCCATCCCGGCTTCGGCGACAAGCCCAACCAGCACGACATCATCACGGGCTCGCAGCCCGACGGTCGCGCCTACGCCGACAGCGCCGACCACACGTGCCACAACTACACCAGCAGCGCCAGCGATGGCTCCACGCAGCTGGGTCACTTCGACCGCGCCGGCGGCGGCAACACCTCGTGGAACTCGGCGCACAAGAGCCGCGGCTGCAGCCAGGACAACCTGGTGAGCACGGGCGGCGCAGGCTACCTGTACTGCTTCGCCGCGAACTGACGGGGGCAACTCACCAGTACCAGTGCACGAACTCCGGGTCGGCCTCCAGCCAGATGAGGAACGCCTCGAGGGTCGGCCCGATTCGGCACTCGTCTCGATCGAGCAGCACGGCGCTGCATGATCCTGCGCTCGTTACGAGGCGATAGTCGCCGCTGGAGATCAGATAGTCGGCGAAGATCACGCCTTCGCCGCCTGGCCCTTTTGCGGCGATTTCCTCGAGCGACCAGATTCGAAGCAATGCGTCGTCCATCACCTGCACGCCGCCAATGGTGGTGTAGAGCGCAACGACGTCGGGAGTGGCGACGGCACCGACGCGTTCGAAGACAGCATGGACGTCGGCTGCCGTTGCAGGGGGCAGCAGGTCGGCGCCCTCGCGCGACCAGCGGGGCACCAATCGGGCCAATGCCTCGTGCAGATCGGTGGCCATCGGCCTGGAGGGCACGGCGGGCTGACCGACAACTTTCTCGGCTGGCGTGCCAAAGAGTCGCTTGAACATCGGGGAAGTATGCCTGCCTGCAATGAGTTCCGGGGCGCCTGCACAAACCATCAACCAATCAAGCCAGAGCATCCAGCACTATGCATTCTTGATCTTCACGAAGGTCTGCACGATGTACTTGTCGTGCGACACGGGAACCTGCCCGCGATGCATGTAGTTCCATCCGGCCGGAAACAGCAGCAACTGGCCAGCGCGCGGCGCGACCTTGATGCCCTGGTGGAAGAACTCGGTCTCGCCGCCTTCGGCGACATCGTTCAGGTACAGGATCATCGCCACCTGCCTGGACTGAACACCGGCGCCGATCGAGTCCGCATGCCAGCGGAAATAGCCCTCGCCGCGCGGGTACATCTGGATCTTGTAGCCGGTGACCTGCAGGTCGAAGGACTGCAGGATCGGGCTGCGCGACAGATAGTGCTGGATGCAGGCCTGGATCCGCGGATGGATCGCGCGGAAGATCGGCCGCCAGTCGCCCTGGTCGAGGATCTCGAGATCCCAGGAACTCTTGATCGCCTCCTGCTGCGTGCGCACATGCCCCGGCCGATACACCGCGCCACGCGACTTGCGCTCATCGGCATCGAAGCGCTCGATGACGGCGCGGCAATCGGCCGGATCCAGTCCGCGATAGACCGTGACCAGGTCGCGGTCGAAGAGGACTTGCGGCGCAGCAAGGGTTGCCGCGAAGGCGGGACTGGCGGACATGGACGGACGATGCGATGACGACGAGGCCGATGCTGCGCCGTCGCCGTCCGCCCGTCCAATGCGATTAGCGCGCTTGCATCTGCCCGCCGCGCTGCCCTCGTCAGCGGTTGTTCGCGACCTCGGTGTACACCCAGCGCACGAATCGATCGGCGGTCTGCGGCGTGGCGCCCGGCACCCGCGCGTCGACGTCCGAGGTCGGACGCGCCGCGATCGCCTCGTCGAGCGTCTTGCCCTGCTCCACCAGTTTCTGCACCTTGGCGCGCACGGACAGGATCAGGTCGCGCTGCGCCAGCACCGCGTCGCGATTGACGATCGGCCCGTGGCCCGGAATGATCCTGGTGGCGGGCCCGGCGCGATCGACGATCTCGCTCAGGCCTTCGAGGATGCCCGCCAGCGAGCCGCCATTGGCCAGGTCGGCGAACGGATAGCCGACACTGCGGAAGACGTCGCCCACGGCCAGGATGTCGTGGCCCGGGAACGAGACCACCGTGTCGCCGTCCGTGTGCGCGGCGACGACGGGCAGCAGCCGCACGTCCTCGCCGTCGATGTGGATGGACAGCGACGCGTTGTACGTGACCACCGGCAGCGCCTGCTCGGGCGCCGGCTTGCCGGGGGTGCCGTCGGCGGCCGGGTTCGGATGTTCGAGGCGGTAGCGCAGCTGGTCGCGCGCGAAGATCGTGGCGCCCAGCTTGGCGAAGTTCGCGTTGCCGCCCGTGTGATCGCCGTGGACGTGCGTGTCGACCAGGAAGCGGATCGGCTTGTCCGAGACCTTGCGGATCGCGGCCACCAGCTTGTCGGTCAGCGGCGCGAACTGCGAATCCACCAGCAGGATGCCGTCGGGGCCGGCCAGCACGCTGATCGTGCCGCCCTGGCCTTCCAGCGTCCAGAAGTCGGGCGCCAGCTGCGTGGTCTTGATCTCGACCTTGCTGAAGTCCGGGCCGCCCTGCGCGAAGGACGGCGCGGCGGCGGCAAAGGAAAGTGTGCATGCCGCGGCAAGCACGGCGATCGGAGAGGTGAGGTGTTTCATCGTCTCGAAAAGGGTTGCGGGCGGACGGCCATCCTACGGCTTGCGCCACCCGCGACAAGGCCGGGGTCTATTTGGCGAAGTTGACGTCCAGCGAGGCCTGCACCTCGTCGGCGCCGCCGGCCGAGCAATGCATGCGCTTGACGGCGCTCTGCACGTACTTCGTGTATTCCTTCGGCCCCGACAGGAAGGCGACGTCGGTGACCTGGCCGCCGCGGATCGTCAGCCGCGTGTGCACGGTGCCGGTGACGCCGACGCGGTCGATCGCGTCTTCCAGAACCGACGCCAGCACCGCCTGGTAGTTGGGGCAGGCGAGGCTGATCTCCTGGCGCACGATGGCCGGCGGCGCGGGCGTGGGGGCCGGCGCGGGCGGCGCGACCACCTGGGGCTCGTGCGGCGGCTCGGCCTGCGTCGCCGTGATCGTGGGCGCGGGCGGCGCCGGTGCCGGCACCACCTCGGGCGGCGGCACATAGGCCGGCGGCGGCGTGGCCGCCTTGGGTTGCTCGACGATCTTCTCCACCTTGGGCGGCGGCGGGGGCGGAGGTGGCGGCGTCTCGGCGATGATGGCCATGTCGATCGGCTTGCGCACCGCGTCGACCACGTGCTGCGCGAGGCCGGACACCAGCGCGTAGCCGAACAGCACGTGGATGCCGGCGACGATGGCCAGGCCCGTGCCGCGGCCCTTGGGCTGCGGCTTCGCGCGCGCGGCCGGCCGCGTCACGCGCGGGAACGGCAGCACCTCGCCCGGCGTCGGCGCGGGACGCACGGGAATCGGCAGCGGCGCTCGCAGCGCGGCGCCGCGCGGGTCGAGTGAATCGAGTACAGCACTCATGACGTCCTCACTTGGGAATGAATTGTTCGCTGCCGGTGACGCCGACCTTGGTCAGCCCGGCCTGGTTCACGGCCACCATCACCCTGGCGAACGCGTCGTACTTGGCGCCCTGGTCGGGCCGCACGTGCATCTCGGGCTGCTCCGGCTGCGCGGCGGCGCTGGCCAGGTGAGCCTTCAGGTCGGATGCGTCTGCCAGCGGCGTGCCGTTCCAGGCGAGCGAGCCGCCCGGCGCGATGTCGATCTGCACCACCTCGGGCTTGTGCGCCGCCGGCGGCGGATCGCCCACCGGCAGGTGCAGGTTGACCGCGTGCAGCTGCACGGGAATCGTGATGATGATCATCACCAGCAGCACCAGCATCACGTCGATCAGCGGCGTGGTGTTGATGTCGGCCACCGGCAGGTCGGCGGCAGCGGCGGCGGCGCGGCGCGCGCGGAGCTTGTTGGCAAACTTGCTGGACACGGTCAACCCTTGGGCGGTGGTTCGGTGATGAAGCCCACGTGCCGGATGCCGGCGCGCTGGCACGCGTACAGCACGCGGCCGACCGGTGCGTAGTCGCTGCTGGCATCGCCGCGGATGTGGATCTCGGGCTGCGGATCCTGCTGCGACACGGCCTTCAACTTGTCGGCCAGCGCCTCGTCGCTGGCGACGCGGCTGTCGAACCAGAACGTGGCGCCGTGCGCGTCGACCGAGATGACGATGTCCTTGGGCGTGCTCTCGCGCACCTGGTTGCGCAGCTTGGGCAGCGCCACCGGCACCGAGAAGTTGACCACCGGGATCGTGATCAGGAAGATGATCAGCAGCACAAGCATCACGTCGACCAGCGGCGTGGTGTTGATGGTCGAGACGGCCTGGTCCTCGCCGCCGGCCGACGGCAGGTTCATTGCCATCAGAGCCGCCCGGCCGCCCGAAGGCGCTGATCGCCCCCTCGGGGGGCAGCGATTGAAGAGAGCGTGGGGGTCGTCATGTTCACGCCGCCGCGGTCGCGCCGGAGATGGTGCCGGTGCTCGAATGCGCACCCGAAGCCGCGCTCGAACCGAGCAGCACCGCATGCAGCTCGCTCGAGAAATCGCGCACCTCGTCCAGCACCGAGCTGTTGCGGCGCAAGAGGAAGTTGTAGCCCAGCACCGCAGGCACGGCCACGGCCAGGCCCAGCGCCGTCATGATCAGCGCCTCGCCGACCGGGCCGGCCACCTTGTCGATGGAGGCCTGGCCCGCCAGGCCGATGGCCGTCAGCGCGTGGTAGATACCCCAGACCGTACCGAACAGGCCGACGAACGGCGAGGTCGAACCGACCGTGGCCAGGAAGCTCAGGCCGACGGACAGCCGGCGCTGCACGCGCTCGGTCGCACGGTGCAGGGTCAGGTCGACCCAATCGTTGAAATCGACCTTGGCATGCAGGCCGCCGTGGCGGCGCGTGGCGTCCAGGCCGGCTTCGGCGATGTCGCGGAACGGGCTGCCCTCGATCAGCTTGCCGGCGCCGGCCTGCACGGTGCCGGCGTCCCAGAACGTGGTCGCGGCCTTCCTGGCATGGCTGGCGATGCGCAATTGCTCGAGCACCTTGGTGACGATGACGTACCAGCTGCCGGCGCTGAACGCCGCCAGGATCAGCAGCACCGAGCGCGCGACGACATCGCTGCCTTGCCACAGGGCGCTGACGCCATAGGGATTGTCGGTGGCGCCTTGGGCTTGAGCCAGCGGCCAGGCAAGGAGTGCCGACACGGCCACCAGGGCGCGGGCGATTCGGGGAGAGAGAGTCGTGGTCATGGAGCTGCGCAATGCCTGCGTGGAGGTGGTTGACCCCTTCGCAGGTCGCAGCTTCCATGCCACGCGGACCGCATGAGCTTCTGCAGTCGCGCTGCCCTCGGGCGAAACGGCCATCCGATCGATCGGCGGGCCGCATGCGGCCCGGTGCTGCTGCGACGCGACACCGCGCCTGCTGGATTGGCAACGCGCGCTGCTGCAATCGAGCCAGGCGCGCCGCCGGATCTCAAGCCGTCTTCAGGTTCTGCGCGAAGAAGGCCAGCGTGCGCTGCCAGGCCAGCGCGGCGGCCTTGGTGTCGAAGCGCGGCGTCGTGTCGTTGTTGAAGCCGTGCTCGACGCCGGGGTAGACATAAGCCTCGTACTTCGCGTGCGCGGCCTTGAGCGCGGCCTCGTACGGCGGCCATGTCGCATCGACCCGCGTGTCGTTGCCGGCGAAGTGCAACTGCAGCGGCGCGCGGATGTTCGGCACGTCCTCGAGCCTCGGTGCGGTGCCGTAGAACGGCACGCCGGCGTTGAGGTCGGGCCATTGCGTGGCCAGTTCGTTGACGACGCTGCCGCCGAAGCAGAAGCCCACCGCGCCGACGCGGCCGTTGGCGCCGGCCTGCGTCTTTAGCAACTGCGCGGCGGCCAGGAAATCGGCCTTGACCTTGGCCTGGTCGAGCTTGCCGAACAGCGCGCGCGCCTTGTCCTCGTCGCCCGGGTAGCCGCCCAGCGAGAACAGCGCGTCCGGGGCGAACGCGAGATAGCCCTCCAGCGCGAGGCGGCGGGCGATGTCCTCGATGTGCGGGTTGAGCCCGCGGTTCTCGTGCACGACCAGGATCGCGGGAAGGTCACCCGCGGGCTTGGCCGGCCGCACGAGGTAGCCGCTGGCCTTGCCGTAACCCAGCGGCGAATCGAAGTGCAGCGTCGTGGCGACCAGGCGCGCGTCGGTCGGCGACACCTGTTGCGCCTGGGCGAAGTCGGGCGACAGCGCGGCCAGCAGCCCCGCGGCCGTCATGCCGCCGACGGCGTACTTGCCGGCGCGGTCGAGGAAGCCGCGGCGCGTGAGGCCGCCGTGCACGTATTGATCGAAGAGCTGGAGGACTTCGGGCGCGAAGTCGGCGGCGGTCTGGCGCGGCATGGCGATGCTTTCTTTCGAGCGGAGGATGGATTTCAACGCGGCAAGGAGCAGGTTCCGGGCCCGCATGAATGCATTGGCACTCGCCAGGCCCTAGACTGGCGCGAATGACCGCCCTCGCCCCATCCGACTCCACCGACACCGCGCTCAACGGCCCGGATCCTTCTCACTGGATCAACCGCTTCGCGCAATTGACGCAGACGCCGCCGGACGTGCGCCGCGCCGACGCGACCGCGCCGGCCGCCGTGCGTCGCCACACCTTCGGCACCGATCTGTCCGCGCAAGCCTTTCCCGAACCGCACTGGGTCGCCACCAGCGCCGACTGCGCCGCGCTGCTGGACTGGCCCGCGGACTGGGCCACGCGCGCGGACTGGCGCGCGATCGACGTCCTCACCGGCCGCGCCACCTGGCCCGGCCTGCACACGATGGCCACGGTCTACAGCGGCCACCAGTTCGGCACCTGGGCCGGCCAGCTCGGCGATGGCCGTGCGCTGCTGCTGGGCGAATGGCAATCGCGCCCCGGCGCGCCATCATTCGAGCTGCAGCTCAAGGGCGCCGGCCGCACGCCGTATTCGCGCATGGGCGACGGCCGCGCGGTGCTGCGCTCGTCGATCCGCGAGTTCCTGTGCTCGGAGGCGATGCATGCGCTGGGCGTGCCCACCACGCGCGCGCTGGCCGTCGCGGGCTCCGCGCTGCCGGTGATGCGCGAAACGCCGGAAACCGGTGCCGTCGTCACCCGCGTCGCGCCCAGCTTCCTGCGCTTCGGCCACTTCGAGCACTTCGCGCACTCGGACCAGCACGACGCGCTGCGCCGGCTGGTCGACTTCACGATCGCCACGCAGTTTCCCGAACTGGTCGACGGCCGCGACGGGCTCGACCCGCTGCACGCCTGGCTGACCGAGGTGGTGCGCCGCACCGCCGCGATGGTGGCGCATTGGCAGGCCGTCGGCTTCGCGCACGGCGTGATGAACACCGACAACATGTCCATCCTGGGCCTGACGATCGACTACGGCCCGTTCGGCTTCCTCGACGGCTTCGACCCCGGCCACATCTGCAACCACTCGGACACCGGCGGCCGCTACGCGTTCGCGCGCCAGCCCAACGTCGCGTGGTGGAACCTGCACGCGCTGGCGCATGCGCTCAGGCCCTTGTGCGACGACCCGGACGACACGCTGCCCGCGGTGCTCGACACCTTCGGCGACCTGTTCACCGATGCCTATTCCGACCACATGCGCGCCAAGCTGGGCCTGGCGCTCGCGCAAGACGGCGACAAGGCGCTGCTGGACGACTTGCTGGGCCTGCTGGCCGGCGAGCGCGTCGACCACACGCTCGCGTTCCGCGCGCTGGGCGAATTCGACCGCGGCGCCGGCGCGGCGCCCGAGGCGCTGCGCGACCTGTTCATCGATCGCCCGGCCATCGACGCCTGGGGTGCGCGCTACCTGCGCCGTCTCGAATCGGAACCGCGCGACGACGCCGAGCGCCGCGCCGCGATGAACCGCGCCAATCCGAAGTTCATCCTGCGCAACCACCTGGCGCAGCGCGCGATCGAACAGGCGAGCGTGGGCGACTTCACCGAGGTCCGGCAATTGCACGAGCTGCTGCGCCATCCCTTCGACGAGCAGCCCCAACACGCGCGCTTCGCCGCACTGCCGCCCGACTGGGCCAGGCACATCGAGGTTTCCTGCTCGTCATGAGCACCGACATGCGCCTGCGCTAGACTTCGCCCCCGCGACGACTTGTTCGCAAACTCCTGCCGAGTCGTTTCACGACGGCCGGCCGCGCCTGTCTCCAGCCTCACACAGGCGCTTTAGCCGACCATGAAACTCATCTTCGACATCCTGCCGGTCCTGTTCTTCTTCGCGACCTACAAGATCGCCGGCAGGATGCCCGACCAGGGCGCGGGCTTTGCCACGCACTGGCTGGGCGGCGTCGTGCAGGGCGGCATCGTCGGGCAGACCGAGGCGCCGGCGTTGCTCGCCACCGCGGTGGTGCTCGTCGCGACGCTGGCACAGGTCCTCTGGTACAAGGCCGCCAAGCAGAAGATCCACCTGATGCTGTGGGTCAGCACGGCGATGATCATCGTGTTCGGCGCGCTGGCCGTCTGGTTCCACAACCAGATGTTCATCATGTGGAAGCCCAGCATCGCATTCTGGCTGTCCGGCCTCATCTTCTGGGCCAGCCAGGCGTTCTTCCACAAGAACATCTGGCGCTCGACGCTGGGCGATGAGTTCGTGGCCCCGGACACGGTCTGGCAACGCTTCAACTTCAGCTGGGTCGCGTTCTTCGCGCTCATGGGTTTGCTCAATCTGGTCGTCGTCTATTTCTTCCGCGACTATTGGGTCAGCTTTCACGCGTTCGGAAGCACTGCGCTGTCGCTCGTCTTCGGCGCCGCCGCGTTCTATTACCTCGGCAAGCATGTCGAACCGGCATTGGCCGCCGACAAGCCCGCGCCCTGATTTGAATATGTCCAGGCCATCGCTACGTGATGAACTGACGCAGGCGCTGGTCGCGCGCCTCGCGCCGCTGGAACTCGAACTGGTGGACGACAGCGCGGCCCACGCGGGCCATGCCGGCGCGCGTTCCGGAGCGCATTTCAACCTGCGAATCGTCAGCGCGCGGTTCGCGGGATTGCCCCGTATTTCGCGGCATCGCCTCGTGTATGATGCCCTTCGCCCCTGGATGGCCGAGGGCGTCCATGCGCTCGCCATCGATGCTCGCACACCGGACGAAGTCTGAGAATTTGCTTCTGCTTTGTTTCACTAAAGTAGATTCTCGATAGAGTTTCTCGATAAGTGCCTTTTGACGTGTCCAAGAGTATTTCGGTTTCATCAACCTGAAGCACGTCGACGACATAGTGAATTCCCAGGGAACCAACGCGTTCCTGTTCACTTCCAAAACCGTTTGCTCGAAAGTCTCCCAGCATGAATTTCAAATCTTCGGCCGCGCTGCTCGGCGCTCTCGTGCTGCCGCTTGCAGTGATGGCGCAGAACGTCGCCGTCGTCAACGGCAAGCCGGTGCCCATGGCGCGTGTCGACGCGCTGATCAAGACCGCCACGCATGGCCAGCAGGACGCTCCGCCGGAGCTCAAGGCCCAGGCCAAGGACCAGGTCGTGATGCGCGAGATCTTCGCGCAGGAAGCCGAAAAGCAAGGCATCCCCGCCACGGCTGACTACAAGGCGCAGCTGGAGCTGGTTCGCCAGACCGTGCTGATCAACACCTTGTTCCAGAACTTCATCAAGGCGCATCCGGTGACCGATGCCGAAGCGAAGGCGGAGTACGACAAGATCAAGGCCGAGCAATCGGGCATGGAATACGACGCGCGCCACATCCTGGTCGACAGCGAGGACGAGGCCAAGAAGTTGATCGCCCAGATCAAGGCCGGCGCCAAGTTCGAGGACGTCGCCAAGAAGAACTCCAAGGACACGGGCTCGGCCGAAAACGGCGGCGACCTCGGATGGGCCAAGCCGAACGGCTACGTGCCGGAATTCGCAGCCGCGCTGCAAGGCCTGAAGAAGGGCCAGATGACCGAGACCCCGGTCAAGACCCAGTTCGGCTACCACATCATCCGCCTCGAGGACACGCGCTCCGCGCAGTTCCCGTCGTACGACGAAGTCAAGGACAAGGTCAAGCAGCAGATGGAACAGGTCAAGCTGCAGGAATACCAGGAGCAACTGCGCAAGGCCGCGAAGACGGACTACAAGTTCGCCGCCGAGCAGCCGCGCGCTCCGGCTGCGCCCGCCGCCAAGTAGTCATCCAATCGCGACGCCGCTTGCGTCGCTTGCGGCAATGCGCGAAGCGCCCGCCTGTGAAGGTTGGGCGCTTTTCTTTTGGTGCTTTGGTGCTTTGGTGCTTTGGTGCTTTGGTGCTTTGGTGCTTTGGTGCTTTGGCGTGCCGGCGTTGCGTGCCGGGTTGGTCTGAGCGGGGGTCGGTGGGGGACTCTGATTGGCTCCTGTCCCTCCTTGGCCCTGCGGGCCAATTCCTTCCTTGACCTC
>Ga0302279_10000403_pt1 | contig 62630 bp, 54 predicted proteins | sample III_Bog_N3_3_FD_194541 | JGI IMG/M metagenome (GOLD analysis project Ga0302279, IMG submission 194541) | Peat permafrost microbial communities from Stordalen Mire near Abisko, Sweden - III_Bog_N3_3 | ecosystem: Environmental > Terrestrial > Soil > Wetlands > Peat | place: Sweden: Abisko... | reverse complement strand
CGAACGCTTCGGTCTCCTCGGAATCGGTCACCTTGATGGCGACGTTGCCCTCCGCCTCGCGGAACAGCCGGTCGCGGATCTGGCGGGAGGTGACTTTCTTGCCCACGCGCCCGGCCAGCGGGCCGTCGTTGATCCGGAAGGTCATCGCCAGCGTCGGCGGATCGACCGGGATCGCCGGCAGCGGGGCGGTCAGGTCCGGGGCGCCGATGGTGTCAGGCACGGTGGCTTCCGCCAGCCCGGCCACCGCCACGATGTCGCCGGCTTGCGCCTCCTCCACCGGGACGCGCTCCAGCCCGCGGAACGACAGCAGCTTGGACATGCGCCCGGTCTCCACGGCCGAGCCGTCGGAGCGGATCACCTTCAGCGGCATGTTCAGCTTGGCCCGCCCCTGCTCGATGCGCCCGGTCAGCACGCGGCCCAGGTAAGGGTCGTATTCCATGATAGAGGCGACCATGGCGAACGGCGCCTCCGGGTCCACCGTGGGGCTCGGCACGTGGCGCACCACCAGGTCGAACAGCGGCGCCAGGTCCTTGCGCGGGCCTTCCAGTTCCACGTCCGCCCAGCCCTGCCGGCCGGAGGCGTAAAGCATTGGAAAATCAAGCTGACTGTCGGTCGCGCCGAGGGCGGCGAACAGGTCGAACACCTCGGTATGGACCTCGTCGGCGCGGGCGTCCTGGCGGTCGATCTTGTTGACCACCACGATCGGGTGGATGCCGCGGGCGAGCGCCTTGCCGACCACGAACTTGGTCTGCGGCAGCACGCCCTCGGCGGCGTCCACCAGCACGATGGCGCCATCGACCATGTTAAGGATGCGCTCCACCTCGCCGCCGAAATCGGCGTGGCCGGGCGTGTCCACGATGTTGATCCGCACGTCGTGCCAGTCCACGGAGGTGCATTTGGCGAGGATGGTGATACCCCGCTCGCGCTCCAGGTCATTGCGGTCGAGCGCGCGCTCGGCCACCTGCTGGTTCTCCCGGAAGGAGCCGGACTGTTTCAGAAGCTGGTCGACCAGCGTGGTTTTGCCGTGATCGACATGCGCGATGATCGCGACGTTGCGAATTTGCATAGGTGCCTGGGTGCGGGAGGATGATTCAGCGGCACACATAATGGCCCATGCGGCAGGATGCGAGGGTTAAAGCTTGAAGGAGGTGCGCAATGCGTCGTCGTGATCTAATGGGGGCCGGTGCGGCCGGGGTGCTGGTCGCCGCGGCGGAGGGGGTTGGCGCGCGGGCGGCGGCGCCGCGAATCGACACGGTTTTGCGGCCTTACCTCGCCAAATACGGACTGCCGGCGCTGGCCGCCGCGGTGGTCCGGGACGTGGTCGTGGCCGCCGGCGCCGTCGGCACGCGGCGGGCCGGCGCAGACATTCCAGTGACAATCGAGGACAGATTCCACATCGGCTCCGACACCAAGGCGATGACGGCCACGACCGTCGCCATGTTTGTGGAGGCCGGGCGGTTGCGCTGGGACAGCCGCATGGAGGAGGTGTTCCCGGACCAGGCCGCCACCATGGACCCTGGGTTCCGGCGCGTGACCGTGGAGCAATTGCTGTCGCATACCAGCGGCCTGCCGAGTGACAATGATGCCATAGTCAAGCTCTATCTTGATTCCTTCGCGCAGGACGGCAATGTGGACGAGCTCCGCCTCTGGCTGCTGCGGCGGGTCGCGCCGCGCCCGCTGGAGGCTCCCCCTGGCACGCGATTTGCTTATTCGAACCTCGGCTATACCCTGGCCGGCGCCATCGTCGATCGCCTGAGCGGGCGGACCTGGGCGGAGGAGGTCGCCGCCCGCCTGATCGACCCGCTCGGACTGACGACCGCCGGCTTCGGGCCGCAGGCAAGCCTGGGGCGGGTGGACGCGCCGCTCGGGCACCTGCGCCGCCCGGACGGCACGCTGAAGCCGATGCTAACGGGCAACAACAACGATGTTCCGCCGATGCTCGGGCCGGCCGGCGAGGTGCATCTCTCCGTGCTGGACTTCGCGACCTGGGCCGGGTGGAACGCCGGCGAGGGCAAACGCGGGCCGGCGTTGGTGCGGCCGGAGACGCTGCGGAAGCTGCATACCAAGGTGGTCGATATTCCGGCGGGTCCGGATGCCGGGCCGGGCAGACCCTCGCATGGCGGCTACGGGCTTGGCTGGGGCGTTGCCGCCTTGCCGTTCTCGCCGGAGCCGTTCGTCACCCATAGCGGATCGAATGAAATGAACCTCGCCATGGTCTTTCTGCAGCCCGCGCATGACTACGCCATGGTGATGATGACCAACGTGAGCGACGAGTCGGCCAAAACGGCGCTGCTGGCGCTGGCCGAAGAGCTGTACCGGCGCCATCCCCCCGCTGGCTGACACTGTAACCAAGCCGTGTAGCGGGTGTGGCGGCGCCGCGCTGTTAGTCTTCGGCGGCCGTGCAAGCCCCGGAGTTAGCCGCATGCGACTGACACTGCTCGCCGCTTTGTTTCTGATCGCGCTGCCCCCCTCCGCCCATGCCGTGTGCGGCAAGGAAACCAGCCTGGTCAAGGTCACCAACTATGGCCACACGATTATGCTGGACGACGATACCGTCTGGCGGGTGGACGACGGCGACGAGGTGAAGTCGCAAGGCTGGCAGGAGCGCGCCCCGATCGTGGTGTGCGGCGACCGTCTGACCAACAACGAGTATCACGAAACGGTGGGTGCGGTCCGGGACTACGAAGGACCCACCGGACCTGAGAGCAACAAGCTGTTCAAGCCCAGGCGCGCGGACATGGCAGGCGAGGATGCCACACCGTATGGCGGTCTGCCCCCCGCGCCCGGGGTCTCGGCCAAGGAAGCGCCCTACGGCACGCTGGCGCCGTTCAACCGCCAGCCTTGAAGCCCGCGGTTGACGCCAAGCCGATTCGTGCCGGAAAGCCCCAAGGGGCGCGACGCGGAAGTCTGGCGGATGACGGCCACCCGTCGCTTGAAGCAACGAGTGGTCGCCGCCCACATTATTAGACGATCACAAGTGCGGCGATGACCGCGAACAGTGCGGAGGGCACCCAAATCCACCGGGCGGGTCCGCTCTTCTCAGCGGAACTCCCCGCGGAATTGGTGCCGGGTCCATCGATACGCCGTAACCCCGAGTAGATGGTCTCATAAGTCTGATTGGAAAACTTGAACATTTCCATTTTTTCCCTGGTTGTTTCATTTGAAGCCAACTGGCCAGCCGCTTTCGCGCAGGAAGCACGCCATGCTGCCTCGGCGCGGCTGGTGAGCCGCGTGAGGAGGCGTGCGGTGACGCTGTTCTTATATCACAGCACTCTAAAAAGAATGTTGCGGTTGCAGCGACTTGTTGCCAGCATATCAAGGTTCAGCGCAGGCCGGCAACCTGTTTGCGTTGGCACGCGCCCGTTCGGTCCGCGTCCGGGTAAGCGGGGCAAGGCAGCGCTACCAGCGCTACCGGCTTGTTCCACCCAGTCCAGCCATGAGCTTCCGATCCTGATTGTCCCGCATCAGCAAGGAGAAACTGGGAATATTCTCGAATCCCAACCCTTGCGGCATGCCCGTTTCGGGGTCGGCCTTGACCTTGCCATAGCTTTCGCCCGAGATCTTCTCCCACTTCCCGGCGGGCTTCTTGACTTCCAGATTTACGACTGTCGCCTTGAAGACCAATCGTACGATTGCCTCTCGCGGTGATGACGGTTTGGTCAGGCTCGGGCACCCGGCCATGACCTGCCAGCCGTTCGCCAGCGCCCAGGCAGTCAGCTCATCTCTGTTCATGCGATGGTCCTCTCAACCAGGTTGCGTCTCCTATGGCACCCCCTTCGCTGCCGCAATGCGGGACTGCACCGGAGACCCGGTTTGCGTCCCCAGGTGGCGACGGAAGGCAACCTGCGAAGGCGCGGCCAGTTTAGCACTGGTTCGCCGATTCCATACGGAGGGTTGCCGTGCCGGACGATCAAGGCATTGCTCGTGGTCGAGAAGCGGAGCACCCGCGGCACATACCGCCTGGCGGCTGGAAGGACGTGCTGGTCCGGTCCTGGCAGGAATTGTCGGACAACAGCATCTTCCTCATTGCCGGCGGCGTCACCTATGCTGGCCTGGTCGCGTTGTTTCCTGCCCTTGCCGCACTCGTTTCGCTCTACGGCCTGGTGCTGGACCCGGCGCAGGTGGAACAGCAGGTGACGGCGCTCACGGGCGTGGTGCCGGAGCAGACCCAGCAACTCATCAGCGCGCAACTGCATCAGCTTGTCTCGGCGTCGAACGGCGCACTCGGGTTCGGCGCCGTGTTCGGCCTGGCCCTGGCGCTGTGGACTGCGTCGCGCGGCATGAGCGGCACGATCAATGCGCTGAACATAGCCTATGACCAGAAGGAGACGCGCAGCTTCGTCCGGTTGAACCTGCTGGCTTTGACGCTGACGCTTGGCATGATCGTGGGCGGCCTGGTGGTGATCGCGCTGGTCGCCATACTGCCGGCCATCGTCGGGGCGCTCGGCCTGGGCGGCGTCACGGCGTGGCTGTTGCTGATTTTGGAATGGCCGCTCCTGATGCTGTTCATCATGGCGGCGCTCGCGATGCTGTACCGCTACGCACCGGACCGGCACATCGCGAAGTGGCGATGGGTTTCGCCAGGCGCCGTCGTGGCGACGGCGCTGTGGCTGGTCGCATCCATCGCGTTCAGCGCCTACGTCTCGAACTTCAACAGCTATAACAAGACTTACGGTTCGCTCGGTGCCGCGATCGTGCTGCTGACCTGGCTCTACTGGTCTGCGTTCATCGTGCTGCTCGGCGCGGTGATCAACAATCAGGCCGAACGGCAAACGCGGCGCGACAGCACCATCGAGCCGCCGCAGCCGATGGGCCGTCGCGGCGCAACCGCGGCCGACACGCTGGGTCGCGACACCGGCTGAGCATCGGCCAACCTCGACCGGTTCAGCCGGGCCGCCAGATGTCTCGCAGTCCGCGGCCCAGGAACACGGCTACGGGCTGCACACTGTGTCCGGCGAGGCTGATCGCAACCGGCTGCAGGGACTCGATGCTATGGAACGCCGGCGCGAGGCTGGCGGCGACGCGATCCGGCTGGTCCAGCGACAGGATCAGCACGTCACGGCCCTCGAACCGGGCGACCGGCGCGGCAAACCCGAACTGGCGCGTGTCGCGGTTCAGGCACAGCACGGTGGTGTGCGGCCCGAGCGCGTAGGCGATCTTGCCGGCGTCGCGCCAGCTCGGCACCCCCACGATCGTATCGGCGCTCAACAGGCCGTGTGCGGTCAGCTCGTCGCGCAGCGAGGTCCAGTCGATGCCATCGAGGTCCGGGTCGCGCCGCGTCACCGCCGCTATGACGGGGTGCAGCCAGTCGAAGCGCACTTGGGTGCCCACCACCGCGAGCGACACGACAACAAGCGCCGCCGTGCCGGCCAGCGCCCGGCGCACCCACGGGCGATCAAGCCGTCGCGCCACCTCCGCACCGAGCAGCGGAAACAGCATCAGGTATCCGGGCGCGGCCCAATGGAACAGCACACGCTGGCTCGACCATGCGGCGATCAGCGCAAAGGCCAGGATGGGGGGCGCGCCGAGGCAGCACAACAGCCAATCCCGCCACACCGCCGGCCCTCGGCGGAGCGCGGCGACGAAGGCGGCCATCATCGGCAGCCAGATCCAGGGCAGGACGAACAGCGCCTCGCCGCCCAGCACGGCGAACGGGGCCAGCGGCCGGAACCGCAGCCCCGCCGCGCGCTCGCCCTGGAAGGCGAACGACGCCCAGTGATGCGTCGCGTTCCAGACCAGCACCGGGGCGAACACGAGCACCGCAATGCTCGCGGCGAGCCAGGGCTCCGGCCGCCGCAGCCAGATGCGATGCCGGGGGCTGGTCAGTAGGAACACCGCCGCGCCGCCGATCGTCAGCACCGCGGAGTATTTCGAAACCAGCGCCAGCCCGGCGCACAGGCCGGCGCCAAGCCACCAGCCGCGCGGCGCGGGCGAGGATAGCGCGTGCATCAGGCACAGCGCGGCGCCGAGCAGCGCGGCGTCGAGCGGCCCGTCCGGAAGCACCCAGGTCCCGGTGGTGACCCCGAATACCGGCGACAGCGTCAGCAGCAGCGCGGCGCACAGGCCCGCGGTTTCGCTCGCCACCGCCGTTCCCAGCCGGAACATCAGCCAGGTGGACAGCGCGGCGAGCCCGATGAACGGCAGGCGCACGACGATCGGCGCCTCGTTGCCGGCAAGCTGCGCGGCTCCCCAGGACAGCCACCACGAAGCCGGCGGGTGGTCGAAATAGCCGAGGCCCGGGACGCGGCCCGCCGCAACCATGTAGGACTCGTCCACGCCGAGGCCGAGCGCCATCCCGAAGGCGATGCGAACCAGTGTCGCGGCGAGGATCAGCCATCCCACCAGGACGGTGGGGCTTCTGCGGAGGGTGAGATCCATGGATCAGGGGACGTTGCGGCTTAAAAAAAGCGGGTAGGGCGGATAAGCGGAGCGCCATCCGCCGCTGCGGTGCGACTCGCGGCAATGGTGGATGGCGCAACGCTTATCCACCCGACGTTTTTCATACCGCAATTCGGTCATCGGACCGGCCACGACGATATCCGTCCGCACTGCAATTCGGTCATCGGACCGGCCACAACAATGTCCATTCGCAACGCGAGTCGGTCGTCGGAACGGCCACGACGACGTCTGTTCGCGCCGCAAGTCGGTCATCGGAAAGAACCGGGGAACGTCGTTTGCACCCCAAATCGGTCGCTGGAAATGCCACGTCAGCGTCTACCCCAAAGCGGTCATCGTGGAGGAATTGCTAGCATAACCCGACCGGGTCTGTCCCCGGTTGGCTCGCGCTCGTTGGAAGACAGTCCGCGGCCCTCCGCACCCGGCTGCACTTCCCCGGCCGGCATCAGCCCTCGACGATCCGTTGCTCCTGCACCCCCAGCCCCTGCACCGACAGCCGCATCCGCTGGCCGGGGCGCAGGAACACCGGCTCCGGCTTGATACCCATGCCCACGCCCGGCGGCGTGCCGGTGGCAATCACGTCGCCGGCGTGCAGTGTGATGAAGTGGCTGACGTAGCTGACCAGCTTGCGCACCGAGAAGATCATCGTGCGGGTGTTGCCGGTCTGCATCCGCTTGCCATCCACCTCGCACCACAGGTCCAGGGCTTGCGGATCGGGCACCTCGTCCCTGGTCACCATCCAGGGGCCGGTCGGGCCGAACGTGTCGCAGCCCTTGCCCTTGTCCCAGGTGCCGCCACGCTCGATCTGGTACTCCCGCTCGCTCACGTCGTTGCACACGCAATAGCCGGCAACGTGGTCCATTGCATTGTGGTCCGGGACGCTGCGGGCCGTGGTGCCGATTACGACGCCCAGCTCCACCTCCCAATCCAGCTTCTTCGACCCGCGCGGCAACTTCACGTCGTCATATGGCCCGTTGAACGCGCCGAGCGACTTCAGGAACACGATCGGCTCCTTCGGCACCGCTGCCCCGGTCTCCGCCGCGTGGTCGGCGTAGTTCAGGCCGATGCAAACCCAGTTCACCGGCCGCGCAACGCATGGACCGATGCGTGGATCGCCCGCCACCTTCGGCAGCGTTTTCGGATCGATCGCGGCGATCATCGTCAGCGCCGCTGGCGACAGCGCGTAGCCGTCGATGTCGCGGACCACCGAGGCCAGACAGCGGATCGCGCCGTCGGCGTCCAGCAGACCAGGCTTCTCGGCGCCGGGCAGGCCGTAACGCAGCAGCTTCATCCGGTTATCCTCCTTGCAAGGTCAGCCTGCCGTCGATAACGAATGCCGGCCCGGTCACCGTGCCGGCTGGGCAGCTTCGCTTGAACGGGCTGCGACATGCGGCGCCACGTCCATCCCGCGTGCGATCAGCCCGGGGGCCATCCTGGCAAGGCTGCTCTGCAGATCGTTCATCGGCTGAAGCTGCTGTGCCGCCAGCATGGCTGCCGGCGCAACGGGCGGCGAGGGCGCGACGATGCTCGCCGGTCCGTCATTGTCCGGCGTCGGCATCAGCGCCTCCAACAGCGACGGCGCGGCGGCGTCGCGCGGCGTCAGCGTCCCCAGCCGGAACAGCGCGCGCAGCGTCGCGATGATCGAAGTGTGATCGAACGGCGTCACCCCCGCGGGGCGGATCAGGCTGCCCGCCCGCACGTAAGGCGAAACGATCACGGCAGGGACGCGCACGCCGAACCGCCCGAAGTCGAACCCGTTCGCGGCGACGTCTCCGGGCGGCGTGGCGGCGGGCGGTGCGACGTGATCGTAGCAGCCGCCATGCTCGTCGTAGGTAACGATCAGCAGGGACTGGCGCCACAGTGGCGAGGCGCGCAGCGCGTTGTAGACCGCGGCGATCAGCAGCTCGCCGTACGCGACATTGTGCGGCGGATGCTGGTCGTTCGGGATCGTGCCGGCGAGATCGAAATAGCGCGGCTCGATGAAGCTGTAGGCGGGAAGCCGGCCGGACGCCGCGTCGGACAGGAAGTGATCGAAGCGCAGGAAATGCGTCAGCGCCAGCGGAAGCAGCCGTTCCAGCGCCGCCGCTTGCGGCACGTCGTGGAAATAGATGCGCCAGGACTGACCGGCGTCCTGCAGTCGGTCGAACACCGTGTCCCCCGGATAGAGACGCGTGTTGTCGACCAATCCGCCGGACGTGCCGGCATGGGCGAAGAACCGGTTCGGCCAGGTCTGGCATGGCGCGGAGGCAAACCAGCGGTCGGACACGCCGAACGCGGCGGCGAGCCGGCTGATCACCGGCACCTGATAGGGGACGAAATAGTGCATCACCGCCCGAGGGTCGCGCGGCCCCGCTGGCGTCGTCTGCGCCATGTAGTTGGCGACGAAGCCCCCCATGAGCGGCACGTCCCCAATGCCGCCGATCTGCTGCGCGATGTCGGCAAATGATTCGCCCGGGTCCGGGTCCGGAATCGACAGGGCTTTCGCGTCCAGCGTCGGATCGTTCCACACCGCCACGGTTTGTGCCGTCCCGCCGGCGGCCTGCCACACATTGGTTTCATGGCCGGAGAGACCATCCAGGTCTTCGTCGCCCGGCCGCAGCATGCCGAGCATGCAGTCGAACGAGCGGTTCTCCAGCATCAGCACAACGACGTGTTTGATATCCATTGCCGGCCTCCCTAGGTTCGCCGCTCGCCTGCGCGCCCCATTCGGCACGCCCCGTGGGGGGACGCCCCATCGGGGACGCCCGCACGTCGATTGCCGCCGTAGCGCGGAGCGAGGAAGTCTGGCCTTCACCACGCCACGCCCGCCACGCAACAGCCTGTGTGCGCATAACGAAGCCTTTTTCGGCGGCCGGCAGGGTGGCCTGGCCTGCGCGATGTCGCCGGACGGCGTGACAAGCTGCAAACGTTGGGTGGGCCTGCCGCCAAGAGCCGCGTGTCATTTTCACACTCGGGCCGATAAACGCGCTGGCCAGGTCAGAAGGAAGGACCTCGAACAGCACGCCGAACCGGAACGTTGACACCAGTAAGCGAAACGGCTACTTTCTCATATCGACGGACATGAGCCGTCTTCACTGTCAGGAGTTTCCAATGAAAGTCAGTGCTCTTGTTTTCGGTCTGGTGTTTGCGGCGGCGACCGCAGGTGGTGCCTATGCGGCTCCTCCAAATCAGTACACTTACGTAAAAAAAATGGAGGTCCAAAAAAAACCGGTTGGCCAACAGCAACGAATTATGCCTGAATCCAGGGCTCGGTAACCGCGCGCCGCGTTATTTAGAGTGTGGCACCTGCCGCGACGGCGGGAGGGGCGGTAGCCCCGACCAGAGTTGGCACGCGGCAGGCGCTGCGCGCCCGAGCCACGCGGTCTCGGCCGAATAGCGCTTAGGCGTCCGGGTCCAGGTCCTCGGCGAAGCTGACCAGGACCTGGCCTTCTTCCACCGTCTGCCCGACGCGGCAGGACACCGACGCAACGGTGCCGTCAGCGGGGGCCGGCAGGCGGAACACCGTCTTCATGGCCTCGATCACGACCAGGATCTGGCCACGCGCGACGGCCAGCCCGGGCTCGGCCAGCACCTGCGCGACCAGTCCCGGGATCGGCGCGACCAGCCGGCCGCCGGCATCCGCTTCGTCCGCCGCCGGCGCGTTGGGGTCGGGCAGCGTGAAGCGGAAGCTCTCGCCGTTCACGCGGACCGCGAGCGTCGCGCCCAGGCGCGTGACGAAGGCCGTGCGGTGCTCGCCATCCAGCACCACGTCCAGCAGACCGTCCCCGTCACGCCTCCCGGTCCCGCGCAGTCCGGTCTCGCCGATCGTCAGCCGCCAGGCGTCGCCGTCACGCCGCATGCGCACCGGATAGGCCTCCTCGCCCGCGTGAAGATCGAGCGTGCGGTCGAGCACCGCGTTCACCCACCATTGGTCCCGCGCGTGCCACGGCGAGAACGGATCGGCACTCGCGGCAGCTTCGCGTTCGGCGGCGGCGGTCTCGTCCGCCAGCACGCCGAGTGCCGCGACAGCCAACACCGTCGGCGACGGCGGGGCCTGCGGCGCCAGCAGCGTAGCGGCGTTGCGCGCGATGAAGCCCGTGTCGATGCCGCCTGAGCCGAACCCGGGATGCGCGACGATCCGCCCCAACAGGTCGATGTTGCTGGCCACGCCGACGATCTCGCAATCCTCCAGCGCGCGGCGGAGCTTTGCGACCGCTTCGTCGCGCGTGGCGCCATGGCAGATCAGCTTGGCGAGCATCGCGTCGTAGTGCACCGACACGGTGTCGCCGGCTGCATACCCGGCGTCGATCCGCACGCCGTCGCCCGCCGGAGGCAGGCGGAACACCGCGAGCCGCCCGGTGGACGGGGCGAAGTCGCGTGCCGGGTCCTCGGCGTAGAGCCGGGCCTCGATGGCGTGGCCGTTCAGCCGGATCGCGTCCTGCGGGACGGGCAGGGGCTCCCCGGCGGCGATGCGCAACTGCCACTCGACCAGGTCGAAACCGGTGACAAGTTCCGTAACCGGGTGCTCGACCTGCAGGCGGGTGTTCATTTCCAGGAAGTAGAAGCTGTCCGCAGGACTGGCCCCCGCGGTTTCATCGGCGACGAACTCGACCGTTCCCGCGCCGACATAGCCGACCGACTTCGCCGCCGCCACCGCCGCTTCACCCATCGCTTCCCGCCGGCGGGGGGCGAGGCAAGGCGCGGGCGCCTCCTCCACCACCTTCTGGTGCCTGCGCTGCGCTGAGCAGTCGCGTTCGAACAGATGCACGGTGTTGCCGTGTGTGTCGGCGAACACCTGCACCTCGATATGGCGCGGCCGGTCGAGGTAGCGTTCGATCAGCACGCGATCCTCGCCGAACGCCGACGCGGCTTCCTGGCGCGCGGCTGACAGCGCCGTGGCGAAATCCGCGGCGGCGGACACCACCCGCATGCCGCGCCCGCCGCCGCCGGCAACCGCCTTGATCACGACCGGAAAGCCGATGCGCTCGGCCTGGCCGGCGAGGAAATCCGCGTCCTGGTTCTCGCCGTGATAGCCGGGCAGCAGCGGCACGCCGGACCGCTCCATCAGCGCCTTCGCGGCGGCCTTGGAGCCCATGGCGCGCATCGCTTCCGGCGGCGGGCCCACGAAGATCAGCCCGGCGGCGGCGCAGGCTTCGGCGAAGGCGGGGTTTTCCGACAGGAAGCCGTAGCCGGGATGCACGGCGTCGGCGCCGGCGCGGCGTGCGGCGCCGATGATGCGGCCGATGTTCAGGTAACTTTCGCGGGCTGGCGCCGGACCGATCGGCAGCGCGCGGTCGGCCGCCTTCACGTGCAGCGCGGTCGCATCGGCCTCGGAGTAGACGGCGACGGACGCCACCCCCATGCGACGCGCGGTGCGCGCGATCCGGCAGGCGATCTCGCCGCGATTGGCGATCAGCAGGGTGCGGATCATGCGGCTCACATCCGAAACACGCCGAAGCGCGTCGGCGGGATCGGCGCGTTCAGCGCGGCCGACAGCGCCAGCGCGACCACGCGCCGCGTATCGGCCGGGTCGATGATGCCGTCGTCCCACAGCCGCGCCGTGGCGTAATAGGGGTGGCCCTGGGTGTCATACTGCGCGCGGATCGGCGCTTTGAACGCGGCTTCTTCGGCCGGGTCCCAGTCCCGGCCGCGCGCCGCCAGCCCGTCGCGCCGCACCTGTGCCAGCACGCCCGCCGCCTGGTCGCCGCCCATCACCGAGATGCGCGCATTCGGCCACATGAACAGAAAGCGCGGGTCGTAGGCACGCCCGCACATGCCGTAATTCCCCGCCCCGTAACTGCCGCCGATGATGACCGTCAGTTTCGGTACCGACGTGGTGGACACCGCGGTGACCAGCTTGGCGCCGTCCTTGGCGATGCCGCCCGCCTCGTATTTCCGTCCCACCATGAAGCCGGTGATGTTCTGCAGAAACAACAGGGGGATGCCCCGCTGGCTGCACAGCTCCACGAAGTGCGCGCCCTTCAGCGCCGATTCCGAGAACAGGATGCCGTTGTTGGCAACGATCCCAACCGGATAGCCGTGCAGGTGCGCGAAGCCGCAGACCAGGGTGACGCCATACAGGCGCTTGAACTCGTCGAACTCGCTGCCGTCCACCAGCCGCGCGATGACCTCGCGGACGTCGTACGGCGCGCGCAGATCGACGGGCACGATTCCGTGGAGTTCCGCCGGATCGTAGCGCGGCGGTTCCGGGCGGCGCAGCGCCACCGGCGGCTGCTTGGTCTGGTTCAGCCCGGCGACGATCCGCCGGCACAGCGCGAGCGCGTGCCGGTCGTCATGCGCATAGTGGTCCACCACCCCGGAGGTCCGCGCATGCACGTCCGCGCCGCCCAGATCCTCGGCGGTGACAACTTCGCCGGTCGCCGCTTGCACCAAAGGCGGCCCAGCCAGGAAGATTGTGCCCTGACGGCGCACGATGATGGATTCGTCGCACATTGCCGGCACGTAGGCGCCCCCGGCGGTGCAGGAGCCCATCACGACCGCGATCTGCGGAATGCGCTCGGCCGATAGCGTCGCCTGGTTGAAGAAGATGCGGCCGAAATGATCGCGGTCCGGAAAAATCTCGTCCTGCATCGGCAGGAACGCGCCGCCCGAATCGACCAGGTAGATGCATGGCAGCCGGTTCGCCCGCGCAATCTCCTGCGCCCGCAGATGCTTCTTCACGGTAACCGGGAAATATGTCCCGCCTTTCACCGTCGCGTCGTTGGCCACGATGACGCATTCGCGCCCAGCGATGCGGCCAACCCCCGTGATAATGCCTCCCGCCGCGACATCGCCGCCATACAGCCCGAACGCCGCCAACTGGGACAATTCGAGGAACGGCGAGCCCGGATCAATCAGGGCGGCCACGCGCTCGCGCGGCAGCAGCTTGTTGCGGCCGATATGGCGGGTGCGGGCGGTCTCGCCGCCGCCCTGCTGCGCCTCGGCAACGCGCGCGCGCAGATCGGCGACCAGCGCGCCCATCGCGGCGGCGTTGGCGGCGAAGGCTTCCGAATGCGGATCTATGTCGGATCGCAGAACGGTCATGCGCGACGGACCGGTCGCGTCACGCCGATTCGCGGAACAGTTCGCGGCCGATCAGCATGCGGCGGATTTCGCTGGTGCCGGCGCCGATCTCGTACAGCTTCGCGTCCCGCAGCAGCCGGCCGGTGGGATAGTCGTTGATGTAGCCGTTGCCGCCCAGGCACTGGATCGCCTCCAGCGCCATCCAGGTGGCCTTCTCGGACGCATACAGGATCGCGCCGGCGGCATCCTTGCGGGTGGTCTCGCCGCGGTCGCAAGCCTTTGCTACCGTGTATACGTAGGCCTTCGCCGCATTCATCGTCGTGTAAAGATCGGCGAGCTTGCCCTGCATGAGCTGGAATTCGCCGATCGGCTGGCCGAACTGCTTGCGCTCGTGCAGGTACGGCACGACTACGTCCATGCAGGCCTGCATGATGCCAAGCGGCCCCGCCGCCAGCACCGCCCGCTCGTAGTCCAGCCCGCTCATCAACACCCGCGCGCCGCCGCCCACCTGGCCGAGCACGTTGTCGTCCGGCACTTCGCAGTCCTGGAACACCAGCTCGCAGGTGTTCGATCCGCGCATGCCCAGCTTGTCCAGCTTCTGCGCGGTGGAAAACCCCTTGAACCCCCGTTCGATCAGGAACGCGCTGATGCCGCGCGCCCCGGCGGCGGGATCGGTCTTGGCGTAAACCACCAGTACGTCGGCATCCGGACCGTTGGTGATCCACATCTTTGTCCCGTTCAGCACATAGCAGTCGCCGCGCTTGTCCGCCCGGGTGCGCATGCCAACCACGTCGGAGCCGGCGCCGGGCTCGCTCATTGCCAGGGCGCCAACATTGTCGCCGCTGATCAGTTTCGGCAGATACCGGCGCTTCTGCTCCGTGCTGCCATTGCGGCAGATCTGGTTGACGCACAGGTTCGAATGCGCCCCGTAGGACAGCCCGACCGACGCCGAGGCGCGGGAAATCTCCTCCATCGCAACAACGTGATCCAGATAACCCATGCCGGCGCCGCCGTACTCCTCCTCCGCGGTGATCCCGAGCAGCCCCATGTCGCCGAATTTACGCCAGAGATCGGCCGGGAACGCGTTGTCCCGGTCGATCGCGGCGGCGCGCGGCGCGATCTCGTCCGCGGCGAACGCCTCGACCTGGCCGCGCAGCATGTCGGCGGTCTCGCCCAGGTCGAAGTTCAGGGACGGCAGACGGTTCGGCAGCGCGGCCATCGACGATCCTTCGATATCGAACGATATTTCAACGAGAATGCATCATCGGCCGACCTCCGCCAAGTGAGGTGTCAAGAAAAGGACCGTTGCCGCGGGCGAGGTTGCGCCACAGTATCCGCCGCAAGCCAATAATCAGGGAAACCGTCCATGACCGAAGCATTGAGTTACGTGCATGGCGCAACCAGCGTCCCGCTGCTTGGCGAGACGGTGGGCGTCAACTTCGACCGCACGGTTGCGCGCTGGGGGAACCGCCCGGGGCTGATCGTGGGCCATCAGGGCGTCCGCTGGACCTACGCCGAGTTGGCCGAAAAGGTGGACGCCTTCGCCGCCGGGCTGCTGGCGCTGGGGTTGGAGCCGGGGGACCGCATCGGGATCTGGTCGCCCAACAGCTCCGAATGGGTGATCGTGCAGTTCGCCGCCGCCAAGGCAGGGCTGATCCTGGTGAACATCAACCCCGCCTATCGGCTGGCGGAGCTGGAATACGCGCTCAACAAGGTCCGCTGCCGGGCGCTGATCACCGCGACCAGCTTCCGGACCAGCGACTACCCGGCGATGCTCAACGCGTTGATGCCGGAATTGCGCACGTCCCTGCCGGGGCGGCTGTCGGCGGTGCGGATGCCGGCTCTGGAGATGGTGATCCAGATCGGTGACAGTCCGGCTCCCGGCGCGATCCCGTTCAAAGCGGTGTTCGATATGGGGGCGGCGTCCCACCGGATACGACTCCTGGAACTCGGGCCGCACCTGCAGTTCGACGACCCGGTGAATATCCAGTTCACCTCCGGCACGACCGGCGCGCCGAAAGGGGCGACGCTGACGCATCACAATATTCTGAACAACGGCTTCTTCGTCGGCGAGCGGATGCGGCTGACGCCGGAGGACAAGCTGTGCATCCCGGTACCGCTCTACCACTGCTTCGGCATGGTGCTGGGCAATCTCGCCTGCACCACGCATGGCACGGCGATCGTCTATCCCGCCGAGGGATTCGATCCGCTGGCGACGCTGCAGGCCGTAGCGGAGGAGCGCTGCACCGGCTTGCACGGGGTGCCGACGATGTTCATCGCGCAGATGGAGCATCCGGAATTCCACAGCTTCGATCTGTCGTCGTTGCGCACCGGCATCATGGCCGGCTCGCCCTGTCCGATCGAGGTGATGCGCCGCGCGGTATCGCAGATGCACCTGGCGGAGATCACCATCGCCTACGGAATGAGCGAGACCAGCCCGGTCAGCTTCCAGACCTCGTTCGACGATTCGCTGGCGCGGCGCGTGTCGACGGTGGGCCATATCCATCCGCACCTGGAGGTGAAGATCGTCGATCCCGAGGGCCGCGTTGTGCCGCGCGGCATGCCGGGCGAACTGTGCACCCGCGGCTATTCCGTGATGCTGGGCTACTGGAACGACGAAGAGCGCACCGGGCAGGTGATCGACAAGGCGCGCTGGATGCACACCGGCGACCTGGCGGTCATCGACGCCGAGGGCTACTGCAATATCGTCGGCCGTATCAAGGACATGGTGATCCGCGGCGGCGAGAACATCTATCCGCGCGAGATCGAGGAGTTCCTGTACCGCCATCCGAAGATCCAGGACGTCCAGGTGTTCGGCGTGCCCGACCCGAAATTCGGCGAGGAGCTGTGCGCCTGGATCAAGCCGCGCGCGGGCGAAACGCTGTCTGCGGAAGAGGTGCAGGCGTTCTGCCGCGACCAGATCGCAAACTACAAAGTCCCGCGCATCATCCGCTTCGTGGACGAGTTCCCGATGACGGTGACGGGCAAAATGCAAAAATTCATCATGCGCGAGCGCATGGCGCGCGAGCTTGGCCTGAAGGAGGCGGCCACGGCCTGACCGCGCGCCCGGCGGCCCTGCTGGGACGGTTAAACGGTGGGGTGGACCAGCGAAGCGCCGTCCACCACCGGGGTGGTTGGTCCGCCAACTTTCGCGGGGGGCGGGAGGAACAAGACGGTGGACGGCGCTTCGCTGGTCCACACTACATCCGTCGTCACCGTCGTTCGCAGCCGTTAAAAACGTTTCAACAGCGCGGCCGTGACCGTCACACCACGTCGTCCGGCCGCAGCCGGCACAGTCCGGCATCGGAATGGCTCTCGATCTGCACCGTCGCGTGGCCGATGCCGAACCGCTCCGCAAGGTCCGCCGAGAGGTTGGGCAGCGCCGGGGCGGCCTGGTCGAGGCACACCAGATGCGCGGTCATCGCGGTCTCGGTGGTGCTCAGGCCCCAGATATGCAGGTCATGCACCTCCGCGACACCGGGCAGCGCGGCCAGGTAAGCCTGCACGGCCTCGTGCGACACGCCGCCGGGCACGGCGTCCATCGCCAGATTGGCCGATTCGCGCAACAGCCCCCAGGTGGCCACGGTGATAACCACGGCAATCCCGAGACTGGCCAGCGGGTCGAGCCACTGCCACCCGGTCAGGCGGATCAGCAGCGCCGCGACCACCACCCCGAACGAGATCCCCGCATCCGCCGCCATGTGCTGAAACTGGCTGCGGATGTTCAGGTCCTTCTCCCGGCCGCGCATGAACATCAGCGCCGTGGCGCCGTTCACAACGATACCGATGGCGGCGACCAGCATGACCAGGCCCTCCGCCACCGGCTGCGGCCAGATCAGCCGCTGGATCGCCTCTACCCCGATCGCCCCGACGCTGATCAGCAGCACGACAGCGTTGGCCAGGGAGGCGAGGATCGAACTGCGGCCCCAGCCGTAGGTCCGCCGTTGCGTGGGCGGCAGCCGGCCGAGCCGGGACGCGCCCCAGCCCAGCAGCAGCCCCAGCACATCGCCGAGATTGTGGGCGGCGTCCGCCAGCAGCGCCATCGATCCGGCGGCGAACCCCGCCGCCACCTCGGCCACGATGAAGCCGGCGTTCAGCGCAAAGCCGACCGCGAACGCGCGGTCATGGGTCGCGGGTCCATGCGCATGGGAATGGTCGTGTGCGTGATCGTGGTGCTCGTGCGCCATGGCAGCGCAGGCTACGTCAACCGAGGCTCGCCGCGCCACACCTCGTCGTTGCCGCGCCCTTGTCCGCGTCCGGTCGCCCTCGTTGCCGTGGCTGGGCCACGTGTTCCCGGCCGTTGCCCCGCGTGGCGGCTTAACGTTTCGGTGCTAGGCTTGGTGCTTGATGAAGCCCCGAATGCGGCGCACCCGATGAACGATTCGTGTTGCAGCGCAAGAGGAGGTTGCGGAATCGATCAGCTTTTGCCAGGAACCGGACATGACCGCGCTGCAAGCCATCCTCATCGCCATCGTCCAGGGCGCCACCGAGCTGTTCCCCGTCTCCAGCCTGGGCCATGCCGTCGTGCTGCCCGCGCTGGTCGGTTCGAGCCTCGATCAGCGGTCGCCCGCTTTCCTGCCGTTCCTGGTGATGCTGCATCTCGGCACCGCCACGGCGCTGCTGGGGTATTTCTGGCGTGATTGGTGGGCGCTGGCGACGGGCCTGCTGGGCATCGGCTCCAAACACCAGGTCGGGGAAAGCCGCCGGGTGTTCCTGCTGATCGTCGTCGCCACCATCCCGGCAGTGATCCTCGGCTTCCTGCTGGAGAAGTTCGTCCGCGGCCTGTTCGGCTCTCCGGTGGTCGCTGCGTCCTTCCTGGTGGTCAACGGGCTGTTGCTGCTGTTCGGTGAGCGGCTGCGCAAGCAAGGCCATCGGCCGCTGTCCAGCCTGACCATTCTGGACGCCGTTACGATCGGTTTCTGGCAATGCACCGCGCTGATCCCGGGCATCTCCCGGTCGGGAGCCACCATCGTCGGCGGCCTGCTGCGCGGCATCGACCATGAAGGGGCAGCGCATTTCTCCTTTCTGATCGCAACGCCGATCATTCTGGGCGCCACGGTGCTGGAGGTGCCCAAGCTGCTGCACGACAACATCCCGGCCGGTACATTCGGGCTGGCTGCGATTGCCGCGGTGGTCGCCGGCGTGACCGCTTTGGCCAGCACCGCGTTCCTGATGCACTATTTCCGCCGGCACGACTCCTGGGCGCTGAATCCGTTCGCGTATTACTGCTTCGTGCTCGGCCTGGGCAGCCTGGGGCTGTTGCTGTTCGTGTAGAAGCGGCCTTGGCGGAGCGGGTGGCGTGCGGGCCCCCGCTCATAATGGAACGGCTGACGGAACGGCCCGTGGGCGAAGCGCGCTGCAACGGCCGGCGCGGCGCCCGGCCTATAGAGACCGTGACGGACCTCACGCAAGTTTAACTGGATCACCGGCGCACCGCCGGGCCGAGCCGGATATGGTTCTCCCATGCCCCATTGTGGGCGGGAGGAAATACAATGGCCGTTGCACACGGCGGGCTTGAGGGCCTGCCGGTGATAGAGGCTGAACCTGCCACGACGGCAGGCGATGCCGCGGTAGCACCTCCATGGCTGCTCCTGGTGGGCGGGCTGCTGGTTGCAGCGTTGTTATTGGCCGGATCGGGCTTCGTGTTCGGGGCCGGCGCCGACCTTTACCACCTGCCCTATGTGCTGGGGCTGCATCGGCTGCCCCAGTTTGCGGATGATCCGTTCTACCAGGGTCTTCGGCGCCTGCCGTCCTGGGTCTGGCCCGTCGAACGGCTGTTCGCGAACGAACACACCGTGCACGGGCTATTCTTCCTGTCCTACGGCGTTGCGCTGACCGGCCTCGCCTGGGGGCTGATGCGCATCGTCGTACGCCTGAGACCGACCGACGTGCCGGGCGTTATGTTGGCAGCAGTGCTGGTCGGCGGCACCGCGCTTGGAGCCGGCGACGCGCTGCCGACAGGGGCCGCCCTTGTCGGGGGCTTCACCGCCGGGCTGGTGGCGGCGGCACTGGGCATCATTGCCATCGCGCTTGCGCTCGATGGCGCGCTGCTGCCAGCGGTGGCGCTGCTTGGCCTGATCGTCGATGCGAAGGCGGGCGCGGCGCTTTGTGTTCTGGCCGCGCTGCTTGGCGCCACGCCGGCGCTGGCCCGCGAAGCGTTGGCGGTGCGCCGCGCCTGGGTCTGTGGCGGGGCGCTGGCGCTGGTGCTGGGAGCGCCCGGGATCGTCTCGTTCGTATCCGGCATCGGCCGGAGCTTCCCCGGCAACTACCAGGCCTTCCTGGAGCAGCTTCGGCCGGGGGCATGGCTGGTCTGGACGGCGCCGCTCGGCCGGCTCGTGCTGTTCGCCGCCGCGCTGGTGATGGGATTGTCCGCTTTCGCCGTGATCGGGCCGGCGGCGCGGGCGGCGCGCGGCGCTTTCCTGGGGCTGCTGGCGGTGTTCGCGCTGGGCTGCCTGGCGCCGCTGGCCACCAGCGCGCCGTGGCTGCTGAACCTGAAGCCGATGGCGGCGGACCGGCTCCTCGTCATGCTTGCGATTGCCGCGACGGTCGCTGTCGTGGTGAGCGACCTGCGCGGCGGACTTGGCGCCGGGCGAGCCGTTCTGACGGTGGCGACCGCCGGTGGTCTGGTTGCCAGCCCCGCCGGTCTGCCGGTTGCGGCCCTCGCCATGCTGGCCCGCGCCGCGCTCGCGCATGGCGAACTGCTGGCGGTGACGCGGCGGATGACGATGTGGCGCAATACCCCGTTCTGCCGCGGCACGCTCGTTGTGGTGCTGCTGCTCGCGGCCATCGGCGCTACGACGCGCGGCGTTGGCAATGGCGCTCCGGCTGCCGATCCGGATGCCGCGGCGCTGATGGAATGGGCGCGCACCCAAACCGCGCCCGCCAGCGTCTTTCTGGTAGCCGGCGAGCCGTTCAAGGGCTTTCAGTTGATCAGCCGGCGCCGGGTCTGGCTGGCGGACCCCGGCGGCGCTTCGATGCTGTGGAACCCGGAATCATTCCCTCTCTGGCACGAGCGGAGCGAGCGTCTCGCCGCGGCGCCGTCCAACGCCGACAGGCTGGCGCTCGCCTGCCAGTCCCGCGTGGACTACCTGGCCGACTGGGCAGAACCCGGCTTCGACCCTGCCTCGCCCGGGATTGCACCGTATGTCGCGTTCCGTGCGGGTCGCGCGTTTGTCGTGGACGCCAGGCGATATTGCGGCGTGGGATAGCTCAGGACGACGCTTCCAGCGCCTCGGCCGCCTCGAACCAGACGAGTTCCGCCGCCGCGGACTCCCTCGCAATGGCGGCGAGCCTTGCGTTCGCGGTGGTGATTTCGATCGCGCGGCCAGTCTCATATAGCGCCGGGTCGGCGAGCCGGCTCTCGATCGCCGTGCGTTCGGCCGCGAGGCGGGCAAGCGTTGCCTCCGCCTCCTTCGCCTGCCGCCGGAGCGGGGCCAGCGCGGCGCGTGCCTCGGCCCGCTCGCGGCGGTCGTCGCGGCGCGTTGAGGCATCGGCCTTGGCGGCGGGCCTCGCACGCTCCGCCAGCAGAGCACGGTAGTCGTCCAGGTCGCCGTCGAACGGCCGCACCGAGCCGTCCCCGACCAGCCACAGCCGGTCGGCGATCAGCTCCACCAGATGCGGGTCATGGGTGATCAGCAGCACCGCACCCTGGAAGTCGGCCAGCGCCTTCACCAGGGCTTCGCGCGCGTCGATGTCCAGGTGGTTGGTGGGCTCGTCCAGGATCAGCAATTGCGGCGCGTCCCGCGTCGCCAGCGCCAGCAGCAGCCGCGCCTTCTCCCCGCCGGACAGATTCGCGACCGGGGTTTCAGCGCGCGCGGCGTCCAGGCCGAACCGGGCGAGCTGGCTGCGCACCTGCGGCGGCGTGGCGCGGGGCAGGGCGCGGGTCATGTGGTCGATCGGCGTCTCGGCGGCGACCAACTCCTCCGCCTGGTGCTGGGCGAAATAGCCGACGCGCAGCTTCGGCCCGCGCCGGACCTCGCCGGCCAGGGGCGCCAGCCGTCCCGCCAGCAGCTTGGCCATCGTGGACTTGCCGTTGCCGTTGGCGCCCAGCAGCGCGATCCGGTCATCCATATCGACCGTCAGCGAGAGGCCGCGCAGCACCGGCCGTCCGTCGTAGCCGACATCGACGCGATCCAGCGCCAGGATCGGCGGCGCGATGCGGGCGGGTTCCGGGAAGGCGAAGCGGGTCGGCGTGTCTTCGATGACCGCCTCGATCTGCGGCAGGCGCTCCAGCGCTTTCACCCGCGCCTGCGCCTGGCGGGCCTTGGTCGCCTTGGCGCGGAACCGGTCGATGAAGGACTGGATGTGGGCGCGCTCGGCGGCGATCTTCTCCACCGCGCGGGTCTGCTGCAGCGCGCGTTCGGTGCGGATGCGAACGAAGGCTTCGAAGCCGCCGGGGGTGAGGGATATCTTGCCCCGGTCGAGATGCGCGATCGCCTCCACCGAGCGGTCGAGCAGGCCGCGGTCGTGGGAGACCACCAGCGCCGCGCCGGGGAAGCGCGCGAGCCACGCCTCCAGCCACAACGTCGCCTCGAGGTCGAGATGGTTGGTCGGTTCGTCGAGCAGCAGCAGCTCGGGGTTGGCGAACAGCGCGGTGGCCAGCGCCACGCGCATGCGCCAGCCGCCGGAGAACTCCGACACCGCGCGGCGCTGCGCCGCTTCGTCGAAGCCCAGGCCGGCCAGGATGACAGCGGCGCGGGCAGGGGCGGCGTCGGCGCCGATCGCGACCAGCCGGTCGTGGACCTCCGCGAGCCGGTGGGGATCGGCGGTCTCCGCCTCGGCCAGCAGTGCCAGGCGCTCGGTATCGCCTTGCAGCACGGTCTCCAGCAGGGAGGCGTCGCCAGACGGGGCTTCCTGCTTCACGGTGGCCATACGGGCGCCGCGCGCCAGCCGGATTTCGCCGCCGTCCATCGCCATTTCCCCGGCGATGGCGCGCAGCAGGGTGGACTTGCCGGCGCCGTTGCGGCCGACCAGGCCGATGCGCCGGCCGGGTTCGACCATCAGGTCGGCGTTGTCGAGCAGCGAGCGGCCGCCCAGGCGGATCGTGGCACCGGATATGACGAGAAGCGACATGGGGGTCAGTTATCAGGCTGGCGGGCCGGTCGCCACTGTTCGCAGTGGCGGCAGGTCCGGGCGGGCCGGAATTGCCATGCTGGCCACTCTCGCCAGGAAGTGACGGCCCCCTGATCGGCGCAGGTGCTGGGAATCCACCCTGGTAACGGGATAGTGGGTTTCAATTTGCTTCCAGGCTCCGCTAGTTCGCAACGATGGAGGCTGCTTGATCGCCAACCCATCGGATCGTCCGCAAGAAAGAGTTCCATGGCCAACTGGGATCGCCATGCAACCAACAGCCTTGCGGTCGCTTTTGCGCGTATCAGGATGATACCTAAAATGGAATTAACTGAACAGATATAAGCCTTATCACAACAGTCCCGCAACGCTTTCCTGCATACAACGCTCTTGTTTCATACAGGGGTTTGATTTGGCATCTATGGGCGAAGCTTCTAAAAGCCGGATCGATAGCTGCAGGCGTGGATTCCGATGGATCAGATCTACGAAGCGCTAACTGATATCCTGGTGGACAATTTCGATGACGACGAAATCGTCGCCACACCGGAGTTGACGGCTGGCGATGTCAGCGGCTGGGACAGTCTCGCCCATGTGAGACTTATGTTGCAGGTCGAACGTGAATTCGGAATCAAGTTCACAGCGACCGAGATATCATCCTTCAAGTGCGTCGGGGATCTTGCCCGGTCGATCGCGGCCAAGACCGGCCGCAACTGACAACGCGATCGGAGCCATGCCCAGGCATCTCTACGCAGATCTCGCCTGGCTGCCGCCAGCGCCAGCCGACTTCCGTAGCCGCATCCGCGCGCTGTCGGAACACGGTACTGGCGCGGCCATCGCGCAGCTTGCCACCCACGCGCTGGGCGACAACCAGCTCGCCAGGCTCGCGGGCACGATCCGTTCGCTTGCGGGCAGCAATGCGGATCTCGCGCCACTTACGCCATTCAGGCTCGGCGTCATCGGCACCGGCACGCTCGATCTGTTGATCCCGGCCTTGATCGGCAGTGCGGCACGGCACGGTATCCTGCTTGAATGCGTCCAGGCCGAATACGGCCAGTTGGCGCAGGAAGCGCTTGAGCCCGGGTCGAAGATCAACCGCGCCGGATGCGACGCGGTGCTGATCGCGCTGGACCATCGCAGCCTGCCGATTCCGGCCGGCCTCGCCGATCGGGCAGCCAGCGCCGAGGCGAGCATCGCTTTCCTCGACATGCTGCGCGAGGGCTTTTGCCGCAACAGCGGCGCCGCGTGCATCATCCAGACCGTCGCCCCGCCGCCGGAGGCGCTGTTCGGCAGCCTGGACCGGCGCGTCGCCAGCACGATGCGCGGGGTTCTCGACGCTGTGAACCGTCAGCTCGTCGAACGGCTGGAGGGCACGCCCGATGTCATTCTCGACGTCGCGGCGCTCGCCGAAACGGTCGGATCGGCGGAATGGTATTCTCCCGAGCAGTGGAATCTCGCCAAGCTGCCGTTCTCCGCGACGTATGCGCGGCTTTACGCCGATCACGTCGGGCGGCTGCTTGGCGCGATGCGCGGCTTGGCGCGACGCTGCCTGATCCTGGACCTCGACAACACGGTGTGGGGCGGGGTGATCGGCGACGATGGGATGGACGGCATCCGGATCGCGCAGGGCGACCCCACCGGCGAGGCATTCCTGGAGCTGCAACGTACGGCGCTGCTGCTGCGCGAGCGTGGCGTCGTGCTCGCCGTTTCATCCAAGAACGACGATGCAACCGCCCGCGCGGTGTTCCGCGAGCATGCCGAAATGTTGCTGCGGGAGCACCACATCGCCGTCTTCCAGGCCAACTGGAACGACAAGGCGACCAACATCAAGGCGATCGCCGAGGAACTGTCGCTCGGCTTGGCGTCGATGGTGTTCGTGGACGACAATCCGGTGGAGCGGGGCCTGATCCGCGAATTGCTGCCGCAGGTGGCGGTGCCGGAGCTGCCGGACGATCCCGCGCTGTATGCCCGCACCCTGCTCGCCGCGGGCTATTTCGAAGCAACCGCGTTCTCCGGCGAAGACCGCAAGCGCGCGGATTTCTACCAGGACAACGCCAAACGGCTGGCGCTGCAGCAGCAGGTGGGCGGGGTGGACGCCTATCTCGCCTCGCTCGACATGGCGATCCATTTCGCGCCGTTCGATCCGACCGGGCGCGAACGCATCACGCAGCTCATCAACAAGTCGAACCAGTTCAACCTGACCACGCGCCGCTACACCGAGGCGGAGGTCGCGGCAGCCGAGGCGGATGCCGGCGTGTTCACACTTCAGGTGCGGCTCGCGGACAGGTTCGGCGATAATGGGATGATCTCGGCGGTCATTGCGCGCCCGGCGGCGCCTTCCGTGTGGGAGATCGACACCTGGCTGATGAGCTGCCGGGTGCTCGGCCGCAAGGTCGAACAGATGGTGCTGCGCGAGCTGGCGTTGCAGGCGCGGGCACGGGGCATCCGGCAGCTCATCGGCGTGTACCGGCCGACCGACCGCAACGGGATGGTGAAGGACCACTATGCCAGGCTCGGCTTCAGGCCGGCCGGAGAAGCGGCAGACGGCAGCGCGCGCTGGTCGCTGGATACGGCAACCGACGTCGAGGCAGTTCCGATGATTGTGCGGCGGACGGGCTTGCACGCCGCCGAGGCCGCGGCGGCGGCGGCGGAATGACCCAACAGCGTTCGCTTCCCCGCCGGGACTGGATCGTGCTGCCGTTGATCGCGGCCGTCACGGCTCTGTTCGTGCTGTTTTCCGCCGAAGCTGCCTCGCGCGTCGGCTGGCCGGAGGACAAGTTCGACCGCTGCATAACCGGCGCCGAGGCGGACAGGCCGAAGCCGAATTGCAGCGGCCGCAGCAAGGCGGCGGAAGGTCCCTGGGTCGAGGACCATTACAACGAATGCGGCAATCGTGCGACCGGTTCCTGTCTGGCGGCGCCTGCCGGCGGCGCGGCGCGCATCGCGGTCCTCGGCTCTTCGACCAGTTGGGGCTATCTGGTGCCGTTCGATCGCGTCTGGTCGGTGCAGGCGGCGCGCGCGATCACGGCAGCATGCGGACGCCCGATCGATGTGCAGGGCCTCGTTGATTTGCCCAGCGTCGGCAGCTTTGGCGACCTGAACGACCATGCCCTACGGCTGCCGGAGGCGATGGCGCTGCATCCTCAGCTTGTTGCCCTGGTGATCGCGCCGCTCGATCTGCTCGACATGCCCGAGGGCGGCTTCAATCCAATGCGGGCCAGGCCGTCATCGGAGCCGGCGCCGAAGGTGGACCTGATCGAGTATTCGAAGTCGTTGATGTCCGGCAGCCGAGCGGTGACGGTCGCACAGCACTACGTCTACCGCAATCCACAGACCTATGTGTCGACGTATTTGCGTTACGGTGATCGCGCGGGATTCATGCGCCCGCCGCTGTCGCAGCAATGGCAGGAACGGCTCGCTTATCTCGATGCGGCAATCGGGTATATGGCGGCGCGGCTTATGCCGACCGGCACGAGGCTGCTGTTGGTCTTCGCCCCGCAACAGGCGCAGGCCATCATCATCGCGGACGGAATGAAAATACCGGGGGTGGACGCCGAGACGCTCAATCGTGCAATCGCTGTCATCGCCGCGCGTCATGGCGCGATCTTCGCCGATGGAGCGCTGGCCTTCCGGGGCGTGAAAGACGCGACCAGCTATTTCTATCCTGCCGACGGGCATCTCAACGCGGCGGGCCACGCCCTGCTCGGGCGTGTGGCGGCGGATGCGGTGCTCGCTGCGCGACCGGCCGGACTTTGCCAGCTTCAGGCCCGATGAACGCGCCCTCGTTTCAGTTCCTCGGCTTCGCCATCGCTGGCGCCTTGCTGTTCAACCTGTCCGGCGCGCTGCTGTGGCGACGCCTGCTGCTGCTGTCGCTGAACCTGGTGTTTTTTGCCCTGTTCGCGTCCAGCGTTGTTGCCGTGCTGCCTTATGCCGGCTTTTTGCTCACGGGCTATGTCGCGATCCTGGTGCTGCACCGGCGACCCTCGCAGGCGATGTTTCTGCTATTTCTGGCGCTCGTCTTGTTCGCGTTCTTCTGGCTGAAGCGCTACAGCTTCATGCCGCCGGCGCTCAGTCTGCCGTTCGTGTACACCACGATCGGCCTGTCCTACGTGTTCTTCCGCGTCCTTCACCTCGTGATCGACGTCGGGCAAGGTGGGTTGACGGAGCGCATATCGCCGCTGTCCTATATCAACTACACCTTGCATTTCCCGGCATTGATCTCCGGGCCGATCCAGCTCTATCCCGAGTACCACCGGATGGAGAGCGAAGAACGATTGCCGCTCGATATCTTTGTGATCGGGCAGGCGACCTGGCGGATTGCGCTTGGATTCTTCAAGGTCGTGATTGTCTCGGTCCTGCTGATCGAAGCGCAGCGGCGTTGCATCGCCAGCCTGGCGCCCGATCTGGCGTTCTCGCAACGCGTACTGGATAGCGCGCTGATTGGCGCGATCTATCCATTGTTTCTCTACGCCAATTTCTCCGGCTACACCGATTTCGTCATCGGCGTCGGTCTGCTGTTCCGCTTCCGGCTGCCGGAGAATTTCAACAACCCCTTTGCCTCGGAGAACTTCATCGCGTTCTGGTCGCGGTGGCACATCACGCTGTCCAACTGGCTGAAGACCTATGTCTACATGCCGCTGCTGGTGACGTGCATGCGTCGCGTGCCGTCCCGCGCAGCCGAGCCCTATTTCGGCGTGTTTGCCTATTTCGTCACGTTTTTCCTGGTCGGCGCGTGGCATGGCCAGACCTCGATGTTCCTGTTTTTCGGCATCCTGCAGGGCGGCGGCGTCGCGCTGAACAAACTTTATCAGGTCGTGATGACGAACCGCCTGTCCCGCAAAGGCTATCGTGCGCTGTGCGAAAATCGGCTCTACCGCGCCCTGTCGCGCGGTTTGACGTTCACCTGGTTCGCTTTCACGCTGCTCTGGTTCTGGTCGAGTTGGCAGCAGCTCGGCGTGTTCCTCGACAACGCGACAATGCCGGCGTTTATGCTCGGGTGGCTGCTTGTGTTCCTGGCAGCCAGCGCGGTGCTGGCAGGTCTGGTGGCGATTCAGGCGCACGCGGGGCAGTTGTCCTGGCTCCGCACGCGCTATGTCGGGACCGCGGCGGTCACCGGCATGATGATGGTTGTGCTGATTTCGGTCGCGATTGTCGCCGGCCCTGCGCCGGACATCGTCTACAAGAACTTCTGACCCAAGCCGCGTCGGTTCGCTACCCGAGGTGCAGAGCCGGCTCCATGCTGTGATGAAGCACTCTGAGGATGATTGTGACGCGGCTGCCGTCGCGGGTCAGGATCTGCCGAAAGTAAAGAACATGGGCGGCCGCGCCTCGCCGTCCTGCTGCGTTGTCGAGGTGAAACGACCGTACCCCGGCGCCGAACTCTTCTCGGTCTCGCGATCCCGCCAGATCGGTGGCTGTGGCGGCCAGGGTCGCGGCTCGGTCGATCAGGTCTGCGTACGCGCGCCGCTGATGCGTACCGAAATGCGTCCGGGTCGTTCGGAGGATCGTGCGGATATCACCCGCGGCGGCGAGCGTGAGCCGGTAGGCCCGGGCCGTTTCGCGCGTCACGACCGCGGGTCTTCAGCCTCCAGTTCGGCCAGAATGTCGGCGACGGTTTCGTGAGACAGCCCCCCCTCGTTGGCCTGCGTCAGACCGGTCCCGACTTCGCGGCGCAGGACGGCAAGCTTTTCTTCGCGACCAGCTTTCTCCCGGCGCAGCAGGCGGAGGGCATCTCGGACCACCTCGGACGCTGTGCCATAGTCACCGGCTGCAACCTCTGCTTCGACGAACGCCACAAACTCCGCTGGCAGGCTGACATTCATGGTCGGCATTGGCACCTTCCTCCGGCGGGCGCCGAAGTTAGACCGTTGGCAAAAATTGTCAACCAGGCGCGGTCGCCAAACCACCCCGGGGATTGCCGCCCCAGCAGCGCTCGTCTAAAGCGCCGGCCAACCCATCACGGAGGCCACCATGGCGACCGAGCGCACGCTGTCCATCATCAAGCCCGACGCCACACGGCGGAATCTCACCGGCAAGGTCAATGCCACGCTGGAAGCGGCCGGCCTGCGTATCGTCGCGCAGAAGCGGCTGCACCTGACGCAGGCGCAGGCCGAGGCGTTCTACGCGGTGCACAAGGAGCGGCCGTTCTACCGCGACCTGGTGTCGTTCATGATTTCCGGCCCGGTGGTGGCGCAGGTGCTGGAAGGCGAAAACGCGGTGACGAAGAACCGCGACGTGATGGGCGCTACCGACCCGAAGAAGGCGGATCCCGGCACGATCCGCGCGCAGTTTGCCGAAAACATCGAGGCGAACTCGGTGCACGGCTCCGATAGCGCGGATAACGCGGCGGTCGAGATCGCCTTCTTCTTCGCCGGCATCGAAATCGTCGGCTGACGGCCTGCCCTCGGTCGCATCGCGGGCGAGGGCACCGTCACCTCGCAGGCACCCACTAAGGGCGAGGGGGGCACTACCCCGCTGGGGCACGCACTACGGACGGACGAGGGGCACCACCGCTCAGCAGGTCGCCCGCATCTCGGGCGCCCGCGTCGTCATGCTCCCGGCGCGCGCAGCGTATCCAGCGGCACCAGTCGGCCGTCCCGCTCGAAGTGCCAGAACGTCCAGCCGTTGCAGCTTGGCGCGTTCTGCACCGTCGCGCCGACCTTGTGGATCGACCCGCGAATTTCCCCGGCCACCACCGTGCCGTCGGCGCCGACCACCGCACTGACCCGGCGCATCCGGTCGTACAGCTTTGTGCCGGGCGCCAGCAGCCCGCGCTCCACCAGGCTGCCGAACGGCACGCGCGGCGCCTCCCGCTTGGACGGCGCCGTTGCGACGCCGTCTTCGGACACCGGCCGGGTCTGGCGGATGCGTCCGATGGCCGCCTCGGCATAGGCCGGGTGGCGTTCGACGCCGATGAAGTGCCGGTGCAGCCGCTTGGCGACGACCGCCGTTGTGCCGGTGCCGAGGAACGGATCGAGCACGATGTCGCCCGGCGCGGTGCTCGCCAGCAGCACGCGGTGCAACAGCGCCTCGGGCTTTTGCGTCGGGTGAAGCTTCAGCCCATGCTGGTTGCGCAGCCGCTCCGGCCCGGTGCAGAGCGGGAAAAACCAGTCGCTGCGCATCTGGATGTCGTCGTTCAGCGCCTTCATCGCCTGGTAGTTGAAGCGATGCCGCGAATCCCGCTGCCGGGCCGCCCAGATCAGCGTCTCGTGCGCGTTGGTGAAGCGCCGGCCGCGGAAATTCGGCATCGGGTTGGCCTTGCGCCAGATCACGTCGTTGAGGATCCAGAACCCGAGGTCCTGCAGGATGGCACCGATGCGGAAGATATTGTGGTAGGCCCCGATCACCCAGATCGTGCCGTCCTTGCGAAGCACCCGGCGGCACTCGCCGAGCCATGCGCGGGTGAAGGCGTCATAGGCCTCGAAGTCGATGAAGCGGTCCCAGTCCTCGTCCACGCCGTCCACCAGGCTGTCGTCCGGGCGGCGGAGTTCGCCCCGCAATTGCAGGTTGTAGGGCGGATCGGCGAACACGCAGTGGACCGAGGCCGGCGGCAGCATGCCCATCATCGGCACGCAGTCGCCTAGCAGCACCTGGTCCAGCGGCAGTTCGCGTACAATCTCCAAGGCGAGTTCCCGGCTAGGGTGGCGGTTGCCGCATCGTGACGGTCCGTCCGACGCCGCGTCAATGCGGGGGAGGGCCTTTGGTCGTTTTCACGGGAATCACCGCTGACGATTCAAGTGGTCCTCACCAGAGCTATTCAGCCGCTGGGTGATGGTGACCGTCGTCTGGGCGGCTCGACGACATAGCCTCTGTTCGTGGAGTGATCCGAAACGGTGTATCGACGAAGCCGGCCAGGTTGCTGCACCGAGGAGCCATCCGGAGCCAACCGGATATCAATGGCGGTTGTCATCGTGAAGCTGTAGCACAGAACCAATTCGTGAGCTTGAGGGGTTGTTTGATGTCTTCGCCCGATATACTTGGCCTGCTTGCGCAAGCCCAACCGTCGCAGACACCTATTTCACCTTCACCGGAAGTTCTGAAAGCCCTTGCAGACTTGGCTAAGGCTGCCGGTGGCCGACCCCCTGCCACTGAGTGGCTGACCCCTGATGGTCTCAAGTCGATCACGGGTTTCATAACGGCATTAGCTTGGCCAATCTTGGTTCTCGTCGTATTACTTGCGTTTCGACCGCAGGTTCGCGGCATAGTGGAAGGACTCACGGAGTTCGACCTGTTCGGCCTAATAAAAGGAAAAGTCCGGAACGAACTAAATCAATCGGCTCACGCAGCCGAACAGTCAGAAGGGTTAAGCCAGGCACCCACACCAGGAGAGTTGGAAAGGGCGGTTGAGGTCGAGAAATTAACCAGGCAGACAGACCTCTCGTTTGTGCGTCAGCAGGTCGATGAGCTGGCAGCAGAGTACGAGCGGGTTCGTGGGTCTATGCGGGCCGGAGATACTAGGACACGAGCAATGGAAATCGTTGTATCTAAGATGAGGACGATTGGGCGGGCAGCATACCCTCTCAGGCACGAACTATCTATCTCGCCATCGCCAGGTCGACGTTTGCAAGCCATCGCGTCATTGCAAGTCATCCCAGACTATGACGACCTCCTCGACTGGCTCGCGGACCGCCTTGATACCGAACGACCCTTTGTTAGTTATCACGCGCTTGTTGCGCTCACCGCCGCCGCAACTGACGAACGCGCCCCGGCTCATCTCCCTGCTCTCGAGCGCGCCCTGGCGAAAGTTCGGGTGAAGAGCGTGGCAATAGGTCGCGATACCGATCGCCAACAGGTGCTCAGGCAGTTTGAGTCACAGGTCGAACGGCTTCGCGTAGCCAGCACACCAAATTAGTGATGGCAAGATTATCCCGCGCACACCGCAGCTTGGCCTCGACGACCGATGCCCGACCATGGCGCAAGACTCAACCACCCCCATCCAGCAGATCCAGCCGAAGCTGGGCGACGCTGGCGAAGGCGGGGCGGTGGTGGGGCGTGGCGCCGAGCCGGCGCAGGCCGTCCCGGTGGGCGCCGGTCGCGTAGCCCATGTTGGTCTCCCAGCCATAGCCGGGGAACCGCACCGCCAGCCGGGTCATGGCGCGGTCGCGCACCACCTTGGCGACGATCGAGGCCGCCGCGATCGACAGGCAGATGCCGTCCCCGCCCACCACGCACTGCACCTGGCAGGCGAGCGTCGGCGGCATGTTGCCGTCCACCAGCGCCAGGTCGGGCGGGGCGGGGAGCCGCGCCACCGCCCGCGCCATGGCGAGCAGCGCGGCGCGGAGGATGTTGATCCGGTCGATCTCGGCCACCGAGGCGGCGCCGATCCCGATCTCGGCCCGGCCGGACCTGGACAGGGCCAGATAGGCGACAAGCCGCTGCTCCGCGGTCAGCTTCTTCGAATCATCCAGCAGCGCGGCCAGCTTGCGGGGCACGCCGGTGGGGAACACCACGGCGGCAGCGACCACCGGCCCGGCAAGCGGGCCTCGCCCGACTTCGTCCACCCCTGCGACCCGGCCGCCGGCGCGTTTCTCCAGCGTAAAGCTTGGCATGCGTCACGAATAGCAGCGGAACGGCGAGTCGCGCTACGCGTGGAACGCGCTGGGGGAGCGTTGCGGCCTCACTGCCGGCGCAGCACCACGGGCTGCTCGGCAAACCCCGGCGAGTGCTCAACCAAAAGCGGGAGCGCCTCTGGCCAGATCCAGCCCGTGTCTGCGAACAACTGGCGCATGGCGGCCGGGTCGCAATGGAACGGCGGCCCGCCCGGCCGCTCGGTCTGCATGAACAGCACGCACAGCGCGCCGCCGGGCCGCAACCAATCCCGAAGCCGCCCCGCATAGGCAGGCCACAGCGCTGGCGGCAGGGCGCACAGGCATGTCTGGTCATAGATCGCGTCGAACGGCGCCGGGGGAGTCCAGGCGAACAGGTCGCCCAACTCGACGAGCCCCGCCACCCCGAGCCGCTTCAGCCGCGCCTTCTGCACCGCCACCGCGCTCTCTGCGGCATCCACCACCGTTACGTCGAAGCCGGCCTGCGCCAACGCAAGTGGCTCGGGGCTGCGTCCCGCGCCAGGGACCAGGATGCGGCAGGGCGCCAACTCGCCGGTTTCGCGCCAGGACAGGAACGCCGGATGCAGGCCGTGGCGCTCCCAGGCGGTGGTGCCTTCGCGGTAGCGGCTCTCCCAGTCCGCCGCCTGGGTGGGAGGCTCCGACGGCGGGTTCATGCCACGGGTTCGGGCAGCCGCATCCAGGCGGGAACGCGCGGGACAAGCGTCGCGCCGGCGCAGTCGAGGGTGCCGGTCAGCGCGTCCAGCCGCAGCTTGGCCAATCCGGCGTGGTCGCGGCCGGACCGCATCGTGCCGACCTCGGCGCCGTCGCGCAGGATCGGGGTCCCCGGCGCCGGCATCGGCCCATCCACGGCGACCGGGACCAGCCGGCGCTTGACCAGGCTGCGGTACCGGGTCCGCGCCGTCAGCTCCTGGCCCATGTAGCAGCCCTTGGTCCAGGACACGCCGTGCAGCTCGTCGAACCCGGCCTCCAGCAGCAAGGTCTTCTCCGGCTCGTGGTCACGCGTCCCGTCGGGAAGGCCGAGCGCCAAACGGTGACGGTCCCAGTCGGCCTCATCGGCGGTGACCGGCAATGGACCGGTCGCCAGCACGCGCCAGCCAGCTTGCGGCAGGCGCGGGTCGGGCACGGTGATCGCTTCCATGACAGGGGCGCCATCCCAGGCGACATGCACGGACAGCTCATCCGCTGCACGGATCGCGATCTTCGACCGCAGCCGGTAGCGCGTCAGACGCTGCACCAGCATGTCTCGCTGCCCCAATTCGACGTCGAGCAGCAGGCGATCACCATCCGCCAGAATGAAAAAATCCGCCAGATACTTGCCTTGCGGCGTCAGCAGCGCCGTCCAAACGGCGCGCTCCGGCGCGGCTTCGGTCACGTCGTTGGAGACGAGCCCCTGCAGGAAGGCCACACGGTCCTCTCCGGCGATCTCAATCACCCCGCGTCGGGGCAGTGCAGCGATCCTGGCCATATGAATCAAGTTGGCCCTCTGTCTGTTGCGGTGCAAGGCGGATAGAAGGCCCAGGATGAACGTGGCGCAACTGATGGCGGGGTCGCCCGCAGGCGGGGCGGAGCTGTTCTTCGAGCGCCTGACGATCGCGCTCGCGGCGGCGGGCGAGACCGTGCTGCCGGTGATCCGCCGCAACGCCGGCCGCGCCGCCCGGCTGCGCGCGGCCGGCCTCGATCCGGCCGAACTGAGCTTCGGCGGCCCGCTCGACCTGCTGACCGGGCCGCGTCTGGCGCGGACGTTGCGCCGGTTTGCGCCGCGCGTGGCGGTGGCGTGGATGAACCGCGCCGCCCGCTTCGCTCCACGCGGGGACTGGGTGCTGGCGGGGCGGCTGGGCGGCTATTACGACCTCACCTATTACCGGCGCTGCGACCATCTGGTGGGCAACACGCGTGGGATCGCGGACTGGATCGTTGGCCAGGGCTGGCCCGCCGCGCGAGTCCATTACCTGCCGAATTTTTCCCCCGACATGGGCGGAGCCCCCCCAGCATCGCGCGCCGCGCTAGGCGTGCCGGAGGACGTACCCCTGCTGCTCGGCCTCGGGCGCCTTCACCCCAACAAGGCGTTCGACGTGCTGATCCGCGCGCTGACGCGGCTGCCCAACGTGCATGCGGTGATCGCCGGCGAAGGGCCGGAGCGTGCGGCGCTCGCCATCCTGGCCGCGCGCGAGGGCGTGGCGCACCGGGTCCATCTGCCCGGCTGGCGCACCGACACTGGCGCGCTGCTCGCCGCCGCCGACATGCTGGTCTGTCCCTCGCGCCGGGAGCCGCTGGGCAATGTGGTGATCGAGGCCTGGTCGGCCGGCCGCGCGGTGGTCGCCGCCGCGGTCGATGGCCCGCGCGAGCTGATCACGCCGGGCGAGCACGGCCTGCTGGTGCCGCCCGAGGACCCGGATGCGCTTGCCACGGCGGTCGCCGAGCTGCTCGATGAGCCGGCGCGCGCCGCGGCGCTGGCGCGGGCCGGGCGCACCCGCTACGAAATGGACTTCGCCGAATCGCCGGTGGTGGCGCGCTGGCGGCACTTCCTTGCCACCGTGGAGAAGCCCTGAATGTGCGGCATCGCCGGCCTTGCCCTCGCCTCCGGCGCGCCCTTGCCCGATCCCGGAATTCTGTCACGGCTGATCGGCGCGCTGGCGCATCGCGGGCCGGACGGCAGCGGACAGGCCGTGATGGGGCGCGTCGCGCTGCTGCACAACCGGCTGTCGATCATCGACCTGGTCACCGGCGACCAGCCGTTCTTCGCCGGTCCCGCCACGCTGGTCGCCAACGGCGAGGTCTATAATTACCGCGAGCTGCGCGCGGCGATGCCTGGCGTGAACTTCTCCAGCACCAGCGATTGCGAGCCGCCGCTGTACCTCTGGCTGAAGCAGGGCGCCGACTACGCGCAGCAGCTTCGCGGCATGTACGCGATCGCGATCCATGAACGCGAACAGCGCACCGTGACGCTGACGCGCGATCCGTTCGGCATCAAGCCGCTTTACATCGCCCAGCTTGGCGATGGGCTCGCTTTCGCCTCCGAGCCGCAGGCGCTGCTGGCGGCCGGGCTGGTCGCCCGCAGGGTGCGTCCCGCCGCGCGGGAAGAATTGCTGCAGCTTCAGTTCACCACCGGCGCCGACACGATTTTCGAGGGCATCCAGCGGCTGCTGCCCGGCGAGACGGTCACCTGCGCGGACGGCTTCATCCTGGATCGCCGCCGTATCTCGGCTATCCCCGAGGGTGCTCCAGAGGAAGGGATCGACGAAGAAACGGCGCTGGCGCGGCTGGACTGCGCGCTGATGGAAAGCGTCGATCTGCACCAGCGGAGCGACGTGCCGTACGGCATGTTCCTGTCCGGCGGCATCGACAGCGCGACGCTACTCACGCTGATGGCGCGGCTGAACGACCGGCCGGTGCTGGCGTTCACCGCCGGGTTCGACGTTCCGGAGGCGGCGGACGAGCGGGAGCACGCGGCCACGGTGGCAAAGGCGCTCGGCGCCCATCACGAGACCATCGACGTGACCGAGGCGATGGTCTGGCGGCATCTGCCGGAGATCGTCGCCTGCATGGACGATCCGGCGGCCGACTACGCGATCATTCCCACCTGGTTCCTCGCGCAGCGGGCGCGGCAGGACGTGAAGGTGGTGCTGTCCGGCGAGGGCGGGGACGAGATCTTTGCGGGGTACGGCCGCTATCGTGCGGCGATGCGGCCGTGGTGGCGCGGCGGCCGCACCATGTATGCGCGAGGCAGTTTCGATCGGGTGGACGTGCTGCGCAGCCGCCCCACAAGCTGGCGCGACGGCATTGCCGCGGCGGAGGCCCGGGCGGCCGAGGGCGGCCGCTCCCGGCTCGCCGCGGCGCAGGTTACCGACATGACCGACTGGCTGCCGCACGATCTGCTGCTGAAGCTGGATCGCTGCCTGATGGCGCATGCGGTCGAGGGGCGGACGCCGTTCCTGGATGCCGGGGTGGCGGCGGCGGCGTTCCGCCTGCCCGATGAGTTGAAACTGAACGGGGCGCTGGGGAAATACATCCTCCGCAAGTGGCTGGAGAAGAACTTGCCGGTGGCGCGGCCGTTCGCCCCCAAGCAGGGCTTCACGGTGCCGGTGGGCGCCTGGATCAAGGGGCAGGGGGCTCGGCTGGGGCCGCTGGTGGCGGCGCAGCCAGGGATCGAGGAAATCGCTTCACCGGACAAGGTGATCACGCTGTTCGGCAACATCCGCCGCTGGCGCCACGGCTTCGCCGCCTGGAAGCTGCTGTTCTACGCGCTGTGGCACCGCCGGCACATCCTGGCGCTGCCGCCGGCGGGGGACGTGTTCGAGACGCTGTCCGCGCGGTAGGCGGGCGCGGGGTCCCGCCGGCCGGCGGGTTCCCGCTGCATTTCGTGCGGAGGATTGGGTGGGCCTGCTCGTCACTCATGGTGCTCCTCCCCCACTGAGCCCCGAGCTATGTGAGCACCCAGGCAACGATCGAGTAGGAACGGGTGGCACCTTCATCATCCACGAACTGGCAGCAGACCTGCAAGTGCGCGTGACCCGCACCATGCCCGACCTGCCACAGCCGCTCGACGCCGAAATCGAACGTCTGTGGCAAGAAGCAGCGGCACGCATCGAGGCCGGCGGGGCAGGGCGGCTGTTCAACGGCCGCGTGTTCAGCATCGACACCATCACGCCGCACCGCGTGACCGGCTACCTGACCGAGTTCCGCCGCCTGGTCGCGCAGATGGAGCGGGTGGCGCTGTTCGCCGAACTGGGCCTGCGCTCGCTCGCGGTCTGCGGCGTGCTGCGCTGTGCGGGCGGCGTGGTGATCGGGCGGCGGCATCCGGGCGCGATCTACCAGGCGGGTCAATGGCAATTGCCGCCCGCGGGCAGCGTGGACGCCGGCGCGGTGGCGCCCGACGGCACGGTCGATCTGCGCCGCCAGTTGCTGACCGAGCTGGAGGAAGAACTGGGTCTGCCGTCCGACAGCGTCGATACGCCGCGCCCGCTTTGCATCATCGAGCATCCCGGCAGCCACGTCTCCGATCTCGGCATGGCGATGACGACGCGGCTCGACGCGCCCGCCGTGCTGGCGGCGCACCGCGCCCGGGGCAACATCGAATACCGCCCGCTGCTTGTGGTGCCGCAGGCCGCATTGCCGGACTTCCTGGCCGAGGCCGGGGACGCGGTGGTGCCTCCCGCGCACGAGTTCCTCAAGCGGGCGGGCCTGCTCGTCCGGTGACCTGATGACCTGATGCGCGTCGTGACCCACGCAGCCGGCGGCGCAGGCTGGGACATACGCACAGACCGGTCCCGCGCCTGAGCGCAGCAGCACCGTCCAGGGGTCGCTCGCGCGCCGCCGCCATGCGCAGGGCTGCGGCAATCCGCGACCCCGCCCGCAGCGTCCAGCGGAGCAAGCCCGCGACCTTCTACTCGCCCCCGGCGCGGCAACGGTACGCCAGTGGCACCTCCAGGACCCGAAGGCCAGCGCGCCTCCCGTCGAGCGCCCGGGTGTCGCGTTAGCGGACCATGCCGCCTACTGCAGCAGACCCACAGGGACGCTGGCGGCAGCGAAGCCGCCTCGATTGACAGCGGCGGCGCCGTCATCGGCGGAGATGCCGAGCAGCCTGGACAGAGCGGCGCGATTTTCCACCAGGTCGGCCAGGGTATAGCTGTCGACCACGTTGGTGAAAGCCGCCAGCGCTTCGCGGAGTGCCCCTTTCAGGACGCAATGATCCTGGATCGTGCAGTTTTGGCAATCGAAGCAGCCGGTCAGTGCAAGGCCGGCCTCGGTCCGGCGGAGCACCGCGCCGATATTGATTTGCTCCATCTCCCTGGCGAGCTTGAGTCCGCCGTGCCTGCCGCGTACAGTCCGGACGTCGCCGGCCAGCGCGAGCTGGTTGACCACCTTGTTCAGGTGAGTGTCCGGGATGCCGTAGGCGGTGGCGATCTCGGCTATGGTGACCAACCGACTGGGCCGAACTGCCAGATAGATCAGCGTGCGCAACGTGAAGTCCGTGAAGGTTGTCAGGCGCATCGGCATAGTCTTCCTGTTGGGGCTGCCGCCCGGGTCAGGGGGTCGCTGCACGCTCCGCGCAAACTGAGGTCGAACGCTGGTCTGGTTCACCAGCGTGGCGGCAAGATCCAATTCAGAATCGCCGCCGACATCATGGTGCTGATAAGGCGATAGGCGAGGTCAGCTCACGCGCGAATTTCGCGCGGTGCGTTTTGTGCAGATCGTGCGGTTGCCCCAACAATGGCAGTAGTACGAGCCGGGGTTTCGCGTAAGTGCCCAGCGTCTGCTACCGGCGTAATGATCCCGTCTTGCCGGCAAACGGTCTATGAAACGTTTCACACCGCCGCTCGTTGCAGCAAGCAAGCTGGCTCGCCGCGTCACGGGGTTGTGATCAAGTGCCTCACCCAAATAGACTAAGCGTGCATAGGCTCGCTCGATGTACGCGGCACCAAAAGCATTGCGTGATCGCGTGCCTGCCGGGGATGCCGCCGGTGCTGGTACGGCTGATCGCCAGAGTGCCCAGGAATGGCTGCGCTGGCTGGCACGCCGCGGCTCCGGTCGAATCCTTCAATCGAATGGGAGAAAGGGCCATGTCCAAAGATCGCAATCGAGGGAACCGTGAGGCAAAGAAGCCGAAGGCGGAGAAAAAAACAGCTCCGGCAGGTTCGAGCTTTCTCCGGCCACAGCCGGCGCGTCCCGAGACGACAGCAAAGCCAAGCTCCAAGTAGGCCGTGGAGGGACAGTTCGTTTCTGGACTGCAGAGGGTGATCTGCGCCCGCAGCGTTGCCGGATGGATGCGGAAGGGCAGGGGGCATCGCGCCTTCCCGCACCCGGATCTCAGGCGTGGAACGAGATCAACGCCCCTCCGTTCGCGTCGCTGGCCATTTTGAAATTGGCCAGCGTGTAGGCGCCGGCGAAGGTAATCGTTGCCGAGTGCGTGCTATCCGTCGCGGTGAGGACACCGGACGTCGTCGTTCCGGCATAGGCCAGTGCCTTGGCCTTGGTGAAACTGAGATCGGTCAGGTCGATCAGGTCGCTGCCACCGAACAGCTTGATCATATCGCCGTTCAACCCGGCCGAAGTGTCGCTGAACGTGTCGCCGAACCCGCCATAGCCGACCAACGTGTCGGTCCCAGCCCCGCCGGTCAGCGTCTGGTTCGCGGCCAGCGCGGTGATGGTGTCGCTGCCGGCGCTGCCGATCGCGGTGACGAAGGCCATCTTGCTCAGCGTCAGGTTCGCAGCCGCATCGAGTATGACGGTGACGTTCGTGGTTGCGGCATTCAGCGTGGCGGTACCGGCGTTGGTGACCTCCAAGGTCGTCTTTCCGGCGCCGCCGTTTATCAGTGCGCCGGCCGTCGCTGTGGTCGCCTGCACCAGCGTCGTGCCGCCTCCGCCGTTTACGGTCTCGCCACTGCTGCCCAGCACCACCTTGTCCTTGCCGCCGCCCAGGCTAATCCAATTGGCGCCTGTTCCGCCTGTGATGACATCGTTACCGTTGCCGCCAACGACAATGTTTCCAGAGCCTGTCAGGTCGATGGTCGTACCCGTGTTGAGGTTGGCAGCGGCGGTGACGGCGACGCTGCCGACAGCAACGTCCTTGTTTTGGTCGGAGACTGTATAGGTGAAGACATAGGTGCCGCCGGTCGCCGGGGCGGTGTAGCTCAGGTCGCCTTTGGTCAGGACGCCGCTCGCGCCGGCCGTGGTCAGGGCGAGTGTGTCGCCCGGCAGACCCGGTGCGTCCAGCGCAAGCAGGATGCTTGTCAGATCGACGCGTTGGCCCGGTGCGACATAAAGATGCGCATTGCCTGGCGTTGGCCCAGGATCGACCGTGACTGCAACCGTGCCGGTGGCCGTGTCGCCATACTGGTCCTTGACCGTGTAGCTTATCGTATCGGACCCGCTGGCCGGCACGGTGTAGGTGACGGCGTTGCCCGAACCGAGCACGGCCTTGCCGCGTGTGGCGGTAACACTGGTTAGTGTCTTGGTGTCGCCAGCGATCCCTGGGGTGATCAGGCCGGCGATCAGGGATGTCAGGCTGACGGTCGCGCCATGGCCTGCGAACACGGCACCAGTGTTGGCCGTAGGTCCGGCATCGACGGCAACTGTAACCTTTCCGGTGGCCGTGTCGCCGTACTGGTCCTTGACCGTGTAGCTTATCGTATCGGACCCGCTGGCCGGTGCGGTGTAGGTGACGGCGTTGCCGGAGCCGAGCACGGCCTTGCCGCGTGTGGCGGTAACACTGGTTAGTGTCTCGGTGTCGCCAGCGATCCCCGGGGTGATCAGTCCGGCGATCAGGGATGTCAGGCAGACGGTCCCGCTGTGGCCTGCGGCCACGAGCCCATTGTTGGCCGTCGGCCCGGCATCGACGGCGACCGCCAGCTGTCCGGTGGCGGTGCCGCCGTGCTGATCATTGACCGTGTAGCGGATGATATCGGACCCGCTGGCCGGCGCGGTGTAGGTGACGGCGTTGCCGGAACCGAGCACGGCCTTGCCGTAAGCGGCGATAACACTGGTTAGCGTCTCGCTGTCGCCTGTGACCCCCGGAGTGACCAGGCCGGCGATCAGGGAAGTTAGGCTGACGGTCCCGCTGCGGCCTACGGCCACGGCCCCATTGTTGGCCGTCGGCCCGGGGCCCTGTTGGCAGAGGTGGACCACAGTCCCGCCTGGCGTGACTTCCGAATATTCGAAAGTCAGCCCGTTGTTTCCGATACTGACAATTGTCGGGGTGAGCACGGTTGTGGAAGCCGCAATCAGGATGCCGTCAGAGTCATTCCATGGCGTCCAGGACAGTCCATCCGTGCTTTCATAGGCGACTATATGGTTCTGGTTGTACCAATCCTGTCCGATCAGCCAATAGGTTCCGTCACTGGCCTGCTTGACGTCTACATTAACCGCGGTCAGTGCCTGATTGGTGCCGGCAAGCACGCATTCCTGCGTCGTTTGCGGCGCCGTACCAGCAGCATTCATGATCGTTCTGTAGTCGTGAAGGGTAGTCCAGTTTCCCGTATTCAAGTCGGTGGCACCCGTGTGGTACCAAAGATTTACTCGGCCGTTGATGTCAAGGGCGCTTGGCGACCATGCTCCCGTATCGTCGGCCCCGTTATTGAATCCAATGACAACGCCATTCCAGGTCCAGGTAAGACCCCCGTCGTTTGATGTCGCAAGGCCCACCTCATTGCGCGACGTAATATCAACAAACGAGGTATAATTGTTCTGCAATGCCGTCATGTACATGAATAGGATGTCGGGATTCGCTGGGTCCACGACAACAGAGGGATCGTTCAGATGATACTCCAGATACGGAGATTGGGCATTCGTCCAAACGAGGGGCTTCGGCGCATCAATCAGCGGATTGCTGCACTGGTACAACTGATCCGGTCCGATATCCGCCGCAGTCAGCCATCCACCGAGATAAAGGGTTCCCCCGAAATTGTCCGCGGCGTAGAGCATATAGTCTAAGCCATTCGGGTGCTGAAGAACCGTGTCCGTGTTGAACAGCGGTTTCGTATATATACGGATTGTCATATCACGCAACCTCAGCAGGCATCGTAGGTGATAGAAACGAATCCATTTGGTGCCAGCACCAAATGTCTGATTAGTGTAGACAGCCGAGTTCGTGGGGGAAGTAGTAGTTGCCTCAGCCGTCGTCGCACATGTTTCGTATCAGCAGCGGGCATTCCGATGTTCCCACGCCGGGGCGCGTTGCTGGATCACCAGGCTCGTGCTGCGTGCTACCTAACTCATTGATTTTGCTACCTTCGGAAATCCGTCAACCAGCGGGTAACCAGACTTGTTGGACAAAGGTAACCGTAACGGTGACCTCTGTCAACACTCCGGGCGGCCATTCGTGCCGACCCGCGGTCTGACTGATTGTTATGGTGACGATGGCGTTTGCGAACGGCGACAGGCGCGGCGGCCCCCTGTCAGATAAGAACGAATTGCCCGGCTGCTTCTGCGGGCTTGCGGTCTGGCCGTTCTGGCCGGTGGCAATCGGAAACATGCCGCAGAACCGTTAAAGATTGGTTCTCTGGATCAGTCTCAGCGGGCAATACGTCTTGCATTCAGGCTGGTCGGCGCCAATCCCGGTGTTCCGGTGCAATCCCCGGCAGCGCGACGATGCCGGATTCGGGCAACATCTGGAGACCCGTGCCAGATCCGGATACCGTGCCGGTACATTGCGGATCGGCAGGCCGGGATGGCGTTACAGCGCGAGCGATTCGCGCTTGATCATGAGCCTCCGCGGTAAGTCATTGTCCGTGACTAGCAGTATTGCTGCCCAAATCTGAAAGGGGCTGTGCGCAAATGCCCGGATTGGCTGATCCGTGCGTTGCGGGATATGCCCCGGACCCCATGTCAGACACACCCGCCGCCCCAGACGCCGTTATCGTCATCTTCGGTGCCGCTGTCCGGCCGGACGGCCGTCCCAGCACCGTGCTCCGCCGCCGCGTCTTCGCTGCCGCTCGCTTCGGGGCCACGCTGCGCGCGCCGCTCTACCTGCCCACCGGTGCCCGTGGCCGGCACGGCCCGCCGGAGGCCGCGGTAATGGCGGCCCTGCTCCGCCGCCTGGGCATAGCGCCCGAGCGTATCGTCGAGGAGCGCTCCGGCATCGACACGCTCTCCTCGGTCCGCGCCGCCCTCTTGCTGCTCCGCGCACGGGGCATCGCCGCCCCGGTCTATGCCGCCAGCAGTGCCTATCACCTGCCACGCTGCGTGCTGCTGCTGCGCCTGGCCGGGCTGCGCGCCCGCGCCTGCCCGCCACACCGCGCGCCGGCGGCGCAACGCCTTGGCCAGCGCTGGTACTGGCGCCTGCGCGAACTGCCGGCGATCCCCTACGACGCCGCCTTGCTCCTCGCCCTGCGCATCACCGGCCGCTTATAGGCGCCCCCGCCCAACAGGCCCCGTCGTCATCCCGTCCCGCCGCCACAGCACCGGACGGCCAGCGCCAACGCCGCCGCCCGACGCGCCCCGGCCGGGGCCTTACGACCGCCTGAAATGCGCCGCCACGCGTGCGTCGGCCGCCTCGACCGAGAAAGCGTCGGGATCAAAGTCTTCGTCGCCGCCCAGGTCGGTCCACTCGTCGTATCGCGGGTGTGTGGGACCCCGCGCGGTGAGCAGGTCCTGGTAGCCCCAGATCCCCCCGCAATCGTCTGGCGGACAGGCACGCTTGCCGGCGACGCAGGCGGGATACGCGCGGCCCTCGGCCGAAGGCGGCCTGGCCTCGATCAGGATCGCATGCTCCCAGTCGTCGCCGAAGTCGTAGGTATAGCCGAAGCGGGTGACGCCCGATGTCAGCAGCCCGCCAACCGTCAGCCGCGCATCATTGGCGACGTCATCGACGGCGCGCGGATCGCCATATTGCCGGCCATCAACGTCGAACGCATGAAGATGGTAGCCGCACCACCCCATCGCGGCCTGAATGGCCTCGTTGAGCTGTCCCAGGGTCATCCCGCCCGGACGACAAGGCGGCGCCAGATCGCCGGCCGGATGCCGCTCAGCGTCACCTTCAGGCTGATGGCGCTGTTCGCGCCGGGCGCTGCCTTCGCCAAGGTCGGGTCTCCTGTTCGGGCGCTTCCAGCCGGCCGTCCCGAGCCGGAAAAGGCTACCGCTCTGCTTCGTCCGAGTCCGGCTCGACTTCGATGTCCGGGCCGATCGCGTCGGCGTCGTCCTCCAGGTCGCCCGCGTCTTCCAGCACGTCTTCCTCGGCCTCCGCCTCGACGCCCTCCACCTCGATGTCGGCCTCGTCGGCGCCAGGCGCGGGCACGGGCTTCTTGGCGCGCTTCTCCTCGATCACGTTGCCGCCGGTGCGGCGCGGGCGTGGCTGCTCCACCGGCTGTTCGGTGCCGCATTTGGGGCACATCGCCGGCGACTTCCCAAGGTCGTAGAAGCGGGCGCCGCATGCGACGCACACGCGCTTGGTGCCGAGTTCAACCTTCGCCATTGCGGATTCCGTTCATGGAAGCGGGCGGCCATGCCATCGCCGCGCCCGGCTGTCAAATCGCGTCTCCGCATGCTAAGCGCCGCGCTTGCCTGGAACCTCAGCATGTCGGACATCGCCGCCAAGCCGTTGATATCACGCCGCGCGCCGGGACCGCTGAATGGGCGGATCGCGGTGCCGGGCGACAAGTCGATCAGCCACCGGGCGCTGATGTTCGGCGCGCTGGCGGTGGGCGAGACCCGCATCACCGGCCTGCTGGAGGGGGAGGACGTGCTGCGCACTGCCGCCGCGATGCGCGCCCTGGGCGCCGAGGTGGTGCGCGACGGGGACGGCGCTTGGCGTGTCGCCGGCCGCGGGGTGGGCGGGCTGATCGAACCGGCGGACGTGCTGGACATGGGCAATTCCGGCACCGCGGCCCGGTTGTTGTGCGGGATTCTGGCCAGCCACCCGTTCTTCTCCGTGATGACCGGCGACGCCAGTCTGCGCCGTCGCCCGATGCGCCGCGTGACCGATCCGCTGGCGGCATGCGGTGCCCGCTTCGCCTCCCGGGACGGTGGCCGGCTGCCCTTGGCGGTGGAAGGGGCGCGCGAGGCACTGCCTCTGGATTATCGCGTGCCGGTGCCGTCGGCGCAGGTGAAGTCGGCGATCCTGCTCGCCGGCCTCAACGCCCGCGGCACCACTCGCGTCGATGAACCCGAGGCGACGCGCGACCATTCCGAAAACATGCTGCGCCACTTTGGCGCGACGGTGCAGGTGGAACTGGCCGGGGCGGGCCGGGTTATCACGCTGCACGGCCAGCCGGAGCTGCGCGCTGCCGATGTGGCGGTGCCGGGCGACCCGTCCTCGGCCGCCTTTCCGGTTGTCGCCGCGCTGCTGGTGCCGGGCTCCCAGCTCACGATCGCTGGCGTCGGGCTCAATCCGCTGCGCACCGGCCTGTTCTCCACGCTGGCCGAGATGGGCGCGGACATCACCGAGGAAAACCGGCGCGTGGCCGGCGGCGAGCTGGTCGGCGACCTGGTTGTGCGGCACGGCAAGCTGCGCGGCGTCACGGTGCCGCCCGAGCGCGCGCCCAGCATGATCGACGAGTTTCCGGTTCTCGCCGTGGCCGCGTCCTGCGCGGAGGGAACCACCCGCATGCGCGGGCTGAAGGAGTTGCGGGTGAAGGAAAGCGATCGTCTCGCCGCCACCGCTGCGCTGCTCGCGGCCAACGGCGTGCGGGTCGCCATCGAGGGTGACGATCTGGTTGTCCACGGCACCGGCCGGCCTCCCGCCGGCGGTGGCACGGTTGCGACCCACATGGACCATCGGATCGCCATGAGCGCGCTGGTGCTGGGGCTGGTCGCCGCCGAGCCGGTGACGGCCGACGACGGCGGCTTCATCGACACCAGTTTTCCCGAATTTGTCGCTCTGATGAACGGCGCCGGCGCCCTGATCGCCGCCATATGACCGCCCTGGTCATTGCGATCGACGGCCCGGCGGCGGCCGGGAAGGGGACGCTGGCCCGCCGGCTCGCCGACGCGCTCCGTCTTCCTTATCTGGACACCGGGCTGTTGTACAGAGCGGTCGGCCGCCGCGTCCTCGATGCCTGCGGCGACCCCGCCGATCCAGCTCAGGCGCAGGCGGCCGCCGAATCGCTGGTCCCCGAGGACATGCGGCGGACCGACCTGCGCGGCCCCCAGGCCGATGCGGCCGCGTCCGCCGTCGCGGTCATACCGGCGGTTCGCGCCGCGCTGCTCGCGTTCCAGCGGGGCTTCGCGCAGGACGGCGGCGCGGTGCTGGATGGCCGCGACATCGGCACCGTGATTTTTCCCGACGCTCCGGCGAAGCTGTTCGTCACCGCGACCCTGCCCGAGCGTGCCCGCCGCCGCTGGCTGGAATTGCAGGCTCGCGGCGTGGCCGTGACGCTGGCCGGCGTCGAGGCGGAGATGCAGGCCCGCGACGCCCAGGATGCCGCTCGCGCCGTCGCTCCGCTGCGGCCCGCGCCGGACGCCGTTGTCCTGGACACCACGGCGCTGGATGCGGACGCGGCGTTTGCGGCGGCGCTCGCGGCCGTATATGCGAAACTGCCCGCAAGGCCCTGACCGGGCCTGTGAGTGCCCCATTCGTTCGCGCCAGCGTGATCGCGCGCCCCGTCGCGGTCGCCCGGCCGCACTTGAACTCCGGCAATCGGCAGAGTATGACCCGCCTCGTGTGCAATCCAGCGCACTGATCTTTGCCTATATGCAACCTGGCCCGCGGTTATCCCGCGGGCAAGACGTGTTCCCGTAGTGGGACGCGCAAACCCAGCGGCAACCGCCGGCATCCTGCCGGCCTTTCCCGTCAACGGAACATACGCACCACATGGCATCATCCGCCACCGCCCGTGCCGTCGCCCCGGCCCACGGACCAGTCCAGGACCACTTCAAGGGCGAGGATTTCACCTCGCTCCTGGACGAGACCCTGGGTCGTGACTCCGGCTTCGACGGCTCGGTCGTCACCGGCCGCGTCATCCGTATCGACGACGACCATGCCGTCGTCGATGTCGGCCTGAAATCTGAGGGCCGCATCGCCCTCAAGGAGTTCGGTCCCCCCGGCTCCAGGCCGGACGTCAAGCCCGGTGACCTCATCGAACTGTATGTCGAGCGCTACGAGGACCGCGACGGCTCCATCGTGCTCTCGCGCGAAAAGGCCCGCCGCGAGGAGGCCTGGACCAACCTGGAAAAGGCGTTCGAGACCAGCCAGCGCGTCAATGGCACGATCTATGGCCGCGTGAAGGGCGGGTTCACCGTCGATCTCGGCGGCGCCGTGGCCTTCCTGCCGGGCAGCCAAGTCGATATCCGTCCGGTCCGCGACGTGGCGCCGCTGATGGGCACGCCGCAGCCGTTCCAGATCCTCAAGATGGACCGCGCCCGCGGCAACATCGTCGTCTCGCGCCGCGCCGTTCTGGAGGAGACCCGGGCCGAGCAGCGCTCCGAGCTGATCCAGGGCCTCAAGGAAGGCCAGATCCTGGACGGCGTGGTGAAGAACATCACCGACTACGGCGCCTTCGTGGATTTGGGCGGCGTGGATGGCCTGCTGCACGTCACCGACATCGCCTGGCGCCGCATCAACCACCCGTCCGAGGCGCTGCAGATCGGTCAGCAGGTCAAGGTGCAGGTGATCCGGTTCAACCCGGAGACCCAGCGCATCAGCCTCGGCATGAAGCAGCTCGAAGCCGACCCCTGGGACGGCGTCGCCGCCAAATACCCGCCGGGCGCCAAATACTCGGGCCGCGTGACCAACATCACCGACTACGGCGCTTTCGTGGAGCTGGAGCCCGGCGTCGAGGGCCTGGTGCACGTGTCGGAGATGTCCTGGACCAAGAAGAACGTCCATCCGGGCAAGATCGTCGCCACCAGCCAGGAGGTGGAGGTGATGGTGCTCGACGTGGACAGCGGCAAGCGCCGCATCTCGCTCGGCCTGAAGCAGGTTCAGCGCAATCCGTGGGAGCAATTCGTCGACGACCATCCGCTCGGCTCGGTGGTCGAGGGGGAGATCCGCAACATCACCGAGTTCGGGTTGTTCATCGGCCTCTCGGCGGACATCGACGGCATGGTTCACATGTCAGACCTGTCCTGGGACGAGCCCGGCGAACTGGCGATGACCAAGTTCGACAAGGGTACCGTGGTCAAGGCCAAGGTGCTCGACGTCGACGTCGAAAAGGAGCGCATCAGCCTCGGCGTCAAACAGCTCAAGGACGACCCGGCCGCCTCCGTGCTGGATACCGTGCACAAGGGTGACGTGGTCACCTGCGTCGTCACGGCCACCCAGTCGAACGGCATCGAGGTGAAGGTCAACGATGTTCTGACCGGCTTCATTCGCCGGGCGGAACTGGCCCGTGACAAGTCGGACCAGCGCCCCGACCGCTTCGCCGTCGGCGAGAAGGTGGACGCCAAGATCACCGCCGTCGATCGCGCCTCCCGCAAGCTTAGCCTCACCATCAAGGGCAAGGAGATGGAGGAGGAGAAGCAGGCGATGGCCGAGTTCGGCTCCTCCGACTCGGGCGCCTCGCTGGGCGACATCCTCGGCGCCGCTATCCGCCGCCGTAACCAGCAGACGCAGGAAAGCTGATAACGGAGGACGGAAGTCGGAAGTCGGAGGACAGATAATGACAAACGCCGTCGCTTCTGACTCTTCCGTCCTCTGATGACGCTCGAAATGGACCTTTTGCTCGACAGGCGGCGCCTCAAGCGCCGCCTGTTGTTTTGGCGCAGCTTCGCGGTGCTGGCTTTGGTGGCGGCCGTTCTGATCGCGCTGCCTGGTCACGTACTGTCCGGCGCACATGTGGCACGGGTGTCGGTGAAGGGGCTGATCAGCGAGGACAGCAAGCTGAATGATGCGATCGCCGCGGTGGCGGACGACGCCTCGGCCAAGGCGCTGATCGTTGCGATCGACAGCCCTGGCGGCAGCGTCGCGGGCGGCGAGACCCTGCACGCCGTGATCGCAAGGGTGGCGGCGAACAAGCCGGTGGTCGCGGTCATGGGCGGGCTCGCTGCTTCGGCCGGCTATATGGTCGCGGTGCCGGCCGAGCGGATTTTCGCCCGGGAGGCAACGCTGACCGGCTCGATCGGCGTCATCCTGGAAACCGGCGATGCCTCGGGGCTTCTCAAGACGATCGGTGTCACCGTCGATCCGATTGTTTCCGGCCCGCTCAAGGATCAGCCGAGCTTCGTCAAGCCGCTTTCGCCGGAGGGGCGCGACGTGCTGCATGGCCTGGTGATGGACATGTACGACCAGTTCGTCGGCATGGTGGCCGAGGGGCGTCACATGGACCCAGCCAAGGTTCGGGAACTGGGCGATGGCCGCGCCTATACCGGACGGCAGGCGCAGAAGCTGGGTCTGGTCGACGCCATCGGTGGCGAGCGCGATGCGCGGGATTGGCTCGCGTCGGCCAAGGGCGTCTCTGCCGACCTGCCCGTCAGGGAGGTCACGAAGGAGCGCGGCCTGGCGGAACGAGCACTTTCGAGCAGCTTTGCGCCGCTGGTTGACGGCATGTGGAAAATTGTTTTGTCACAAGGGCTTACACTTGACGGAGCCTGGGCGATCTGGCAACGTTCCGAACACTGACCCTTCGGGACGCCGCCGCAGTGACCAAGTCGGAACTCATCGCCGAACTGGCGAGCGCCAACCCTCATCTGCGGGCCGGCGACGTGGAACTGATCGTGGCCACGATCTTCGATGAGATCACCGCCGCCCTCGCGCGCGGCGAGCGGGTGGAGTTGCGCGGCTTCGGCGCCTTCACCGTGAAGCGGCGCGACGCCCGCACCGGCCGCAATCCGCGCACCGGGGAAGCGGTGCCGGTCGAGGAGAAGGCGGTCCCGTTCTTCAAGGCGGGGAAGGAATTGCGCGAACGCGTGAATCACGGCAAGTCTGTGCGCGGCGCGGCGACAGAGACGTCGCCAGCGTGAGAAAGGTCCGGTAGTCCCATGCGCCTGCTGCTTGTTTCACCTTTCATCCTGGTGCTGATCCTGTTCGCCTTGTCGAACACGGAGCCGGTCAGGCTGGTTCTTTGGCCGACCGACTACACGCTCAATTCGCCCGTTTCGCTGGTGGTGCTGATCGCCATGGCGATCGCATTTCTGCTGGGCGGCATCGTGGTTTGGCTCGGCGAATTGGGCCAGCGGGCCCGTGCGCGGCGTGCCGAGCGGGCGGCGCGGTCGCTCCAGGCCCAGTTGCGCGAACTGAAGTCACGTCTGCAACAGCCCACGGCACTGCCGCCGCCGAGGTGACGCGCGCGTGCCGTCAGCGGCTGATCGTTGCGCTTGACACCACCGATCTCGTCCGCGCCCGCATTTGGGCCTCCGCAGTGGCGCCGTCTTGCGGCCTGCTGAAGCTTGGACTGGAGTTCTTCCTGGCCAACGGCGCCGATGGGGTCCGCGCGATAACGGGCCGGCCGATCTTCCTGGACCTCAAGCTGCACGATATCCCGAATACGGTGGCGGGCGCCGTTCGCGCAATTCTCCCACTTGCGCCGGCGATGCTGACGCTGCATGCCGCCGGCGGGACGGCGATGATCGAGGCGGCGCGTCTGGCCGCCGACCCGGCCGGCGCTGCGCGTCCCAGGCTGCTCGCGGTGACGGTGCTGACCAGCCTGGATGCGGCCGCCCTGGCGGCAACCGGCGTGGCGAGCGCACCGTCCCGGCAAGTGCTGCGCCTGGCGCGGCTTGCCCTCGCGGCCGGCGCCGATGGGCTGGTATGCAGCCCGCGTGAGGTTGCCATGCTGCGCGACGCGCTGGGCGACGATCCGACCCTGGTCGTGCCGGGAATCCGCCCGGCGGGCGCCGAGACTGGCGATCAGGCGCGGACCATGACGCCCGAGCAGGCTGTTGCCGCGGGTGCGGACTGGGTCGTGGTCGGCCGGCCGATCACCGCCGCACCCGATCCGGCCGCCGCCGCCGCCGCGATCGCCGGCGCGATCGCGTAACCGGCGATGCGAGGACTTCAGGTCAAGATCTGCGGAATCAACGATTCGGCCGGCCTGGATGCAGCGGTTTCCGCCGGGGCCGACTGGATCGGGATGGTGTTCTTCCCGCCGTCACCGCGCGCGGTGACCCCCGGCCAGGCGGCGGCTCTGTCGGCCCGCGCCGCCACGGCCGCCGACGGCGGTCCGCGGCGGGTGGGTCTGTTCGTCGATCCGGTGTCGGACACGATCGCGGCGACGCTCGCCACGGTAAGGCTGGACGCGCTGCAGCTCTACGGCAAGGTCGGGGATCTGGCGGCACTGCGCGCCCGGTTCGGGCTGCCGGTCTGGCGCGCGGTCGGCATCGCGACCGCATCCGACCTGCCAGCGGACTCGGGCGGGGCGGACGCCTTGGTGATCGAGGCCAAGCCTCCGCCGGATGCGACGCGCCCCGGCGGCAACGCGGCCAGCTTCGACTGGTCTCTTCTGCGTGGCTGGACCGCGCCCGCCCCTTGGGTGCTCGCGGGCGGCCTTACGCCCGCCAACGTCGCCGAGGCGATCCGCGTCACCGGTGCAAACTGCGTCGATGTGTCCTCCGGCGTCGAGCGGGAGCGCGGCATCAAGGACCCCGCGTTGATCCGTGCCTTCGTCGCAAACGCCCGCTCGGCGTGACCGCGCGCCTCATGCCCCGCACCAGCTTCCATGCGACCGGCCAGCCGGTGGCTTGCGGCTGGCAAAGCCGGGGCTGCGCCCGTGGCGGTCCGCCGGGCCCCCGCCACCCAGCCCGCAACGGGGCGTCGAAGGGGCAGCGCAACGGCCGCGAATGTCAGATCTTTTCGGACCTGGGCGTCACCGGCCGCTTGATCTCCAGTTCCTGCCTGAGCCGTTCGTTTTCGGCACGCAGCGCCGCGATCTCTTGCGCCGCGTCGTCTTCGGGCGAAGCAGGGCTGCTGGGCTCGGGTGGGTGATAGAAGGGCGTGAACAGGCTGAGCGCCCGCTCCATCATGGCGATGTTCTGACGGCTCATTTCCTCGATGTTGGTGAACGGGAACAGGTTGCCCATGGTCCGCTGCATGGTGGCGCGGATCTGCTCCTGCTGCTGCGCGAACGCCGTCATCGCGTGATCCAGGTAGCGCGGCACCAGGCCCTGCATCGAATCGCCGTAGAAACCGATAAGCTGGCGCAGGAAACCGGTGGGCAGCAGGGCGCGGCCCTTGGCTTCTTCCTCGACGATGATCTGGGTCAGCACGCTGCGGGTGATGTCGTCGCCGCTTTTGGCGTCGTAGACCACGAAATCCCGTCCGAGGCGGACCATGTCAGCCAAGTTGTCCAGCGTGATGTAGCTGGAGCTCTCGGTGTTGTAGAGCCGGCGGTTGGCGTATTTCTTGACGACGACAGGCGGCGATTGGCTCGCCTGACGCTCCGGCTCGGTGCTTACGGGGTCGGCCATGCATTCCTCGTATTGAGCTTAGGGCATAACAATGGGCAAATGCCGCATCTGCGAAAAGCCCCTATCGGCGGTCGGGTCTCTGTGCCTTTCCACTTGCCGGGCGGGCCACCCATGGTCCGGGGCCTGAGGAGGGCGGCACAACATGGCCGAGGGCGCGCGCCCAGACAACCTGCACCGTGCCGACGGCAGCACCGATTCGCAGCCGGACCTGCAGGAGTTGGCGCGCGATTGGATTACGCTGTGGCAAAGCGAGCTAACCGCGCTGGCAGCCGACCAGGAAATGCAGGAAAACTGGGCGGCGATGATGTCGCTTTGGGCCGGCGCCGCGGCGGCGATGGTGAACGCCATGCCGCGCGCCGCGCCGCGTCCGTCCCGGTCATCGGGTGCCGGCCGGCGTGACCGACCCACCGGGCCAGGGAACGTTCCACCGGCAGGACGCACCGCGGCCGCTGCTGCGCCGGGGGCCCCGGCCGCTGCTGCTGCACCTGACCCTCGCGATGCTGAGATCCAGCGCCTCGGTGGTCGCGTCGCCGAACTCGAGTCACGCCTGGCACAGCTCGAACAAGGAAGTGGCGGCGGCAATCGCAAACAGCCTCGGCGGACGCGCAAGCGCGTCGTTCCCGACGGCGGTTCTTGAGGAGGCGCTGCGCCAGGACGCGGCCCTCGTCCATGGCATCGCTGCTTATCGCCGGCATCCCTGGCACCGTGATCTCCCCGATCCCCCGTCGGTCTGGCAGGAGGGGGGCAGCCGGCTGCTCGACTACGGAGCCCCGGCGGGACCCACCGGGGGAGACGACGGGGCACTCAAAGACGCCGATGGCCCCACCGTCCTTTTTGTCCCCAGCCTGGTCAACCGGGCCTATGTGCTTGATCTTGCCCCGGGCCACTCGATGCTTCGGTGGCTGGCCAGGCAAGGAATCCGGCCGCTGCTGCTGGACTGGGGCTGGCCTGGCGCGATGGAGCGCCGCTTCACGCTCACCGATTATATCGCCGGCCGGCTGGAGCGCGCGATGGCTGCCGCCGCCGCCCTGGCCGGCGGCCCGACCGTGCTGGCCGGCTACTGCATGGGGGGCACCATGGCGGTGGCAGCCGCCCAGCGGCGCCCGGACCTTGTTCGTGCCCTTACCCTGCTCGCGGCGCCCTGGGATTTTCACGCCGCCGATCCCGAGCGGGCGGTGCAGGCTGGCCGCAGCCTGCCCCTGTTCGAGCCGGTGCTGGCGTTCGACAGCACGCTGACAGTGGACGTGCTGCAAATGCTGTTCACCTTCCTCGACCCGTTCAGCGTGGGCGAAAAGTATCGCGGCTTCGGCCGGCTCGACCCGGAGGGCGAGCGAGCCAGGCTATTCGTCGCGCTGGAAGACTGGTTGAACGACGGGGTTCCGTTGGCCGCCCCGGTTGCGCGCGAATGCCTCTCCGGCTGGTACGGCGACAACACGCCGGCCAGCGGCGACTGGCTCATCGCCGGCCTGCCGGTTGATCCGGCGACGCTGCAGATACCCGCGTTTGTCGTCGTCCCTGGCCGGGACCGGATCGTGCCGCCCGATTCCGCCCGCCCTCTCGCTCAGTTGATCACGAGCGCCAGCCTGCACGAACCGATTGCGGGTCATATCGGAATGGTCGCCGGCATGTCGGCCAGGCGCGTCCTGTGGCAACCGCTGCTGGCATGGCTGCGCAGCCTGTGATCCCGCCAGCATTGAAACTATTACAGTTTTGGTCCGGCCGCTGGCGAAGCCGGGAGTCGCGTCCGTCGCATGACGCTGGTTGAGGGGGCGGCATCGCCGACCTCGCTGACCGTCCAGGCCGCGGGTCTTCCGCATTTTAGGCGCCGGTATTAGGTTGCCGGCTCCTAACGGGACAGGCCCGCAGTGGGGAGAGAAACATGACAGAAATCGTCATCGTAGCGGCCGCGCGTACGGCGGTCGGCAATTTCAGTGGTTCGTTCGGCACAGTCCCGGCACATACGCTGGGCGCTGCCGCTCTGAAGGCCGCGATCGCACGCGCCAAGCTCGAACCGGGCGACGTCGACGAAGTTATCCTCGGTCAGATCCTGGCGACCGGCGAAGGCCAGAACCCCTCTCGCCAGGCAGCCCGCGACGCCGGCGTGCCCGACGAGAAGACCGCGTTCGGCATCAACCAGCTTTGCGGTTCCGGCCTGCGAACCGTGGCGCTCGCCGCCCAGCAGATACGCACCGGCGAAAGCGACATCGTCGTTGCCGGCGGCATGGAGAACATGACCCTGGCGCCGCACATCGCCTATCTCCGGACCGGCCAGAAGATGGGCTCGATCGAGTTCCTCGACTCGATGCTGCGGGACGGGCTGTGGGATGCGTTCCAGGGCTACCACATGGGCAACACGGCGGAGAACATTGCCCGGGCATTCCAGATCACCCGCGAGGAGCAGGACCTGTTCGCGCTGGGCTCCCAGCAGAAGGCGAGCGCCGCGCAAAAGGCCGGCAAGTTCAAGGACGAGATCGTCCCGGTTACGGTGAAGACCCGCAAGGGCGAGGTTCAGGTAACCGAAGACGAGTTCATTCGCCATGACGCCACCGCTGAAGGGTTGGCCAAGCTCAAGCCCGCGTTCAGCAAGGACGGCACGGTGACGGCCGGCAATGCGTCGGGCATCAACGACGCGGCGGCGGCGGTGGTGGTCATGTCGGCCACCGAGGCCGCGAAGCGCGGGCTGACGCCGCTCGCGCGCATCGTTTCCTTCGCTACCGCAGGCGTCGATCCGGCGGTGATGGGCACCGGGCCGATCCCATCCAGCCGCAAGGCGCTCGCGCGCGCCGGCTGGAAGGCCGACGACCTCGACCTGATCGAGGCGAACGAGGCATTCGCGGCACAGGCGCTCGCCGTGAACAAGGATCTCGGCTGGGATACCAAGAAGGTCAACGTGAACGGCGGCGCCATCGCGATCGGCCACCCGATCGGCGCGTCCGGCGCCCGCATTCTGGTGACGCTGCTGCACGAGATGCAGCGGCGCAACGCGAAGAAGGGCCTGGCCACGCTGTGTATCGGTGGCGGCATGGGCGTCGCCATGTGCGTTGAGCGTTAGTCGCTGAACCAACGGCCCAACGAGCGGAGCGGCAGCCGGTTCTCTTGCACGGAATTGGCTGCCGTAGCCGGGCGCGGGCACACGTCCAAATAAACCCGACAGATAACCCCAACAAAACGGGAGAGGAAACTTATGACGCGAGTCGCATTGGTTACCGGCGGTACGCGGGGGATCGGCGAGGAAATCAGCCGGGCTCTCAAGAAGCAGGGCCGCACGGTGGCGGCGAACTACGCCGGCAATGACGAGGCTGCGAAGGCGTTCACCGCCGAAACCGGCATCCCAGCCTACAAGTTCGACGTCTCGAGCTTCGATGCCTGCAAGGAGGCGATCGGGCGCATCGTCGCCGACCTGGGACCGATCGAGATCCTGGTGAACAACGCCGGCATCACCCGCGACACCACGATTGCGAAGATGACACGCGAGATGTGGGACGCCGTGGTCGATACCAACCTCGGTTCCTGCTTCAACCTGTGCAGGTTGACGTTCGATGGAATGCGCGAGCGCAAGTTCGGCCGCGTCGTCAATATCGGCAGTCTCAACGGGCAGGCCGGTCAGTATGGCCAGGTCAACTACGCCTCCGCGAAGTCTGGCATCCACGGCTTCACCAAGGCGCTCGCGCAGGAAGGTGCGCGCTTCGGCATCACGGTGAACGCGGTCGCGCCGGGCTACGTCGATACCGAAATGGTGCGCGCGGTGCCGCCCGAGGTGCTGCAGAAGATCGTTGCGCGCATTCCGGTGGGCCGCATCGGGCACGCCACCGACATCGCCCGTGGCGTGGCCTTCCTGACTTCGGACGATGCGGACTTCATCACCGGCTCGACGCTGTCGATCAACGGCGGCCAGCACATGTACTAGCGGATGCGAACGGCTGCCTGACGTCGTGCGACGTCAGGCAGCCGTGCACTTGCTGTGGTGACCCGCTTGTGCGGCTTTCCGGTCGTACGGCCTTACGGGAAGGCTTTACCGTCATAGGGTGGACAAGCTCTTGCGCTGTCCGCCAATGCCGCTAGCCACACCGCAAGCGGTGGACGGCGCAAGAGCTTGTCCACCCTACGAGGCCAAATACGGTCGCTGGTCAGGCCAGTTCGTATTCCACTTCGGCCGTGTACACCGACTGTTCCTTGCCAAGGCGCGAGCTGAACAGGGTGAAATGCTCCACTGGCACCGGCTCGGCGCGGAACAGGTTGTGCGCCTGCACGAAGGCGGCGACCTTGCTCTCGACCGCGTTGTCCAGCCGCGCCAGCGACACATGCGGGATGAAGCGCCGTCGCTCCGGTTCCAGCCCGCAGCGCTGCAGCGCCGTCTCGATCTTGCTCCGCAGATGGTCGAGCTGGGGGTTCCGCTCGACGCCGACCCACAGGGCGGTGGGGCGGCCGCCCTTGGCGAAGGTGCCGACGCCGGCCAGCGTCAGCGAAAAGCCGCGCGCCCGCAAGCCGGCCAGGGCGAGGTCGATCTCCTCCGCCTGTGGTGCCACGGCCTCACCGATGAAGCGCAACGTCATGTGATAATTCTCGGGAGGCACCCAGCGCGCGCCGGGAATGCCGGCGCCGGCCAGCCGCGACAGCCGCTCGCGCAGGGTCCAGGGCAGGTCGAGGGCAACGAACAGCCTCATGCCGGGCCGGCCTCCGTGAGCAGCTTCTCCACCATCGGTAGCAGCCGGCCGACGATTCGCCGCACGCCTTCAGCGTTCGGGTGGAGGCGGTCCGGCTGGTTGAGCGCGGGCACGGTGGCGACGCCGTCCAGGAAAAACGGGTCGTAGAGAACGCCCGGCCGCTTGCCGAGCGCGTCGAACACGGCGCGGAACGCCGTGCCGTAATCCGGGCCGAGATTGGGGGCGGCAAACATCCCGGTCAGCAGCACCGGGATATGCCGTGCCGCGAGAGCATCGAGGATCGCCGCAAGATTCGCCTGCATTTCGGCAGGATCGAGCCCCCTCAGCCCGTCATTGGCGCCGAGTTCGACGATGGCCGCGTCCGCGCCCGCGTCTGCTTCCCCGTGTGCTCCCTGGGCATCGCCGTCAGCAGACAGCGCCCAGTCGAGTCGCGCTCGTCCCCCCGCGCTGGTGTCGCCCGAGACCGCCGCGTCCACGATTCGCACATCGTGGCCATCGGCCCGCAGCGCCGCCGCAAGCTGCGACTGAAACCCCTGGTCATGCGGCAGTCCGAAACCGGCGGTCAGCGAATCGCCCAGGATCAGCAGCCGGGCCGGCGCGGCCTGGGCCGGCGGCATCACCGCCAACAGGACGGCCAGCGGGATGACCAGCAGAAACGGCAAGGCATTCCGCAATCGGGTAGGGAGGCCATATGGTGCGGCCATGGATGCCATCCCGCCTGTTCTATCACCGTGCGGCCGGACGATCGTCCAGGTCGGAAACCTGCATCTGACCGTGCCTGCCGCTGCCGGACCGGTCAATATATTGCGCGGAATCGATCTCGACATCCCCGATGGCGAGGCGGTCGGCATTGTCGGCCCTTCGGGCTCCGGCAAGACCAGCCTGCTGATGGTGCTGGCGGGGCTGGAGCGCGCGACCGCGGGCACCATCCGGATCGCCGGCCAGGAGATCACCGGCCTCGATGAGGACGCGCTGGCCCGACTCCGCCGCGACACGATCGGCATCGTGTTCCAGGCGTTCCACCTCATCCCGACCATGACCGCGCTGGAGAACGTGTCCGTCCCGCTGGAGCTTGCCGGGCGGCGGGATGCTGCCGCACGTGCCCGGTCGGCGCTGGAATCGGTCGGCCTCGGCCACCGGCTGACCCATCTGCCTGGGCAGCTTTCCGGCGGCGAGCAGCAGCGGGTCGCGCTGGCGCGCGCCTTTGCGCCGGAGCCGCGGCTGCTGCTGGCGGACGAGCCCACCGGCAACCTCGACCAGGCGACCGGCGAGACGGTCATGGACCTGCTGTTCCGTCTGCGGGAGCGGTCCGGCACGACGCTGCTGCTGATAACGCATGACGCGGACCTCGCCGCCCGCTGCTCGCGGCGCATCCATCTTGCCGACGGGCGGGTGGTCGCGATCGAGGTCACCACGCCGATCGCCGGTTCGCCAGCATGATGCTGGCCCTGCGTCTGGCGCGGCGGGAGCTGCGTGGCGGGGTGCGCGGCTTGTGGATCGTGCTGCTGTGCCTGGCGCTGGGCGTGGCGGTGATCGCCGCGGTCGGCACGCTGCGTGAGGCCACCGACCGGGGTCTGGCGGCGGATGGAACCCGCCTGCTGGGCGGGGATCTGGAGGTGGAGAGCGGCGCGGAGCCGCTGCCCGACACGCTGCGCGACTGGCTGCGAAACCGGGGCGCCGCGCTGTCCGACGTGGCGTCGATGCGGTCCATGGCGGTGGCCGCGTCCGGCGAGCGCCAGCTTGTCGAACTGAAGGCGGTCGATGCGGCCTGGCCGCTGGTCGGCGCGCCGGTGCTCGATCCGCCGCAACCTTTGGCGGATGCGCTGGGGCAGCGCGACGGTCGCTATGGGCTGCTGGCGGATCAGGTCGTGCTGGACCGGCTGGGCCTGCATTCCGGCGACGTGGTGCGACTCGGCACGGAAAGCTTCTCCGTCCGTGGCGCGCTGCGGGCGGAGCCGGACCGCGTCGCCACTGCGGCGATGTTCGGCGCGCGCGTGCTGATCGCGCAAGGCGCGCTGCCGGCAACCGGGCTGATCGCGCCCGGCGCGATGGTGCAATACGCGCTGCGCCTGACCGTGCCGGACACCGCCGCGGTCTCCGCCCTGATCGGGGACCTGCGCGCCACCTTCCCCGACACCGGCTGGCGTATCCGCACGCCGCGCGACGCCGCGCCGGGGCTGACCCGCTTCATCGACCAGACCAGCCTGTTCCTCACCCTGGTCGGGCTGACCTCGTTGCTGGTCGGCGGCATCGGCGTGGCGAACGGCGTGCGGGCCTGGCTGGAGGCGAGGGCAACGACCATTGCGACCTTGCGTTGCCTGGGCGCGTCGTCCCGACTCGTCTTCACGGTCTGTCTGATTGAGCTGCTGGCGCTGTCCGCCTGCGGCATCATGGCCGGCGTCGTCGTCGGGGCGGCGCTTCCGGTGTTGGCCGCGTCGTTGCTTCGGGACGTGCTGCCGGTGCCGCCGGTGGCTGGCGTCTATCCGGGACCGCTGGCGCTGGCCGCCTCGTATGGCCTGCTCACCGCGGCAAGCTTCGCGCTGTGGCCGCTCGGCCGGGCGTCGCGCATCCCCGGCGCGGCTCTGTTCCGCGACACGCTGCTGCCGGAGCACGTTCGGCCATCGCGCCCCCTGCTTGCCCTCAACGCGCTGCTTGCGGCCGCCCTGATCGGGCTCACCGTGGCGACCGCCGCCAACCGAGGCTTTGCGCTGGGGTTCTGTGCGGTGGCGCTGGGCACGCTTGGCCTGTTCCGGCTGGGGGCCATCGCGTTGACACGGGTGGCGCGCAGCCTGTCGCGGCTGCCGCGGTCGGCGTCGGTTCGGCTGGGGCTCGGCAATCTGCACCGGCCGGGCGCGGCGACGCCGCTGATGCTGGTCTCGGTCGGGCTCGGCCTGTCCACCCTCGCAGCGGTGGCGCTCATCCAGGGCAACGTAAGGCAGCAGGTCCTGGGCCAGATGCCGGCAAACGCGCCGAGCTTCTACTTCGTGGACATCCAGAACGACCAGCTTGCCCGGTTCACCGCCATCGTCCAGGGCAGCCCGGGGACGAGCGACCTGAAGCAGGTGCCGACCCTGCGCGCGCGTGTCGTGGCGGTAAACGGCGTTCCGGCCGAGCAGGTGCAGGCGACACCGGAGACTCGCTGGGCGTTGAGCGGCGATCGCGGCCTGACCTATGCCGCGGACCCGCCGCCAGACACACGGATCGTTGCCGGCGCCTGGTGGCCGCCCGACTACACCGGCCCGCCGCTGGTCTCCTTCGACTCGGGTCTGGCCAAGGGCTGGGCGGTGAAGGTCGGCGATACCATCCGGGTCAACGTGCTGGGGCGCGACATCGACCTGCGCGTGGCCAGCCTCCGCCAGATCGCGTGGCAAACGCTTGGGATGAACTTCGCCATGGTGGCGAGCCCCGGCCTGCTGCGGAACGCGCCGCACACGCATATCGCCACCGTGCGGGTGGCCGGTCCCGAGCAGGCCGCGCTGCTGCGGGCAGTGACCGATGCGCTGCCCAACGTAACGGGCATCCGGGTGGAGGACGTTTTGACCGCAATCGCGGCCCTGCTGAGCCAGATCGCCATCGCGCTCGCCGCCACCGGGTCGCTGACGCTGGTTGCCGGCGCGCTGGTGCTGGTGGGCGCCGTCGCCGCCGGGCAGCGCCGCCGCACGCAGGAGGCGGTGATCCTGAAGGCGGTCGGCGCCACGCGGGGCCAGATCCGCACCGCCTGGCTCGCCGAGTTCGGCCTGCTGGGTCTGGCGGCGGGGGTGATCGCCGCGCTGGTCGGCACGGCAGCGAGCTATGGCGTCGTTCACTACGTAATGAAGACCGAATGGTCGTTCCTGCCCGGCACGCTGGCGGTCACCCTGGCCGGCTGTCTCGCCTTGGTGCTGGTTCTCGGTTATGCTGGCACCGCCCAGGCGCTACGGGCGAAAGCCGCACCCTTGCTGCGGAACGAGTGACCGCGTGTTCATTTTCGAATCCGCTTGAACAGTCCGGCGCAATCTCCAAAATGGGATGACCGGGCAACACGCCTGAAATGAGGTAAAGGAACCCATGGCCCTAAGCCCCGACTATCGTGGCTACACGCCCGCATCCGCTGCCACGACCGCTGCGGTCCTGGACACGGGCCTGCGCGCATACATGCTTCGCGTCTACAACTGGATGGCGTCCGGTCTGCTGGTGACCGGCATCGTCGCCTACGCGATCGCCAACACAAGTCTGATCAATGTCTTCTACCCGCTGGTGGAGACGCCGGCCGGTCTTCGGCATTCACCCTCGCTGCTCGCGATGGTGGCGATGTTCGCGCCGCTGGCGTTCGTGATGGTGCTCAGCTTCGGCGTGAACCGGCTGTCAAAAACGGCAGTTCAGGCGATCTACTGGGTGTTCTGCGCGGCGATGGGCGCGAGCCTGACGAACATCTTCCTGATCTACACCAGCGAGTCGATCGTCAGCGTGTTCTTTATCACGGCGGCGACCTTCGCCGGGATGAGCATCTACGGCTACGTGACGAAGGCGGACCTCAGCCGGTTTGGCAGCTTCCTGATCATGGGCCTGATCGGCATCATCATCGCCGGCTTGGTGAATCTGTTCGTGGCGAGTTCGGCCTTGCAGTTCGCGATCAGCGTGATAGGCGTGCTGATCTTCGTCGGGCTGACCGCCTACGACACGCAGCGGATCAAGGCGACGTACGTGCAATACGCTTACGCCGAGGGTGCTGACGGTGCCGCCAAGCGAAGCGTCTACGACGCGCTGAGCCTTTATCTCAACTTCATCAACCTGTTCCTGCTGCTGCTGCAACTCCTGGGCAACCGCAACAGCAACTAGTCGCTTTCAGGGTCAGGCCATCCCGCAAACAGCCGCCAAGGTTTCCCTTGGCGGCTGTTTTTGGCGTTGCCCCGCCGGGGCGGAGCTGACCCTGGAGGTGGACAATCGCTTGCGCCGTCCACCGATCCCGCACCTCAAGCTGTGGACGGCGCAAGCGCTTGTCCACCCTTGTACGTTCCTGGCGTCCGGCGTTGATATGATGGTGCTGGATAGCCAGGGAAGCGGAGAGCCAGTGTCCACCCTCGGTGCTGCAAGCCCGTGATGTAGATTTGGCCCCGCTTTCTGAGCTCCGCCTGAAGACTGCACGGTATCCTGGGACGCACGCTGGTGCTGATCCTGCGTACAAGGCTGGCTCACACGGTCTTGAGGAAATTCCCCAGCTTGATCACAGCGGTCATTTTGTCGGTCTCGTCCAGCGCCGCCAGCTCGGCGGCCAGCCGGTCCATCGCCGCTTCGTAGATCTGCCTCTCGGAGAAGCTCTGGTCCGGCTGGCCGGCATTGCGGTGCAGATCGCGAACCACCTCCGCGATCGCCAGCGGATCGCCGGAGTTGATCTTGGCCTCGTATTCCTGCGCCCGGCGCGACCACATGGTGCGCTTGATCCGTGCGCGGCCCTTCAGCACCCCGAGCGCTTCGTCGAACAGCTTCCTGGTGGCCAGCTTGCGCAGCCCCGCACTGCGCGCCTTGGAGACCGGGACGCGGAGCGTCATCCGGTTCTCTTCGAAGGTGATGTGGATCAGCTCCAGCTTGTGGCCGGCGATCTCCTCGATCGCGATCTTCTCGACTTTGCCGACGCCATGGGTCGGGTAGACCACGTGGTCGCCCTCGACAAAGATTTCAGCCTTGGATGGCAGACGCGGCGGTATGCGGTCCGCGTGGGTCATCGGCCGGCGCTCGGGCTCGGCAGATCGTTCCGGTGCTGGCTGCAGGCCTGGCGCGACCGCCGCTGGCGGCGCGGCCTCCGCGGGAGTCAACGGAGCCTCGGGCGCCGCCGCTGGCGGCGCAGCCGCTGCGGGAGGCAACGCAGCTTCGGGCGCTGGTTCGTCCGGCTCTGTGGCAGGGGCCTCGGTGGCGGCTGCGGCGGCCGGCGGATGGGCGCCTGCCTCAGCGGCGTCGACCACGTCAACGTCCTTGGCCGCCTCGACGGGGGCCGGATGTGCCTCGGAGATCACATCGGCAGGCATGGCGGCGGCAACGGCCCGGCGCGCGTGAGGGGATGCGCCATGAGCGCCAGGGGGGACCACCCCAGGGGACGCGCCGACAGGGGACGCGCCGACAGGGGACGCGCCGACAGGGGACGCGCCGACAGGGGACGCGCCGACAGGGGACGCGCCGACAGGGGACG
>Ga0302279_10000396_pt1 | contig 62970 bp, 66 predicted proteins | sample III_Bog_N3_3_FD_194541 | JGI IMG/M metagenome (GOLD analysis project Ga0302279, IMG submission 194541) | Peat permafrost microbial communities from Stordalen Mire near Abisko, Sweden - III_Bog_N3_3 | ecosystem: Environmental > Terrestrial > Soil > Wetlands > Peat | place: Sweden: Abisko... | reverse complement strand
CATCCTGCTTCCAGGGAGCCAGCAACTCGTTGACGTCCTGAGCCACGGCCACGACGACAGGATAAGTCTTTCCCCGTTCGTAACTGTTGAGGCGCTTCACCCCGTCAGTTGCTGCCGTAATCTCTCCGCTCCCGACCGGCGCCTGTTTCAACAGCTTGAACAGGCCGCCCTGCGATATATCCCGGTCGACATAAGCCTCGACAAATGGCCGGCGTACCAGAACACTGCCGTTCGACGAGGCGAGAAGCACCGCACCATTGTCGCCGAGCTGAAGCCGGTCGTATAAATCCTGAAAGTACCCGGGATCGATCGCGGCAATGACGACGCCCCCAAATGTGCCGTCCGGGCGATTGAACCTTCGGGTCGCCGGGATCAGCCAGCCATCGGCGTTGCGGGCCCGTACTACCTTGCTGAGGAGAAGCTCGTGGTCGTCGTGATCCCGATGGTAAATGAAGTAATCACGGTCGGAGAGGTTCGCCGGGCCGTTGTCGCCGGCAGAACTGACCACCATCGACCCGTCACTGCCGATAACGGCGAAACCCGTGAATTGGGAGGAGTTGCGAACTTCCTGAAGGAACCAGTTTCTCAATCTCTGGCGACCTTCCGGACCAAGAGCATGATCTTGATCGAGCCTGGCCACGGCTCCGAGCAAAACCGCGTCGGCCGTTCGAAAGGTTAGTTCCGCGTGCTGGACGAGAGAGCTGGCAAGGTTCGCGGTGTCTTTTCGGCCGCTGGCCATGATGTCGGCGCGCCGGCTTAGGATATGGGAGGTCTCCAGGCCCAAAAGCAGGGCGCAGACGACGAACACGAATCCAACGATTGCCCAGCTAGCCGGAACGTAGGCTCGGCGGCCTTCGACAGGGCAGCTTCTTTCCAGGGTTTTCCGCCAAACCATGTTCGCAGCCATCCAGGGCGCAGCCCCGAACCGGGACTTTGGTTCGACCGTGGGCGCAGGGGGATAATGCCGGATTAAGCCTTCGGCTTTCGAAGGGACGCGGTTAATCGCCGGTCAATTTAAGCGGCGAAATGGGGCTGCGAAGCCATGGCGCGATCCGAAAAAACACGGACGTGGCCGCCTTCGGGCAGCTCCGGCTGCGACAACGAGAGGAAGCGACTCGGGATGCCGTCGCAGGCTTTCGACCGCAGCGCGATAGATTCAATTCTTTTCAAATCGACGGGGCGAGTAACCTTCATCGGTTAGGTTAAAAACCGGCAGCGATTGCGCCCCCAGCCTGAAGTTGTATGGCTGGAAGCATGTCCACGACCTTTCACAACGCCGACAGGCGCACCTATCGAAAAGTCATGCTGACCGGCCTGACGTTCTGCGCGGCGTTCGTAGTGCTGAGCTTTTTCGCCAGGCAGCAGCCTGACAATCATTACGTTCTGCAGAAAGCCGACCGGCTCGTTCGCACGGCGGGCTCACCGCCGCCGGTAAACTAGCCCGCCGATCGGCACTCCATCCGCGGGGCGCAAGGAGCTCGCGCCTCGCGGAGAGACGGCCGGAATTGAACCTTGAGCCGCCCTCGGCGACCTATCATCGAGGGCAGAGTTTAGGAGGCGGTTATGACCCATTGGCAAGATACCATGGTGGACAGGCCGGAAACCGATGGTGCGGTTTACGTGACGGGCTGGACGATTTCCGGCCTCGCGGTGCTCGGCGCCATCGTGGCGGTCTGGGTGTTTGCGATCTAGCGTCCGGCTGCCCGCAGCTGGAAGCCCGCTTGCAGACGAACCCCGCCCGATCGGAATCAGGGCGAAAATCTGGAGTTCGGCGCACTCGAACAACGGCACTGCGCGTGACGAGGTCTGGGGCATTCGATTGGGCTCATCGAGGTGCCGTGCTCGCCGTTTTTTTGCGGATTCGTATCTGAAAGCCGGGTTTTTTACGGCCAGGTATCTGATTCCAGAGCGCACCGTCTTGAGTTTTGGCGGTGATCGCCGGCATGATGCGGCGCCGCGCCGGAGTCGCTCGCCGGACGCAAAATCCATATCTATCCGGATCAACGGTCGAGTGCGGCACCAAACAAGACAAGGCGTCGATTGAGCGCAACAAGCGCTCGATTGTCAGGGGTGGTTCATGACCGATACCGAACTTCAGTTGCGCGAAGCGATCATTGCCAAATGCCGCGCGATGAATGCCTCCGGACTCAACCAAGGCACGTCCGGGAACATTTCGGCCCGTCATGGCAAGACCATGCTGATTTCGCCGTCGGCCATACCCTACGACTCGCTGACCCCCGACATGATCGCCGCGATGCCGATCGATGGCGAATACGGATCGTGGAAGGGGCCGCTGAAGCCCTCCTCCGAATGGCGCTTTCACCTCGATATCATGCAGGCGCGGCCCGATGTCGGCGGCATTGTCCATACCCATGCGACCTATTCCACCGTGCTGGCGATCGCACGCAAGGAAATTCCGGCATGCCATTACATGATCGCCGCCTTCGGCGGCATGAGCGTGCGCGTTGCTGACTATGCCAGGTTCGGCACCAAGGAGCTGTCGGATCATGCGCTCAAGGCATTGGAGAACCGGACCGCCTGTCTGCTGGCAAATCACGGAATGATCGCGACCGGCTCGTCGCTGGAAAAGGCCATGTGGCGGGCGATCGAACTCGAGACCATCGCCCGGCAGTATTATCTCACCTTGGGGATCGGGGGCCCGGTGCTGCTGAGCGAGTCCGACATCAGCGAAGCCATCGCTGCGTTCGAGAGCTATGGCGTGCAGGATAGCCCGCCCAGGTCGGCCAAAAAGGCCGCAAGCGCGTAATGGCCGCCGGTCTCGCCGGCCTTTTCGCTGGCCGCATCATGTGATTCATGCACCCGGCGCAACAAGTTCCATGCCCGCGGCGATAATGCGAACGATCAGTCGACGCGCGGCTTTGGCGGGCTTTGTGCTGCTCCCACTGTTTGCCCCGGCCGATGCCGGGGTACCGGAGCAACTCCGCGTTGATGCGGACGAAGGCAGTGTGGCCTTGACCCGATACGGGGCGAGTGAGGCCGGAAAGCGTCCAAGCGTCCTGTTGCTCCACGGCCTTCACGGTTTCGAACGCCGACCCCGAGCCTACCAGCGCTATGCCGACGCGCTCTCGGCCCGGGGCATCGACGCTTATCTCCTGCGCTATTTCAGCGCCGCCGATGCTCCGGCGCTGGATCCGACCAGCCGCACGAGGGCGAGCCGCGAGGCCTATGAGGCCGGGCGATTCAACGGCTGGGCAAGGCGGGTTTCTGCCGTCGTGACGACGATCTTTGCGCGACCCGATAGTTCCGGCCGTGTCGGCCTGCTTGGATTCTCGTTGGGCGGCTATGTTGCCGCCGATGCCGCGGCGCGCGACCGGCGCGTCACCGCGTTGGCCGTGCTGAACGGCGGCATGCCCGATGCGATGGTGGCGGAAATCAGCCACCTGCCACCGATGATCGTATTGCACGGCGAGGCGGATCAGAATGTTCCGCTCGCCAAGGGCGAGCAACTCGTGAAGCTCGGCAAGGCGATCGGAGCACAAGCTGAACTGGTCGCCTATCCCGGCAGACCGCACGGTTTCGACTTTTCAGATACCGATCCGATGGCCGCCGACGCTATCGGCCGCGTTGTCGGCTTCTTCGAAGCTCGACTGACAGTAGCCGGATAAGGGGATAGCCAACCCAATCCATCCGACCTCGCGGACACGGCCGGAGCGGCGGCGTTACCTTAGAGCCAGGCGCATACCAGCGCCAGATTCGCCGCGCAGGCCGCCAGCAGCGCCACCGAAAGTGCTAGATGCACCCGTTGGCAGGAGGTTTGGAGGATCGTTCCCATGACCACGAAAACATCGGGCGATTCTAGCCTGGGAGTCTCGGGGAATATTTTTTCCGGGATTCAGGACTCGTTTACGACTCAGGGACTCCGTCGGAATCGGCGCTTTCCCGTTCCGCGACCTCGGATTCTCGGCGCTGAACCGCCCCGCTGTCAGGCCGAAACCCTCCGTCGCCCTGCGCGTTAGAGCAGTTTGGCGGAGCCATTCCATGCCCTATGCGCTGTTTTGCAATGAGGCCAGGCTGAGCAAGACCTATCCCACCGAGGCGGATGTCTGGAAACTCGCCCGCCAGAGCGGTCTGGTGGTCGATCCGGTATCCCAGAACGCGGAACCGGCAGCGGGGCCGTTGCTGGATAATGACTACGAGATCAAGCCCTGCCGGCCGGACCCCCAGGAGGATCCCGCCAGCAACAAGGCCGAGGCCGAGCGCGACGCTCCCCTGGAGCTGGATCGCTAGAAGCAGACCCGGATACTGGCAATTGTTTGATTCTACCGAAAGATCATGAGCCTACGGGCTCGCGACCGCCAGCGAGGCCTGCTCGGCGGCAAGCGTAACGCAAGCTTTGCGGCGATGCAGCCCCCTGATCGCGCCGGTAACCTTGAGCACCTTGCCGGCTGGACAAGATGCGTCCTGCACGAAGGCGATTTCATAGGGCGCGAGGATCAGGGGTTCGGATTTCAGCACGGTCTGGGCAAAACACGGCAGAGCACCCGTCGAAACAACAATCCCTAACACCAAGGCACGCATGTTCGTTGTCCATCAACCGGCGCACCGATAATAACCGATTGAGCGTGGAAGTTCCGTGCGCTGCAAAAATTATTTTCGGTGAGCGCCCCGGGGCCCGGGCGGTTGCACGGCCTGCACAGAAAATTCCCGAAAACAAAAAGAAGGCCGGCACCAAGCCGGCCCTCTTGCGGCGGAAAGCCGTCCCGTCAGTAGCGCGCGGCGACCGGGCCACCCCAGCCGAAATGATAGTTCAGGCCGGCCTTGACGGTCTGCTCGTCGTTCCGGAAACGGGCCCCGACGATCTCGGGGGTCCCGCTGGTGAAGGTGGTGCTGCCGAAATTGTAGTACTGGTATTCCACTTTGGCAGACCAGTTCGGGGCGAACATGTATTCCAGGCCCGCGCCGACGGTATATCCGTCCTGGTGACCGCCATCGGTGGTAAAGGGCACCGGCGCGCCGCCCAGACTGACATTGATCGTGTTGTTGTCGCGCCAGGCATAACCGCCCTTGGCGTAAAGCAGCGCCGGACCCCAAGTATAGCCCAACCGGCCGGTCGCCGAACCAAGCTGGCCGGTATTGCCGCTCACCAATGTGCCAGCCGGGAAAAGCACGCCGCCATTATTGCTGTTCGCAAGCCAGCTGTACTGGGCTTCGGCACCGATCACCCAGTTGGTCGCGAACTGGTAATCAAAGCCGCCCTGCACGCCGCCCATGAACTGGCCGCCGCTGCCCTGCAGGCTGTTGCTGTCCGCGAAGGCGCCGCCGATATGGCCGCCAATATAGAAGCCGGTCCAGTTGTAGATCGCTTCGGGCGGCGTATAGGCCGGAGCCTTGGTATAGGTGCGCGCAGGAAGATCGGCAGCGACCGCGGGGGCCGCGAATGCGATCAGGGAGACTGCGCCGAGCAAGAGTTTCTTCATGATGGTCCCCATTTCGTCGTTGTGACCCTCATCAAACAACATGGCGTCAATTTGGTTGCTTCGCGGCGATGCCGAAGCACGAATGCTCCGCGACTGTGACGGCGGAGCAACAACGCGGTTTTGTTCCCCAAGAATTTCGATTTTGCCGACAATATCGGCCCCGCAGGCCTATGCGTGTGTCGGCCGTGGCCAGGGCCGGTTCGAAGCTCGCCGAAAAGTGATCGGGTGTTTCCCCCGCCTTCGGCGCGGGCGCGGTCAGCGCGTCATCTTTTCCAGTTCCGGAAACGGCGCATAGACCGCACCGGCGCAGGCTTCGGCGGCGTTCTCGACCACATGGTCGAGCCGGCCATCGACATAGACGATGGCGCGTTCGCGCAGGTCGCGATAGCTGCCATCGGACTCGCGCGGAATAAAATGCAGGCAGCTGACATAGCGCACCCGCCCGCCGACGGTGCGCTGAACCGGCTCGGCCATGGCGGCATCATGCACGCCCACGGGATTGGTGAGATAGGTCTTCATGAAGGCCAGCAGTTCGGCGCGGTAATTGTTGGGAAAAGGCTGGTTGGTGCCGCTGCGATCGGCGGTAAAGCTGACATTTCTGCTCTCGTCGCCGCCTGCGCAGCCGATCAGCACGATCGGCAGCAGCAGGATTGCCGCAGACCTTGCCGATACTCCCGAGCGTTCTGGCATTCCCAAGCGCAATTCAATATCCGGCCGTTTGGAGCTGGCTAATCCCGGGTCGGTGGTCCGTGCCGAACTTCGGATTCGTGACCCTAGACCGTCGGCCGGCGAAATGGAATTCGCCTATGGGTCTTCGATCGCGGGCAGAGCCTCTGGTTGATTCGCCGTTCCGGCGCGGCGGCGTCACGCCGCGCCGGCCAACCGGCTATCAGCGCTTGTGCAAGTGATGATGGCGGAAATGCCGGTAATGCCGATGATGATGGCGGTCCATGCTGGCCTTGGCGTTCAGCACGCTGGCCTTTACCTGCACGGCCTTGATCGCCGGAGCCTGCATCGTCTTACCGGCGCCGGCGGCCATCGCGGGCGCCGCCAGAACGGAAACGGCAAGCAGCGCCGCGGAAATTGTCTTCAACATGGTGGTATCCTCTTTCAAACGGGGATCCCGAGGGTTTCCGGTCGGATGGCCGGGCTCGTTGATCATGCTGGCCACCTTAAAGGTGGCGCGCTGAACCCCGACTGAAGCGCACCGGTGGACTTCGTTCATCTGGATGACATGTTCGTCATGTTGGCTTTGCGGCGGATAGCCGGCGCGAACCGGCAAAATCGGCAAACCGGGCCGATGGCCGGGGAATGTCCTGTGGCAGCCGGTGTTCAATCAACGGGCCTCGGTATAGGATGGCCGCCCATCAAAATCGGGAGCGACGGATGAGCAAATTTGCGATCAGGATGTTGGCGCTAGCCATGTATTCAACGGCGTTGATGGTACCGCTGCTCACATCGGCCTATGCCTCGGGCGACGAAAATCCGTCGCCGCCGGCATCGGACAGCAAGAAGGCCAAGAAGGAAAAAAAGTCCGACAAGAGCTCGAGCATCGAGGATCGCCGCTTCCTCGACGGCTATCGGGCCGCTTATGCCACGGTCTACGACCGCAACGATTACACCGCCGCGATTGCTCAGCTGAAGGCGCTCGGTCACGACGACAACGCCGCCGTCGCCAACCTGATCGGCTACTCCTATCGCAAGCTCGGCGACTACAAGGTCGCGCAGATCTGGTACGAGCGCGCGCTGAAGATCGATCCGAACCACGTCAAGACCTGGCAGTATTACGGGCTTTGGCAGGTCGAACAGGGCAACCGTGACCAGGCGCAGTACCATTTGAGCCGGCTCGCCGCTTTGGCCGGCATCGACAGCGAGGAATATCGCTCGCTCGCCGCAGCCCTTGAACAGCCGCCCGGCACCGGCCTCGTCTACTGAGGTCGGCTAGGCCAAAGCCGGTGCAGTCCGGTCGGGATTGCGCCGGTTTTAAAGCCGGCGGCGGCTCACTTCATCAGCGCCTGAGCCTCGGCGCGGAAGGCCTGGCGCGAGGCGTCGCGCGAATAGAACATGTGGCCGCCGGGATAGACCACGAGCTTGACGCGATCGGGTGACCCATAGGCCGGCAGCTGGTCGAGCAGGATCTGCGTTCCGAAATAGGGCGTGGCGAGATCGAACAGCCCGTGCCCCACCAACAGCTTCAGCTTCGGATCGAGCGCCAGTATCTCCCTCAGCTGGGAGATCGACTCGGCAGGATGCTGGCCATGGCCGAAATCCCAGGCCTTCGCAACCGCGCCGCTGAGCACCTGGTAGGAACCGTCCGGCCGCCAATTGAGCTTGCGCGTGGTGAGGTCGACCGCAGCGCTGGTCAAAGGCGCGTAAAGCGGCTCGCCGGACGGATCGCTGAAATGGTAAAAACTGGAGTCCGGATAGGGGTCGAGGCCGGTGATGGATGCATCGTAGCGCCCGGTCACCTTGCCGTCGCGGCGGTCGAATTCGCGGCGAAATTCGGCAATGCCGAAGCGGCCGGCAAGCCTGCGGCTGACGGCCGGATCGATCCCCGTCAGGGCCGCCACCCTGTCGGCGAGCCGTGTCGTGGCCTCGGTGTCGGCGAGGCCCTTGACGAGGTCGCCCAGGAAATCGCCGCGCGCATAGCGTTCGACGTCGGCCAGGTCGGCCCGGGTGACGTGACCGCCCTTGGTCTCGCGGTTGACCGCCGCCATGGTGGGAAGGCTCGCCACATATTGCAGAATGCTGGAGCCCGAATATTCGCGGAAGTCGAGTACCGGCGACAGCAGGATGAGGCCTCTCACCCCGACGCCCTGCTGGATCTGCAGCTCGCGCACGACCTTCGGCCCGCGAATGCCGCCATAGCTTTCGCCGGCGACAAATTTGGGCGAGAGCAGCCGGTTGGACTTTTCCAGCCAGCGGCGGATCGTCACCGCGATCGAGTCGACGTCGCCGTCGACCGAGAACAGGTGCTTGCGCACCTCGTCGCCGGTGGCAATGAAGCGGCTGTAGCCGGTGCCGACCGGATCGATGAAGACGAGATCGGTAAAATCGAGCCAGGTCTCGGCATTGGGCACGAGATCGGGCGGCGCGGAGGAAACCGCGGCGTCGGCGTCGATGGGCAGGCGCCATGGTCCGACATTGCCCAGCTGCAGCCAGGCCGAGGACGCCCCCGGGCCGCCGTTGAATAGAAAGGTCACCGGCCGGGTGGCCGGCTCGGCGCCGTCCAGCTGGTAGGCGGTGGTGGCGATTTCGGCCTGCGGCTCGCCCTTGTCGTCGAACAGGCGGATCGAACCGGCGGTGGCCGTGAAGGCGAGCGTGCGCCCGGGAAGCGCCAGCGTCTGTTTTGTCGTGGAGTCCGGCGGAAGGCGATGCTGCTCGGACGCGACCGCCGGGTTGGAAGCGGTGCCGTGCCCGCCGGCCGCAGCCGCCTTCTGGCCCGAAGGCGTTGCGGCAGGGGGCTGTGGCGGCGGCGCATCCTCGGCGCGCGCGCCGGTCATCACAGCCAGGGCGATTACCGCAAGGGCAAAGCGCGCCAGGCCCGGCGCGGCGAAAGCAATGGCCATGTCAGTTCTCCGGCTTGCCGCGATCCGGGCGGAACCGCCGCGTTTTGCGGCGCTGAAACTGCGACAGCTTGGCGGTCTGCGCAAGTCAACAGGCCCGGTTGACTGCCCGCGAGGGCTGCTTGCCGGCCGCAGCGGCTTTCGCCGGGCTGGCTGACGATCTCGACAAAGGCCGCCAACGTCGTATAGACGACCTCGGCGCACCCGCTCCCCGGGCGCCGATATGAGCCCCGCGATCCCATGACCACGCCCAAGCGATATGACCGGATCGCGTTCGTCGCTAGCGCCGGCGCGGAAGCCCAGCAGGCGCTGGCGCAGCTGACGCGGCTCTACGGCAATTGCGATTCCGAGCAGGCCGACGTGGTGGTGGCGCTCGGCGGCGACGGCTTGATGCTGCAGACGCTGCATCAGAACATGCACTCCGGCAAGCCGATCTACGGCATGCATCGCGGCACCGTCGGCTTCCTGATGAACGAGTTCAGCAGCCACGACCTGCACGCCCGGCTGGCGGAAGCCAAGGAAACCGTGATCCATCCGCTGCTGATGCGCGCCACCGACGCGCAGGGCGTGGTGCATCTGCACCATGCCATCAACGAGGTCTATCTGTACCGCCAGACCTACCAGGCGGCGCGGCTGAGAATACTGATCGATGAACGCGAGCGCATGCCCGAACTGATCGCCGACGGCATCCTGGTCGCGACCCCTGCGGGATCGACTGCCTACAATCTCTCTGCGCAGGGCCCGATCCTGCCGATCAACGCCCCGCTGCTGGCGCTGACCCCGATCAGCGCATTCCGCCCGCGCCGCTGGCGTGGCGCCCTGCTCCCCAACACCGCCTTTGTCGTCATCGAGGTGCTCGAAGGCGACAAGCGTCCGGTCGCGGCGGTCGCCGATCACGACGAGGCGCGCGACGTCCGCCGGGTCGAGGTGCTTTCCGACAAGACCATCTCGATGCGGATGCTGTTCGATCCCGGCCACAGCCTGGAAGAACGCATTCTGAGCGAGCAGTTCGGCTACTGACGCCGAACTGCGGCCGGCGCGGCATTCGCAACCATTCGTTAAGGAGCGCCTTATATGGTTAACGGGCGGTATACCGAGCGGTTCGGTAGGCGCCCAGAGCCGGCCCATGTTTCGCATCGATTTCAATAAGTTGCGATTTCTCGTCTGCGACGACAATCCGCATATGCGGCGAATCTTGCGCACGCTGCTGCATTCGTTCGGTGCCCGCGAGGTCTATGAATCCGAGGACGGCGCCACCGCGCTTGAAATGTACACCCACTACGTACCCGACATCGTCATCACCGACTGGTCGATGCCGATCTTCGACGGCCTCGAACTGGCGCAGATGATCCGGCAGCCGGATTCCAAGGGCAACCCGTTCGCGCCGATCATCATGCTGACCGGCCATTCCGAGAAGCGCCGCGTCACCGTGGCGCGCGACGCCGGCGTCAGCGAATTCCTCGCCAAGCCGATCTCGGCCAAGGGGCTTTACCAGCGCATTCTCAACGTCGTCGCCAACCCGCGGCCGTTCATCAAGACCAAGACCTATTTCGGCCCGGACCGAAGGCGCAATACCAGCAACGCCTATATCGGCCCCGAGCGCCGCACCGGCGGCGAGATGGAAGTGCTCCAGCAGCCGTCGCTGCTCGACAAGGCCCGCTCCTCGACGTGAGACCAAGGCTTCAGGAAACCACCATGGCAAAAGACAAGCCCGCCGCGCTCCGGATCGAGACCTTCGCCGATCATCACGTCATCACGCAGCCCAATCCCCTGCGCAAGGTGCTGCGGCGTGTCGCCGAAAAGGATCTCGACGATCCGGTGGCGCGCGCCGAAAAGGCACTTGCCGAGCTGTCCGGCGAATTCCAGAACTGGATGGGCGTGGAAACCGCGCGGCTCGCGGCGGCCCACGCCGCAGTCCTCAAGCAGGGATTTACCAACGCCACCCGCCTGGAGCTGTTTCGCGCCGCCCATGACATCAAGGGCGACGCCGCCACGTTCGGATTCCCCGCAGCCGGGGTCGCCGCCGACAGCCTGTGCCGGGTCATCGAGCACGCGCCCGATCTCGACGAGGTGCCGTCCGAACTGATCAGCCATCACATAAATGCCATCCAGGCGATCGTGCGCGGGCGCACCAGGCTCGACAGCGCCAGCACGGCCGGCGAACTGAGCCGGCAATTGCGCAGCCTCGCCGACGACTATCTCGCTCACGCCAATCGCGACCGTCCGGAGCATCTCGACGCGATCCTCGCTCCGAGCATCGCCCCGGCGGAGTGACCGGCTGAACTCAGCTCCGCTGCGGCGGACAAAGCTCGCTCTCGGGGTAACGGGGCATTTGCGACTGCCGCGAGTCATCCGCCCGGGGCGGCCGGCGCCGATCCAAAATAGCGATCCAGAGATCGACCTCCACCGCGCCGACGTATTAGGCTGCGATCAGCTCATGCTGGATCGGGGCCACGGCGTCGTCGGCCATCAGTTCGTCGCAGAACAGGCGGGCTTCTTCCCGCGCCGATTCGGTTGCGAAGCGCCGCAGCAGGATCAGCAGCGGTTCAGCCCCCCGGCGATCGGTGGCGCAATGCGTCAGCACGCGTTCGACCATCTGGCGCCGCAATCTGGCAGCGCCGCCGAGGCTGCCGACAAACCCGGTTTCATGGCTGACTTCGAGCGCTATCCGGAAGGCCGCGAAGGTCGATTCCGGCAATCCCGCGCGCGACAGCAGCGCCTGCAGGCTGGCGCCGCCGCGGTCGTGCAGCAGCGCGGAAACCCGGGCCTGCGGCAGCCCGGACAGTTCCGCCAGCGCATGGTCGAACAGTTCGAGATTGCCCGACAACAGCGCGCGCAGGATCAGCCCGGCGGTGAGCTGGCCTGTGGCGCGCAGATGTTGCACCAGGCCGCGCATGTCGTCGCCGCGCGAGCGGGCCGCGATGTTCACGGTGGAGCGATCGCGCGCCTCGCTGGCGATCCGCACCGCGCGGTCGGCGCTGAGCCAGTTCCGCGCGACGACGAATTGCGCCAGGGTATCCGACAGCTTGGCGACCAACGCCACCCGGGTTGCGGCGGGAAGATCCTCCAGCACCAGCATCGATTCCCGGATCGCGGCGAGATGGCCGTGGCGCTCGACGATGCGGTCCCAGGAAAACGGCGCCAGTTCGGCGTAGGCATTTTCGATCAGTTCGAGCGCCGCCGCGGCGGTGCCGACTTCGGCGATCGCCGCACAGACCGAGGCTGGAAGATTGATGCGGCGGGCGATGGCGCATTGCATCTCGCCATCGCCGGTGGCGACGATGTCGACGAGGTCGGCGTCGATCAGCAGCGGCGAATGTTCGAGCACCGGAAGCGCCACCGAGGGCTGGTCGAGCGACAGCGCCTGCACGATGGCGGCGGGCGCCTCGGCGCTGCGCGCAAACACCTCGGCCATGGCCTGCCGCACCAGCGGGGAAGGGTCGTCGAGCAGCATCAGCAGCGCGCCTTCCGCGGCGCCGCGATCGTCCTCGCTCAAATCCGAAAGCAGCCAGGCCCGCGCCAAGGATCGCGTCGCCTCTGCCCGCTCGCCTGCCGGAGCGGTCCGTATCCAATTGATGAACTGCCGAACGATCATGACCCTGCCGGCTTACGCAACTTGAGACGACACCGTGACGCGGTGCCACTACAAGACAAAATAAACCACGACGCTTAACAAACGGTTCACCATAAATGCCCGGTTTTATTGACGTTTTGTTAAGGCCGCGACGGCGGCAGTCATCGGGGCGGCGAAGCGAATGCTGTGGGTCGTTTTGAAACCTGTCGGGAATCATCCCGGTCTATGCCCCGGTATAGACTCGCGAGCTTCGCTCGGCTCGGCCCCGCAAGATGGAGAGCTGTGAGCCCGAACTCCCGCGTGAAGCTTGGAACCGTCGTGCGTCAGTTAGCTGCTGAAGGTGCCGCTGCGGTCGCTGAACAGATCGAGCGATTGCGGCGCGCTGGCGCCGGCGGTCTGCGCCGTCGCTGCGGCCGGCGTCGCAGCCGAGGCCAAAGTCGCAGCCGAGGTCAGCGACGAGGCGTTGCCCCACAATTCCTGGATCGCGGGCGAGACCGGTTGCGGGCGCTCGCCCGCCTGGAACAGCGAGCGGAAGATCGGATCTGTCGGCGCCGGCGCCGCCGTTGTTGTCGTTGTCGTTGCAGCGGATGCCATGGTCACCAGCGCCGCCGGCGCCACGGCGGCTGCCGGGCTGGCCGATCGGGCCTCCGGAAAGCTCGACAGATAGGTCGCATTCGCAGCCGGCGCCGTGGCTGAGGCCGCGCTGGCGACCGTGGCGGCGGCCGGCGCGAGACCCACCGCGGCCATCGCGGCGCGCGTCGCCGGCGAACCGGCGGCGCTGGCGTAGCGCGAGGTCAGCACCGAATAGACTTCCGAGACGCTGCGCGCCCGCCCCGTGCTGTCGTAGAAGATCGAACGGTTGGCCGCGGCGGCGTTCGGAAACAGCCGCGCGCCCGAGGCCTGCGGGTTGTCCTCGGCGTTGGCAATCAGCTTCGCGGCGCCGCCGACGCCCATGAAGTGGGCCATATAGAGCTCCGCGTCGGTCGGACGGCGGCCGATCTTGCCGGTGAGCTGGAAACTGTTGGATTGGGTGAGAACGGCAGCCATCGACGAACTGGCGGCAGGATCGTCCCGGAGCTTCAGGATCGCCTTGCGCATGTCGGGATCGCTGACCGAATAGGTGCCGGAGGCGGATTTGGTGATGGCGTCGGCGTAGTTGCCGTAGCCGAGCTGACCGCCGGCTTCCTTGACGGTGCCGAGCCAGGTCTGGTCGATGAATTGATAGAGCCCGTGCGCCGATGACGTCGAGGCGCCCGCCTTGGGATTGAAATCGGATTCCATCTTGGCGGTGGTCAGCAGGTATTCGAAGCTGGCGCCGATGGCGCTTGCGGCCTGCTGGATCGCCCCGGCGATCCCCGCGCGCGATGCATCGACACCTGCCGCAGCTGGTGTGGCGCTTGACGTGTCGACCGACATGCTTGGTCCTCGCTCCCCGCGAAATGACCCACCCGGCCTGTCCGAGAGCTCCCACTAACGCCCAGGCTGCGGTTACCCTGCGGCGGCTATGGTTAATGCCGGGTTAAGCGCGGCCTACTCGCCGTAGACCGCCTTCGGATCGAACAGCCGCTCGGCGTCGACGAAGCGCAATTGCGCGCCGTCTTCGGCCGGCGCCACCGCGCGGTAAAAACAGGAACGGCGGCCGGTGTGGCAGGCCGCGCCGGTCTGCTCGACCCGGATCCAGATCGCGTCCTGATCGCAATCCAGCCGCATCTCGACCACGCGCTGGATGTTGCCGGAGCTTTCGCCCTTGCGCCACAGCGCCTGGCGGGAGCGGCTGAAGTACCAGGCCTGCCCGCTGGAGATGGTCCTCCGCAGGGCCTCGTCGTTCATGTGGGCGACCATCAGCACCTCGCCGGTCACGGCGTCCGTGGCCACGCAGGTCACAAGGCCGGAGGCGTCGAATTTGGGCCGCAACGCCAGCCCTTCCTCGATGTCGTGGATCTCTGGAGAATTGGACACGGCAGTCCCCGCGATTTCAGGCGAGGGCTATCGCGGCATCCCTCGCACCATGGACAGGAAACGCGCCTGCTCCGCCGGATTGTCGCGGAACATGCCCGTATAGCGGCTGGTGAACGTCATGGCGCCGTGCTTGGCGACGCCGCGCACCGACATGCAGGTATGCTCGGCCTCGATCACCACGGCAACGCCACGGGGCTTTAGAATTTCGTCGATCGCGGCCGCGATCTGGGCGGTGAGGTGCTCCTGGGTCTGCAGGCGGCGGGCGAAGATATCGGTGAGGCGCGCCAGCTTCGACAGGCCCACCACCCGTTCCACCGGCGTATAGGCAATATGCGCCTTGCCGTAGAACGGCATCATGTGATGCTCGCATTGCGAAGTGAATTCGATGTCGCGGATCAGCACGAAATCGTCATAGCCCGCGGTCTCGCCGAAGGTGCGGTTGAGCACTTCGGCCGGGCACTGATGATAGCCCTGGTAGAGTTCGTCGAAGGCTTCGACCACCCGGCGCGGGGTATCCACAAGGCCCTCGCGGGCGGGATTCTCGCCGATATAGCCAAGCAGGGTCTGCACCGCCTGCTCGGCCTCGGCGCGGGAGGGCCGCGGCTGATCGGCACGGACGGCGGCGGCCAGGAACTCCGCGGGGTCGAGTTCGGCCGGGCGGGGTTCCGGGACCCTGGAGTCCGGCAGCTTCCCGTCGGAAGGCTTGGCTGGGCGGAGGGGTTTGATCAAGGCGTCCATGTCAACTCCGTTCGACCGGTCCTGCACGAGACCGGAGTGTCACCGGCAGACGGGGCGGATGGCCGCCGGACGCCTGAGTACCACCCTGTTAACACCGCGGCTGCGAAATAGCTGCTATTTCCGCCGTCGCGGCGAAACGGCCGGACTGTATTTCCGCCGCCCGCGTCCATATATAGGACCCCAGGTCGCGGCCGCCAAGGGCGGTCGCAGCCTGGGAGCCCGAGACCTTCATCCATGCTGAACGACATCTACAACAAGCGCATCATCGAACTGGCCGGCAATATCCCCCGGCTCGGACGGCTCGCCTCCCCCGACGCCAGCGCCACGGCGCATTCCAAGCTGTGCGGATCGACCGTCAAGATCGACCTCAAGATGGACGGGCCTGTGGTCACCGACTTTGCCCATGACGTGAAGGCCTGTGCGCTCGGCCAGGCCTCTTCCTCGATCATGGCGAGCCACATCGTCGGCTCGACCGCCGACGAGTTGCGCGAACTGCGCGAGACCGTGCGCAGGATGCTGAAGGAAAACGGCAAGCCCCCGCAGGGCAAGTGGGCCGATATCGCCCTGCTCGAACCGGTGCGCGATTACAAGGCACGGCATGCCTCGACCATGCTGACTTTCGATGCCGTGGTAGACGCCATCGGCCAGATCGAGGCCAGGGCCAGACAGCCGGCGGCAGCGCAGGGCTGAACGCTGCTGCCGCGACACCATCGCGGCGCCGCATCCGCCTGCGACACTCTCCACAAACCCAGGGGTCTATCCGGCGGCAGATTTCGCATCCGCGGCGGCGGCGTTCACTTCCTCGTCCTGGGGGGCGGTGTCGCCTTTGCGATCGCATCCACCAGATCGATCAGGGAGTGGCGGATCTCGCGATGGGCGATGCCGCCGAACGCGTTCAGGAGTTTGAGCGTGCCGCGGTCAGGGAGCAGCCTGGCCGGAGCCGCAGCTCTGCTTCTGCCGGCAGACGTGTTGGCATTGGCGCCAAACAGCGCGCCGATCGGGATGTCGAATATCTCCGCGATCTGGGGAAGGCGTCCGGCGCCGACCCGGTTGGTGCCGTTTTCATACTTCTGGACCTGTTGGAAGGAGACGCCGAGCCTGCCGGCGAGATCGCTTTGCGACATGCCCGCGATCAGCCGATGAGCCCGGATCGACTCCCCGAGGACGATGTCCGCCGAATTCGGCTGCCGGTTCCTTTTCTTCATATGGCACTACCTTGGAGAGATGATTTACCGAGTACAATTGTAAATTAGGTTTTTGCCGATTCCGTTGTGCTGTTTTGTAGACAGCCCGGCAAGCTCGCCGATGGCTCAAATCTGCGGCCACAGGCATTTCGTGGCGAATTCCCGCAACAAATCCGCGATCGGATGGGCGACCGCGCAGCGGCCCCCGGGGACCGCGCCGCCCGGCCAGTTCAACGCTGGTGTAGAACGGCGGCACGTTTTGCCGTCTTCCGCGAGGCGGGCCGGATCGCTCTACTTCACCTTACGCAAGCCAGTAAGGAGCCGGGACCATGCAGAGCAACGTGCGGACCATCGCCCCCAGTCACAATCAAATCCGCACGGAGGTCGTAACGACCTACCAGCAGCTGCTCCATGCCTACGCCATCCGCAGCATCTGCTTCATCGAGGAGCACGGCTACCCAGCGCGGCAGGAATTCGACGGCAATGACTACCAGGCCACCCACATGATCGTCTATGCCGGCGACGAGCCGGTCGGAACCCAGCGCATCCGATGGTTCAAGGACTTCGCCAAGCTCGAACGCACGGCCTTCCGCGAGGCCTATCGCAATACCCACGTGCTGAAGGCTTGCGCGCATTTCGTGTTCGACCACATCGCCCGCAAAGGATATGACAAGGTCATCACCCACGCCCAGCCGAAATATGCGCGCATGTGGCGAATCGTCCTCGGATTCAAGAATGCCGAAGGCAAGGCACCGTTCTACTTCGACGGTCACCCGGAGCCGTACATCGAGCTGGTCAAGAAACTCAGTCCTCCAGAGAACGCAATCTCGTTGCACACAGACACGGCCGTTATGTTCCGGATCGAAGGTTTCTGGGATGCGCCGTCGGCGTTCGAGGCGGCCGCATAGTGAGCCTCGTCCCATGAAATATCTCCAATCATCGAGCTCCGGCAAAATGCGAGCACCGCCGTGGACTTCTCCCGAATTTATCTGAAACAGGTGGTCGCGATCCACCAGGCGATGTTCGAAAAACTCCTGTTCGATGAACGTGCGACCGTGAGCCTGGAACTGGCTGAATTATTCCAGGACGCCGGCAGGACCTATCTGCAAATCTCGGAGCGGATCAACGAGACGTATCTGTCTCAGCATTCCCTGCAAGATTGAACATTTTCCTGAACCCGGCGTCATACTCGCTGGGGGGATTGTTCAGCCTGAACTCATCGCTGAACCAAGGATTGTTGCCGCCGAAGACATCGCTCAGCCAATCGAAGACGAGACGAACCGGGCGGGCGCTGAGTCGGTCGGTGAGTGCAATCAGGTAAAGCGGGACAGAAACCCTCAGGTCAAGTTCCAGCGGTACGGCGCTCGGTTCCAGGAGCGAGTAACTGCCAAGCATTCCAATTCCCTGCCCCGCCTTGACCAGCATGCCGTAGGCCAAGGAATTGTCGCAGTAGTGTGCAACGCGTCCGCGCGCCACCGCCTGCTGCCAGCCATCCCATAGCCCGGTTTTGGTTAGGTAGTATGCCGATTGCAGGAAGACATGCTGTTCCAGATTATCGCGCGTCGGCAAACCGTACTTCCGGATATAGTCCTTGGCGGCGACAGGAAGGAAATGAAGCTGGCCGAGCTTTTGAAACCGGATATCGGCCGACTCCGCCGGTCTAAAGCCAATCACTATGTCACTCTGGTTTTCCCGCGGGTTCATCATGTTGATCGGATTCTTCAAGTGTAGTTGTATCTTCGGATATTGCGCGGAAAACCGATCGAGCGCGGGCGCGGCGAACAGCGCGTTCAGCCCGTCCGTGATGCTCACGCTTACGGTGCCTTCCGCCTCCCCGGCCTCCGCCTTCAGGTCGCGGGTGATCGAATGAAGCGTGTGATCCAGCCGGCACAGGGCATGCGCCAGCGCCTCGCCCTTCTGGGTCAGCCTGACGCCGCGGGCGGTTGCAACGAAAAGTTGCGAGCCGACCACGTCCTGGAGGCGCTTGACCTGGCGGCTCACCGTCGGCTGGCTGGTATTGGTGATCTCGGCCGCGCGGTTGAACGACTTGGTCTTGGCCACGGCGAGAAAGACGCGTAGTTCGCCCCAGAATTGTCCGCTGAGGAGTTTCTCGTCGTCGAGCGGACTCCCGTTGAACGCTTGCTGTTCCTCGTCGAATGCTTCCATGGCTTTTCTACAGTCAGGTAGAGAGGTTAACCGCCTGCAGCTTAGCCGTGTTTTCAGGCCGGAGTCCACGCCCCCGTCGGAACCATGAAACCTGCAGGGCCGGATGATCCAGGCCCCCGCGGCGCAGGGTTGAAGCCTACCGCTCCGGCGCCACGACGCCGGCAGGACCGATCGCCTCGGCGGTCTTGGTCGGTTTCGGCGGCGGCAGATTGGCCGCGGCCGAAACCGCGCTGCTGACAAAGCGATCCTGCGTGGGTTTTGCGGTCAGCGCCGCGACCGGCGCCACGTCGCTGCCGGCCCGGGGCAGCACCTCGGCGACCGCATCGGTGGTGACCAGATTGGTCGACCGCAATTCCGCCGCCGACAATTCGTGCAATTCTTCCCACGGCGGCACGTTCAGGGACAGGGACAGCAGATCGCCCGCCCCGCCCATGTCGAAGGTGTACTTGGCAAGCCGGCCGATGTCGCGTTCCACGATCATCATGTCCTGCGCGGTATAGCTGGCGGCCCTGGCATCATCGGCACGGTCGCCCATCCAGATCTGATGCACCCTGACGTGGGCGGCTTCGGGGACGTAGCGCGTCTTGCCCGACAGCAGCAGGAACACGCACATCGACTCGCAATAGGCTTCCGGCGCGACGCTGGCGCGATCGCCCTGCGCGGTATGGGTCTCGACGCTGAGGCCGACGGTGGTCAGCGCACCGAGCTCGCGCCAGCGCCTTCCGAGCGCGATGGCGTCGTTGACCGAGCCGCCGCTGGAATCCAGCACGATGGTCGCACCGCTGAGGTCGCGCCCGCGCGCGAATTCATCGAAATCCCGCGGACTGTCCGAGGTCACGATGCCGACGGCGCTGACCCAGCCGCCACAATTCGGCTGGCATGCGACCCAGCTGAACCGCATCGGCAATTTGCGTTCTTCGAGCGTCGCGCCGGCATGGGCCCGACCGCTGTCGCCGGCCATGATCGCAGGTGCGATGAAAAGGGCGGCGCCGAACAACGCCCGGCCGCCGGATTTGAGCGACGTCGCAAAGCTCAATGTGGTTCCTTCCCCCAAGCCTGATCAGGCAGTGGTAACGGCCCCGGTTGCAACGCCAGTGATTCCTGTCACACCGGCGTTATAAAAAGGGTAACCTTACGACCAAGAAGCGTCCATTAACATTTGCTGCACTGCCATCTGAAATGTGCGATATTTGTCAAATGTGGCGCAAAAGCCTGTGCTCACGGGTTCCATGGTTCGGAACCGCGCAAATGGCTGCGCAGGATTGCGTCATCCGCCCATGAAATATTCATCGTTCCATCTGTCGCATTGTCCCGATTGCGCCGACGCGGCGCGGCGTCTGCCGCGCAATGCCGGGCGTGCCCTGATCTGGATCTACCGGCACACGCTGTCGCCGCTGGTTGGCTACAACTGCCGTCATTTGCCGACCTGTTCGGTCTATGGCGACGAGGCGATCGAGCGTTTCGGACTGTGGGGCGGCGGATGGATGACGCTGGCGCGGCTGTTGCGCTGCCAGCCCTGGGGCACTTCCGGAATCGACAACGTGCCGCCGACCCGGCCGCCGGGCGCGTGCTGGTACCTGCCATGGCGGTTCGGACGCTGGCGCGGCGTCAACGGGCCGTGAGGGCAGGCCGAGTTGAACCGGTAGCATGGGGTACCGCTAGCGCAGCGATGGCGTGCTGAACCACGATGAGAAGCCCGTGGATCTGGGCTCATCAACGACTTGCCGCCGGGCTGGCCGTTTGGGGCGCCCTGGTGCCTGCCGGGACGGTTCGGTCGCTGGCATCGCGTCGGCGCTGCCGGGGCCTTCCGAGGGCAGCCGGACAGCCAGCAGCAGGTTCGATTCATAGGATCGCCAGCGATAACCGATGCCAAAATCCATCGGCTGGCTGCGCCTGAACAGCTCGGCATAGGCGGGCTGGTACTTGCCGGGGAATTCGTCAATCGGACCGGCGTATCGGCCGAACGGAAAAAACCGCCACTTGTTCGGATTGTAACTGTCGAGCGGAATGCCGGAATCGTCCTGGATGATGGTGGAGCTGTTGGCGAGCAGAAATTCGCGCACGGTGCTGAAGTTGCCGGCGTGCAGCAGATACGACGCGCTCTTGATCAGGCTGTTGCCGGGCGCCAGCGTCTGGCAGAATTTCAGGAAGCCGGAGTTCTTGACCCCGCTATTGGACAGATCGGTGGAGAAATAAAACAGCGTCCGCTCCACCCCGTCGCTGCCCGCGAACACGATGCGGACGCCGCGTGTGGCGTTCCTGCCGGCATTTTCGTTGGCAAAATACGCCTCCCCCCTCTCATCGAGCGCAACCAGGCTGACGTCGCGGATGGTCTTTCCGGAGCGCGCCAGGAACACATAGAGTATCGGCAACGTGCCGCTCAGCTCTCCGGCGCGCAGGTCGGTCTTCATCTGCTTGGTGATGAAGAAACTGAAACTCAGGATCGAGCCCAGCGAGCGTTCCACATCATAAAGCCCGGATTCGATGCCGCCCGGCGGCAGGCGCGTGAGGTCGGGCACCGAGCCGACCGGCTCGAGCGCGCTCAGCACGTAGGTCGTCGCCTTGGAATAAAACGCATTCGCATAGAGAAAGTCCGGGCCGCTGAACATGTAGAACATGGTCGGCCGCGGCGCGGCGAGATTGGTGTCGGCCCAGGCCCGGATCTTCGAAAGTTGCCGCTGCTCGAGCTGCCCGAAGGCCGCATCGAAAAATCGCGCGTGATGCTGCCAGGCCGGGGCGCCGGTCAGCGCCGTCAGCGGCGAGCCGGTAGACGGCGGCATGCCCGCGAGGAAACGCGCGGTGTCGTCCGGCGTCACCGCATCGGCGGCGCGCGCCGGCAGCACCACCGCAAGAAGCATGAAGGTTGCGACCGCGGCCGCTTTTAACGCTTGAGACATCCTCATTCGCGACGTGGCGCAACGGGCGCGGCGCCCCGATCGGCCCGCTTGCGGAAAACCGCGTAGATCAAAAGACCAGAAATCATGATCAAACTACCCAGCAACGACTGCAGCGGACGCTCGACCAAAAGATAGTACATCATGAAGGCGGTCACGAGCAGGAAAACCAGCGGGGTTACCGGGTATCCCCAGGCGCGATAGGGCCTTGGCATCTCCGGCTGGAAGATGCGCAGCCTGATGACGCCGAGCACGGTGAAGAACGAGCAGAACAACAGCGCGAACTGGATGAAATCGAGCACCGCCTCGAAGCTGCGGGTGAACAGCATCAGGCTGGCGACGGTGAGCTGGAAAAGGATGGCATAGGCCGGCGCGCCCTGGGTCGATTTCCGGGCGAATATCTTCAGGGACGGAATGTCCTCGCCCATGGTCATCATGACGCGCGGCCCGATCCACATCATCGCGCTGATCGAAGATACCAGCCCGATGCAGATCATCGCCCCGACGATACGACCGCCGATCTCGCCAAAGATATGGCTACCGGCGATGCGGGCGACATCGAGCTGTCCGGAAAGCGCCTCGATCGGCGTGGTCCGAAGGAACACCGCATTGAGCGCGACATACAGCACCAGCACGATCAGCGTCCCCGCCAGCAGCGCGCGCGGCAGGTTTTGCTGCGGGGTATGCATCTCGCCGATGATGTAGGTTGCGGCATTCCACCCGGAAAACGCATACATCACGAAGACCAGGCCGATGGCGAACGGCGCGCTGGCGATATGGCCAAGGTCCGATCCCGACGGCGCGAACGAGACCGGTTGCGGCGTGCCGACGACAAATCCCGCGATCAGGAAGGCTACGATCAGCGCAACCTTCAGGACGGTCGAGATCAGTTGAAAGGTGCTGGAATGCCTGAGGCCGCTGAGCTGCACGATCGACACCAGCCAGACCACGCCGATCGCAAGCCCGAGCGGCGGCACGCCGGGGATTACCGCTCGGCCGTATTCCCCGAAGGCCATCGCGGCCAGCGCCACCGGGGCGGCAAAGCCGACCGTCGCCGACACCCAGCCCGCCAGAAATCCGAAGGCCGGGTGAAACGCGCGGGTCAGGAAATTGTATTCGCCGCTGGAGCGCGGAAACATCGCGCCGAGTTCACTGTAGGAAAATACGCCGCACAGCGCGACGACGCCTCCGACCGCCCACAGCAGCAGGATCGAAAACGCCGAGGGGATGTCCTTGACCTGGAAACCCAGGCTGGTGAAAACGCCGACGCCAATCATGTCGGCCACGACGATGGCGGTCGCCACCATGACCGAAACGGTCGATGCGGCGCCCGGAAGCCGGCCGGGCCATGCCGCGCTTCCGGTTTCTGATGCCGCCATGTCGGTCCACGCTCCGGGGCCCTGCGCCCTTTATTTTTTCATCGTGCCGGCTCGGCTCAACCAATTCAAGCAATGTTAACAATGATTTAAATCCAGCTCAAATAGGTATCATGACACCACTGACCTTGCACTATCCGCTCCGTTCAGCCGGCTGCGGCCGATGAAAAGCGCTGGCCACCCCACATTCGCGACACGATTTCGTGTTCTCTGAAGGGTCCGGGATGGGGATTTTTCCCGGACGGTTAACGTCACCGCAACGTCGGCAAGCTGAAATACGCCGGCGGTGGACATCGGGGCAGTGGGTGGATGGTCGGAGGGGATCCGAAATTCCAGACGCATGATCGCGCAGGCCGGGGGGCATCACCAGGCGAGGCGCGGTATGCTTTGGCACACTTCCCGCAGCTTCGCCTCCGGCTTGGCCGCTGGCGCTGGATCGCCGTGCTGTCCGCGTTTGTCCCGCTGTCGCTAATTCTGGTTCAATGCAGCCAGGCGCCGAGCGCCGGCACGCTTGCGGCCAATGCGCAGGCTTCATCCGGGGACTCGTTCGACGAGCGCTTCCCAAAACCCCAGTTCAAGGACCGCTTCCCGACCTCGAGCGAGAGCCTGGTGCAGCTGCAACCCTCCGACGCGCCTGCACGCCGTGCCGCGCCGGCACAGCCTGCTCCCTACCGGGTTGCGTCGCTGACGCCGCAGGCAGCGTTCGAACGTCCCGCGGCCCGGGAAGACCTGACGACGCTGGTCAGCCTGAAATCCTCGGCGTTTCCCTATCTCGGCAACAATCCGCACACCGACGAGCCGTTCCTGAACGTCTCCAACGGCAATCGCCGCGGCCACCGCAGTTACGGCGGCCACGTCTACTGGCAGGACGAAACCTTCAACGACAACCGCGTCCTCATGCACATCCCGGAGACTTTCGACGTCCGCAAGCCGGGCGTCATCGTCGTGTTCTTCCACGGCAACGGCGCGACGCTGGAACGCGATGTGCGGGACCGGCAGCTGGTGCCGCAGCAGATTTCGGACTCCGGGGTCAATGCTGTGCTGCTGGCGCCCCAGCTTGCGGTCAATGCCGCCGATTCCAGCGCCGGCAAGTTCTGGCAGCCAGGCGGACTCAAGCGTTTCGTGGCCGAGTCGGCCGAGCACCTCGCCGCGCTCTACGGCGATCCCGGCGCGGTCAAGGCATTCGCCAACATGCCGGTCATCATCGTCGGCTACAGCGGCGGCTTCGTGCCGACCGCCTGGAGCCTGGAAGTGGGCGGGCTCGGCGACCGCGTCCGCGGCGTGTTCCTGCTCGACGCCGTCTATGGTGAACTCGACAAGTTCGCGTCCTGGATCGAGAATAACCGGTCCGGCTTTTTCGTCAGTTCCTATACGCACTATACCGAGCGCCACGACCGGGACCTGATGCGCATGCTCAGGGACAAGGGCATCGCCGTCTCCGAGCATTTCGACGGACCGCTGAAGCCCGGCAGCGTGGTATTCGTCGAGACCCCCGAGGGCGTGACGCATCGCGACTATGTCACGCACGCCTGGACCGAAGATCCGGTCAAGCAAGTGCTGGTCAAGATGGCGGCGACACCGGCACTGACGCGCATGGCGGCAGGCGCCGCGTCGCCGGCGAGCCAATAGTCAGCGCGATGCTGGCGCGGATCGGCGATTGACGCCGGCTTTCGGGTTCTGGCGGCCGACAACCTGCCGGCACAGGTCACTGCCGCCTATAATCGGACGCGCAGGCCGCGGCGACGTGCGCGAGCGCCGCCAGTGTTGGAGCAGCGCGGGACGTTCGATACCGCTGGTCAGCCACGTCGTCAGCGGCGAGCCGACGCACAGCACGATCGCGCCAAAGGTAATCAGCAATCCGGCGTCGCGGATGCGGACGTCAAGGCCCGACGACAATTCGCCCCACATCCCCGCGGGCGCCAGAACCGTGGTGCCGGTGACGATGTTTCCGAACATCAGGGCGTTGGTAGCGAAACGTCGTCCTGGCCGCGAGCTTTGCATGCAAATGCATGTAGACCAGGGCGCGGCGGAATCAAAGCCGGGACAGATGATGAGAACCGGATTATTCACCCACACCGTCACGCGGCCTCGGCTCGGCGCGATTGCGCCGCGCCTCCGCCTGCGCTATCTCCTGTTTTCCGCTTACCTGCGCTCGTTCGCAGGAGTGAGCATCAGGAGACCGCCATGCCAGACAACAACAAGCCCGCGCCGGGATTCCAATACAGCGTCGCCAATCTGAAACCGGTCGAGCCCGCGCACAAGATCGCCCTCACCTTTCCCGACGGCGCCCGACGCGAATTCCCCAAGAACATCACCGGCCTCGATATCGCCAAGGGCATTTCGCCTTCACTGGCCAAGCGCACGGTGGCGATGGCGCTCGACGGGGTAGTGTCCGACCTCGCCGATCCGATCGAACATGACGCGAAGATCGAGTTCATCGCCCGCGACGATAGCCGCGCGCTGGAACTGATACGGCACGACGCCGCCCATGTGCTGGCCGAAGCGGTGCAGTCGCTGTGGCCGGGCACCCAGGTCACGATCGGCCCGGTGATCGAGAACGGCTTCTATTACGACTTCTTCCGCAACGAGCCGTTCACGCCGGAGGATTTTGCCGCCATCGAAAAGAAGATGCGCGAGATCATCGCGCGCGACAAACCCTTCACCAAGGAAGTGTGGGATCGCGAACAGACAAAACAGGTGTTCCGCGACAACGGCGAGATGTTCAAGGTCGAACTGGTCGACGCGATTCCGGCCGACCAGACCATCAAGATCTACAAGCAGGGCGACTGGTTCGACCTGTGCCGCGGCCCGCACATGACCTCGACCGGCAAGATAGGCAATGCCTTCAAGTTGATGAAGGTGGCGGGCGCCTATTGGCGCGGCGACAGCAACAATCCGATGCTGACGCGGATCTACGGCACCGCGTTTGCCAAGCAGGAAGAACTCGACGCCTATCTGAAACAGATCGAGGAAGCCGAGAAGCGCGACCACCGCAGGCTCGGCCGCGAGCTTGATCTGTTTCATTTCCAGGAGGAGGGTCCCGGCGTGGTGTTCTGGCACGCCAGGGGCTGGACCATCTTCCAGGCCTTGATCGCCTATATGCGGCGGCGGCTGGCCGGCGACTACGACGAGGTCAATGCGCCGCAGGTCCTCGACAAGTCGCTGTGGGAAACCTCCGGCCACTGGGAATCGTTTCGCGAGAACATGTTCGCGGTGCAGTCGGCCGGCGACGAGGCCGAGGACAAACGCTGGTTCGCGTTGAAGCCGATGAATTGTCCGGGCCATATCCAGATCTTCAAGCACGGACTCAAGAGCTATCGCGACTTGCCGCTGCGATTGGCCGAATTCGGCCTGGTGCATCGCTACGAGCCGTCGGGCGCCATGCACGGGCTGATGCGGGTGCGCGGGTTTACCCAGGATGACGCCCATGTGTTCTGCACCGAGGCGCAGCTCGCCGACGAATGCCTGAAGATCAACGAACTGATCCTGTCGACCTATGCCGATTTCGGCTTCGAGGGCGAACTCACGGTCAAACTGTCGACGCGGCCGGACAAGCGCGTTGGCAGCGACGAGAGCTGGGATCATGCCGAGCGGGTGATGGCCACCGTGCTGTCGGAGATCGCGGCGAAAGGCCACAATCAGCGGATCAAGACCGCGATCAACCCCGGCGAAGGCGCTTTCTACGGCCCGAAATTCGAATATGTGCTGCGCGACGCCATCGGCCGCGACTGGCAGTGCGGCACCACCCAGGTCGATTTCAACCTGCCGGAACGTTTCGGCGCGTTCTACATCGACGCCGATGGCTCGAAGAAGACCCCGGTCATGGTTCACCGCGCGATCTGCGGCTCGATGGAACGCTTCCTCGGCATCCTGATCGAGCATTTTGCCGGCAATTTTCCGCTCTGGCTGGCGCCGACCCAGGCCGTCGTCACCACCATCACCTCGGAAGGCGACGAATACGCCAAGGTGGTCGCATCCGCCGCGCGCCGCGCCGGGCTGCGCGTCGACATCGACCTGCGCAACGAAAAGATCAACTACAAGGTCCGCGAACATTCGCTGGCCAAGATCCCGGCGCTGTTGGTGGTCGGCAAGAAGGAAGCCGAGACCCATTCGGTCTCGATCCGACGGCTGGGCAGCGAAGGCCAGACCGTGCTGCCGACGGCCGAGGCCATCGCCGCGCTGGTCGAAGAGGCGATGCCGCCCGACGTCAAGCGGGCGAGGCTGGCAGGCTGATGGCCGAGGAACAGGAACTGCCGGCGTTTCCGATACGCGCCTATCAGCTGATCCCCGATCCCAATCAGCCCGACGTGGTGGCGCTGGCGATCGAGACCGACCAGGGCCACAGCCTGTTCCTGGCGACACGGGAGATCCTGGAAGATCTCGGCAAGGACCTCTTGGAGCGGGCGGCCAGGATGCCGCTCAAGGCGCGGCCGAAATAGCCGCGTTCGCGTCGCCGCCCGCGCGGACGGGCGAGGCTTCATTGACGCCCCCATCCGGCTTTGAATCTGCCTCTCCCTGCGGGAGCGGCCTTCGGCCGCCGCGGCCCGCCGCAAATCATCGTCGCGCGTTCACAATCGATCTAAACGGGGCTGCAACGGCCTCGTTGGCTTCCCATCTCCGTGATATCTGATCGCCGATCCCTCCGACCAAGGTTGACAGCATTGCCCGACGCCATTGAACTTTTGAAAAAACGCCGCTCGGTAAAGCCGCGCGAGATGAGCGGTCCCGGCCCCTCGCCTGCCGAACTCGACACCATCCTGACCATCGGCGCGCGGGTGCCCGACCACGGCAAGCTGACGCCCTGGCGTTTCATCGTTTTCGAAGGCGACGCCCGCCTTCGCGCCGGCGAAATCATAGCAAAGACGTTTGCCAGGAAAAATCCCGCAGCCCCTGCCGCCGAGGTCGAGATCGAAAAACGCCGGCTGATGGATGCGCCGCTGGTGATCGCAGTCGTCAGCTTCACCAAACCGCATCCCAAGGTGCCGGCCTGGGAGCAGGAATTGTCGGCCGGCGCCAGCGCCATGAACCTCGTCACCGCCGCCACCGCGCTCGGCTACGGCGCCAACTGGCTGACCGGCTGGTTCGCGTTCGACCGCGACGTGCTCGACGGATTTGGATTGAAGGCCGACGAGAAGCTCGCCGGCTTGATCCATATCGGCACGGCCGGAAAGCCCAGCGAAGACCGCCCGCGGCCGGCGCTTGCCGATATCGTGACGCGGTTTTAGAGGGATGCTGGTTCCGGGGAGATGGGCAACATGAACGGAAATCGCTACTACGGGGTTCGCGTCGAGGGCGCGAAATACGGCGTGGGCTTCGGTTCCGCGCTCGCCATTGTCATATCCTACACCGCCAACCATTCGATCGTCTGGGCCATCATCCACGGCATTCTGGGCTGGCTGTACGTGATTTACTTCGCGCTGTTCCGCTCATGACCGGCGCTGATTGAAAAAGCCCGGCGCTGTGCTGTTCACGCCGCTTCGGAGGCGCGCCGGCCGAACTTCGACAATAGCGCGGCGACTTCGGCGGCGGGCCGGGCGGCGCTGAACAGGTAACCCTGCACCTCGTTGCAGCCTTCGGCGCGCAGCCAGTCGAGTTGGTCCATGGTTTCGACGCCTTCGGCGGTGGTGGTGATGTTGAGGCTGCGGCCGAGGCCGGAGATCGCCCGCACGATCGCAACACAATCCGAGCGCTGCGCCAAGTCCTTGATGAACGAGCGATCGATCTTGATCTTGTCGAACGGAAAGCTCCTGAGATAGCTGAGGCTGGAATAGCCGGTGCCGAAATCGTCCATTGAAATGCTGATGCCAAGTTCGCGCAGCTGATGCAGGATCGCCAGATTGGCCTCGGTCTCGGCCAGGAACAGCGATTCGGTGATTTCAAGCTCGAGCCGGCTCGGCGACAATCCGGAATGCGCCAGCGCCGAAATCACCACCTGGACCAGGCTGCGGCTGCGAAACTGCACCGGCGACAGGTTGACGGCGACCTTGACGTCGGCGGGCCATTTCACCGCCTCCGCGCAGGCCTCGCGCAACACCCACTCGCCGAGCGGCGCGATCAGCCCGATGTCCTCGGCGACAGGGATGAAATCCGCGGGCGAGATCATGCCCTTTTCGGGATGCCGCCAACGCAGCAGCGATTCAAAGCCGCTGATGCGGTCCGCGGCGATATCGACCAACGGCTGATAGTGCAGCTCGAATTCGCCGTTGGCGAAGGCGCGGCGCAGGTCGAGCTCCATGTCGCGCCGCTTCTGCGCCTGGCGATCCATCTCCCTTTCAAAGAACCGGTGCACGCCGCCACCGTCCGATTTCGCCCGGTACAGCGCCATGTCGGCGTTGCGCATCAACTCCTCGCTGGTGTCGCCGTCGCCGGGCGACAGCGCGATGCCGATGCTGGCGCCGATCACGACCTCGATGCCGTCGATATCGTAACAGGCGCTCAACAGCCTGATCAGCCGGGCCGCGAAATCGCTGGCCTCGTTCGGCGAGACATTGCCGGCCAGGATGACGGCAAACTCGTCGCCGCCAAGCCGCGCAACCAGATTGTTGCCGCGAATTTCCGAGCGCAGCCGGTCGGCCACCATCTTCAGGAGTCGGTCGCCCATCGGGTGGCCGAACGAATCGTTGACGTTCTTGAACAGATCGAGGTCGACGCACATCACCGCCACGCTCCTGGCCTCGGACTCGCTCTGCTGCAGCGCCTGCCGAAGCCGATCCTGATATAGCTCCCGGTTCGGCAAATTGGTCAGGCCATCGTGGTGCGCCATATGCGCGATGCGGGCTTCGGCCTTGCGCCGTTCGGTGATGTCGACGACGGCGACCAGGAAGCCGTCGCGGCCCTCGAAGGCGACGCGCCGTCCGAAGGTCAGCACCTCGATCTCGCTGCCGTCGGATTTGAGATGTCGCCAGTTGCCGGAATGATAGGCATCGCCGAGCTGCCGCAGCGCCTGGCTATGGGTCAGCCGTTCATCCTGCGGCCAGATCTCGTGAAGCTTCATGCGCAAAAACCTGTCGCGGCTGAAGCCATAATGCTGTACCGCCGCATCGTTGACGCTGAGGAAACTGGTGGTTTCGGTATCGAACACCCACATCGGCATCGGATTGTGGTCGAACAGCAGGCGAAACGAAGCTTCCCGCTTCTTCAGCGCCGTGACGTCCGAAACCGTCAACGACAGAATGTCGCCGAACGCCGTGGCGCCAAGCTTCAGGTTACGATCGTCGCTGTCGATTTCGAACTGATCGCGGTTGCCGCTGCTGACGACGGCAAACAATCGCTCGATCACGTCCGGCAGGCACAGCAGGTTTCCACCGCTGCTGAGGCGGCGCCACATCAACTCGCTCGACGGCAGTCTGAGCAGGCGGGAAGCACCCTGATTGTGGTGGATGATCTGGAAGTCGAATGGCCGCCCGCCGGAATCGCGAAGCGCCGCCAGCGACAGCACGCCCTCGTCGGTGGTGGAGAAAATCGCGTCCAGCAGATTATATTGCGTGCCGCGCTCATTGACATAGGCGCCGATCAGCGTGCCGCCCCAGCGTGACGAGGTCGGCAGCGCCAGGATATCGTAGCTCTGCACCATGCCATCGCGCACGCAATTGGCGACGGCGAGATGCGGCGCGCCGTTCGCCAGCGCATTGGCCGCGGCCTCGCCGAGCGCGGTTGCGCAATCCGGCGGCAATGCGCTCAGCGCAATATCCCAGCGGTCGTCGGCCAGCCATTTCTGCACATAACGCCCGGTGCGCGACACCTCGAGCACCCCGTTATTGTCCTTCATGAGCACGACATGATCCGCCAGCCGGCCGAGGCTGCCCAGCATCACATCTTCATAGCGCGGCAGCCTGTCGCCCGGCCGCAGCGCGGCATGCCACTTGCGCTGCAGGACGGGGACGTCAGCGAACATCTCGGCATTGAGCTTCTCGGACGATTTTCGGGCGGCAAGCATGACATTCCCCACAACGCAAATATTGAACCCCGTCCCATCCAAGGCAAGGCGGCTTAATGCGGTGTAAAAAATGTTAGCGGGTTGCGGCAATGGCGCGATTATGACGGTTTTAAGTGATCCGATGGTTATTGCGCGTTAGCGACTATGACAACCGCCGGACAGCTAGCCGGTGCGGTTCGCGTCGTACGATCGATGCGAAGAAATGTCATATGCGGAGGCGATCCCGAGCTCTCCCCGCGCGCGCAGCTTTGCGACGCCGCGCCTGATTTCAATCGAACTTGAAATCAATCAGCGGGCGATGACCTCGACCTCGCCGTCGACGCCGTTGACGACGTTGAAGGGCCGCTCGAACACCTTGCCTTCGTTCTTGGCGATGGCGCGATATTCGCCCTCAGACAGCACGACGCGGGGGAAGGCGCCGATCGATTCCTTGATGACGTCGCCGCCCGGTGTGATCACCGACCAGGAAGTGTTGGCCAGCGCCTCGCCGCCCTTGTCGCTGACCAGCTTGAGCGTAATCACCGCGGCGCGATGGGTGATGATCACGTCGGTGAGCTTGCCGGCCTGAACGCGGATGTCGGAGCGCACTACCGAATTGGCGTCGCCGTAGTTGGAGATGATGTAGTAGGTGCCCTCAGGCAGCAGCGCGACATCACCGGCGGCGACGCTCGGCACCAGCGCGGCGCGCTCGCCGACTTCGAACTGGCTGCCCTTGTAGATCGAGAACGAAATCTGGTTCTGCGGAATCTTGCTGGTGCCGACGCGACCTTCGATGCGCAGGCCGCCGGCCGGCAGCACGAAGGATTCGCGGTCGGTCTCGGACTTCAGGGTGACCGGCCGCACCGCGCTGACCAGGCCGAGCGTGACATGCACGACATAGCTGCCCGGCGGCAGCACGATGTTGGGCGTGGCGCCATGTTCCTCGCGGATCATCTTGAAAATGCCGGTCTCGTCGGGGCGGTCGGAAAAAACCCGCCACACCAGTCCGCTGGTGATGACCGGCAGGTCCTTGCCATAGCGCGCGGTCAGCGACAGCACCGCCTGGCCCGGGGTCGAGGCGCTCGGCGGCGCGATCACGGGCGGTATCACGGCGAGCGAGGGCTGCGTTAGCGGCGCGGGCAGGCTGGGAATCGACGCCGGGCCGGAGGGCGGCGCGAGGCTCATCGCGCCCCCCGGGGCTTCCGGAACCGACGCCGGGGGCACCGGCGGCGGGCGATCGGTGAACATCTGCGCCGATACCGGGGCCGGAATCACCCCGGGCAGCGTCGAGGCCAGCAGGATTGCCAGCCCAAATGCCCGGATCAGGCGCTTGCTCCGCGCCGATCGTATCCTGCCATTGCCCCCGATCATCATGACGCATGCTTTTCACTGAAAACGCGGCAAATTCAAGCCTGCCGGAACCGGCATGGAACCCGCGCAGCGCCCCGATGTTGTTCCCGCGGCCGTGGTCAAGTCACAATCGCTGCCTAGTCCGGTCCGGACCGCGGCATAAACCATGCTTGCGTTGCCTTCTGGCAGGCTCGAGCCCTAGCGGATAGGCTTGTCCTGCAAGGAGAAATTCTCTTTCGGAGAAGTTCGGTGCTGGATAGTTGGATCGGGCGTGGCCAGAACGGCGCCAATGGCCGTGACCGGGTGGGGCTGGGCAGCGTCAGGAGGCCGGTGATCGGGCTGGCACTCGGCGGCGGCGCGGCGCGCGGATTTGCCCATATCGGCATCGTCAGGACGCTGATCGCCCATGGTATCGTGCCCAATGTCGTGGTCGGAACCTCGATCGGCGCGGTGGTCGGCGGCGCCTATGCGGCGGGCCATCTCGATACCCTCGAGGAATGGGCGCGCGGCCTGCAGCCCCGAAATATCCTGGGCTATCTCGATATCCGTCTCAACGGCTCGGGCCTGATCGGCGGCGACAAGCTTGCCGCCCAGCTCGAAGCCGCCATCGGCCAGACCCTGATCGAGCAACTGCCGCTGAAATTCGCCACCGTGGCCACCGAAGTCCGCACCGGCCACGAGATCTGGCTGACCCACGGCCGCATCGTCGATGCGATGCGCGCCTCCTATGCGCTGCCCGGGATATTTTCGCCGGTGCTGGTGGGCGACCGCTGGCTGGTGGACGGTGCGCTGGTCAATCCGGTGCCGGTGTCGACGGCCCGCGCGCTGGGCGCGGAAATCGTCATCGCCGCCAACCTGTCGAGCGATGTCTTCACCCACAGCACGACGGTCTATTCCCACGGCCAGTCGGCCGAGGCGGTGGTGAGGGTCGCGGCAGAAGACGTCGCCGAGCCTGTGCCGCCCAAGCGCGGCTTCGGCAGGTTGTTTTCCCCCGAGCGTACCGTGAAGCGCGAATTTTTCGGCGGCGCCGGCCGGCCGGGCATCTCCACCGTCATGGTCGATGCCTTCAACATCATGCAGGACCGCATCACCCGTGCACGGCTTGCCGGCGATCCCCCTGATCTTTTGATCTCGCCCCGCGTCGGTCAAATCGGCTGGTTCGATTTCCACCGCGCCGACGAACTGATCGCGCATGGCGCACGTGCCGCCGAGCGGGCCATCGAGTCGATCCAGGAAGCGATCCACATTCTCGCACCGGGGTCAGTCACCAACCCCGCCGCCAAGGAGCCTGCAAAGCACCCCTGACGCCGCCTGATTGGGTCCCCGGTCAGGCGGTCTTGATGTACTCCCGCAGGGCTTCCTGTTCGAGCTCGTATTCCTTGACCCGCCACTTGACGATGTCGCCGATCGAAATCAGGCCGACGACCCTGCCGTCCTCGACCACCGGCAGATGCCGGAATTTTCCCGACGTCATCATCTCCATGATCCCGCTGACCGTGTCCGACTGCCTGCAGCTGACGACCTTGCGCGTCATCACCGCGCTGACGGGCTCGTCGAGCACGACCGCACCGCGCTCGCCGAGCACGCGCACGATGTCGCGTTCCGACAGGATGCCTTCGATCTGGCCCTTGCTCATCACCAGCACGGCGCCGATCTTGCGCTCCGACAGAACCTTGATCGCGGCCGCGAGCCTTGCGTCCGGCTCGACGCTCTGGATCTGGCGGCCTTTGGAATCGAGAATTGCACGTACCGTCATTGTCGCGCTCCCTGAATCGGTCGCGCCCTTGAGCGAGCGCGATCTTTATTCCCTTGAGTCTTCAATCAACAGTTCAGCGCCGATTTCGTCGCAGGCGCATTCGGCAAGCAAAGCTGCCTAAGCAAGCTTACGGGCTTAGGCCCGTCAGGCATGCGATGATGAATGAAATGGCGCCGCGCCGCAAGCGGCGATCAGAGGCCGTTCGATCCGTCGCGGGATGACCCCGGAACCGGGTCGAACAGCGAGAACAACACCAGGCCCGCGAAGAATCCGCCGATATGCGCCTGCCAGGCGACGCTGGCGCCGTCGCTGCCGATCGCGATGGATCCGAGCCCGAAAACGAGGTTGACGCCGAACCAGACCGCGAGGAAACCCAGCACCCGCGGGTCGCGCAGGGCCTGCGGCAGCGATAGCGCGGGCACGCGTGCCGCGATATCGGCGTCGCCGCCGCTGAACGACAGGAAACTGCCCTTGACGAAGGCAAAGCGGATCGCGGCCGCCATGGTGCCGGACACCGAGGCCGACGCGCCGATCATCGGCGCCACCGCGTGCTCGTGGGTGACGAGATGCGCCAGCGCGCCGGCCGCCGCGGTGACCGCCATGAATGCGAAAAACCGGATCGCGCCGAAGCGCCGCGCCAGCGCGCTTCCGAACGGCAACAGCCACAGCACGTTGAATCCGATATGGCTGAGATTGGCGTGCAGCAGCGAATAGGTCACGAACGACCAGACCTTGGCGCCGGCGCCGCCGGGAAACGGGATCGCGAGCAGCGTGGGATCGTAGCGTTTCGGGATGAAGCCGAACATCTCGATGACATACTCGTCGAGATCGAATGGCAACAGCATCCGTGCCAGGTGAATCGCCACCAGCAGGGCGACATAGGCCGTCAAGGCGCCCGGCAGCGTCAGAATCGGTTCGCGGGGAGGCTCGGGCGGCAGTTCAGGCGGGAATTCGGCTGGAGCATCCAAGGGGTTACTGACCTGAGGCGGCGGCTCATGCGAGCGATTGCGCCCAATTAGGCGGCTTGGCGGGCCAGCGCAAGGGCGCAAGCGCGCAGCAGCGAGCCGCACGGCGCGTCTCCGCCGCACGCCGTGCAACGAAAAAGGGAGGGCTCTGAGAAAGCCCTCCCTTGAACGCGTTGACCTTGCGCGCCGGGAACCCGGGGGCGACATCCCCACCCCTCCCCGCGCGATGACCAAACCTGTTCGAACCACCCTGTGTAACTGTCCCGCCAGCCCTTGGAGAAAACCGGCGGGAGATAGCGTGCGCGCACCCTAGCAGGCCGGCGTCAATCGCCAACCGCATAGTTAACTTAACGTTAACGACGCAAACACTGCGCCGATCGCCCCAAAACGCGCCGCCGGCATGGACGCTGCAAGGCCGCTCTTGCACAACAAACCGGGGAATGCGCGTGCGCAAAAGCGGGACAGATGTGTCCCGCCGGGGCCGCGCGCCGGGCAAGGTCGAAGCATGAAACATCCGTCGAGCCGCGAGTTTTTCGCCTATTGGGACGACCGGCGCGGCGGCGCGCGGGCGCCGGACCGCAGCGAGATCGAGCCCGGCGCGGTGCGCGAATTGCTCGGCGACATCTTCGTGTTGTCCTATGACGGCGCCGCCGGTTATCCGTTTCGCGTCGCCGGCACCCGGGTCTGCGCCCTGCTCGGCTGCGACGCGAAGGACCGGAGCTTTTCAGCGCTGTTTGCGGCCGAAGGTCGCCGCGAGATCGAGGGCATCATCGCCGTAGTGGCGGAAGAAACGCTGGCCGCCGTCGCCGGCGTCACCGCGACATCGCAGGACGGCTCGCCGGCGCATCTGGAATTGCTGCTGCTGCCGTTCAACGCCCGCGCCCACACCCCGATCAGCCTGACCGGACTGCTGGCGCCGTTCGGCGAGGGGCACAGCGTGCTGCGGGATTTCAGGCTGACGTCGTGGCGCTATCTCGCCCACCCGCCGCAGCGGTTCGTTCCCCGCGCCCTGCGCAAGCTCGCGGTCGCGCGCGGCCTGATGGTCTATGAGGGATTGCGCTAGGCTAATCCGCCAGTTCCGGCCACGGCACGATGGTCGATTTCACCGTCTTCATCGCCATCGCATCGGCAACCGCGCGGCCAATGCCCCGCTCGGTGAACGGATAGATCGTCTGCATCTCGAGCCAGGGATATTTGGCACGGGTGCGGTAGAGCATGTCGACGCCGAGCGGCAGATCGTTGCCGGTGAAACCCCACGACCCCAGCAAGTTGAGATCCTTGGTGCAGATGCGGTGCCACGACGTCTCGATCGCACCGGCATCGGTGAACTGGCCCATCTCGACATAGGTGCCGCCGTCACGCAGCATTTCGATGCCTTCGGGGCCGGCGCTCGGATGGCCCGAGCAATCCATTACCAGATCGGCGCCAAAGCCGCCGACGATATCGCGCACCGCCTTGATGCGCGCCGCCGGGGTCTCGAACTGCTCGATATCGATGGTGGCTTCGGCGCCGAACTTGCGCGCCAGTTCAAGCCGCGGGCGCTCCGGCGCGCCGACGCAGATGACGCGGCCGGCACCCATCTCCTGGGCCGCGGCCACCGCCAGAATCCCGATCGGGCCGGAACCCTGGATCACCACGGTGTCGCCCCAGCTGAAACCGCCCGTCCTGGCGGCGCGATTGAAGGCGCGGATGCACGAGGTCAGCGGCTCCGACAGCGCGCCGAGCCGCAGCGGCATGTCGTCGGGCAGTTTGTAGATCTTGGTGCCGGGCAGCATGTCGAGATCGACATAGACATATTCGGCCCAGCCGCCCCAAAGATGCGGCGCCTTGTCGAAGCCGAGATAGCGGCCGTAATAGACCGGCGTCAGGCACTTGTTGGCGCTTTGCGGATAATGGATGCAATAATAGCAATGGCCGCACGGCATCAGCGGCGGGATCATCACTTTCGATCCCACCTTCAGCGGCTTGCTCATGAAATCTTCAGTCAATTCCGAGCCGACCTCGACCAGTACGCCACCGATTTCATGGCCGAGGGTGAAAGGCCATGGCAGCGGCTTCGGCCAGTGTCCCCTGAGAATGTGCAAGTCGGTGCCACAGACGCCGCAGGCGCCGACTTTTATCAGCGCCGCCTTGTTCGGAATTTTCGGCCACGGCACCGTGCGAATGACCGGCTGCGCGCCGGGTCCGTCATAGGTGCATACCCGAATCTGTTCCATGCAGGCTTCTCCGGCGCTCGGATTGCCGATGGCGGTTGTATCGGCCGGCAAAGCGTAATTGAACCGGCCGGCAATGCCAATCTGCGGCCGCGCTGCCAAAATGGCCGCGGCCGCGAAACCGGAGGTGGCGTGACCGGCGCCTGATGCCCCGTTGCTAACCGGCCATTAACCCTGACGGCCGTAGGGTTCAGGCGACACCGAAAAGCCGGTTGTCGGGTGGCGAAGATGGCGTTAACGCACAAAAAATCGATTCTTCCCGCCGCCGAAGAGCGACGGCGTTTTCAGCGGGTGAAGGTTCACCTGCTTGGCCGCTACATGCTGCCGGACCGCCGCGAATTTCCCTGCCAGATCATCAATATGTCTCCGGGCGGACTGGCCCTGCTGGCCCCCGGCATCGGCAATGTCGGCGACCGGGTGATTGCCTATCTCGACCATATCGGCCGGGTCGAGGGCAAGATCACCCGCATCATCGACAACGGCTTTGCCATGAGCGTGGGCGCCACCGCGCGCAAGCGCGACAAGCTCGCCGCCCAGCTGACCTGGCTCGCCAACCGCGATATCCTCAATCTGCCGGAAGACCGCCGCCACGACCGCATCGTGCCGCGCAATCCGATCTCGCTGCTCACGCTGGAGGACGGCACCAAGATGACCTGCCGGATTATCGACATGTCGCTGTCCGGTGCCGCGATCGCAGCGGAAAACCGTCCGCCGCTGAAATCCCTGGTGCTGCTCGGCAAGGTGCAGTCCCGGGTGGTGCGAAATCTCGAAGAAGGCTTTGCGCTCGAATTCGTCCATGAGCAACTGGCCGAGACGCTCGAAGACGCCGTCACCGCTCGGTAAAGCGCAAAGACGCGCCTTCACTCGCCACGCCTGGCGGGCTTCGCCAAATAATCCTGCGATTGCGCCTGGCTCTTCAGCGGCGTTACCTTGTCGGGGTCGATCCGCACCATGATGTAGTCGATGTGGTCCTCGATCGCGGTGAACCAGTGGCCGGTGCCGGCCGGGATCACGACGACGTCGCCGGCCTTGATCTGATAGGCGATGCCATCGCGGATGTCGGAACCGTTGTTTCCGGGACCGTTGAATTCAACGACCGTGCGCATGGTCGCCGGACGCCGCTGCCGGTTGACGATATCGGGGCCGAGCACCAGCGTGGCCGCGCCGGACAGCACATGATAGACCTCGCTGATCTGGTCATGCTCGGCGACGGAATCCGGGGCCGGCCGCTCCAGCCTGCCGCGGTGGACGATGCCGATGCCGATATGGGCCTTGCCGATATCGACGTCGCGCACCTGCTGGTCGAGCAGTTTCTCGCTCAGCGCCTTCCTGGCATAGGATTCCAGCTCGTCCGCCGGAATGTAGGTTCCGGGGCACATGGTGCAGGCCGGCTGGGGATCGGTGGGATTCACCCGGACCTGGGCGTGGCTGTCGTCCTGGGCCAGCGCCGGCGCGGCGATCATCAGGCAAAGGATGACGGGAAAACTGCAAAATACCGGCTTCATGGCCACCCCGCTGTTGTCTGGTCAATCGATGCACGGACCTGGCGCTTTGCCAAGCTCCGGGTGCGTCATCGAAGATAGCGTTACCCCGCGGTAAAGCGCAGCACCGCGCGCTTCCCGGTTTTCATCCAGCCTGGCGGCGCGATCGGCGTGGCCGGACCAGCCTTGGCGCCGTCCGGCCAGCCCGGCAGCGGGTTAACGCGGTGGGCTTTTGCCGCGCAAACCGCCGCATCGGCGGGCCGCCGCGCATTAATGCCTAAGATTTGAATCAATTGCAGTCATTGCAAATTTTAAGCGAATTTTACTCAAGTATAGATCGAATTTTCCGCAGGTTTTATCTGTATTCGTTTCAATTGTACTCGGCTTACTTAGCGGCGGCGCAAAACCTTTGTGTGAAACGTGGTCCCAACAAGAAACGGGGGCCACAATGTTTGGTTTCAGGGCACAGGGGAATGGATTGGCGGTTGCCGCTCTGTTTTTGGCAATCAGCGCGCCGGCGCGTGCCGGTGACGCGCTTTATGCGAATGCAAGTTACGCGAGCCTTGGCGAGACCACGCGCTCGCCGATCGGCTGGGTCGAATTTTGCGCCGACAATCCCGGCGAGTGCGACGGCGGACCGTCGCAGCCGCGCGATATCGTGCTGACCCAGACGGCGTGGCGGGATCTGTTGCGGGTCAACCGATGGGTCAACGAAACCATCAAGCCGATGACCGATATGGATCATTGGGGCGTGATCGAGAAATGGTCGATACCGACCGACGGCTATGGCGACTGCGAGGACTACGTGCTCTTGAAGCGCAAGATGCTGATGGACGCCGGCTGGCCGCGCGAGGCGCTGCTGATCACGGTGGTGCGCGACCGCAAGGGCGAAGGCCACGCCATCCTGACGGTGAAGACCGACAAGGGCGAGTTCGTTCTCGACAACCAGAACGAAAACGTCGTGGCCTGGACCGAGACCGGATACCGCTTCGTCAAGCGCCAGTCGCAGAGCGATCCCAATGTCTGGATCTCGCTGGGCGATACAAGGCCCGCGGTCGCCACTGCCAGCGCCCACTGACCGACAACAGGAAGATTCGAGACCCGCGACCCGGTCACATCCCCACCCCTCCCCGTCCCGACCGGATCGCGCGCGGCCAGCTCTCCCCCAAGAGCTGGCCGCAACTTTTTGGGGATGGCCTGCAGCGATCGATTTTTTGTGCCGATTGTGAAATGGATCACATTCGGCGGCGCCGCCCCGGACAATAATGCGCGCACCGGGTGGCGTGAGCCGATTTCAATATCCGGGCTGGCAAGGCCGTCTGGCGGTATACTGCGCCGACGGCCTTGTTTTTTTGCGCGCGTCATGCGGCTGTCATGGTTCGCTCCTCGCAGGCAGGTGACTTGCGTTCCGCAGCATTATTTTGCTGAATGTGATCCCGCCAGCCGGAGCAAATCCATCGTGAGCGCCGATCCCCTGCTGACCCCCGATTTCGTCGGATTGACAAAAGTGGCGCCGTTTTCGCGCCGCGGCTTCATGACGGCCTCCGCCGCCATGACGGCGGGCTATACGCTGGCTACCGGACCGGTGCGCGCCGACGTCATCAAGACCGGCACCGAAGGCCTCACCGCGGGGGAGGCAAAAATAAAGGTGGCGGACGGTGAAATGCCCGGCTATTTCGCCCGCCCGACTAGCGTGGAAAACCCTCCGGTCGTGCTGGTCGCGATGGAAATCTTCGGACTGCACGAATACATCAAGGACGTGACGCGGCGCCTCGGCAAGCTTGGCGCCTTCGCGATCGCGCCGGACTATTATTTCCGCAAGGGCGTCGACCTCACCAGGATCACCGATATCCCGCAACTGCTGCCGATCGTCAATTCCAAACCGGACGCGGAATTGCTGTCGGATCTCGACAGCACCGTCGCCTGGGCCAGGTCGCAAGGCGGCGACACCGGCCGGCTCGGCATTGTCGGCTTCTGCCGCGGTGGGCGGACGGTTTGGGAATATGCCGCCCACAGCAGCGCGCTCAAGGCGGGCGTCGCCTTCTACGGCCCGCCGGTCGACCAGCCGAACCCGCTCTGGCCAAAAAGCCCGACAGAGCTCGCCCCGCAGATGAAAGCCCCGGTGCTCGGCCTCTACGGCGAGGCCGATACCGGCATTCCCGTGGCTACGGTCGAGGCGCTGAAGGCCGCATTGGCGCAGGCCGGCAAGACCGCCGAATTCAAGATCTATCCGGGAGCGCCCCACGGCTTCCACGCCGATTATCGCGCCAGCTTCCGCAGGGAAGCCGCCGAGGATGGCTGGAACCGGATGCAGGCATGGTTCAGAAAATTCAACGTGCTGGGCTGACCAGCTGGCTGCGCCCACGGCCGCGGGAGCCAAGGAACCATTCCGGTCCGGCACGCTTGAATTCCCGCCAGGCCGCCGGCCCAGCAACAGGCAGTGTATGCGCAAGTTGATCGCCTTCGACGACGACACCTTCGAAAAGCTCAAGCAGCTCGGGCGCGATCGGATGGCGAGCTTGCAGGAATTGGCGGACGAAGCGTTCGCCGATATGCTCAAGAAGCACGGTATTCCCGTCGACCTGAAGGACGCGCTTCGCAAAAGCGCGGCGCTGTCGAACAAGCCCGGGGACAACCGCGCCAGATCCGGCAGAACAAGGAAATCGAAGTCATGAGCACCGATCCAGATCCGTTCGAAGAGGGCCAGCGCGCCGCACGCGAGAACATCCCGGCGGGGGGCAATCCCTATCAAAACGGCAGCGAAGAACATTCGCTGTGGGCGGCGGGCCATGAGCAGATCGCCGGCGAAGCCGAGGCCGGCGAGGCCGAAGGCAATCCGTGACGGAACTCGGCCCGCAAAGCGCCCTCAGCCGATCTTGTTCAGGCCTTTCTTGAATCGCGGCCCGTTGGCGACGTAGAATTTCGCAGCGCCGCCCATCTTGGCGACCTGCGCGGGATCGAGGCTGCGGACCACCCGCGCCGGCGATCCGATGATCAGGGAATGTTCGGGAAACTGCTTTCCTTCGGTGATGACCGACCCTGCGCCGACGATGCTGCCGCGGCCGATCCTGGCGCCGTTCATGACGATCGCGCCCATGCCGACCAGCGCGCCGTCCTCGACGGTGCAGCCGTGCAGGATGACGTTGTGACCGATGGTGCAGTTGTTTCCGATCGTCAGCGGGAAGCCGAGGTCGGTGTGGCAGGTCGAGTTGTCCTGCACGTTGGAATTTTCGCCGATCTCGATCCACTCGTTGTCGCCGCGCAGCACCGCGCCGAACCACACGCTGGCCGAATTGTGCAAGCGAACCTTGCCGATCACCGTGGCGGTGTCGGCGATGAAGTAGTTGCCATCGGCAGGGAGTTCGGGTGCCTGCCCGTCGAGTTGATAGATTGCCATGCGTCATCCATCTCCGGTTCGCGGAGACTTTGGCATAGCCTTCCCGCTCAGGCCAGCAGTCCGGCGGCGCGCAGCGTCATCAGGAAGAAGGTGCCGGACATCAGGCTCCAGAATCCCGCCAGTACGGTGGCCATCATCACGAATTCGAAGCGACGGCGCTCGATCCGCGCGCCGCGCAGCGTGTTGCGCATGATGATGAAGGGCGCGGCGAACACCAGGAACGGCACGGCGGCGAAGGTTTGCGGCGCCACCCCCTGCTGCAGCAGGCCAAAACCCGCCGGGCGGCGCACCAATGCCTGATATCCGCTGGCGAGAGCCCCGGCCAGCGCAAAGCCGATGCAAAGCGAGAACAGCGAATTCAACGCATCAGGCGACATCGCAGGATCTTCCATCACACAGGTACCGGGATTGCTTCGCAAAATTGGCCGCCGGCCGCCACAACATCCTTAAGAAAAGGTTAATGCCGGCGGCGGGAACCGCGTCCTGCTCATGGCACGCGCCAGCGCGATTGCGATGAAAGCGTGCGGAAATCCGCCCGTCGCATGGCATATTCGGCAGTGATTCGGGCTTATTGTCCGGACGTCCCCTCACAATGCGGCGTTGATGACATTCTTGTTCCCGGCCCACCCCAGCGCGCGCGATCCTCGCAGGAGGCCCCGCAGCCACCTCGTTCCGGTCGTGCTGGCGGGCGGGGTCGGCGCCGCCGCGATCGCGCTGGTTGCCTATTTGCTGTGGCCAACCTGGGAGCCGGAGGCTTCCAGCGATCCGACGCGGTTGCCGGTGAGTATCGGGGCGACCCTGTTCAACGTGCCGACCATGGCGGTCCGCATGAAAATCCAGCGCCACTCCGGCCCGCAGGAACGCATCGATCTGAGCTTTGCCTTTCCTTCGCTCGAGGCTCCCGACGCGCCGAAGCGCTACAGCGCCGATACCGTGGAGGAAACCATACAGCCGATCGACCGGATCTTTCTCTCGATATCCGCCCACCATGACGCATTGGCGCCGGACACCCGCTTGCACACCATCTATCCGCGCTACCTCGAACCGGCTTCGGCGCCCGGACAGGACGGACTGACCGTGCGCGCCTTCCGGGACGGCACGCCTTACAGCAACGAAGATCTGATTCTTGCGAGCACGCCGAGCCTCAACGCCCGCTGCACGCGTGACGCGGCGACCCCAGGGATGTGCCTGAGCGAGCGCCGCGTCGATGGCGCCGACCTGACATTTCGCTTTCCACGAAGCTGGCTCGCCCAATGGCGAGACGTCGCCAATGCTATGGACCGCTTGACGGTGCAATTGCATGGGCCGGGAGGATGAGGCTCACCCCGGTCTGCCTGTGATTGCGCTGCGCAGCGACAGGAGTTTCGATTTGACGGCGGCCAGCACGCCAGGCGGGTTGGCAGCTAGCTAACCCTGGTCGACCAGATCATCCTCGAGGATCGCCATCTGGAACTGATAGGAGCGGTCGTCGTCCTCATCGTCGACGAACAGCACGCCGATGAATTCATCGCCAATATAAACCTCGGCCGAATCGTCTTTCTTGGGCCGCGGCGCCACGCGAATCTTCTGATTGCCGAACAGACGCTTGAGATAAGCGTCGAGTTTCCTGACTTCCTGAACGTCCACGGCAGTCTCCAATGCGATTTTTGGTTTCGGGAAGTATTAGGACGAGACGATACGGACTGCCAGCCCAAACCTGCAGAAATCGTACATCCGATTCAAGCGACCTGGAATCAAACAATCCGGAAATCAGACGGCCCGGAAATCAAAGTCCGATCGCGTTGATCATCTGGTCCATGGTCCGCGAAGGCTCGGCGCAGCCGGCCTCGCCGATGATCCTGGCCGGAACCCCGGCCACGGTCACGTTATGGGGCACCGGCTTGAGCACCACGGAGCCGGCGGCGATGCGGGCGCAATGACCGATCTCGATGTTGCCGAGAATTTTGGCGCCCGCCCCGATCAATACGCCGTGGCGGATCTTGGGATGACGGTCCTCGTTCTCCTTGCCGGTGCCGCCGAGCGTGACGCCGTGCAGGATCGAGACATCATCTTCGATCACGGCGGTCTCGCCGCACACAAAGCCGGTGGCGTGATCGAGGAAGATGCCGCGCCCGATCCTGGCCGCGGGATTGATGTCGGTCTGGAAAACCGCCGACGCGCGGCTTTGCAGGTAAAAGGCGAAATCCTTGCGGCCTTTTTGATGCAGCCAGTGCGCCAGCCGGTGGGTCTGCAAGGCATGGAAGCCCTTGAAGTAGAGCAGCGGGTCGATGAAGCGCGAGGTCGCCGGATCGCGGTCGTATACCGCCACCATGTCGGCGCGGAAGGCGTTGCCGAGATCGGGATCGTCGCGCAGGGCTTCGTCATAGGTCTGGCGGATCAGATCGCCCGACAGCGCGGAATGGTCGAGACGCTCGGCGATGCGATGCACCACCGAATCTTCCAGCCGTTCGTGATGCAGCACGGTCGAATAGAGAAAGGAAGCAAGCTCCGGCTCGCGGCGGACGATGTCTTCCGCCTCGTTGCGCACGCGATCCCAGATCGGATCGAGCGCCGCCAGTTTGGCGCCGTGCGGATTGATCTGATGCTTTGCCATGGGCCGCTCTCGCAGGTTCGAATGATATCCGTCAGCCAACATAGCACGACGAAAGCACCGCTGTCTCAAGCCGCAAGTGCAGCCAAAACCGATCCTCGGCCAAGCGGGGCATGCGCCGTAATGCATTGAAATGATACATTTTATTCCATAGCACCGAGGGCGGTCCGGCACCACGGCGTCGCCTCAAAATGGTCGGGAATTTCGCAAAATCAAGCCGCCCGGCGTCCGACTATTGGCGGAATTGCGACCGGCGTTCGATGCAGGCATGTTGGCCGGGGATTCGGGGGGAATGAGCATTACTACGCAGATTTTGAGCGCGCGCAGGACCAGCCCTGCCTGGGTCTGGGTCGCCGCGGTGGCCATTCCCCTGATGTTGATCGCGCCGGCATTGTGGAATGGCTATCCGCTGCTGCAGTTTGATACCGGCGGCTATCTGGCGCGGTGGTACGAAGGCTATCTCGTCCCCAGCCGTTCCACGGTGTTCGGTCTTTATCTTCATTTCGGCGAGGATTCGAATTTCTGGATCAATCTCGGGATTCAGGCGGTGGCGACATTGTGGATCCTGCAGCTGGTGCTGCGGGTGTTCGGCATCGCGCGGCCGACGCGACTGCTCGGCTTGAGCCTCGCCTTGATCCTGACCACGGCGCTGCCCTGGCTCGCCAGCATGCTGCTGACCGACATCTTCGCCGGCCTGTCGGTGCTGTCGCTGTTCGTTCTCGTGCTGCACGGCGACAAGGTCTCCGGCGCCGAAAAATGTTCGCTGTTCGGTTTTACCGCCTTCGCCGCGGCGACCCACAGTGCGACCCTGGCCGTGCTGCTCGGGCTGTGTTGCACGGGTTGGATCGCGCGGGGCCTGCTTGGCCGGCGGATCGCCGTTTGGGGACTGGCGCAGGGCAGCCTGACGGTTGTCGCCGGCGCCGCCATGCTGCTGGCGGCCAATTTCGCACTGTCCGGACAATTCGCCTGGACGCCCGGAGGCTACGGCGTCGCGTTCGGCCGCATGCTCCAGGATGGCATCGTCGCGCGCTACCTGCGGGATCATTGTCCGGAGCAGAAACTGAAACTCTGCCCGTATCGCGAGGTATTGCCCGACACCGCCGATCAGTTCCTGTGGGGCCACAGCATGTTCGACAGGCTCGGCCGCTTTCAGGGCCTTGATGACGAGATGGGCTTCATCGTCACGCATGCGCTGGCGGAATACCCGGGCTGGCAGGCCGAGGCCGCGATCGTCGCCACCGCGCGCCAGCTGGTCGCCGTCGCAACCGGCGAAGGCACCGATGAATGGATACCGCATACCTACGGCATCATCGAGCGCTATCTGCCGGCGCAAGTCGCGCCGATGCGCGCCGCGCGGCAACAACATCACGGCATCGATTTCACGGCGCTGAACTGGATTCACGTTCCGGTCGCGCTGGCATCGATGCTGCTGGTCGTTGCCATCTTCGCAACCGCGATCTGGCGCCGGCGGCCCGACGATCTCGCGCTGCTCGCGGCGACGGTGTTGCTGGCCTTGCTCGGCAACGCCTTTGTTTGCGGCGTGATATCGGGACCGCATGATCGCTACGGCGCGCGGATGGTATGGATCGCGACATTGGTGGCGCTGATCGCGGGCGTCAGGCGCTTCTCCGGCGACGGCGCGCCGGCCGACCCGTCAGGGATGCCGTGAGAGAAACTCCAGCACGCCGGTCTTGTAGACCTTGTCGCCCACCGCCCGCATATGGTCGCGGTTGGGAATGTCGAGCACCTCTGCGCCGGGAATGATGCTGCCGAGAGCTTCGGCCGAGCCGGCGATTTCGTCCAGCGTCCCCACCGCGATCAGCACCGGCACCGTTATGGCGGCGGCTTCGTCCGCGGTCATCAGGCGCCGCGAGCCGCGCAGGCATGCCGCCAGCGCACGGCGATCGGAACGGGTCTGGTCGGCGAAGGCGCGGAAGGTGCGTCCCACCGGATCGGTAACATCCTCGAGCGAGCCCGCCTCCAGCGCCTGCGCCACGTTTTCGCCGGGGCCGCCGCCCTCGACGAGGCCGATCCCGATGCCGCCGAATACGGCCGTACGCAGCCGCTGCGGCTGGCTCCGCGCCAGCCAGGCCGCGATTCGCGCGCCGAGCGAATAGCCCATGATATCGGCGCGCGCGATGCGAAGATGATCCATCAGCGCCGTGACATCGCCGGCCATGATCCCGACATGATACTGCTCGGCATCATAAAGCTTGCCGGAGTCGCCGTGGCCGCGATTGTCCAGTGCAATGACCCGGCGGCCCGCCTTCTTCAGCTCGGAAACCCAGGCCGGATACACCCAGTTCACATTCTTGGTCGAGGCAAAGCCGTGGACCAGCAGGATCGGGGCGCCCTCGCCTTCGTCGAGATAGGCAATTTCGACAGCGCCGTTGTGAAAGCTCGGCATCGGTCATTCCATCGGTTTGGGGAATCGGAATCGAAAGCTCGAACCTAGCCGCAGCATCGGTCGCCGGCGACCGCGCCCGCCAGTGACAACTCGGACGCCGACGGCGCAGCCGCCCGTTGCCGGCGCAGGCGGCGCGACTTTTTGCGCAAAAGCCAGGCCATGGTGAGGCGTTCGGTGGTGGCCTTGATCGACGACAGCAGGCCGAACAGCGCCAGCAGGGCGCCGAATATCCACAGCGTCAGGTCGAACGCACCGGCTGCCAGCAGCAATGCGCCGCGGCCCAGCAGCTTCAGGATGGCGCGGGTCTGGGTGCCCTTGGACTCCGCAAGCTCAGCGGCGCGGGCGACATCCTTCGGCCCCTCGGCCAGACCCAGAGTATCGAGCGCGCCGCGGGTGCCGGCCTTTTCGCCGACGCGCCCGACATCCTTGGCGAGCCGGACCCAGACACCGGCCTCCCCGGTGCGAAACGCCGCCCTGATCGCCGTGAGGCTCTGCCCGGGGCGAAGCACCGAGCCGGATGCCACCGCATCTTGCAGCATCGGCCCGTCGACCAGGTCTCGCGCCGAGCGGCCGGCCCATCGCGTCAGCCCCTCGCCCAGCCGTCCGACCTTGCGGGCATCCTTGACCAGCGTCAGGCCGGCGCGCACCGGTGCGGCGCCGCCGACCGAGACATAGGTCGCCGCCGTCACCGCCAGGCCCGCCGCGGCAAGGCCGAGCACCAGCCGGTCGGTGTCCTCGCCCATGGCGAGGTGCTTGCCTTCGCGCACCACGTCCCTGATGTCGCCGAACACGAACAGATCGCCGGCGACCGTGCCCGACAGGCTCGCGACATCGTCGGCGGAGCCGGTCACCAGCCCGCTGGCAAAGCCTTTTGCAAAATGCGACGACGAATTTTCCTCGGCGACCGCGTCGCGCACCCGCTGCGACAGCTCGCCGGGAAGGGAAATACTCTTTTCCCTGGCCAGATCGACAAAGCTGCCGGCGAGATCGGCGTCGTTGGCGGCAAGGGCTGCTTCGATATTCTGCGCGACGACCTTCGGGTTATTCCTCAGGGTAGAATTGAGCTCGAGGTCGGAGAGCGCGGCCGGATCGTCCTGCGCGGCCAGGATCGCGCCGGCGTCCCGCGCCTGCGGCCACAGCATGACGCCGGCCGCCGCGCTGACCGCCATGCCCGCCAGCGCCAAGCCGAACTGCAACCGCTTCATCCCGAAAATCCCGACGTTCCGCTGCCCTCAAGATGGTGTGCCGCTTTTAAGACACAACGGCCCCGACGAAAGAAGGGCTTCTCTGGGACGACAAGATTGTGTCGAATTTGCATGGGCAGATGAGCGGCCGGCCCCTAGGAATCAAATGCACCCGCCAGTATGGTGCGCGGCATTTCAGTGTCCGCGTCTCATTGAGTGCAACCGCTTCATTGCTACCCAGGGTGAATATTATGTCCGATCATGTCGTTCCGCACTTTCACAATGACGCCGGCGTTTCGGTGATCGAGATCGGTTCGCAGGAATTCATGTGCGTGGGCGCCAATCCGCCCTTCGATCACCCCCATGTGTTCCTCGACCTCGGCAACGACAACGAGATCATCTGCCCCTATTGCTCCACCCTGTATCGTTACGCCGCCGACCTCGCCGCAGGCGAGGCCCGGCCGCCGGAATGCGTGCTGAAAGACGTCGCCTGACAGCGGGTGGCCGCTTCGCGCACGATCTTCGTGGCCGGCGCCGGGATCGGAGGATTGACGGTTTCGCTGGCGCTCGCGGCTCAGGGCTTCCGCGTCGTGGTACTCGAGAAAACCGAACGGCTCGAGGAAGCCGGCGCCGGACTGCAACTGTCGCCCAATGCCAGCCGGGTGCTGGTCGACCTCGGCCTGCGCTCCCGCCTCTCCGCCCGTGCCGTCACTCCCGACTCGATCAGCCTGATGAGCGCGCGCAGCGGCGGAGAGATCGCCAGGCTGCCGCTGGGTGAAGCCGCCGCCGCGGCCGCAGGCGCACCCTATTGGGTGATGCATCGCGCCGACCTGCAGGCGGCGCTGCAAGCCGAGGTCGGCGACAATCCGGACATCGAGTTGCGGCTCGGCTGCCAGTTCGAAGACGCCGTCACCCATGCCAAGGGATTGACCGTGGTCCAGCGCAGCGGCATGACGCGCCGGCAGGAGGTGGCGCTGGCGCTGATCGGTGCCGACGGCATCTGGTCCAGCGTTCGGCATCATCTGTTTCCGCAGGTGCAGCCGCAATTTTCCGGACTGATCGCCTGGCGCGGGACGCTCGACGCCACGCAGTTGCCACGCGAACATACCTCGCGCCGGGTCCAGCTCTGGATGGGACCGCGGGCGCATCTGGTTGCCTATCCGATCTCCGGCGGGCGCCAGATCAACGTCGTTGCCGTAGTGCCGGGGTCCTGGAACAGGCCGGGCTGGAGCGCCCCGGGCGAGATCGCCGAAATCAAGAATGCGTTTGCCGCGGCACGATGGCCCGGTATCGCGCGCATGATGATCGGCGCCGTCGACCAATGGCGCAAATGGGCGCTGTTCACGGTGCCCGATGGCAGCGAATGGGTCGATGGCCCGATCGCGCTGCTCGGCGACGCTGCCCACGCCATGCTGCCATTCGCCGCGCAAGGCGCGGCCATGGCCATCGAGGACGCGGCGGTGCTGGCGAAATGCCTTGCCGAGGCTGGCCCGGAAAATCCCCAGGGCATTCCGGCCGCGCTCAAGCGCTACGCGCGGATGCGCCGCCCGCGCGTGGCGCGGATTCAGCGCGCTGCGCGGCAGGCGGGACGAATTTATCACCTCACCGGGCCGGCCGCCCTGGCGCGCGACCTCGTGATCAGGGCGATGGGGGCAAAGCGCCTGCTGGCGCGGCAGAACTGGATCTACGACTGGCGGGTGTAACCCGGCCGGGCCTTTCGAAGTGGGCCCCGCCGATCGGCGGCTAATAGACCGCGTCGCCCGAGCGCTGTCGAGAATGCGTGACTTTGTCGTCCGCAGGCGGCACGGCGGCTGCGGACGGCGCGACGACCGGCGCCGGAGATTCCTTGCACTTGTTGCGCCGCCAGCCCTCGTCGACCAGGCGGGTTTGGCCGCGCACCGCGATGTACTCGTTGCGATAGGCCAGTTCGGCTACCACGGGACCGGCAACGCCGGTGTCGGCCTTCGCCATCAGGCCCTGCAATTCGGCGGCACGGTTGCCGAGGTTCTTGCGCTCGGCCTCCAGTTGCTTGCAGTCGTAAAATTCGTATTTGGCGGGATCGGCGAACGCCGACGTCAGGCCGTCGCTCATCTCGGCGCAGCCGGCGAGCGAAAGGCCGAACGCCAGCAGCGCCATGACGGCGATGGCGCGCAGCGGCGGCGGGGGGACGGAAATGCGAACGATCATGCGGCCTTCATAGACGGACAAGCTTGCGGTTGCGTAAAGCACCGGCAGGTGTCGGCATTGAGGCTTTGCCTTGCACGGCGCGCTGCTCTATGGAAGAGGCGTGTTTTCCTCAACCCAGCCAATACCAGCCGGCCCGGAAACACGCTAAGTATATGATCTGGCAACCAAAGCGGACGTGGCGGAACTGGTAGACGCAAGGGACTTAAAATCCCTCGATGGCAACGTCGTGTGGGTTCGAGTCCCACCGCCCGCACCACATCACTTCGAGCACGCAGGGCGGGATGTCCGACCAGAACGGTGCTCTTTTCGGCGCAGACGCCGATCAAGCCGCCGATGAATTCCGCCGGCTCAGCGACATGCTCTACGACCGTGTCGCCGCGTTCGCCGAGGACGAAGATGTCTCCGACGAGGCGCTGCCGTTTCTGCTGCTGCAGTTGTCGCCGAGCCTGCGCATGATGACCTATCTCGGGTCGTTCGCTCAAACCTCCGGCCCCTGCCGAAGCTCGACCTCGACCGCTATCAGCGCGAAGCCGCCGACCTCATTCGCGAGATGAAGAAGGAAGCCGATCAGTTCGTCGCCAAGGCGAGGGAGGAGATGGCGGCGGCCGAGCTGGCGGAAGACGACGAGACGTGAGCATCGCAGGACAGCGAGATGGAATGGCCGTGGCCGCCCGCCTATCGGCTGTGTCCTTGCGCCAGCTTGTTGCCGAAGCCGGCGCGGCACAACCGAAGCCGCTCGCCAACAATCCCCGCGAAAGATGCCGGTGTTGTGCGGTGTTGTTCTGACGCAGCCTGTGGCCGCCCGTCTTTTCCACCTCGGCCCTGAACGGAGCCGCCATTGAGGCGAGCCTGTTTGCGCGACATAGTAGAAATTGCTGCATGGTTTTGTTACAATTTAGCGTCGAAAGCGGGATGCTGCTCTGCCCGGTCAGCCGCGGAGTTGTCGCCATTGGCTTGCCGTAGCCGCTGTCTCGCGAGGGCTCACCGCCGGCCGCTGCAGGTCGTCGTGCCCGCAAGGAGGGTGACATGGCGTTTCCGGCACGCTCGGCATTGGTCCTGCAAGGAGGCGGGGCGCTTGGCGCCTACGAACTTGGAGCGGCGCGAGCGCTTTACGGCCACGACAATTTTGCGCCCGACGTCGTCGCCGGCGTCTCGATCGGGGCAATCACCGCGGTGCTGCTGGCGCGGCCGGCACCGGGTTTGAAGCCGCTGCAGGCGCTCGAGGCCTTTTGGAAAAAAGTGACGGTGCCCGGCCTGCTGTTGCCACCGGCGCTGCGCCAATACGCGTCGTTGCTCGGCAATCCTCATTTCTTCGTGCCCCGGCTCGACTATCTGAGCTGGCCGACCTGGACCTATCTCTATGATACGGCGCCGCTGCGGGCCACGCTGGAGGAGTTGGTTGATCTCACAGCCCTGGCGGATCGCGAGGCCGCCCCCGGTCTATTGGTGAGCGCGACCAATCTGGACGAAGGACAGATCAAGTATTTCTACAGCCGCAAGGACGGCCTCACCCTGGACCACATCGTTGCCAGCGGCAGCCTGCCTCCCTCGTTTCCGATGACGGTGATCGACGGCAAATCCTATTGGGACGGAGGATTGTTCGACAACACGCCGCTGGGCGCGGTGCTCGACAGGCTCGACAACGCATCGGATGTGGAACGGACCATTTATGTGGTGAATCTTTTCCCGAACAAGGCGCCAATTCCCCGCAATTTGCAGGAGGTCGAGGCCCGTCTCACCAATTTGCAGTTCGCCAACAAGACCGCGCAGGACCTGAAGCTGCTGCACCGGATCAACAAGGTCGCCAGACTGCTGCAGGCGCTGCAGGGCCTTCCGGAAGGCAATCCGCTCGAGAACGATCCGGCCTACCAGGACCTCAGGAACGAGGGCTATGTCTACCTGCCGCACATCGTTTCGATCGACCCTCCCGACGCGGCGGATCCATTCGGCTATGGCGATTTCTCGCCCGAGGCGATCGCGATGCGGGCCGACCAGGGATACACGTCGACCATGAAGGCGCTGGCAGCGGTGGGTTGAAGTGCGCGATCGACTGCGCGGTCGCCGGTCACCTCATCAAGTCATGACGCGGCTGAAAAACCTGGATCCAGCCGTTGGCGAAAATCGAAACGCAATATCCCTTTGATTCGCCGTGTCGCTTTTCCCTGTCTCCGGCAGCATGCCCGCTGGGATCGCCGGGGCGCGATCTGGCCGCTGGACGGCCCGCTGATTGTGGGCGATTGTGGACCGTCGATTGGCACCGCCCTGGTTGCCGGCTTGCTCTGCGGCGTTTCGGCCGGATGAGGCATTGCAATGCTCAAATACGCGCTTCCGGTCGCCTTTGCAGTGAGGCCCTCCATGGTCTACGGCATGATCAAGTCTCGCCTCTCGGAGATGGTACCGCTGAATACCCTGCTCGGGATCGAGATCGTCTCGGTCGGCGACGGCGTCGCGGAAACCCGGCTGCCGTTCCGGCCGGAGATTACCAACCACATCGGATCGGTACATGCGACGGCGATCTTCGGACTTGCCGAAGCGGCCTCCGGCGGCGCCATGTCCGGCGCGTTTGCGCCGGTGGCGCTGTCGATCAGGCCGGTGGCGGCGGGCGCAACCATCGCCTTCTCCAGGATCGCCCGGACGGACCTTGTCGCCCGCGCCCAGGCCAGCCTGCCGTCGAAGCAACTGAGGGAGACGCTGGAGCGCGAAGGCAAGGTGAAATTCGACGTCGAGGTGAACCTGCTGGATACGACCGACACGGAAATTGCGCGCGTCACGGTGTCATGGCACGTCAGCATGAAAAAATAGCCGGCGTCACGTCTGACCTGCGGCGATCGCCGCTTTCCTGCGGCGGGCGATCGGCCCGAGCACCAGATTGAGCAGCGGATCCGACCAGCCGTTGACGCTGGAAAAATCGGATTCAAACAGGACATGGTGCAGATTGTGGGTCGACGGATTCAACAGGATCCGCCAGCGCTGCAGCATCCTGATCGGCAGCGGAATCGGTACCACTTCGAACAGCCGCGAGAATTCGCGCACCTGCTCCGCGGTCGACGGCAACGACCGAATGCGCTTGACACAGGCATGGAGTTCTTCCGGCGGCAGGATCGATCCCATGTGCGCATAGGAGTGAATCTGGTGAAAGAAAAACGCCCAGAGGCTCATCCCGAACAGCGTGGCGATGACGGTGAACCACGCGCTGCCCGACGGATGGGCTCCTGCCAGATAGTACACGCCGCAGGACAGCGGCAGACTGCACCAGGAGCCCTTGGTCAGGTTTTCGGTATAGTTCGATGGATCGAGCGTCGGATAGTCGTGATGTTCGCGAAACTCGACCGCGATCGGGCCAAGGATCGGCATCTCGTCGGGGAAGACGTAGTCGAAGCCGAAATGCGCAAGGCCGGTCAATGCGTCCGCAAGGAACCCGCTGGCGAAAAACGCGACCCCGATCAGCAGCGGGCTCGTCCCCTCGTGAGCTGCAACCCGAAAGCCGGAGACCGCGATCAGGGCGGCGGCAGCGATCACGACCGTTCTGGAAGATCCGGGAAGCTCCAGTGGCGACATGACATCCCCTGTTAATTTGTCGACCGATCCGGTACCTGCCAATCCATCGCGGGGCGCGCAGGTGAGAAAAATGCTGCACCGGCGGATTTCGCTGCAGGTGGCGCATACCGGAAAACCGGGTTTCGGCGGTAGTCCCGCGCGCTTCCGACAATTGCGATAGCTACGCCGATCGCTCGACTGACCTATTGGCTTTGATGCAAAAATCTTTCGAATTGCAGGATTATAGCAAGATTTAATCAACATACAATCAAAGGTAGCGCTCCGATTTGAACCGGCGGGCGCGAAATCTTCAGGCCACCCAGCTTGAGGCGGTCCGCGCGAATGAACATCGGCGGACTCCTCCCTCGCCGACGGGCCGCTGCGATCGCGGCCGAAGCTGACCGCCGCAATGGCGATCGTGGGTGCCGCCATCTGCCAGGCATCGTAGAACAACCGGGCATTCCAGGCAGGGCCACACCTTGGCAAGCCCGATTGACAAGAACCGCAGGTACGGAAGCCGTGATGTCACGGCGACACACCCCGGTGCAGGCCCGGGACAACAGGACACGCATCGGCTCGTCAAGTTCCAGGCGCGGCCAAGTTCCCCTCCGCTGCAGCCTGCCGGACGGGCGCGTGACATTGACCCGCTTTTCAACCGATGATTAGCTCGCGGCATACGGGGTATGGGGGCATCTATGCCGGTTGATTCGCAGCGCAGCAGTATTTTTTGCGACCACGATTGCAACTTCGGTTTCAGCAGTGTCCGCTATGCGACGGCAACGCCGGCATGGACGATGCGGACGATGCCGGCTTTCAAACACTTCAGTGCAGACGCCGCTTGCCACGCGCCGGCAGACCCGAATGCCGATACGCCTGCCGTCGCTGTCGCAAGAACCGGCTCTCCGAGACGGCCTTCGGCGGCGGCGTCAGCCAGCCACCTCGGGCCCCGGCCACCCCAAAGCGCCTCGCCGAGCTTCTTTCGTTAGACGAAGGCCAATCTCGAATCGCCGAGCCAGCGTTCGCGCGTTTGAAGGCCTGCCGGATTCACTCAGTACCAGCCCGCCGCCGGCATCACACATCGGCCGAGGCGCCTTGCACGGAAATCCTCTCCATGATCCAGCTCGAAGAAATCACCATCGCCCCTCATTTGATCTTTGACGCCCTGGCAGCCGGCGAGCCGGGCGCGCCGCTGGTGCTGCTGCTGCACGGCTTTGCGGAATCCCTGCATTGCTGGCGCGCGCAGCTGGCCGCACTTGCGGACGCCGGCTATCGCGCGGTGGCGCCGAGCCAGCGCGGCTATTCGCCACGAGCCCGGCCGGATGTCGGCGACACCGCGAATTACCACATCGAGCGGCTGATGGACGATGCGATGGCGATAGCGGCAGCCTCGGGTCATTGCGAGGGCCGATTTCATCTCGTCGGCCACGATTGGGGCGGCAGCATCGCCTGGGCGCTCGCCGATCGGCATCCGGCGCGGCTGGCGTCGCTCACCGTGCTGTCACGGCCGCATCCCAATGCCTTCAACCGGGCGCTGGAACTGGCCAACGGCGATCAGGCGCACCGCTCGCGGCATCACAAGGCTTTCCTCGATCCCGACGCGGCCGATCCGTTGCTGGCCGACGACGCCAGGCAATTGCGCGAACGGCTCACCGCGGCCGGCGTCCCGGCGAACGCCATCGCGGCGCATCTCGGCGTGCTCGGCAACAAGCCGGCGATGGAAGCCGCCATCGCCTGGTATCGCGCGCGTGGCGCGATCCGAAGCCCGCTCGGTCCGATCCGGGTCCCGACACTCTACATCTGGGGCGATGCCGACGATACCGTCGGACCCGCGGCCGCCGAGGGGACGGCGGATTTCATCGCCGCCCCCTATCGCTTCGAAATCCTCAGCAACGTCGGCCATTTCGCCGCCGAGCAGGCGCCGGACCGGGTCAACGACCTGCTGCTCTCGCACCTGGCCGCTCATCCCGTGTGATGCTGACCTCTGGCGCCCAGGGAGCCAGAGCCGGCCAGCACGGGACACAAATCCGGCGAGGCCCCTGCCTTACTCCGACTTGTCGATATTCCAGAAGATCGGGGTGGCCGGTCCTTCCAGCACCCCGGATAGTGATTTCCTCCATGCGCTCGGCGCGAGATATTGCCCGAGCGGGATGTAGATCACCTGGTCATAGGCTTCCTGCTGGATGTCGGCGGCGATCTTCTTCTGCTCATCGGGCGAGGAGGAACGCGCGAAAGCATCCTTCAGCGCTTCTATCTTGGCGTCTTCCGCCCAGCCGAACCAGCCGCCCTTCTTGCCCTGGCCGCCGATCGAAAAATTGACGATCGGGTTGATGACGTCGGCGGCGACCCAGTTGGTGAAGAACATGTTCCAGCCGCCCTCGCTGACGGGTTTCTGGCTGGTGCGCCGGCTGATCACCGTCCCCCAATCGGTAGCCTGCACGTCCACCTTGAAGCCCGCTTCGCGCAGCAATTGGCCGGCCACGATCGGCTGCGCCTTCAACTGTCCGACATCGGTCGGGTCCATGATCACGACCGGGGTGCCGTCATAGCCGGATTCGGCGAGCAGCTTCTTTGCCTGCGCCATGCCGTCGCCCTTCACCAGCGTCTCCGAGCCGATATCGGTCGCCAGCGGCGTGTCGCAGATGAAGAAGGCGCCGCAGATCTTGTAGTATTTGGGATTGCCGACCAGCGCATCCAGCACGTCCTTCTGGTTCATCGCCAGGAAGGCCGCGCGGCGAATTTTTGGATTGTCGAACGGCGGCAGCAGGAAATTCATGCGGCCGAGCGTCTGGAAGCCGAGCTTGTTGAGGGTCTCGACCTTCAGATCCTTGTCGGCCTCCAGCACCGGAAGCATGTCCCACGACGGCGCTTCCATGAAATCGATGTCGCCGGACTGCAGCGCGTTGACCGCGGTCTGCGCATCCGACATCGTGATCCATTCGACGCGATCGACTTTCACCACCTTGCCGCCCGCGGTCCAGCTCGGCGGCTCCTTGCGCGGCACATAATCCTTGTTCTTCTCGAACACCGCCTTCACGCCAGGCTGGAATTCCGCCTGCACGAACTTGAAGGGGCCGGATCCGATCAGTTCCGGAACCGGCTTGCCGGCGGGCGTTTCCGCCAGCCGCTTCGGCATCATGAACGGCACCAGCGAGGACGGTTTCCCGATCGATTCCAGCACCAGCCCGTAGGGCTGTTTCAGTTTCAGCGTGATGGTTTTGGGATCGGTTGCTTCCAGACTCGCCGTAAAGTCCATCAGCTTCTGGCCCATGTTGTCGGCCTTGCCCCAGCGCTGCAGCGACGCCACGCAATCTTCCGCCGTCACCGGTGTGCCGTCATGCCATTTGAGGCCGTCGCGCAGCGTGAAGGTGTAGGTGAGCTTGTCGTCCGACACCTTCCACTCGGCCATCTGCGGCTGGATCTTGAAGTTGGAATCCTCCGCCAGCAGCGTGTCATAGATCATGTAGCCGAAGTCGCGCACGATATAGGCCGTCGTCATCATGCCGGGAGTGCGCAGGTCGGCATGCATGACAGCGGTGATGGTCTTGGCCGCAGCCGGCGACGGCAGCGCCAGCGCAGCCGCAAGCGCAATGGCCGGTAATGCGAGCTTCGACGCCATCGCTAGACGCTGCCAATTCGGGCTGTGGAACATTCGATCTCTCCTGACGTGAAACTGGTCATATGCCGATCATTCGCTGTGCAAGCGGTCCGTTATTTAGGCGCATAACACGCTGTAAAATCTGGACATTTGAGACTTGCACCAAGCGCGAGGCGCGTCAATCGGGTTCTCGTTCATTGCGCTGCGGCGAATTCGGCCTGTCTGCCCAATGATGTTTCGCTTTACAAATTCATCGCCGATCATTCTCGTACGGGTCTCGTCGATGCCCGTGCGCGGCTCAACATGACGTCCGACAGCTGAGAGAATTCCGATGAACCCCGCCAACCTTCCGTTTGATTCCGAGGCCATGCTGCAGGGGCTGCGCGGCTGGGTGGAATGCGAAAGCCCGACCTGGGACGCCGATGCCGTGAACCGCATGCTCGACATCGCCGCGCGCGACATGGCAATCATGGGGGCGTCGATCGAACGCATCGCCGGGCGGCAGGGCTTTGGCGGCTGCGTCCGCGCCCGCTTTCCGCATCCAAGAAGCGGCGAGCCGGGCATCCTGATTGCGGGTCACCTCGATACCGTTCACCCCCTCGGCACCCTGGAAAAACTGGCGTGGCGGCGCGAAGGCAACAAATGCTTCGGTCCCGGCATCTTCGACATGAAGGGCGGCAATTACCTGACGCTGGAAGCGATCCGGCAGCTCGCGCGCGCCTCGTTCACGACGCCGCTGCCGATCACGATCCTGTTCACGCCGGACGAGGAAGTCGGCACGCCGTCGACCCGCGACATCATCGAGGCCGAGGCGGCCCGCAACAAATATGTGCTGGTGCCGGAGCCGGGCCGGCCAAACAACGGCGTCGTCACCGGACGTTACGCGATCGCCCGCTTCAACCTCGAGGCGACGGGCAAGCCGAGCCATGCCGGCGCCACGCTGGCCTCGGGCCGCTCCGCCATCCGCGAGATGGCACGCCAGATCATCGCCATCGACGCCATGACGTCGGAAGACTGCACCTTCAGCGTCGGCATCGTGCATGGCGGCCAATGGGTCAATTGCGTCGCCACCAGCTGCAGCGGCGAAGCCCTGAGCATGGCGAAACGCCAGGCCGATCTCGATCGCGGTGTCGAGCGTATGCTGGCACTGTCGGGCACCGCCAATGACGTGACCTTCAAGGTGACGCGCGGCGTGACCCGGCCGGTATGGGAGCCCGATGCGGGAACCATGGCGCTGTATCAAAAAGCCCGGGCGGTGGCCGCGCAGATGGGCCTTGAACTTCCGCACGGCAGCGCCGGCGGCGGTTCCGACGGCAATTTTACGGGCGCTCTGGGAATTCCCACGCTCGACGGGCTCGGCGTTCGCGGCGCCGACGCGCATACGCTCAACGAATACATCGAAATCGACAGTCTGGCCGAGCGCGGCCGCCTGATGGCGGGATTGCTGGCCACGCTGGAATGACCGACGCTCCAAAACCCCATCGCGGGCGGGATGGCCGTTCCCGGTCCGATGGCACAGGATTTGCTGACCAATCGGCGCAGGCGGAGTAGATTCGCGGCAACCCGAGCTGGGGTTGGCGCCTGGTGTGAAGGATAACGATGTTCGGCTATCTGGTTCGCCGCATTCTTGCCGCCATTCCAGTGATGGGCGTGGTGGCCCTGTTCGTGTTCCTGCTGCTGCGGCTGACCCCGGGCGATCCCGCCGCGATCCTGGCCGGCGACAATGCAACGCCCGAGCAGCTTGAGCGCATCCGCACCTCGCTCGGCCTGAACGAGCCGCTCTATGAGCAGTTCTTCACCTGGATCGGCAAGCTGCTGCATGGCGATCTCGGCGTCTCGCTGATTTCCAATGTCCCGGTGCTGCAGATGATCGGCCAGCGCGTCGAGCCATCGATCTCGATCGCGCTGTCGACCATCATCCTCGCCGTCGTGATCGCGGTGCCGCTCGGAGTGATCGCGGCATGGAAGCAAGGCACCTGGATCGACCGCTTCGTGATGGGATTGTCGGTGATCGGCTTCTCGGTGCCGGTATTCGTCATCGGCTATGTGCTGATCCAGGTCTTCGCCATCGACCTGCGCTGGCTGCCGGTGCAGGGTTTCAAAAGCATCGGTGCCGGCCTCGGTCCGTTTCTCGAGCGCATCATCCTGCCGACCTGCACCCTGTCCTTCATCTATGTCGCGCTGATCGCGCGGATGACGCGGGCGGCGATGCTCGACGTGCTGGGCGAGGATTATGTCCGCACCGCGCGCGCCAAGGGCATCAGTGAGAGCGGCGTGCTGCTGCGCCACGCGCTGCGCAACGCCGCGGTACCGGTCATTACCGTGATCGGCACCGGCTTTGCGCTGCTGATTTCCGGCGTCGTCGTTACCGAGAGCGTGTTCAACCTGCCGGGCATCGGACGCCTTACCGTCGATGCGGTGCTGGCGCGCGACTATCCGGTGATCCAGGCGATGATCCTCTTGACCTCCGGCATCTATGTCGGGGTCAACCTTTTGATCGATGTCGCCTACACCCTGCTCGATCCCAGAATCCGCTACTGAAGGTGCGCTGATGGCGATCGAAACCCTGCCCGAACCGTCGATCCCGATCACCACGCCATTGCGGCCGCGGCTCGGATTTCTCACGGCGACGCCGATCATCGCCGTCGCCACGATCTGCCTCGCGCTGGTGATCGCCTCCGCCGTGCTGGCGCCCTGGCTGTCGCCGCACGATCCGCTGCTGCTGGCGCCGGCGCAGCGGCTGCGGCCTGCGAGCGCCCAATTCCTGCTCGGGACCGACAGCTATGGCCGCGACGTGCTGTCGCGGATTCTCTATGGCGGCCGGATCTCGCTTCTGATCGGCCTCGGCGCCGCCGTGGTCAGCGTCGTCATCGGGCTTTTGATCGGCCTCGTCTCCGGCTTCTTCAAATGGATCGACGCCGTCATGATGCGGGTGATGGACGGATTGATGGCGATTCCGAGCATCCTGCTGGCCATTGCCGTGGTCTCGCTGTCCGGCGCCACCTTGATGACGGTGATGATCGCCATCACCATCCCGGAAATTCCAAGGGTGGCGCGGCTGGTGCGTGCGGTGGTACTGTCGGCGCGCGAGGAGCCCTATGTCGAAGCCGCGATCTCGGTCGGCTCCAGCCTGCCGAAGATCATGTGGCGGCACCTGATGCCGAACACGATCGCGCCTTTGATCGTGCAAGGCACCTTCGTCTGCGCTTCGGCGATACTCACCGAGGCGATCCTGTCGTTCCTCGGCGCCGGCATCAATCCGCAGACGCCGAGCTGGGGCAACATCATGGCCGAGGGCCGCGCCTTTTTCCAGATCAAGCCGTCGCTGATCTTCTGGCCGGGATTGCTGCTGTCGGTCACCATCCTCAGCATCAATCTGATCGGCGATGCCGCGCGCGACGCGCTCGACCCGCGCATGAAGCGCCGGGAGGGCGGCAAATGAGGTCATCGAAAACGCAGCACGCCCCTTTGGCTGCCCGCAACGACGCAACGGTGACCTGACATGGCGGACAGCGTTCTCGAAATCGACCGCCTGGTGGTCGGCCTCGGCAGCGACCCGCGCAACGCGCGCGTCATCGACGGCATCTCGCTGCGGGTAGACCGGGGGGAGACCTTGTGCCTGGTCGGCGAAAGCGGCTCGGGAAAATCAGTCACCTCGCTGACCGTGATGGGGCTGTTGCAGAAGGGCTCGCTGGTGCCCTCGGGCGGCAGCGTGAAGCTGGTCGGCGAGGAAATTCTCACCGCTTCCGACCGGCGGCTGCGGCAGCTGCGCGCCACCACCATGGCGATGATCTTTCAGGAGCCGATGACCGCGCTCAATCCGGTGGTCCCGGTCGGTCGCCAGATCGACGAGGTGCTGCGCGCCCATACCGGTCTCGACGCCCGCGCCCGGCGCAAGCGCATCCTGGCCATGATGGAGCAGGTCCGGCTGCCCGAGGTCGAACGCATTTTTGCCTCCTACCCGCATCGGCTGTCGGGCGGCCAGCGCCAGCGCATCATGATCGCGATGGCGCTGGTGCTGGAACCGAAACTGCTGATCGCCGACGAGCCGACCACCGCGCTCGACGTCACCACCCAGAAGCAGATCCTGACACTGATCCGCGATCTGCAGCGCGACCACGGCACCGCCGTGCTGTTCATCACCCACGACATGGGCGTGGTCGCGGAGATCGCCGACCGCGTCGCGGTGATGCGCCACGGCCAACTGGTGGAGACCGGAGCACTCGATTCGGTGCTGCGCAGCCCGGTGATGGAATATACCCGCAACCTGCTTTCGGCGGTGCCGAGCCTGGTGCCGCGCGCGCCACGTGCGGAGTCCCGCGAACCGGTGGTGCTGGAGGCCAACGAACTCGGCAAGGTCTATCGCGAACGCTCGTTCTTCGGCCGGGTCCGCGAGGTGACGGCGGCGCAGGATGTCACGCTGACGCTGCGCAAGGGCCGCACGCTGGGCATTGTCGGCGAAAGCGGATCCGGCAAATCCACCGTGGCGCGCTGCATCGTCCGGCTGATCGATCCGACCTCCGGCGGCATCCGCCTCGCCGGTCGCGAGATCTCCGAACTGTCGCGCCGGCTGTTGCAGCCGCACCGCAAGCGCATCCAGATCATCTTCCAGGACCCCTATCGCTCGCTCAATCCGCGCATCAGTGTCGGCGAGACCATCGCCGAGGGCCCGATCAATTACGGCATGCCGCATGCGCAGGCGCTGGCCAAGGCCCGCGACCTGCTCGAACTGGTCGACCTTCCCGCCGACGCCATCGCGCGCTATCCGCACCAGTTTTCCGGCGGCCAGCGCCAGCGCATCGCCATCGCCCGCGCGCTGGCGCTCGATCCCGACGTGCTGGTGGCGGACGAAGCGGTCTCGGCGCTCGACGTCTCGGTGCAGGCGCAGGTGCTCGAACTGCTGGATGAAATCCAGACCCGGCTCGGCATCGCGCTGTTGTTCATCACCCACGATCTGCGGGTCGCGGCGCAGATCTGCGACGACGTCGCCGTGATGCAGCACGGCCGCATCGTCGAACAGGGGCCGGCGGCGCAAGTCCTGACCAACCCGCAGCAGGCCTATACAAGGCAGCTGCTGGAGGCCGCCCCCGGGCGGGGCTGGGATTTTGCCAATTTCCGTCCCGTCCCGGCGAGCGCCGCGAACTAGCGCCGCCGTCGGAAAGTCCTGGCTCGCCCGGCCGCAGGCGCGGCGGAGAACGTCGCGCGTTCGTCTTCGCACGACAGATTCACTTCTCAAACAGCCAGGAAACATCAGGACGCGCTCGCCCGCGAACAACAATTTGACATACCGGGCAAAACCACCTGACGCCTCATCGCCGCGGCAATCGGTCCGCTGCCGCACTACCGGTCGGAATCTGCAGCAGCGCGTAGGACCAGACGAAGCCGCTGAACACCCAGCCCAACTCACCATCGGTCAGACCGATGCGTGCTTTAGCTGCGGCGCGGCCGCTGCTCAGATCAGGATATTTTCCGCAGGATCATTCGATCTGAATGAGCTC